>TBL_comb47_HYPODRAFT_10000883_pt1 | contig 39468 bp, 33 predicted proteins | sample TroBogypolimnion_40_FD_10682 | JGI IMG/M metagenome (IMG submission 10682)
AAAAAAAAACGCATAAATATGCGTTTTTTAATATTTATCGATTTTTTTCAGCGATTAATTATAGCCAAATGTTACAGCATATGTTCCTGTATAAACCCCAACCGGATTCTCATCCATCGAACCTACGATCAGTGTAGCCCCGACTTTGATTTCCTGGGATCCTTTAGTCAGAAGGCCAGCACCTATTCCCTGTGGCGGGTTCGATACCCAGTTACTTACCAGCATGGTTTTCGATGTATTTGTGTTTGTAAGTACTGCAGGTGCTGATGGGAGCATGATTGAAAACGTTGCTCCGCCTTCGCCTGTAATATAGAAGCTGGCAGGATTATGAGTGCCTCCGCTGAGTTCCACAGTTCCTGTAGCAGTGCGTGTCCCATCAGGAGTTATTAGAACTGCTCCACCCTGGGTCTCAGGAGAAAAACGGCCAAAATTCAGTTGTGATAATTCTGTTGCAGTCAGGGCAGGGATGACTTCTGCAAAGACCTGGGCAGTTACAGAAGCCTGAGCCTGCAGTTTCATTCCTGGCAAAATAATCAGTATAATAAGACTTACCAATACTATGGTACTATTTTTCATTGTTCCTGTTTACAATTTTCAGTTTATGATAAATAAAACCTGATGTTTGACAATTTATAATTAATTATAATTTACAGTCACGCTAAAGGGACTCGCAGATGTATACACTCCTGCTGCCTGGTTAACACCAACATTAAGTGTTGCCCCAACATTAAGAACCTGCAATCCTCCGGAGAGTGTTCCTGTTCCTGAAGGTGTGCTTGTGAAGGAATTTACGGTCATCGTATTAGCACCACTGCTTATTGTAAGTGGTGTTGATGGCAGAGTGATTGTATACGTATAAGACCCGAGCCCGGTAACATTAAAGGATGCGGCAGAGATGGTTCCGGAAACAATTGGCAACGTCACTCCACCGGTCTTTGTACGACCACTGGCTGGCGATAATACAACCGTTCCGGCTACAGCACTCACTGCAACATTTCCGAAATTCATGTCAATCGTTTTAGAAATCGCAATCGGGGTTATAATAGTGGCAGAAGCTGTTGCTGTCCCGGAAACCTGTCCAAATGTCGTTGAAAGGAAACCTACTAATAAGACAGAAATAATAAATACTTTTTTCATTGCAATGTTTTTTTTAGTTATTCAGAGTACGGCAGAAATTGGCAGTAAGAAGCGCTGATCAAACCAGCGCTTCTTTTATTGAGAATATTGTTAGTTATAATTAACAGTAACAGTCATATCAGATGAATTAGTGTAGGATCCTGCAGCCTGTGCTGCACCAACATTCAATGTTCCGCCAACCAGCACAGTCTGGGCACCTGCAGTCAATGTACCGGTTCCTGAAGGTGTACTTAAAAATGTACCAACTGTCATACTACCTGATGGAGTTCCCGTCAGTGTAATCGTTGAAGGTAAAGAGATTGAATAGGTGGATGTACCAAGGCCTGTTACATTAAAGGAAGCAGCAGTTACAGTTCCGGTCACTGCGGGAAGAGTCACACCACCTGTTTTCGTACGTGTACCAGCAGGAGCCAGAACAACGGTACCGGCAATGGTAGGACTTACTGCAATGCTTCCAAAATTCATATCAACAGTTTTTGTAATGGCAATCGGGGTAATTACTGTGGCAGAAGTTGTAGCAGTGGCAGAAACCTGGGCAAATGTACTAATTGAAATAGCAATCATAGCGATGGTCAGTGCAAAAATTTTTGTTGTGCTTTTCATAGTCGTTTAGTTTTTGTTTTAGTTGTTAGTTAGTTATTTTTAGAATTGCGTTTTTATTTTTGGTGCTGAACCTTTTTCAAAAATTTGCCAGGTTGAAATAATTTTAACCTTGTAAATTCTGATATCTGTTATTTCAGATATCTTTTTGTTTTTTGGAAATTTTGGGGTCAGGGGTGCAGCCTAACGAGAGACAAAGGTACGGCGACTTTTTCAATTTGATGCCGAAAACACCATATTTATATATCAACACAACGCACAGCTGTGCGAATTATAAACAAAAAAAAACGCATCTGCATGCGTTTTTAAATGATACCAATGGGTGAATAAATCTGGCGTTGCCGATGGTATTAGCCCATCTCAATTATACCCGAAAGTAATTGCATACGTTCCGGAATAAATACCTACAGGATTATCTTCCAGGGACCCAACAAACAACGTTGCTCCAATCTTAATCTCCTGGGATCCTTTTGTAAGCAGGCCTGCTCCGATTCCCTGCGGTGGATTTGAAACCCAGTTACTCACCTGCATCGTTTTGGAACTTCCTGTGTTTGTCAGAATAGCAGGCCCCGGCGGAAGAATGATCGAGAATGTAGCACCTCCCTCCCCTGTAATATTGAAACTGGCCGGATTGTGTGTTCCTCCGCTTAACTCGACAGTTCCCGTGGCCGTTCGTGAACCATCAGGCATAATTAAGATCGCACCACCCTGTGTCTCCGGTGAGAACCGCCCGAAATTCAGCTGAGAAGTCTCCGTTGCAGTGAGTGCAGGGATGACTTCGGCAAAAACCTGGGCGGTGATTGTCACCTGTGCCTGAACTTTGCGGATGGGAAAAACAACCGCAAAGACAAGAACAACCAATAAAATGGAAATATTTTTCATAAAACGACTAGTTAGTATCCTATGGAAATAAAATGTGTCAAATAGCTTCTATAAAGATACTACAATTTTCTGAAATAACAAACAAATAATTTTCATTCTGCTTTCAGAGGAACTCTCAGCGAGGAATGTATCTTTTCCAAAGAGGGTGAAAAAAAAACGCTGCATGAAGCAGCGCTTTACCAGAACACTAAGCAACTTATCTAATTAGTTATAATTTACAGTTACGGTCATATCGGTTGAGTTGGTGTATGTTCCTGCAGCCTGTGCAGCGCCGACATTCAAAGTTCCACCAACCTGTAAAGTTTGTGTGCCGGCAGTTAGAGCACCTGTACTGGCAGGATTGCTGACAAATGTGCCAACTGTCATTGAACCGGAAGGTGTTCCCGTCAGGGTGATTGTTCCCGGCAAGGTGATGGAATATGTTGAAGTACCTAACCCGCTTACGGTAAAAGCAGCTGCTGCAACAGTTCCTGTCACGGCGGGCAGTGTCACACCACCGGTCTTTGTTCGTGTACCTGCCGTGGCAAGAACAACGGTCCCGGCAAGCGTAGGACTAACTGCGATACTTCCAAAATTCATATCAACGGTCTTTGAAATTGCAATCGGGGTAATTACTGTGGCAGAAGTTGTAGCTGTGGCAGAAACCTGTGCAAAAGTGCTGATTGTTAAAGCCAGGAAAGCAATGGTCAGTGCAAAAAGTTTTGTTGTATTTTTCATAGTTGTTTAGTTTTTGTTTTAGTTGTTTATTTAGTTGATTTAAACTTTCAATTTTAATTTATATGAAGTGATATATTTCTTTTTAATTATTTCGTAATCTTTCAGAAATCTGTTACCAGATATTCACTTATTATTCTTGAAAATTTTGGGGTCAGGGGTGCAGCCTAACGAGAGACAAAATTACGGCGACTTTTCGGATTTGATACCGAAATTGCCATTTTTATATATCAACATGTCGCACAGCTGTGCGGATTTTACATCCATTCGAACGAAACTTTTCATTCTGTATGCCCAGTGTTTTATGGGGTTTCAGAATACCTGATTTTCTTCATCGAAAAACCTGAACACTCGTGATCATGAAATAGTATGAAAAGTATTCCATTAGCTTTTTGTCAATATTATTACAGAATAAATTAAATTAGCTAAACTATTCTTCATCCAAAACCCTGAAAAATGAAAAATTATTTACAATTAATTTTGTTGATTTTTGTACCAGGATTTATCTATTCCCAGGATATGGGTTATCACGATTATTACCCGGTCGACACAATCTTTTTTGAATATAATACCATTCCTTTTCAGATCATGCCGACATCTGAAAATTGCTGGCAGGTTGGCCGTCCATCCAAAACGACGTTCGCGGGTGCATATTCTGAACCGCTTGCCATTGTTACTGATACGCTGCATCCCTATCCAGTAAATTCAAACAGCTCTTTTTCATTTGTGATTCCGTCTGAACTGGTTCAGTCTTCTTTTACAACATATTTCCAGTTCTATCATCGGTATGATACCGATACAATCCAGGATTACGGCACAATCGAAGGCTCATACGACGGCGGAACAACATGGACGGCGCTTAAGGATTCAACCTGCAATTACATGGGCTGCATCCAGCTGTACTGGGACGCTGATCTTGTTTTATCAACAAATGAACAGAAGACGCACCCCCTGAATACAAGCGGCCACTCGAACGGATGGATCAGGTCAAGGTATATCTGGTGGTGGAATATGCCGGTGAAAGGAGACGCATCAACTTATCCGCCCGACAGCATTATCGTCCGGTTTACATTCCACAGTGATGCCAATCCCACAACTAAAGACGGATGGATGGTCGACAACATCCTTATCGGATGGAGGGATGAAGGCAGTGGCGTGGAAAGCCTGGATCAACAGGGTTTTCTGAAGATTGTTCCCAATCCGCTTACAGATAAATCGAAAGTTGCCAGCACGTTGCCGGGCAAACCATTTGATTTTTCTGTTTATGATCTGTATGGAAGATCGGTTTATTACGGAAAGTCTACCCCGAATAATCCGGTTATCCTGAACCGGGATAATTTCAACCCGGGAATTTACCTTTGGAAATCTGCTTCCACCAATGGAAAGAGTCAATCCGGGAAACTGGTTGTCTATTAAAGGCTACTTCTCTGGCTTATACCCCGAAAGGGACAGGATTTTTTGCGAATCTTTCTGGCTCATTAATTCAGGAATTGTAATGTCCGGGTTATTCTGCATATAGGATGATACAATCTGAAGCCCGATCCATTCACCGAGACGCGGAGGTGAGTCCGCTGAAAAGTCCGGCGTACATGGCCCATCAGCAAGGAACATCCGGATCAGATCTCCACTCCCCGAAAACAGCATCTTGTTTTCGATAATTGCTGCCCAAACATGCGATTCATTCTTTTTTATCCAGTCATACTTTACCTTCGGATAACAAAGGACGAGTTGTGGTGAAGTCTCAGGGAGAAGCGCCTGCACCAGGTATAATTGCTTTCCGACTTCAACGACACGGTCAAGCAGTGTCATGAGTGAAGGATCCGGTGCATACATTGAATTTACAAGTTCTCTTGCTGCATCAGGCACGATGTACTCTTCGGTCATTCGCTCGGCCTTATACAGTGGCAGGCCATCGGCAAAATACGGTTTGAAATCCTTGCCCAGGTAGGTATCCAGCGCGATGAGCAGGACGCTGTCTGCAAGCTGAACAGGGTTTTCATAATCTCCTCCTGAGATATAGGAATAAACCCTGGGAATTTTTGTGTTGGGAAAATAATATTTATAATGCCGGAACAACTTTGTGAGGCCCATTTCTGTCTTTTTCAAATCGGCGTATTTTGCTTTCACCGCATGCTGGAAGTCGATGTTCCGAGGGTTCAGCAGATAGTCCTTCATCTCTGTAAGCTTTACCGGGTTATTGAGATCTGTGCCCAGGAAGAAAAAATACTGATGCTGGATTGATTTCAATCCATTCTCAAGGTCATTTGCGGGAACTTTAAACAGATCCAGGTCATACCGGTGAATCCTTACATCGGCAATTTTTATCCCGGAGTAATCCACGTTCAACCGGTCTTTTCTCAGGTTACAGCTTGTTGCTAAAATCAACAGAAGTACTGGGAGGATAACAATCTTTCTCGTCATATTACTCAGGATTTGTAACTAAAACGCGATCAGCAAAAAGTTATTATTCAGGCTACAATAGTAACAAATTCCGGTTGAATTCTTTTTAATAAAAACAAAAACGGAATGTCAAACGATCCCGTTGAATTGGTTACTTTTGTTCAAACGCCTTATCTATGCAGCCAGGAAAAACACGCTTACCCATCACCTTGTTGATTTCTGCAATGTTACTTTGCGGTGGCCTTTCGGCACAAACAAAGGATCCCATCAAACTTGGACTTAAATTTGCACCGAATCTGGGCTGGCTGAACCCTACAACCAAAGATTACACCTCAGGAAAAGTCAGTGCCGGCGCAACAATCGGGTTTGTAACCGAATTTTATTTTACCGAACATTATGCTATAACCACCGGGTTGAATTTTTCCTTCCTTAACGGGAATCTCAAATATGACGACAAAATTCAGATCACCGGCGACAGCACTGCAAGCGGGCATATGTACCAGAAAGTCCGGATCACCTACATTGAAGTTCCATTGATGATCAAGATGAACACCAGGCTTTTCGGCGACTTCTCTTTTTACGGGATGGCCGGATTTGCTGCCGGTTTCAATCTTTCTTCCAAGGCAACCGACGAATTTGTAAGTTACCAGGGTAATCCGTTCAATGAGAAAAAGGATTTCGGCGACAATACAACGCTGATGAGAGGATCAGTAAACATCGGTATCGGATCGGAATACCATCTTGACACATCGACCCGGATTTTCCTCGGAATAACCTACAGCAACTCCCTGAATAATGTTCTTAAGGGAACAAATAAAATCACAAATTCTACCGTTAAAGCCTGGTTGAATTACCTGGAACTGAACATTGGGATTTTATTTTAAAACCACAATTAATCCTAGCAATCTATAATGCGAATTGCCCTTGCTCAGCTGAATTATCGTATCGGGGATTTTGAGAATAATGTTTCCCTGATTAAAGAGACCATCCGAAAAGCCAAAAGTCTCCCTGCTGATGTTGTGGTATTTGCCGAACTGGCCGTTTGCGGCTATCCTCCCCGCGATTTTCTTGAATTTGACGATTTTATCCAAAAATCCCGGACAGCAATCGATTCCATTGCTTCTGAATGCCAGGGAATTGCTGCGATAATCGGCGGACCCTCCGTGAATCCGGCTGAAAAAGGGAAGCCCCTTTACAATACAGCCTGGTTCCTGGCCGATGGCAGGGTACTGGCGCAAACTCACAAATCATTGCTTCCGAATTACGATGTGTTTGATGAGTATCGCTATTTTGAGCCCAACAGATTACCTTACCAGGTTGTTGAATATAAAAAATACCGGTTTGCCCTGACCATTTGTGAGGATCTGTGGAACATCACGGATGATCCTTTGTACGTGGTGAATCCAATGGATCAACTGGCAGAACTTAATCCTGACCTGATCATCAATATAGCGGCCTCCCCGTATAATTATAACCAGGCTGAGATCCGGAAAGGCATTCTTGTGAAAAATGCATTAAAATACAACCTTCCTGTATTTTATGTGAATCACGTCGGGGGACAAACTGAATTGTTATTTGATGGCGGTTCCATGGTGGTTGATCCGAAAGGTAAGATCTTTGATGAATTGAATTATTTCGAAGAAGATCTAAAGGTGTATAATCTGAATGATTTTCTTTACAAGAGGGAATCAACATCCGCGATGAATATCTCACAAACTGAACCCATGAAAAAAATTGCCCTGATCCATGATGCACTGGTGATGGGTATCCGTGATTATTTCCGGAAGATGGGTTTTACAAAAGCCATTCTTGGTTTATCCGGTGGAATTGACTCCGCCGTAACCCTGGTCCTCGCTGTTAAAGCGCTAGGCAGTGAAAATGTAAAAGCCATTTTGCTTCCATCCCGGTTTTCCTCGGATCACAGTATATCAGACGCTCTTGAACTTGCCGAAAATCTGAATGTGAGTCACGAAACCCTTGCCATTGATGATGCTTTCAGGTCATTTGAAAAAACCCTGGAGAAATCTTTCGAGGGGCTCCCCTTCAATCTTGCCGAAGAGAACATGCAGGCACGGGCAAGGGCAGTCATCCTGATGGCATTGTCAAATAAGTTCGGGTATATCCTCCTGAACACGTCAAATAAAAGCGAAGCAGCAGTTGGCTATGGAACGCTGTATGGCGATATGTGCGGGGGAATATCTGTACTCGGTGATGTTTACAAAACCCAGGTTTATGAACTCGCGGCTTTCATCAATCAAAAGAAGGAGATTATTCCTGAAAACACAGTAACCAAGCCTCCTTCAGCGGAACTGAGGCCGGATCAGAAGGATTCGGACTCGCTCCCGGATTATGAAATTCTTGACAAGATCCTTTTTGAATACATTGAGCTTCGTACCGGTCCGGGTGAACTGGTGAAAAAAGGATTTCCTGAAGACCTTGTGAAAAAGGTTTTAAGACTGGTCAATACCAGTGAATACAAGAGATACCAGACGCCACCAATCCTCAGGGTTTCCCCGAAAGCATTCGGAATGGGGCGCAGGATGCCCATTGTAGCAAAATATCTTTCCTGAAAGTCAGAAGTGATTCTTATTCGACATCAGCCAGGACAGACTCGACTGAAAGAATTTCGGGTAACACACGTTTAACGGCTGTTTCGATTCCATTCTTTAAAGTCATCTGGCTATGCGGACAATTCCCGCACATCCCGAGAAGGCGGATATTCACGATTTTATTTTCAGTCAGTTCTATAAACTCAACATCTCCGCCATCAGCCTGAAGGTATGGCCGGATCTGATCAAGTACATTTTTTACTTTGGTTTCCAGTTCCTGGTGTTCGGTTGACATAATCTAATTTTCTGCAAATTTACGAAATAATTAATTCCTGTTGCCGAGGCTTTCTTTGATTGCATTGTGTATGGCGACCTGTTGTGCCACAGCTTCAGCCAGGTGTGCAAACGCAACAGATAGAGGCGTTCCCGTTTCAACTGCAACCGGAATTCCTGAATCTCCTGAATCTGAGATCTCCGGTTGAATCGGGATCTGGCCGATCAGCGGAATATTCAGCTCCCGGGCGAATTTTTTACAACCGCTTTTCCCAAAGATGAAATATTTCCTGCAAGGATCATCCGGGGGAATAAAATAAGCCATATTCTCAACCAGGCCAAGCACAGGGATCCGGATCTGGTCATTCCCGAAAAGATCTGCGGCTTTCCTCACATCTGCAATCGCAACTTCCTGCGGGGTACTGACAATCAGTGCGCCGGTCAGCGGAAGACTCTGGATCAGTGTCAGTGGAATGTCACCGGTTCCGGGCGGGAGATCAATTACCATATAGTCCAGCGGGCCCCAATCGGCATCAGAAAAGAGTTGTTTTAGCGCGGAAGAAGCCATCGGGCCTCTCCAGATCAGTGCTTTGGTAGAATCAACAAAAAAACCGATGGAGAGAAGTTTGATCCCGAATTTCTCAACCGGGATGATCCAGGTCTTTCCGTCTCTTTCAAACGACTCCGGTCTTTCATCTTTCAATCCAAACATGATCGGAACAGACGGACCATAGATATCAGCATCCATAAGTCCTACCTTTGCTCCTGTTTTCGCAAGCGCAATGGCCAGGTTTACGGCAACGGTTGATTTTCCTACTCCGCCTTTACCCGATCCGACTGCAATAATATTTTTAACATCTTTCAATAATTCCTCCGGGCCTTTCCTTCCTGATGTCACCTTCGAAGATACCTCTACTGTTACTTCTGCATCTTTGTCCGCGAATTCATGGATCGCATCAACACATTGTTTTTTCAGAAACTCTTTCAGCGGACAGGCAGGGGTTGTTAAAACCAGGGTAAAGGATACTTCTTTCCCTTCGATGCTGAGATTATCGATCATGTTCAAGGTCACAAGATCCTTTTTCAGATCGGGATCCTGGACGTGGCTCAAGGCCTTTAAAATTTGTTCGTTTGTCATGTTTAGGGTTGAATTAACATGTATTTTCAATCTATCAATGCCCTCAGGCCGGGCAGGCCTCGTCACCACACCGCAGCTGCGTCTTCCTCTATCTCACTTCGTTCGATTTCCGGCTTCGCCGGAACCGAAGAAGCCGAAGGCTGCTTATGTGGTGACTGTTATTTTCTTAAATTATTGAATTCTAAATTCCTTTTCGTTCTAATTGTATATCAATTTCTTTCCCGGGATCCCAGAAATATTTTTCAAACTGGATGATTTTATCATCTTTCACTTTGATTCCTTCGCTTTCCAGCAGTTGTTGCATTACTCTCGGTCCGTCAAAGTGGTGCTTACCGGTTAATAATCCTGCACGGTTAACTACCCGGTGAGCAGGGACACCCATCAGATCGGTATGGGAGGCATTCATGGCCCATCCCACCATCCGTGCAGATCCCCTGGTTCCAAGGTACTCAGCAATTGCGCCGTAGGAAGTCACCCGGCCAAAAGGAATCTGCCTAACAACCTCGTACACATTTTCAAAAAATGATCCTGTGGCTTGCATGGGAGAGATGGAATATCAGATTTCTGATTTGATAACCAGGAGATATTCCTTGATTTGCTGCAGAGATTCTATGATTTCAAGGTTTTTTTCGATGCCCTCCTTATTCTGTTTAATTTTTTCGCGGGCACCCTGCAGGGTATAACCCCTTTCCTTAACCAGGTGATAAATAATTTTTAAGTTTTCAAGGTCCTGGCGGGTAAAGAGCCGGTTGCCTTTTTTGTTCTTCTGGGGTTTAAGAATATCAAATTCTTTTTCCCAGAAACGGATAAGTGATGGATTTACTTCAAAGAGATCAGAGACTTCCCCGATGGTATAATAGACTTTCTCAATTTTCCTGTCTTTCTTCAGCATGACTGAATGATTCTTGTTAATCCATCGTCTGTGAAGGACGGGCTGAGAGATCCAGCATCTTCCTGAACTGATCAGGGTTTATGTCGTTAAAAAAGAAATAGATCGGATTTACGGGAACACCGTTCTTATGAACTTCATAGTGCAGGTGTGGGGCGGTTGATTTTCCTGTATTGCCTACATAGCCAATGATTTGTCCACGGAGAATTTTTTGTCCGGGTTTTACAAAAATCCTTGAAAGATGTGCATACAAGGTTTGGTATGAGTAGCCATGATCAATAATGATCTCGTTGCCATATCCGCCGGTTTCATCCCTGGCGGCCGATTTGATGATCCCGTTCCCGGTGGCGTAAACTTCGGTACCAATGGCTGCACAAAAATCTATCCCTTCATGAAACTTCTTTACTTTATAATAGGGGTCAACGCGATCCCCAAAATAGGACCCGATCCTGCGCAAGTCCTTGCTGTTCATAGGCTGAATGGCAGGAATGCTGACCAGCATCCGTTCTTTATTTTTAGCCATGTTAAAAACCTCATCATAAGATTTTGACTGAACATAAAGCTCACTTAATATCTTATCCATCTTCTTTTCAGTCTCAATGATAAGATCGGAATTCTTATAGCCTTTCAGCTTGTCGTAACGGTCAACGCCGCCAATACCCGCCTGGCGGATATCGCTGGGGATCGGTTCTGCTTCAAAAATCACACGATAAATATTATCATCCCTGTCCTGCAAGTCACTTACAATCTTTGATACCCGGCCCAGCTGGTCATTCAGCATCCGGTACTGAAGCTTCATCTGTTCAATTTCACGCTTCTGGGATTTTTCCTTCGGAGAATCAACAAAATTAAAGGCCAGAACAAGAACAACGGCAGCAAATACTACTCCCGATGACAAATGCGTAAAGAAGTAGAACAACCTCTTTCTCACGGTTGTCTGCACCCTGTCGAAGGTCAGTGATTTTTTATTGAATTTATACTTTACCTTACTCATCCAGTAATATCAATAATTATTGTTGAAGGGCAAGAAAGAAATGTTAGAAACCCGGGGAGATAACGCCGGCAAAATTAATCAAATAAAGTAACTTTGCCGGCGTTTATTGTTTTCGAATTGTTAAAGATTGTTAAAAGCCTTAAAATCATTTATCTAGATGAATTCCACCTTAGTCAGACAGACATTCCTTGATTTCTTCCGTTCAAAGTCGCATGTGATCGTCCCTTCCGCACCCATGGTGATAAAGGACGATCCTACACTGATGTTTACGAACGCCGGAATGAACCAGTTCAAAGATCTCTTCCTTGGAAATCGTGAGATAAAGAATTCCCGCATTGCCGACACACAGAAGTGCCTGCGTGTTTCAGGGAAGCACAACGACCTGGAAGAAGTTGGTCACGACACGTATCATCATACGATGTTTGAGATGCTCGGCAACTGGTCGTTTGGTGATTACTTCAAGAAGGAAGCCATCGAATGGGGATGGGAACTATTAACCGGGGTTTATGGAATTGATAAAGAGAGGTTGTATGTCACGGTTTTCGGAGGCGATGAAAAAGAAGGACTGGCTAAAGATATTGAAGCCTTTGATTACTGGAACAAAATAATCCCTGAAGACCGGATCATTTTTGGTTCTAAAAAAGATAACTTCTGGGAAATGGGTGATACTGGTCCCTGCGGGCCATGCTCTGAAATACATGCAGATCTGAGGGACGATGAAGAGCGTAAAAAGAAACCGGGCCGCGACCTCGTTAATCTCGGGGATCCGCTGGTCATTGAAATCTGGAACCTCGTGTTTATGGAATTCAACCGGCTGGCCAACGGACAGCTTGTCCCTTTACCTGCTAAGCATGTGGACACGGGCATGGGTTTTGAACGCCTGTGCATGGTCATGCAAAAGAAAAAATCAAACTATGACACTGATGTTTTTCAGCCTTTGCTGAAGGCGATCGCACAAAAAGCCGGGATCTCCTATGGCGCTGAAAACAAGGCTGACATTGCCATGCGTGTTGTGGCGGATCATTTGCGTGCCATCAGTTTTGCCATTGCCGACGGACAATTGCCTTCAAATAATAAAGCCGGGTATGTGATACGCAGGATCCTTCGTCGTGCAGTCCGCTATGGATACACTTTCCTGGATTTGAAGGAGCCGTTTATTTATGGATTTGTTCCCGTTTTGATTGACCAGATGGGAGATGTTTTTCCTGAAATCAGGAAACAGCAGCAACTGATCATGAATGTGATCCGGGAAGAAGAGACAGCATTCCTGCGAACACTTGCCACTGGTATCCAGCGGTTTCAGAATTATATCGACTCACACACTGATGCCTCGAAGGGCAAGCATCCGCAAAAATCGCAGGGGAACATCGACGGCAGCTTTGCTTTTGAACTCTATGATACGTATGGATTTCCCATTGACCTGACTGAACTGATGGCCAAAGAATCAGGCTGGGAGGTTGATATGAAAGGATTCAAGGAAGGATTATCCGAGCAGAAATCACGTTCGAGAAATGCCGCTGTGGTTGATACTGCAGATTGGGTTGAACTATCTGCAGGCAAAGGAGGCCAGGAATTCATCGGATATGATACATTAACCTCAGAAGCTGAAATATTAAAGTTCAGGAAAGTCATTTCCAAAGATCTGACATTTTACCAGGTCGTTTTGGACAGGACACCTTTTTATGCTGAATCCGGCGGACAGGTTGGTGATCGCGGATGGCTGATTTCCGGGGATGATAAAATTGAAGTTGAGAATACAATCCGGGAACATGACCTGGTTCTTCACGTCACAAAGGCCGTTCCTTCTGATGTGAATAAGACTGTTACGGCCCAGGTTGATGAATATAAACGAACTGCAACTGCAAACAATCATTCAGCCACTCATTTGCTGCATGCAGCACTGCGTCGTGTTCTTGGAACTCACGTGGAACAAAAGGGATCGCTGGTGGATGAAAATCATTTACGTTTCGATTTTACCCATTTTGCAAAAATGACAAAAGAGGAGATCGAAAAAGTTGAGAAGATGGTCAATCAGAAGATCCGTGAAAATATTCTTCTGCAGGAACACCGGTCGATCGCCATCGAGAAGGCCAGGGAAATGGGAGCCATGGCCCTGTTTGGCGAGAAGTACGGAGACAGTGTAAGGGTGATCACATTTGATCCTGACTTTTCTGTCGAATTGTGTGGTGGAACCCATGTAAAGTCAACAGGACAGATTGGCCTGGTAAAGATCATCTCCGAAGGTGCAATTGCCGCCGGGATCCGGAGGATTGATGCAGTTACGGGCGATAAAGCCGAAGAGTTTTTCAGTTCGCAATCGGCGCTTCTGGATCAGATCAGGGAACTTCTGAAAAACCCAAAGGATCTTCTGAAAGGTATCACCAGTACGCTGGAGGAAAATCATGATTTGAAAAAGCAGTTAACGGAATTTGAGAAGATCAGGCTGGTTCAGCTTCGCGGAGAATTAAGTAAGGAAATAAGAGAAATTAATGGCATCCAATTCCTGGCAGCAAAAGCAGATATCAATGCTGAAGCTGCTAAAACCCTGGCTTTTGAACTGACCAAATCAACAGAGAACCTTTTCCTGGTGCTTGCGGGTGAGAGTGACGGGAAAGCCAACCTCACCGTAGTGATTGCAGAAAACCTTGTTAAAGAAAGAGGTTTAAATGCCGGAGCCATAATCCGTGAACTGGCAAAGGAGATTGACGGAGGTGGAGGTGGCCAGGCGCACATTGCAACTGCTGGCGGGAAGAACCCCGCGGGAATTCCTTCCGTACTTGAAAAAGCCAAAAGCTTTCTGAAGTAACCTGAATCGAATTATTTCGAATTCACCTTCAGAGAATTCACGAGAAACTGCACCTCGCTGCTGTGCAACTCGATATAGCCATTATCAGCGACGAACTGCTGTCCATCTGTAATCACCCAATATAAAAACTCAGCCACTTCCCTGGTTTTTGGTTTTCCTTTGGTCACCATGTATAGACTGCGGATAAGCGAACAGGGAAATTTCCCGAGCCACATGGCACGCTGAAGTGTTTCTGAATTTTCAAATATCTTTTCTTTCCAGTCGATCACGCCATTCGAGTTAAAATCAATCGGAATGACACACACATCCTTCGAAAATTTTTTTTTGGCCGGGTCAAGGGCATAAATAAAATTGCAATACCCAAGTGCCAGCGGATCATTCTTTACTGCTTCGACTAATTTGACTTCACCGTCGATCGCGGTTCCTCTAATCTCATTTCGTTCAACCCACAGGTATTTAGCCAGTACTTTTGTCGAACCCGATGAATCCGCCCGTATATAAACCTTTACCGGGTCTTTTTGGGGCTTGCCATAAAGGTCTCCCCAGGTCTTGGGATGATCATTCGTAAACAAACTTGCCAGGTCCTCTCTTGATATACCTTTCTTAGATATCTCCGTCAAGAATGGATTTTGGGCACTGATGATCGGCACCACGCCCAGACGGGCAACTGGCACGACCTGCAGGAGATTCTCAGCTTCCTTGGGGATGTCCGAGGAAAGCATGGCAATGTCAACTTTACCCAACAGGATATCCCTTTGTCCCTGGTCACTGCCATTGGGTTTTATGGTAAACTTGACATACGTATGGGTTTTCGTGAATTCAGTGACCCACAATTGCATTAACGGGGCCAGGGCATAAGCACCACTGATGGTTATTTCACTCTGGTGTGAAAGAGGTTCAGCATCTGAACGGCTGCTTTTTGTGTTGCAGGCGGATAATAAAACCGTTGCAACAACGAGACAAGTAAAAATAGTTTTCATGAGTTATGGTGTTTAAATGAATGCGTTACGAAAGGTAGGAATTTCTTTTTACTTTGTCAACAAAAAAGAAGTGTTTTTGATGTTCAGAAACTTTTCTGAATTTCCATTTTCACTTCATCGAGGGCGATATCAACCGGTTGTTTTTCTTTCCCAAGATACTGTTCAAACAACACCCTTATCAATTCTGCAGATGTGGCAGATTCGGAAACTTTTGAAGAGGCCTGGTTGATCATGGAAATGGTCTCCTCTTTTGCATTCTTTACCAATTCCCAGGCCCTGGAAGAGATATAGAGCTGTTGTGAAAGGTTATATTCAAACTCTTCACGAATGGTTTTGATCAGCAGGAGCTGAAACTGCACAGCACTCAGCTCAGGACGGTTCAGCCGCATGATCAGGTTGTTTGGGGTGATCCTTTCAAGGAAAAGAATGATCCGCTCATACGCCTGGAGCCGTAAAGGTAAGATGATTTTATGTTCTTCCATTACAATCGGATTCCCCGAGGACTGCTGCGGACGATTCATGTATACACGCAGAAGGATGAAACAGGAAAAGAACAATAAACCAATGGTTAAGATAGTTTTAACCAGGTCATAAACCAATAATTCCATAAGATTGCTTTTTTACAAAACTACGAACATTAGCGTTAATATTTTTCAATATATCTCAGGCGATGAATTCTTAGGTCCATACGCAAGTGTCCCTTCATTTAAAAATCAGTTCACCACCTAGGCGCATAGTTCACATTAAAATTATTAAAATCCTCCGCGAATACCTGTTGTGATCAATTATTGTGAAAAAAGAAATGTAAAAACACAGGCATTACAAAACCGGATTAAAATAATTTACTAAATTTGCCATTCTTTAAAAAACCTCATTTTCATAACATTAGAATCTATGTTGTCTAACAGAATCAATCAACTATCAGAATCTGAAACCCTGGCAATGTCGCGTAAATGCAGGGAATTAAAAGCCAGCGGAAACAATGTGATCAACCTCAGTCTTGGGGAACCGGATTTTTTCACACCCGATTACATCAAGAAAGCAGCCAAAAAAGCCATTGATGAGAATTTCACTTTTTACCCACCGGTTGCCGGGTATGCTGAATTACGCGAAGCAATCTGTAAAAAATTAAAGAGAGACAACAACTTGGATTATACCAGTGACCAGGTCGTGGTTTCCACAGGTGCAAAGCAATCCATTGCCAATGTTGTCCTGAGCCTTGTGAATCCAGGGGAAGAAGTGATTCTGCCGGCACCATACTGGGTTTCATACAAAGAGATTGTGAAAGTTGCTGAAGGAAAGTCTGTTTTCATTCCTGCCAGAATAGAGCAGGATTTTAAAGTCACTGCTGCGCAGATAGAAGCTGCGATCACACCAAAAACGAAACTGATCATCTTCAGTTCACCCTGTAATCCAACAGGCTCTGTATATACAAAAGAAGAACTGAAAAAGATCGCTGATATCCTTGTCAAATATCCAGATATTTATATCATCGCGGATGAGATCTACGAACACATCAATTTCATCGGGAAACATGAAAGTCTTGCCCAGTTCGGTTACATCAAAGACCGGGTGATCCTGGTTAACGGTGTTTCCAAGGGGTTTGCCATGACTGGCTGGAGAATCGGCTACATCGCTGCTGCCAAAAGCATTGCCCTGGCTTGTGATAAACTGCAGGGACAATTCACGTCCGGCGCTTCATCAATCGCCCAGAAAGCGGCACAGGAAGCCATTGGCAGCGACCCGGATACGGCTGAACTGAGGACAATGAAACAGGCTTTCCGTGAACGGAGAGACCTGATGCTGCAGCTCCTTGGAGAGATTCCCGGGATGAAACTGAATCACCCTGACGGAGCATTTTATATCTTCCCTGACATTTCATACTACTTTGGAAAATCGGATGGAAAGACAAAGATTACCAATGCCAATGATCTTTGCATGTACATCCTCAATACCGTTTATGTTGCAACCGTTCCGGGTGATGCCTTCGGAGATCCGAACTGCATGCGCTTTTCCTATGCCACATCCAGGGAAAACCTTACAGAAGCAGTAAAACGGATAAAAGAAGCCCTTGCAAAACTGAATTAATACACTGAATCAAAAAGACAATAAATTCATTAAAACAAAATAAAATAATCTTACCATGAAATCACTCGATCTTACTAAGTACGGAATTACAGATGTTACCACCATCTATCATAATCTTTCTTACGAAGAACTTTTCAAGCACGAAACGAATCCTGGTCTCGAAGGTTTTGAAAGGGCTTTTGTTACAAGCACAGGTGCAATCAATGTAGATACCGGGATCTTCACGGGCCGTTCACCCAAGGACAAATACATCGTAAACGAACAGGAATCAAGAGAGCATATCTGGTGGAGTGCCCCCGGCAGAAAGTCGGACAACAAGCCCATTTCGGAGGCCATCTGGAAAGATCTTTATGATAACAGCTCTACCCAATTATCGGGAAAGAAACTGTTCGTCCAGGATGGATTTTCGGGAACTAACGCTGAAACACGTCTAAAGATCAGGGTTATTACTGAAGTTGCTTGGCAGGCACATTTTGTAAAAAACATGTTCATACGGCCAACGGAAGAAGAACTTGTTGATTTTGAACCCGACTTTGTGATGCTGAATTCCTGCAAGGCGATTGATCCGAAATGGAAGGAACACGGACTGAACAGCGAAGTTTATGTTGCTTTCAACCTCAAGGAAAAACGTGCATGCATCGGGGGAACCTGGTATGGCGGTGAGATGAAAAAAGGATTTTTCTCCATCATGAATTACCTTCTTCCGCTGAAAGGAATTGCCTCCATGCATTGCTCAGCCAATATGGGCAAAGATGGTGATACTGCCATTTTCTTCGGGTTATCAGGAACCGGAAAAACCACGCTGTCTGCAGATCCTAAGCGCATGCTGATCGGGGATGATGAGCATGGCTGGGACAATGAAGGTGTGTTTAATTTTGAAGGCGGCTGTTACGCCAAGATGATCAAGCTGAGCAAGGAAAAAGAACCGGATATCTGGGAAGCAATAAAGCGTGATGCCATGCTTGAGAATGTTGTTTATGATGAAAAGACGGCTGTTCCCGATTATGATGATGCTTCCAAAACAGAAAACACAAGGGCTTCTTACCCCATTTACCACATCCGGAACATTGTAAAGCCTGTTTCAAAGGGCACGCATCCGAAGAAGGTGATTTTCCTTACTGCAGATGCTTTTGGAGTACTTCCCCCGGTTTCGCGGCTGACACCCGATCAGACCATGTATCATTTTCTTACCGGTTACACTGCAAAAGTTGCCGGTACTGAACGTGGGATCAAGGAACCCCAGCCGACATTTTCTTCCTGTTTTGGCGCCGCATTCCTGATGCTTCACCCGACCGTTTATGCACAACAGCTGATCAAGAAAATGAAAGAGCATGGTGCTACTGCGTATCTTGTGAACACAGGCTGGATTGGCGGACCATACGGAGTCGGAAAGAGAATTGACATTCCTCCTACCCGCGCGATCATCGATGCAATCCTTGATGGCAGCCTCGATGAGGCAGAATACACTACCATCCCGATATTCAACATGCAGATCCCAAAAGCTGTTCACGGTGTTGATCCAAAACTGTTAGACCAGAGGAATCTGTGGGCAAACCAGGAAGAGTGGTTAAAGGCTGCAAAAGACCTGGGTGTAAGGTTTATCAAGAACTTCGAAGGATTCACCGACAACGACGAGGGTAAAAGACTTGTTGCAGCCGGTCCGCAAGTCTGACATAGTCATTAACTAACTTCTGAATATGGGTTCCGAACGGAAAATCTATACAAAAACCGGCGACCTGGGAGAAACTTCCCTGCTCGGAGGAACCCGCGTGCTGAAGAGCCATAAGCAGGTTGAGGCTTATGGCACGATTGATGAATTGAATTCTTACATTGGTCTCATCCGTGACCAGCATATTGATGCACATTACCAACAAATCCTGTTGATAGTTCAGAAAAACCTGTTTGTTGCTGAAGCCTGGGTTGCAGCAGATGAAGTTCATCCGCATGACACCCTTCCGGGGTTGAATGAAGACAGTATCTTTCAGCTGGAGGTTGAGATCGATGAGATGAATAAATCATTACCTGATCTCGCTCATTTCATCCTGCCTGGTGGAAATACAACGGTTTCATACTGTCACATTGCCCGGACAGTCTGCCGCCGGGCGGAAAGATCAGTGATTTCCCTTCTGCCTGCAGGGAAAAATCCTGAAATCGTAATCAAATACCTGAACCGGTTGTCAGACTACCTTTTCGTCCTTGCCCGGAAAGTCGCAAAGGACACTGGTGTTGAAGAAAATTGCTGGATTCCCTGAGGTTAAAATAAAATCATTTGAAATTTTGATTATTATTTTTATACTTTTGCAAACATTTTCAAAACTACTGACACATGTATTGGACCTTAGAATTAGCTTCAAAATTGGAAGACGCTCCATGGCCTGCTACCAAGGATGAGCTCATTGACTGGGCGATCCGTTCGGGTGCGCCACAGGAAGTGATTGAAAATTTGCGAGAGATAGAGGATGAAGGCGAAACCTACGAGCGAATAGAAGATATATGGCCAGATTATCCAACCAAGGATGACTTTTTCTTCCACGAGGACGAATATTGATCCAGTATCAGTATCCTGAAGTTTTTACTCCTTTCTTTTCTCATTTATTTATTAGTAAATAACTACTATTATCTGGTTATTCCCACCTCATCACAGGGTTCACTTTCCTTGTCGGCATTATCGATTGAAGTAAGGTAATAGAAATATAGTTCGCCAGGTATGGCTGAATGATCAGTATATGTTGTTTCGCTTTTTCCAGTAAGTTTCAGTATTACCGGGTCTTTTCCGCGCTGGTAGCGGTAAATACGGTAGAACGAAAGGTTGTCGGACTCGGCAGTTCCCCATTTGAGAACCACACCTTGTTCTGTCATTTGTGCTTTCAACCCGGCGGGAGGAGCCGGCAGTTCTTCCGGCAACACCAGTGTCAGGGAAGCAAAGGATTTGCTCCTGCTGTTGTTCCGGTCGATGGTATAGATTGCATAAGTATAAGCTTTTCCCTTAACCAGTGCCGAATCGGTAAAAAAATTGGTTCTTAGAAGCGAGTTGCCGGTGAGGAAGGTTTCCGTTCCTGTTGCGTTCCCTGTTTGCGGATTCACCTCTGTCCGCGTTACCTTGTACCCCAGGATCACATCCGACTGGTTCTCTCCATCGTCCCAAAACAACCGTGCCCTGCCATCTGCAATCCAGCCGTGAAAATTCCCTGGTGCCGACGGTATCGTATGAATTCCGGGACGAACAAAAGCCTCGTTTGAGTAGTTGCTCAGCACATGACTAAAACTCTCGGTACGCACTTTGTAAACATAGTTTCTGTAGCCGTTGAGAACCGTTGAAGTATCACGGTAAGTGATGGTCGAATCCTTTACCCCCACCAGATCACTGATGGGCTGAACCTCATCGCCAGTTCCATTGTTCCGGTATACGCGCATTCCGTATATGAATGAGTCGTTCACGCGGACATTCAGTTCAACTCCATTGGGCACCTGGATGGCAGAGAGGATAGCCGGTGTTACCGGGATTTGAGGGTCAAATGCCGCACCCGAGAAATAATTGCTTTCCCTGAACTGGAAAGGATAATCACCCATTGCTTTGAGGTGATAATAGTAATTCTTATCAGGAATCACATTGGGGTCTGTGAATACTGTATCCTTGCCGTTAACGGTAAGCAGGAGGTCATATTTGCCATCGAACTCATTACTTCGGTAAACTTCAATGAGTTTTATGTTTTCAGGGTTATTCAGTTTCCATGAAACCCGCATCCCCAGCCGGTCCGGAAGTTGTGAGGCATGGGTCATCACGAAACCTGTATTTTCAAAAATTCCGGGGCCCATCATCACCATTTGTGAGCATGGTCCCTGGTTTTCAAACGGATCGTAAGGCACCATGAAAAACATCTGCTTTCTGCCGGAGAATTCTTTGTCCACCGGCATGGTAAAAATATAGGTCGTTGTATCATGTGATTTGTACCTGACGTTTGCTTCCCTTGCATTCCACGGGCTTATCATTTTCAATCCTGTAAACAGAGAAGAACCTGGAATTGTCTTCCCCAATAGCAATCCATTTCAGGTAAACTTCTTTCCCAAAATTATGCATCCCGGTAATTACAGGAACACTCATAAGGGCCGGTGTAAGAGTCATAGAATTAACAGAAGTCATCTGAAATAAGACACTCCCGGCCATGTCAAGTTGTGTGATACGATAATTGACATTGGACGAGGTTTTAATTCCCGGATCATAAAAGATATTGCCTGCGGTGATCCTTTCAGCCATTGTTATATCAACCATCTTCAATTCACTCATCGCGGAGTGTGCCGAAGCCCCGATGAAGAAAGTTCTTAAAACTGAATCCGCCGGGATCGGAATATGAGGAAATAACTGATGATTCTTCATATTCTCTTTTATGAAGGATCCGAAATCGGAAGGGAATCTTGTTTCCGCAATTGTCTGATATTCCCCTGAACCGGATTTACGTTCGATCTTTATTGAGGAAACCGGGTTCCCGCAGGGAAAATTTTCTCCAAGGAACACGAACATTCCGGAGGGACTAATTCGCAAGATTTCACGGTTCTGGGCAGATACCGGAAGAGTACATCCTGTCAGGACCAGGAAAATGACAACTAATCTGAGGAGGTTATGATTTGTTTTCATTTTTTTTAATTGATTTAATCTGCTAAATGGCTTGATAGATTTTGAAAGTTTTTTTGTTTTACGGACAATAATTACTGCATGGAGTTCTGGTCAGGCGGAATTTGATCGTCGATGACTTGAGAATAGCCTCCATATATCCTGTTCCCAGGTCACCCGTATCCAGGGTGCCGGCTCTCAGGTTACAAGTGTATTTGATGATCGGTCCAATGGTGAATTTTACCAGGTCAATGCTAAGACAACAATCATCTCCCGGCGAACCGCAGCAGATGCCGGTGCTGTACAAACCAAGGCATTGAGTTCCCTTCAGGAAAACATCCATGGAAGCACAGCCATCAAAAGAAAGCAATCCGCTGGATTGATACTTACCCGTCAGCCCGAAGTCAAAATTCACATGAGAATCAACCGTTGTGCAGGTAGTTCCACTATATCCCGAAGCAAAAATGTCACAGTGAGCCAGCATGGAAGCACCATAGGTGTTAACATCATCAAATGACATCCAGAACCTTTCCACTCCGCCCAGGTTGATCCCGGCATTGACTTTTAATATGATCAGGTCATAGTCAATACCTGGCAATAGTGCAGCGCCAATCCCACCTTGGATGAGGAATCCGGAAACCTTATTATTGAATTCCGGCGGCAGACATTTGTAAGAGCCGAATTTCCCCGCTAACGTTGGGGGTATGCTACTGTAATCTCCAATAATCCCATAAATTTCCCCCGAACCATTCACGAGTCCCGGGAGAATCGGAATCTGTGAAGTTCCTCCAACTTCAAAATACCACCCGTTAACATCAACAACCATGGTTGCATAACAATCCGAAGGATAGGGGCCAAATGGAATATTCTGACGAAATTCACCGGTGAGCCTTGATTTTTCGAATTCATACGTGATTTTCAAACCGGGTATTGAAGATATCCCTGACACTTCAATTTTTTGGTTATCTGCTGTTATTGAACCAAGAACATTGAATTTTACCCGGTTATGATGCTCGCTGATCCCTTTAAGGCCATTTAGTTCCCCTTCATACCAAAGAGTATCCCAAAGATTTTTCACAACCTTTATCTGACCGGTCAGCTCTGAAATGTATTTCGCATCGCGTGAAGATCCTGATTCTACGATGGGGATCTTTTCATGAGGATCAATGTTAACGGCCGTTCCGGAGGAATTTTTCGTAAATGTTGCTTTTACGGGAGGCAGCATCTTCGGTTCAAAGAATCCCCCTTTTGCAACCAGGTTTGATTCGGTAAAATCAGTCACATCAAAATGATAGCTTACGTGATGACGGGTGAAGTGGAAAGTCTCCCACCTTGAAGAGGGGTTGAGCTGCAACTTACCGTTGACAAGGTTGTATTCGCAATCCCCGCCGGTGAAAAGCTCATCCGTGAGATCTCCGTTGGGAACACCGAGGTAATAGAGTCCACCGAATTTAAGGGATTGATCCATGAGCAGCATCGATCCTGCATTGGGCATGAAATCGACGATCTTGTTGAGTCTTACGCGCTCTTCTTTCACGACAAAGTCCTGCGACCCGTCGCTGAAAAAGCGGATCATGCTAAGATTGATCCTGTTGGTTTTCTCCATGGCCGGCAATCCTTCGATAAATCCGGCAACCGCAGCAGGTTTCAGTGTGCTGGCATAAATCCTCCAACGGTTCTGTAATCCCGAAATGACCTCTTTGGCAAGTCCTGTGCTGACATCCGGACTGCGTGGCACCTGGATCGTATAGCCACCCACGATTCCAAGGTTGTTCATTTTAACAACTGCAGCTTCAGTATTCAGATCGTAATAGGTCATGCGTATCGTATCGCAATTAACATCAGCGCCGGTTTTTATGATCGAATGGTTAAGCGTAAATCCTGAAGTATTCAGTTTCCAATCTTCCGAGTTCAGTGTCCACGCACCCATTTTGATTTTGATGGGTGATTTTCCATTGACATTAAAATCAGTGTTCTTCGTGAATTTCACATCCCCAAGGTCAACGGAGATGGTTTCCCCCGGAACATCTGTTGGGATGATGGTCTTCAGGTTTGTATTGAGGATCAGTGCATCGGATTTCAGGAGCGATTTTGCAACTGAGGCCGTGGCAGCATCCTTGAATCCTGGCATTGAATAGATCAGTGCTTTACCAAGTGTATCGCAAACATAGAACCCGTTGTTCATCTTGTTTGGGAAGAGGAGTGTTGAATCCCCGTTAAGTACAGGGATGCTCAGCTTGCCCCTGCCGGGCTGATCATTCAGTGCAAGGAAAATCCCGGGAAAGATGAATCCGCTGGTATTGAAATTCTTGTTATCGACTTTTACCATCCCCTTGATCGCGCCAAACAGCTCTTTATCTGTGCTTTTATCTACATCAATGCCGATTTTTCTATCCATAACAAGGACGTTGAACTGATCGAAAGCCCTTGCTGCCATTGTGTTCACAGTTGTTTTTACCGGCAGGCTGAGAGGTGTTGAGAGTGGGATGCCTCTCTTGTTCTTCAGCATTTCGGAGGGCTTGATTCTAATCCTGACAAAATGAAGGTCTAGGCTTGGAGAGACCTTGAATTCCGAATTGCTCTTCATTCCTGAAAATGCCCCGGTAATGGTAGCCAGGCCTCCTCCTTCTTCAACCAGGCTCGTAACATACATGGGAAACCCCATGAGGTTGGTAATATCCATCCGGTCATAAACCTTCAAATGGAGTGAAGCATGGTAACAATCAGGATAGGGGTTATTAAACATCATCGACATGGAATCCCCGACAAAGTTGGAACTTGATTTTACGGCCCGGATGATCTGGGGATAATCCCGCATCGGGACATTCCTGAGCTTAAAAAATCCCTTCGAATCCGTAATGGCAGAAACCGATTCCGGATCCCCATTATTCCCTGAGCTGGTATGACCTGCATAAGTCACTTCAAGGTAGACTTTGGCGTTGGCGATTGCCGAGCTGTCTGTTTTCCCTGCATATACGCGGCCGGTGAGGCATGTCGCTGGATCCATATAAATGTTAACGACTTTCCAGTTCTGCGAGACGGGAATTTTCAGGCTTACTGTCTGGGTTTCGAAGTTCAAAGGATTGTCATCCGGAATTGCAACCCGCACCTGGTAATCCTGCCCCGGATCAGAGCCGGCATTGACAAAAGCAAATTTTGCCGAACCATAGCTGTCAGTCACCATGGTCAACGGACACTCCATCACAACAGGATGGCCATGAAGAGTCCGGGTACAGGTCTGTGTTACGTCAACGATTTCAACAACGGCGTTGGAAATTGGTTTCGGGTTGCCACCGGTTTTGCCATAGACAAACACGGCAAGTCTTCTTTTCTGTTTAAACAGTTCTATCTTCCCTACATCTGTCTCTTTCATGTTCACGTTGACGGTAATGACGGTATCGACATAATCCTTAGCGGATATCTTGAGTTTCTGCGGAACATTGGGTTGAAGTTTAGCTGGAATATCTTTAAAGCATCCAAGCATATAAGGATGATAACTCTTTTCCGCATCGGCAAAAGCAATATCACAATACATCCCCTCACCGGTCTCACCATCCACGACACGCCCCTTGATGGTTGCACCAAAGCTCAGTTTGATCGGGATGTTGATCTTTTCGCCACACAACAATGCTTTCCCGCCTTTTATTGTAACTGGCGGAGGACTGGCATAACCGAAACAGTATGCCCAGGCTTTCCTGGATGGTCCTTCGGCCTGGTATTCTGTTCCTGAACCAGTCTCCACCGGAGACATGATCAGTGCCATATCATCAAACCGGAACTTGCCATCGCTGGTCTTTACCTCCTGTATCTGGTCACCATCAAAGACAGGACCATTCTGGAGATCCATAGAAAATTTCGATACAAAGTTCACGTATTCATCCCGGTTATAACAGTACGATCCATAGTTCATGAATAAAGAACCTGTTTCTGCATGCCATCCCTGCTGACCGGAAAATCTCTCAATAAGGTCTACCACGGCGCCGGGAAGCGCTTTTCCATTTTCATCCGTCACTTCTCCCATGACTGTAGGATACCGGCAATGCATGAGCAGGTATGTATTTAACGGGATCCAGCCATAATCATGATGAAATTTATCGTAGTCGTCATAGGTGGATGGATCCGGGAATTTTCTGGTTACAGGCGAAGGGTCATAGGAAACTGGGGCATCGGGGAACAATGTATAATTGGCTGTTTCTTCTTTTGGCAGATCGGCATATATGTAATAGGTATAGTTCGGGTTGTGATGCCAGACAATGGTGTTGAAGATCACGTTCCCGTCGGCATCGGCGATATTTTCGGCAACAACTTCCAGGTTGAACATTCTTTTACTGGCTTTGGGCTTGGGGTAGCCGTCATTGGGAAGAAAGATCCCTGCCGGGTTCGCAATCACCTTCCGCAACAGGTAAACATTTGCACCGCTCATGCTGGTCTTTTTCAGGGTCGCACCGGTATTACCGGGATTCTGGTTATTGGCAAATGCAGTATAAAGGTTGACGGTAAGCTGGTAGCTCTTTACATCAACAGGAAGCAGGGATTGCATCTCCGTTTGCTGGCCCGGAAGGTTGGTATAGGAAAGACCGAAGTCAGGCCGGCTCAGGATGAATTCCTTCAGTGGTCCGCCAACCAGGATCAGCATCTTCCGGAATAAAAGGCCATCATGCCGGTTCTGACCGTAATTATCGGTGCACGTGTAATCCCTGCCAATCTGGTACCCAATCGAGTCATTGCTCTGGAATGTAAAGAGAAAACTTCCGCCTTTTCCCGTAGTTGTAACATCAAGCACGTCTCCGTCGTGAAACATGCTGCTGCTGCCTGCGGGATCATGACCCAGGTAAACAGGTTCCTGGCCCGGAAAAGTCACCGTGTATTTCACGATCAGTTTAATCCTGCAGTTTTCCAAAGGAAAAGGTCCCAATTCTTTTTTATCATCATATGTATACAGGAGAGTACCATGTGCATATGAAGTCATGGGAGGCTTGGGAATATTATGAATGATGACCGGTTGACCTGCCCCCTGTGTATTTCCTCCAACCGGGTTCATCAGTGCATTGTAGCTGAATCCTACGACCTCGCTCTGGCCATTGTTCCGGAAGTTGGCACGCTTGGCAGGATCGCTGGCAAAGACACAGACCGCATATTTTTTCCCGGTAACCATTAAGGGATCTGAAGAAGTAAGGAAATAGAATGAATTGTTAGTGGTGACTGAAAAGAAGACCGGATGTGATGTTGAGTTCATTGCATCATCAGGGGTTTTATCAGACGGGAGCATTTCAACAATCTTCAGTAAAAAATTGGTAGGATGAGGACCTCCGGATGGCCATGTCCAGTTGTAGTTCACCTGCTGTGGATTTTTTGCAATGACGACATCGCCGTTTTTCATGCTGGTGATGGCAGGCGGTTCAATATCCGCAATGGGGAAGCTGTTGCTGCAGGCCTGGGGCTCATCTTCTGAAACGAGTTCATTGTTTGCACTGTATGCCTTCAGGCAGATGATATAATTTCCTTCCGGAAGACCGCTTCCGCTGATGATCTGTTGTTTTGTAATACCGGTATAGACCAGGTGGGCCGGATCAAACACATCCTGGAGGTTTGCCTGTGTTATCCTGTAGGGAGTCCTGGGAAGCAATGTGATCATAGGACTCCTGTACGCCGGATTTGTGCTTACACGGATCCCTCCATCAGCGGAGACTGATCCCTGGAGATAGACATTCAATGGATCATGGGCCCTGCTTGTGATGGTGGCAATTACCTTGTTTGGCTGGTTGATGTAATCCTGGATCCGCGAGGAATAGGGCGGAGTAACCGTAATGGTAATACTGACAGGCCTTACCTGTGAATGAACGACAGTCTGAAATGAAAAGACCATGAAGAGCAGAAAGAAATTCCTGATAAAAAGGCTTCTCAGCCTGGGTCCCGAAATGGAAGCTTTCGTCATATTCTTTCTATTAATAATCAATGTTCAATAACTATTTTCCCGGTAGCTGATTTCCCGTTTCCGTGAACCTGGATAAAATACACTCCGGGCGACAATCCGGAAACATCCAATTGGTATGGGCTCCTGCAGTTTTCACATTTGATAAGTTCCGAACAGGCAAGGTCAGTAACTGCAATTCCAAAAGATTCAGATCCCGGACATTGAATTGTAACCCTGTCATTCGCAGGTGAAGGAAATGCAACAAGATGTTCTCCAACAGATGCTGCCTGATTTATTCCCAACACAGATTCTTCTGAATCTGCATAAACATTCTCTCCGTTGGAATCCACATCGGTCCATGAAAAATATGCATTACCGGTGACGGGGTTCCCATCCACGCATGGCTTCATGAACCAACCGACATAGGTGGAGAAATCACGGAAGGTCGCCTTTTCTGTTAACGCGGAGAGGGGGTCGGCATCGATAGTGGAAAAGTGAAGCTGATTAATGTCGGTTGTCAGATAGGTCAGATAATATTGATCACTTTGCCTGTTGTAGTTGAAATTAAGTTCAGTTGTGGAAAAAGAAGTTACGGGATTGATATAATGATATGTAAGATCCGTAGGCTGAGCCTGCGGGCATCCGTAGTAGAAATAGGTGTAATCCATCAATGCATAGCAGGCCTGGCTGTTCACATCTGCGCCCATGTGCTCGTACCCTGTAATCAGTGAAAAATGGTAAGGCGACGGCCATCCTGCCGATGACAGTCTCAGGCTGATCGTGGGATTCCGGTTGCTGGCAGCGAAATCTCCCTCTCCAATTTTAACAGGCGTTGTCCATCCTCCTGAAAGATCATAATAATTAACGATCACCCCAATGGTTCCCCAGGGGTTGTCGGCACTATTCATTTCGAAAGCAACGCCAACAAGTCCGGGTCCAATATCACTGTTACATCCCATGGAGATGCAGGCTTTTCCGAGGCGTCCCGGCCAGACCTGGTTATACATGAAATGATCAGTATAGGTCTCACCTCCATCGTTGGAGATTGCATAGGTCAGATGGTCTTCCCCTGCTGCGGCATCGCCGCCAACCCAGACTACGCCTACAGAAAAGGGAAAACTGCTGTTAAGACTCGGGTAACGGTGGTCATCTGTAATGGCGACATGCGTCACCGTTCTTCCCGCCCAGTCATATTCATAAACAACTTTCAGCATGGTACCTGCAGCATCATATTTTATTACCTGGCAATTGGAAGGGTAAGTCCCCTGAACGCCCTGAGTTACAGCCACAGCAACAAAGATTGCCATACTGGCTGAGTCTGATCCGGTCACGACAAAATCAGCATCGTTGAGTTCCGCCAACGAAGTTGTATAATCCAGACCAGATACCATTTTGTACGTCTTCCCCTGATCCTTCGAGCAATACATCCGCCATGTCCGAACATCCGCATTAAACACGTACCTTGTTAGGATATAAATCCAGCCATTGTCGGCAACCTTGACCTTTGATGCCATATCCGTAGCGTTATAGGCATCAGAGACTTTAATATCCGTGCCGAATACCGGCGAATGTAGTTGATACTGGGCCTTCAGCAAGAAAGAATTCATGGTAAAGACAAAAAGGACCATTGGTGTTAATGCAAGGAATGACTTTTTCATAGAGAATATATTTGGAGACAAATTTATTTACAGGCAACATATAACGCAATAAGATAATGATATGATTTAATAGAGCAGAAAGTCTGAAAGTTGAAAGTTGAAAGTCCGGGAAAAAAAGATATGTGAACAGAAAGAATATTACTGTATGATTAAACAAGGCGTTCTTTCATGGCTTTAATCACGGCTTCCGATTTTGAATTGACATGAAGTTTCCTGTAGATGCTGCTGATGTGGGTTCTGACGGTTCCAATGGAAATGCTGCATGAATCTGCGACCATCTTATAGCTGTCGCCTTTCACGATGCATTTCAGAATATCCATCTCACGGGACGAAAGGGCATATTCATTGGGGCTGAGTTGTCCCTGCTTTGAGAAAAACTCCATGACCATCCGTGCAATTTCACCGGTCATCGGGGACCCACCATTAAAGAGGTCAGTAATTGCTTCGATGATCTGAACGGCACTTGACTTCTTGAGAATGTAACCCGTAGCTCCTGCGCATAAAGCCTCAAACACTTTCTGTTTATCATTGAATACCGTATATATCAGGATCTGGATCTCAGGGAAACTGGCTTTGATCATTCCGGTCGCCTCGATCCCGTTGATTCCGGGCATATCGATATCCATAACAACCACATCCGGTTTCGCTTCCCGGAAATTCTGCAGCAGTGTTGAACAATCCGGGTAGGTGCCTGAGAGCTCCATGGTTTCTGTCCCCATGATAAGGTGGAGAAGACTCTTTCGCAGGGAGTCGTTATCTTCGTAAACTGCTACTTTTATCAATGTGTCAGATTTGGAGAACAATATTACGAAATGCCAAAGCTGCTATCAATAATATGATCATATGATTTTCACCTTGAGGCTGATTTGTGTTCCCCGGTCAGGCTGGGAGTGAATAGACAGGTTGCCGCCAATCTTACCGGCCCGGAGCTTCATATTCACAATACCATTGCGGGTTGTATTGATCCCCGGATCAAAGCCGATCCCGTCATCAATGATCTCCATAGTCAGATGGCCGGATTCTTCGCGGAAACAAACGTTCACATTTCTGCACTGCGAATACTTGACAAGGTTGTTAACCGCCTCCTTTGCGATCAGGTATAGATTTCTCCGTGTATCCATCTGAAGACGCAATGATGAAAGTTTATCCGGTATATCAAAGGAGAACTGAAGATCCTTTGACTCGAATAATGGAATGGAATACTCCCGTATCCTCAGCCCCAGGTCCTGAAATTTATCATTGGCGGGATTTACCGACCAGATGATGTCGTCGATCCGTTCAAGCATCTCGTGTGCACTGGTCCCGATCTCCTTTATCATCCCCGCTGATTTCGGATTTTCGCTCAGTTTTCCTGCAATGTCACTGAGGATGGAGATACTGCTTAATGTTGAGCTGACATCGTCATGAAGATCGGTTGCAATGCGCGTGCGAAGTCGTTCCACTTTCAGCAGCTGATTCACCCTGTACCTGTAAATGGCGCTAATGACTAGGGATGTCACGGCCAGGCCGACAAGGATAAACCACCAGGTTTGCCAGAAAAAGGGCCGTATGATTATATGCACGGATTCATTGCTGTCAAACCAACCCAGACCTTGTGTAGCGCTGACCCGGAACAGGTAACTTCCCGGGGGTAGATTTGTATATCGTGCTTCACGCGCGTTTTCCCCATCAATCCATTCCTTGTCATAACCCAGGAGTTTATACCGGTAGTTGATTCGGTTTGAATGATGATAACAAATCGCAGTATAGCGAAAAACCAGATTGTTCTGATCGGCGGTGAGACTGAGGGCGGATCTGTTTCCGTCGAAAATTCTCCCGGCATTTATTTTTCCGTTGATCTCAACCGATTCAAGTACCAGGTTAAATCTGCTCTTTCCTGTATTCTGCATCGTTTTTATATTCCTGGTTGCAAAACCGGAGGAATCCCCGATATAGACACTCCCTTCATGATCAACGTAAACCATCTGCGGCCCGCCCGGATTCTCATGAAGCCCGGACTTATTATTAAAGAATCTGAATCTCTCAAGATAAGGGTTAAAATATTGAAGTCCTTCATCGACGATCCAGAAGTTGGCATCAGGATCCCTTGCAATCCATCCTACACCAGGATCATTCAGCCCGTTACCGGAATGAAACAGTTTGATTCCAAAGGATCCGTTCGATCGGACTTCCACCCTTATCAATCCGGCGCCATCTATTGCAAGCCACATTCTGCCCAGGGAGTCCTTTTCAATTCCGTTGACCCATTTTTTATTAATCCCGTATTTTTGAAGTGTATCCGTCAGAGAATTAAAGAAAATCCTCTTTACCGGATCATAAATGCTTACACCAAACCTGCATCCAAGCCATACCCTGTTGAATTTATCAGGTTGAATGGATATAAAATGAGTGCCTTCAAGAAGTGAGTTTGAATTTCCCGGGATGTGATGAAAACGGTCAATCCTTGTCCTCGTCGGGTCAACCCGGATCACGCCGTCATAGCGTGTACCCACCCATAAATTCCCGCTGGCATCTTCATTCAGTCCATAGACAACCTGAAGTTCAGATAAAGTCAATGGTTTACGATCGGGCGTTCTGAAAGTCCTCAGAATGTTTGCCCCGGGATCGTAGTACCAGAGGCCGGTACGTGTGCCAACCCACAATCGCTTCTTTGAATCTTGATAAAACCGCGTAACAGACAAGCCTTCTTTCGGCAATGGCCGGTCGGATGGAACCAGGCTCCATGATTTCTTTTTCGTATCCAGGACAGGCAATCCCTTGCAATGATATGCCCCGACAAACAGCCGGGCGTCACTCTTCTCTTTGAAAAAATCGTTGATGAACCAGAACTTATAGGGAACGTTCACTTGCTTAAAGGAAAAATATTCTTTATTCTCCCTGTCGATTCCATCGCCCCAGACCCAAAAATCCTGGTGATTGTTGAGATATACGCCTCCCATGATGTGGTCGGACGAGATTGACCAGATGTTGGCAGGATCATTCTTATAAAAAGAAAACTCATGCGTCGTCTTATTGAAAACGCCTAATCCTTTGTCATCCGTCGCAACCCAGAATTCATTCGTACCCTTTGGAATTAATGAAAGAACAGTTATTCCCCAATCAAGCGGGGAATAAGATTGCCAGGTCTCGGTATTCAGGTCAAAGCAGCCAACTCCGATTCCCCATCCGGAGACCCACAGCAACCGGTTCGAATCAAACAGTATTTCCCGGATGATCTTATCCCTTTTCGGCGGACCTCCATAAACTCTGTCGACGGTTTTCTTTTCCTTATCAAACCTGATCAACCCGGCACTGGTACCCAGTAATAGCTTCTTTGGATTCCTTGGATCCTGAATGATAGAACTAATGACATTAATATAGAAATCAGGTTCCGCCGGCTTGTTGCAGTTTGTTGTCTTGAAACGTTCAAATTTATCTCCCTTGAGCGTAGCATGAACGATCCCTTCCCTGGTGCCTATCCAGACAGATCCCTTTCTGTCCTCGTAAAATGAATTGATCCACTGAACCGGAAACCCTATTCGTTTTTTATTGAATGGGAAATTCTTTAATGTGTGCGACTTCTCGTCATAAATGCTCAGGCCATTTCCTGTTCCGATCCAGATCAACGAATCGCTTGTCTGGTATACTGAAAAGATTGTATTGTCGACCAGGGAATTGACATCGCCCGGAATGGAACGGAAAATTTTCATATCATGACCATCATACCTCGCTATTCCGTTGGTGGTAGCGATCCAGATAAATCCCTGGAAATCCTGGATGACGCAGTTAATTGTGTTAGAGGGTAAACCGTTTTCACGTGTGAGATGATCAAAATAAAGCGGAGGATGGGAGTCTCGGAAAGTGTTGCTGGCGGGTTTGATTCCACGTAAGGAATATCCTGAGAAGAGCAGGATCAATGCAAGGGCCAGTTTAGGCTTCATCCCCAGCTGATTTTCTGAAGAAAGAGAAGTTCACATTCCCGTAATTCCTGTGCTCGGAGAACATCGGGTGTTGAGAAAAATCATAATTTCTTGAATGTTCAAGTACGAACCATCCGTTTCCTTCAAGCAACGGGCTGTTCAGGATTACATCGGGGAGGGCGTCGATTTTTTCCATCTCATACGGCGGATCTGCAAAAATCAGGTTATATGCCGGCCCCGGAAGTTGTATGAACCGGAATGCATCTGCACGAACGGCTTTCAGGTTGTCAAGCTTCATGGATTCAGCAGTTCTTTGGATAAATGCAATGCTTTTATGGCTGATATCCACGGATGTAACATGTGTGCATCCACGCGAAACGAATTCAAAAGAGATGCTTCCGGTACCTGTAAAAAGATCCAGAACCTTTATCTCCTCAATGTCGATGAGGTTATTCAGGATATTGAACAGACTTTCCTTCGCGAAATCCGTGGTCGGGCGAACCGGAATATTTGCCGGCGGATGAAGTTGCTTCCCCCTGAACTTGCCGCTTATGATCCGCATTGTCCGCTGTTAAAAAGTGTATAATAAAAATGCGGGGGAATGTCATTCAATACATAACTGTAATTAAATGTCTCGTTCCTGCCCGCAAAATCAAGGTTTCGGATATAACGGAACAGAAGGTCACAGATCGCAGATCGTTTATCCGTATCACCAAGGAGTACGATGGGCGTTTCTTCTGGATTCAGATTCATCTGTTCGATCACAAAAATCACGTAATACACAAGATCTTCTGGTGCTCTGAAAAGGAAGGAGTTGAAATACGACAATTGCTTTCCCTGGAATACGACCAGGTCGAATGCTTCATCCCGCACATTCAGAAAAATCCTTCCATTACCCATGAGATTCTTGTAATTCACAAACAAACTCTCCATAAGGACACTCGATACATGGCACAACGATGCATCCGGAAAAGCCAGTTGAATCTCCTGATGCAATTGTCCTGCAAGGCTGTAGACATTGTACACACCCAGGTTTTCAAGCCTGTCGGAAAGGACCACATCATCCTTGTCGCGTTCCATGTTGAAATCCAGGTAGCTTTCTTTTTCCTCTTTTGAATACAATGCTGCAGGGATTAACGTGGATTTAGAATTTGAGATGATGATCCGCTTTGAATGAAAGGGTTTGCACATCCAATCGATGGAACCCTGCATTTCTTGAAGAGGCTGGAAAGAATATCCGATTCCGATAAATTTATTTTTATCGACATCCAGCAATGAGAAGCTGATCTTCTTCATTTCAATTTCCAGCACCAGGGAATAACGGCTTGTCTCTTCCCCGCTGAAGGTTTCATCGATCAGGCTAAGTATGTTGTCGGTGGTTTCCGGCATTAGTCAAGAATATAGATATTCAGTTTCTGTTTAAACGGCTTTTAGAACGTCAGAAATAACCGCAAGGACGCAAAGGCGCTAAGTTATAAAAGAAAGATGAACAACACATTTAAAAGAATCACTCCAAGAAATCCAAAGATAAAGTACCCCCATGATTTTCTGTCGGAAAATGCACAGGCGTATACCATCTTCACGATGTTGTTGCTGATGATCGCCTGCATTGTAACCATTGCAACGATATTCATTCCAACACCAAATTTTCCCTGGAAAAGGTTGATCAGGAAAGGATCGATGTCCGTCAGACCAGAGATCAGGGAAAGGCCATTCAATCCTGTTGTTCCATATTTGTGAAGCACGAAGTAGGTGATGAACGAAAATGCCACATATAAGGTTGTGAAGATCAGGGCAACTTTGAACTCGAGCGGATTCTTTTCCGGTCCTTCCGCAGGATTGATATCCGCGAAATTCTTATTCCTGTGAAACAGGATGATGATGCCGGCCAGTGTAGAAGAAACAAACAGGAGGATAAACCACAGGTACACATGGGCGAACATCTCGTTGGAAAAGATCAGGATCAATGCAAGGATTCTCAGATACATCATGGCAACGGCAAAGATGATGGCGGCAGCGTATTGATTCCTTGCCTCCGGATGCAGCCGGATCCTTCTTGCAAGGACGATCGTGGTCGCAGTACTGCTGTAAAGCCCTCCAAGAATCCCGGAAATAATGATGCTTCCTTTCTTGAAAACAAATTTTTTCAGCAGGTAACTCAGGTAGGAAATGGAAGAAACAACCACTACTGCAAGCCAGATCCTGTATGGGGTCAAGCTCAGATCGCGGAAGATGGGTTCATCCGGCACGATCGGCAGGATGACGCCTGCAATGATCAGAAACTTTCCAAGTGTCAGGAATTCTCCCTTTTCAAATTTCTGGGAGATCTGGACGAATGATTCTTTCATCTCTGTCAGGATCAGCACCATAACAATGACCAACATGACCAGCCAGTAGGGTTGCGTCATTACCAGCGGACCGATGCAATAAGTGATCAGCGCGATTACGATGGTCGTCATTCCATGATCGTCATATTTCTGAATATTGAAGAAATAGTTGATCGCCATGAATGAAGCAAGGATGATCCCTCCGGAAAGAAAAATGAAGAGATTCCCCGGACTGATGATATACAGGATAAATCCGAGAATCCCGATAAAAGTGAAGGTCCTGTCGGTCCCGAATGTATGCTCAGGGCTTTGTTTCTGACTGTGCTGGAGCCGCTGGGAAAGGCCGATCAGCAAGGAAAAGACCGTCACCAGCAAAAAGCTGATCATTGGTTTCGGCAGGGTTTTGATCAGTTCCATTTAGCGTTTTTGCGGTAAAATTAATTATTGAATTTTCGAACCAATTTCAGGATTGCATCTCACTGAAATCAGGGATCTCCAGTAAAAAACGAAATTCCGATTTCTCATGATCAATAAAACAGGCAAAGTGTTCCAATCCATTCGTAACAACCAGGTAGCTGACATTAAGTGTCATGTTATACCTGGCAACCTGTTCGAACACATCCTGAGTGATCGGGACTTCCGGTGCTTTGCATTCAACGACCAGGCATGGTTTACCTGATTTGTCATAAACCACGATATCACCTCGTTTCATAAGCCGGTTCATTTTCATCGGAACTTCAATTCCAATCAGGGAAGCCGGAACATTCTTCCCGGTGATAAGGTAGTTGACAAAATGCTGTCTGACCCATTCTTCGGAAGTCAGGGCAATGAACTTTTTCCTGACCCCATCGAAGATCTGCTTTTTACCCCCGGAATCCCGTACGCGAAAGTTTGCTTCAGGCAGATTCAATGTTTGCATAACCTTAGCTGAACTACAAACTTACGTAAAAATATCATAAAATCGTTATCTTTGCTTCCCAAGCGGATTTGCTTTTAAGTAGAACACATTATTTCATTAGTTTTTCCGATACTCAAGAGCAAATAAAAAGTAAGTAAAGAGTATGAAGACTAAAAAAGAGATCGTTGATAACTGGTTACCGAGATATACGGGAACGCCACTAAATGAATTTGGTGACTATATCCTGCTCACAAATTTCACAAAATACCTGGAGTTGTTTGCAGAATGGGAAAATGTACCCATCAAGGGTGCCGACAAAGCAATGCCCAGTGCAACGTCCAGGCGTATCACCATGATCAACTTTGGGCTGGGAAGTCCGAACGCAGCCACGATCATGGATCTGCTGAGCGCCATCAAGCCCAAAGCCTGCCTGTTCCTGGGGAAATGCGGCGGGCTTAAGCGTAAGAACAAACTTGGCGACCTCATTCTGCCGATCGCCGCTATCCGCGGAGATGGTACATCCGATGACTATTTCCCGGCACGGGTTCCTGCATTACCTGCATTCAACCTGCAAAAAATTATTTCCACAACCATCGTTGAACACAAACGCGATTACTGGACAGGAACTGTTTACACGACCAATCGCCGGGTATGGGAATATGACGAAAATTTCAAGTCAGATCTGCGGAAAACAAGATCCATGGCCATTGATATGGAAACTGCCACGATCTTCATGGTTGGCTTTTCCAATATGATCCCGACAGGTGCATTGCTGCTGGTTTCCGATCAGCCTATGGTTGCATCGGGCATCAAGACACAGGCCAGCGACAAGCTGGTGACAGAGCGGTTCACCGAAGAACACCTCAGGATCGGGATTGAATCCCTCAATCACATGGCGAAACTGGGATTAACCGTCAAGCACCTGCGCTTCGATTAACATATCCTTTCATGGCTGCGCGCAAAAACGAACTGAGTTTCGATGATATTCTCAGCAACCTGAAGAATAAGATTTACCACCCGGTCTATCTGCTTCATGGTGAAGAGCCCTATTTTATCGATGTGATTTCGGATTATATTGAACAGAATGTCCTGAATGAACTGGAAAAGGAATTTAACCAGACCATTGTTTATGGCAAGGACATCAACATTCCAACACTGATCAGTTATGCAAGGCGTTTCCCGATGATGGCCACGTACCAGGTGATCATTGTGAAAGAGGCCCAGGATCTTGATAAGATCGAAGAGCTCGCCCTCTATTTTGAAAAGCCACTGGATTCCACGATCCTTGTACTTTGCTGGAAATATGAGAAGGTTGACCGCCGGAAAACGATTTTCAAGACGGTAGAAAAGATTGGCGTTCTTTATGAATCAGCCAGGTTATATGACGACAAGATCCCGGGATGGATCGCGGATTACCTGCGAAAAAGAAACTATTCGATCACGCCAAAGGCCGCACTTTTGCTGACGGAATTTCTTGGAAGCGATCTCTCGAAAATCGTCAACGAGGTCAGCAAGCTGGTCATCAACGTCCCGGCAGGAAAAGAGATCACCGAGGAGTATGTGGAGCGAAACATAGGGATCAGCAAGGATTTCAACATTTTTGAATTGCAGAAAGCATTGGGGAAAAAAGATGTGCTGAAGTCCAACCAGATCATTCTTCACTTCGCCGCCAACCCGCGCGAAAACCCGCTGGTTAAAGTCATTCCATTATTGTATGGATTTTTTTCCAAGATTCTCCTGTATCATTATCTCCCCGACAAATCACGAATTGCCGCGGCAGCTGCACTTTCCGTAAACCCTTACTTTGTGCAGGATTACCAGGTTGCAGCAGGAAATTATTCCGTTTCAAAACTGGTCTCCGTAATCTCGGTATTGCGTGAATTTGACATGAAGTCGAAAGGTGTTGACAGCAACGGAACCTCATTTCCCGACGGAGAATTGATGAAAGAATTAATATTCCGGATATTGCACTAGGAGAAGTTTCGGTTCTTTACTTAATCCCTGGTCCCTATTGCCTATTGCCTTTCCTCAATATCAATAAAGATCCACTTTATAATTAAACTCCGACGACCGGTAAGTCTCTTCAATGATGGCATGATATTTCTCAAGGATGAATTTCCTCCTGAGCTTCAGAGTCAGTGAAAGCTCCCCTGAATCCAGCGTCCATTCCTGGTGCAGCAACCTGAACTTCTTGATCTTCTCCGTCTGCCCGAGATCCTGGTTGATCCTGTTCACTTCGATTTTTATCCTGTGGATGATCCTGGGATTCCTGACAGCTCTTTCGTTGGAGACAAAATTGACATGCTTGATCCCGCACCAGTTACGGATGTACTCAAAGTTCGGAACAATAAGGGCCGCCGTATATTTCCGGTTCTCCCCGATCACCATGATCTGCTCGATGAAAGGCGATTGCTTAAACCGTTGTTCAATGACCTGCGGAGCCACATACCTTCCGGTGGAAGTCTTGAATATTTCCTTCTTCCGGTCGGTAATCCGGAGGTATTTTCCATCCTCAATAACACCAATATCACCTGTGTGAAACCAGCCTTCAGGATCGATCACTTCATGTGTCCTTTCCGGCCGGTTGTAATAGCCAAGCATGATGTTCGGTCCCTTGCACAGNATCTCCCCATCTTCGGCAATCTTTACATCCACTCCAGGCAGGATCGGACCAACCGTGCCGAATTTCACACCACCCGGATTGAAATTGTAC
>TBL_comb47_HYPODRAFT_10000884_pt1 | contig 39467 bp, 38 predicted proteins | sample TroBogypolimnion_40_FD_10682 | JGI IMG/M metagenome (IMG submission 10682)
CAATGAAGTGGGCATCGATAAGTAATCTCAGCTAAAAGCCATAAAGGTTGTGTATGTGTGACGGATGCTGCTACACCATTATTTTGTGTTGCCATCGTATATCCCCTTAATTAGCTTTCTCAATCCAAGCTTTATCTAAAGCAAATTGAATCATCGATAAAATATCTTTTTCAATACCTTCCACATCTTTAAATTTTTCCTTTAAAGCATTCACGATGTGATCCACTGAATTTTTTCCATCCACTAAACTTAATACTTCTCCTGCACTGCCATTTAATTTCACCATACCTTCAGGAAATAAAATCACATGGGATTGCTGCGCTTCTTCCCATTGAAAACGGTGGTGTGCTGCAATCTTAAAAATATCTTGATGTGCGATCGTCATAATTAATATTTAGGCTGTCTTAAATAATCGCGATCTTCAACTTTAATGTTGGAAGATGCGAGCATAATAGAATCGGCAATCACCCATAACACATCAAGTTTAAATTGAAGAATATCTAATGCGCGCTCTTGCATCGCACGTGACTCACTAAAATAATCAAGTGTGACAGATAAGCCTTGCTCAACATCACGTCTTGCTTCTGTTAAACGTTTTTTAAAATAAGAGAGGCCCTCTTCTTTAATCCATGGATAGACTTCTGGCCATGAACTAATTCTTTGTTGATGAATATGAGGTGCAAATAATTCCGTGAGCGATGAGCAGATAGATTCTTGCCATGGCCTTTGTTTTGCAAAATTAATATAGGCATCCACTGCGAATCGAACACCTGGGCTGACGTGTTTCAAAGATGTCACATCTTCTCTTGTTAAGCCAACAGCTTCAGCTAATTTAATCCAAGCTTCAATACCACCTTCAGCACCATCAACACCATCATGATCTGTAATGCGCACAATCCATTGCTTTCTTACTTCTTTATCAGGGCAATTAGAAAGTATGGCTGCATCTTTTTGTGGAATGCCAATTTGATAATAAAAACGATTTAATACCCAGCATTGCAATTGCTCTTTGGTGAGCTTTCCTTCATACATCATCACATGAAAAGGATGGTAGATATGGTAACCCTTACCTTTTTCGCGAAGTCTTTCTTCAAATTCTGCTCTTGACCAAACTTTATCCATACTTAAAGATTCCTTTTACAAAACAAAATCCATACCATCGTATGCGACTTCAATGCCATGCTGAGTTAGGATTGCACGCTCTTTCGAGTCTTCTCTCAAAATTGGGTTTGTATTATTAATGTGTATAAGCACTTTTTTAGCATGAGGGTAACGATCTAATACTTCAATCATACCGCCTTCACCTGATTGAGGATTGTGACCAATGTCGCGTGCTTTCTTAGTCATTAAACCCATATCGATCATTTCTGTATTGGTCCAGAAAGTACCATCCACCATAATGCAATCTGCTTTTTCAAATAAGGGTGGTAAGTGAGGTTCAATTTCACCTAAGCCTGGCGCGTAAAATAATCTCTTCTGAGTTTTCTTATCTTCAATTAACATACCAATCGTATCGCCTGGATGCGGATTGTTTCGATGCGGTGAATATGGAGGTGCAGCACTCTTTAATGCCACTGCAGTAAATGTAAGATTTTCTATTTGAGGTATTTCAAATGAAGTTTTTCCATCGGTCGGAATTTCATGATGATTGATACCACAATAGTGATCTAAAATATTTAGAAGTGGATTACCTGTAGTGAGATCCTGATACACCATATCCGTGCAATAGAGCTCACGTTTTTGTGTGCCCTCACGAAGCATCAATAAACCTGTGGTGTGATCAATTTGCGCATCAATAAGGACAATCGCTGAAATGCCACTATCACGAATAGCCCGTCCAGGTTGTAGCGGCGGAAAATCTTGAATTTGTTGTAAGACATCAGGCGATGTATTAAAAAGAACCCAATGTATACCATCGGAACTTACACATATAGAAGACTGTGTGCGTTTTGTAGCTTTGATAGTGCCTTTTCTAAGGCCGTCACAATTTTGGCAATTACAATTCCACTGAGGAAATCCACCACCTGCACCTGCACCTAATACATGTATATGCATAGAATCCTGTCGATGAGATTAATATTTAAATATGAAATGATACTGAGGGAAAAACACCTAATCCCATAGTGGAAATTAGCTAAAGAGAACTCATGAAATCCATGAGTTCTTTAGAGAATTTCGCGGCCAATTACCTTAGCAATACCTCTTAATTCACTCATGAGTGTAATAAGTTCTTGAGGGTTAATGGCTTGATCCGCATCACACCATGCCTCACATGGATTAGGATGCATTTCAACTAAAAGACCATCGGCACCTGCAGCAATCGCTGCTCTAGATAATGCAGCTACCATCCATGCTTTACCGCCTGCATGAGAAGGATCAACAATCACAGGAAGATGTGTTTCTTTCTTCAATACTGGTATCGCTGTGACATCAAGCACATTACGATAATATGTTTCAAAGGTTCTAATACCGCGTTCACAGAAAATAATATTATGATTACCGCCTGCTGCAATATACTCAGCAGCCATTAGCCATTCTGAGATAGTTGCTGACATGCCACGTTTTAAAATAACAGGTACATTAACCTTACCTACTTCTTTAAGCAGTTCAAAATTTTGCATGCTTCGCGTACCAATTTGAATCACATCTACTTTATATTTCATGAAAGTATCAAGCTGTCTTGCATCCATGAGTTCAGTCACAATCGGTAAGCCTTCTTTATCAGCGGCTTTTCTGAACATCTCTAGACCTTCAACGCCTGTGCCTTGGAATGTATAAGGACTTGTACGAGGCTTGAATGCACCGCCACGCATGAGTCTTACACCAGCAGCTTTCACAGCTTTTGCTGANTTCTCCATTTGCTCTGGCGTCTCAACTGAGCANGGACCTGAGATAATTTGAATTTGTTTTCCGCCCATAAGATTACCTTTAATATCAATGACGGTATCTTCTTTGTGCCATTCNCGNGCAACNATTTTATAAGGTTTAACAATATGNAGCGCTTGTTCAACGCCAGGAAGTGATTCTAAAAGTTCTGGATCAAGACTGCGTTCNTCTCCAATTGCNCCAATGACTGTTCTCTCNGTACCTCGAGANACATTGGCTTCNAGTCCNTTTTCTTCAATNCGCTTAATAACNGATTCAATTTGCTCTTCAGTCGCAGCGTTACTCATTACAATAATCATGCTAAATCCTATTTAAATAATCGTTTCTAGTGCCTGAATAAATCTTTCATTTTCTTCTTTAAGACCAATGCTGACACGCAAATAATCAGGCATTTCATAATTAGCTACTGGACGTACAATAACACCCGCCTTCAATAAAGCTTCGTAGACTTGGGGAGCTTTATCTACTTTAAAGCTTATAAAGTTACCAAAAGTAGGAATAAACTCTAAATGCAACTTTTGAAATGCTGATTCTAATTGGTTTTTTCCATTATTATTCAGTATTTTACTCTCGCTGACAAATGCATCGTCCATTAATGCAGCAACTGCAGCATCTTGTGCAAGACTGTTCACATTAAAAGGCTGTCTTACACGATTCATAAATTGAATAATTTCAGGATTAGATGCCCCGAAACCTATTCTTAATCCAGCCAATCCGTAAGCTTTTGAAAAAGTTCTTGAAATAATTAGATTGGGAAATTCCTGAAGCCAAGAAAAACTCACTGATTTATCTTCAGCATCTAAATACTCATCATAAGCTTCGTCTAAGACCACAATAATATGCTGAGGAATTTTACTTAAGAATCCTTTAAGTTCATTTTTAGGGATAAGTGTGCCTGTAGGGTTATTCGGATTCGCAATAAAAATCATCTTCGTTTTTGAAGTGATTGCATCAAACATTTTTGTGAGATCATGTGAAAAATTATGAGCCGGGACTTTAACACCAACAGCGCCCATCGCTTGAGTTACAAGACTGTATACAGCAAAAGCNTGTTGAGAAAAGATAACCTCATCACCCACCTTTAAAAATGTGCGTGCAGCTAATTCAAGGATATCGTTTGATCCGTTTCCAAAAATTAAACCGTCAGGATTTAAATTAAATTTAAGGCTGATAGCAGCTTTTAATTTGAAAGCATTACCATCAGGATAACGATAAATTTCATCAATGGATTTTAAAATTACTTCTCGAGCTTTTGGACTCATTCCCAATGGGTTTTCATTGGAAGCCAACTTTACAATAGACGACTCTTCTAGTTTGTATTCACGAGCAAGTTCGGAGATAGGTTTGCCGCCTTGGTAAGGGGCAATATCACAAATATACTTTGGAATGAGAGATTGAATAGACATAATCAAATATTAAAAAGTCTTAAAGGCATGCTAGCGCATAAATCCATTAAGTCAAATTAGATTGCGGATAGGATCCTAAGACTTTTAAGAATGAAGCTTTAGATTCGATTTCTTTAAGTGATAAAGCTACTTTTGAGTCTGTCATATGCCCTTCAACATCAACAAAGAAAACATATTCCCATAAACCAGTCTTAGAGGGTCGAGATTCAAGCTTAGTCATACTCACTTTATTCTTTGCAAAAGGCTCAATCATAGATGCAATAGCACCTGGTTGATTTTTTGCAGCCACGATAATTGATGTTTTATCAAGGCCTGAAGGTTTAACTTCGTGATTAGAAATTACTAGAAAACGAGTAGAGTTTTTAGGATCATCCTCGATATTTTCATTTAATACAGGGGTATTGAATAATGCTGCAGCCCGCATACTTGCAATAGCAGCAGCTCCCTTTTCTTTAGATGCAATCTTCACAGCTTCAGCATTGCTAGAAACGGATTGCAATTCAATACCTGGAGCGTGATTAAGAAGCCACTGATGACATTGTGATAATGATTGNGCATGTGAGTATATTTTTTTAATGCTCGATAAATCTTTTTCATTGCTAATNAAATTATGATGCACTGGCAAAATAATCTCGGCACATATTAATGCGTTTGATGTGAGAAGCAAATCAAGTGTGCGGTTAATAGCACCTTCTGTTGAATTTTCAACAGGGACTACACCATAGTGTGCTTTATGTGACTCCACAAGATGAAATACTTCATCAATGCTTGAAGTTTGNATAGACACAATCGATTCACCGAATTGCTTCATAGAAGCTTCTTCGCTGAATGTTCCGAGTGGTCCTAAGAAAGCAACAGTGATTTGTTTTTCTAGGGCTCTACAATTAGACATAATGCTCTTATAGATACTTTCAATACTTTCATTTGAAAGTGGTCCTTGGTTTTGTTCAACCAAACGACGTAAGACTTGCGCTTCTCGTTCAGGTCGATAGATAACGCCATCTGTTTTTAAACTTCCAATATTTGAAGCCAATGAAGCTCTTTTAGAAATGAGCTCTAAAAGTTCATTATCGATTTTATCGATGGCATCTCTTAATTTTTTTAATTCATCCGTCATAAGATTAATGTGACTTTTCAAAATCTTTCATGTAATCAACTAAAGCTTGAATACCTTCAATAGGCATAGCATTGTAGATTGAAGCCCTGATACCGCCTACAAGACGATGTCCCTTTAAACCGATCATACCTAAATTTTCAGCGCCTGTTACAAAAGATGTATGTAAATCTTCATTTTGAATTCTAAAAGGCACATTCATGCGTGAACGATTTTTGATATCAATAGGATTTGAATAAAAGTCTGTTGAATCAATATAACCATATAACAATTCAGCTTTTTTAATATTGTGTTTCTCAATAACTTCAAGCCCGCCCATCTCAATAAGCCATTCAAATACAAGGCCTGCCATATAGATACTATAGGTTGTAGGTGTATTAATCATGGATTGATTTTCGACTTGTGTTTTCCAATTAAATACCGAGGGTGTTAATGGCGAAGCAACGTCCAAAAGATCATCTCTCACAATAACAATTGTTAAACCTGCGGGCCCAATATTTTTTTGTGCGCCAGCATAAATCACACCAAATTGACTAATATCGACTGGTCTTGAAAGAATATGAGATGACATATCAGCAACAACTGGAATTGTTTTGATAGAAGGCATATCGAAGTATTCAACACCATGTATCGTTTCATTCGAACAAAAATGAACGTAAGCGGCAGATGGATCAATTTTCCAATCTTTAGGATCGGGTGCTTTTGCATAACCAATGGCTTCGGAAGAAGCCGCGATTGTCATGTCTCCAAAAGGTAAAGCATCTTGATAAGAGCGCTTAGACCAATATCCACTTACTACGTAATTAGCTTTTTTACCATTGAGAAGATTTAAAGGCACCATGGAGTTTTGAGCGATCGCACCACCTTGCAGAAAAAGCACTTTGTAATTTTTAGGCACATTGAAAAGAGATCGAAAATCACTTTCTACTTTTTCAATAATGGACATGTAATGTTTACCGCGATGCGACATTTCCATGACAGACATACCTGAGCCATGCCAATCAAGCATCTCAGCTTGCGCACGAAGCATGACTGACTTTGGAAGCACTGCCGGGCCTGCTGAAAAATTATAAGTACATTTCATGATGAACTTAAGAAACTATTCCTCTAAATCATCATCAGTTTCTACAATCTTTTCGAGACCTGATAATTTTTCGTTTTCGCCTAAATTAATTAATGTGACGCCTTGCGTTGCACGACCAAGCTCACGAATTTCACTGACGCGCGTTCGAATAAGCACACCGCCTGTTGTAATTAACATAATTTCATCTTCATCACTCACAAGTTTTGCAGCTACGACAAGGCCATTGCGCTCACTTACTTGTATAGCTTTAACGCCTTGTGTAGCTCGTCCTGAATGCCTAAAGTCAGATAACACAGTTCGTTTTCCATAACCATTTTCAGTAGCCACAAGCATAGACTGTTGATCATCGCTTGCAATAAGGAGTGATAGCACTTGCTGGTCTTCTTGTAATTTCATGCCGCGAACACCGCGTGTATTTCGACCCATACTTCTTACGTCTTCTTCATCAAACCAAACAGCCTTACCACCATTTGAAACTAAAACAATATCGTTAGAGCCATCCGTAATTTCAGCGCCAATTAAGAAGTCGTTGTCATCAAGATTGATCGCGATAATGCCTGACTTACGTGGGTTTGAAAAATCTGTAAGCGGAGTTTTTTTAACTGTACCTAATGCCGTTGCCATAAAAATATAATGCTTATCATCAAATTCTTTAATAGGCAGAATCGCATTAATTTTTTCACCTTCTTGCAGCGGGAATAAATTCACGATAGGTTTACCACGGCTTGTGCGGCTTCCTTGAGGCACTTCATATGCTTTTAACCAGTAGACTTGTCCTCGACTTGAGAAGCATAAAATGTTGTCGTGTGTATTTGCTACAAACATTTTGTCGATAAAGTCATCATCTTTTGTAGTTGCTGCTTGCTTGCCTCTTCCGCCACGTTTTTGCGCGCGATATTCAGCTAATACTTGTGATTTGATATAACCTGTATGTGAAAGTGTCACTACGACATCTTCAGGTGTAATTAAATCTTCGGTTGATAAATCTAACGCATTCTCAACAATTTCACTTCGACGTTTATCGCCATATTGTTCTTTGATTGCTTTAAGTTCATCAGCAATAATTGCTGTCACTCTTGCAGGCGTTGCTAAGATATCAAGAAGATCTGTGATGACATTCATAATCTCTTTATATTCGTTAACAATTTTTTCTTGTTCTAGACCTGTTAAGCGTTGTAATCTTAATTGAAGAATTTCTTGTGCTTGAACATCAGATAATTTATAGCCTGATGCGCTCAATCCAAATTCTTTTGATAAACCTTCAGGGCGTGAAAATTCCATTGCAGCGCCATTGAGCATTCCTTCTACAACAGAAGATTTCCATGTGCGCGCCATCAATTCTTTTTTCGCATCCGGTGGTGTCGGCGCCGCCGCTTTAATAATCTTAATCATCTCGTCAACGTTTGCTAATGCAACCGCTAAACCTTCCAAGATATGACCACGCTCGCGTGCTTTTCTTAATTCAAATACTGTTCTTCTTGTAATAACTTCACGACGATGCCTTAAGAAAGCATCAAGAATTTGTTTTAGGTTCAGAAGTTTTGGCTGGCCATCAATGAGCGCCACCATGTTCATACCAAAGCTATCTTGAAGTTGTGTTTGCTTATAAAGATTATTTAGAATGACATCAGGATTTTCGCCACGCTTTAACTCAATCACAACACGCATACCTGATTTATCTGATTCATCTCGTAAATCTGAGATACCTTCAATCTTTTTATCATTTACGAGTTCAGCAATCTTTTCAATAAATGTTTTTTTATTTACTTGATATGGAAGCTCATCAACAATGAGTGCTTCACGATTACCTTTATCTAGTTTTTCAACGTGCGTTCTACCGCGCATCACAACGCGACCGCGCCCCGTTCTGTAGCCTTCTTTAACGCCCGAAGTACCATGAATGATTCCAGCTGTTGGAAAATCTGGTGCTGGTATTAATTTAATCAACGCATCAATTGAAGACTCAGGTTTTTCAAGAAGCAATAGACAAGCGTCTACAACTTCATTTAAATTATGAGGCGGAATATTGGTCGCCATACCCACAGCAATGCCAGAGCTTCCATTAATAAGAAGATTCGGAATGCGCGCTGGCATAATAAGAGGTTCTTGTTCAGAGCCGTCGTAATTGGGACCAAAATCAACAGTTTCTTTATCGATATCTTCTAAAAGCTCATGCGCAATTTTAGACATACGAATTTCCGTATATCGCATAGCAGCGGCATTGTCGCCATCCACGAACCAAAGTTACCCTGACCATCAACTAACATATATCGCAAGCTGAAATCTTGCGCCATACGAACGATTGTGTCGTATACAGCTGTGTCACCATGAGGATGGTATTTACCGATCACATCACCGACGATACGTGCTGATTTTTTATAAGGTTTATTAAAGTCATTATTAAGTTCATGCATCGCAAAAAGAACACGACGATGTACAGGCTTTAATCCATCCCTTACATCAGGAAGCGCTCGCCCGACAATCACGCTCATCGCGTAGTCGAGGTAAGAGCGTTTCATCTCATCTTCAAGGCTGATTGGGATGGTTTCTTTGGCAAATTGATTCATAGGATTTAGATCGATAATTTAAGTAGAAAACTACCCAAATTTTAGCATGTAGCAGGGCTGTATTCTTGCCCTGCTAAAGGTATTTTTTAGCGCGAAAGACTAGACAAATCGGCTTTTAGGTCCTCTATATCCTCAAGGCCTACAGCGATTCTAACGAGGTTATCTTTAATGCCAGCTTTTTGACGTTCTTCAGGACTTACTCTTGAATGCGTTGTTGTTGCAGGATGCGTAATGGTAGATTTCACATCCCCTAAATTAGCCGTAATAGAGATTAAACGGGTCGAATCAATTAAGCTCCAAGCCTCTTTTTGACCGCCTTTTACCTCAAAGGACACAATAGCACCGCCAGTTTTTTGCTGGGTTAAAGCAAGTTTATGCTGCGGATGCGAAGCCAGTCCAGGATAGTAAACTCGATCTACTTGAGACTGAGATTCAAGCCATGAAGCCAAATGAAGTGCGCTCTTGGAATGCGCGTCCATACGAATAGATAATGTTTCTAAGCCTTTCAAAAAGACCCAGGCATTGAAAGCGCTCATCGTAGGGCCTGCTGTTCGTAAAAATTGATAAATCGGCTCTATCGTTTTTTTATCTGCTAATACAGCACCGCCCAAACAACGTCCTTGGCCATCAATATATTTAGTGGCTGAATGAATAATGATGTCGGCACCAAACAACAAAGGNCTTTGAAGTGCAGGCGAACAAAAACAATTATCAACCACCAATTTAATATCTTTTTGATGTGCAATTTTTGAGAGCGCTTTGATGTCAGTCACTTCAGTTAATGGATTAGACGGNGTCTCCACAAAGAAAAGTTTTGTNTTTTTTTGAATGGCATCTTCCCATTCGTTAAGATTAGTAAGCGACACAAAAGTCACTTNCAAACCCCAGCGCTTTAAAATATTGCTAAAGAGTTGAACGGTNGTGCCAAAAATACTTCGCGATGCTACGATATGGTCGCCNGNAGAACATAAGCCCATAATTGTTGCCAAAATAGCTGACATACCGCTTGAAGTTGCCACACATGCNTCACTTCCTTCAAGNGCTGCAAGACGATCTTGAAACATGGTGACGGTAGGATTTGTNAAACGAGAATAGATATTACCAGGCTCATTGCCAGCAAATCTTGCGGCAGCCTGGGAAGATGAATCAAATACATAGCTAGAAGTTAAAAAGATAGCTTCAGAATTCTCACCAAACTCAGATTGTAATGAGCCTGCTCGAATAGCTTGTGTATCAAATTTCCATGAGTCGTTATTCATAGTCTGTTACCTTTTTTTGGGCATAAAAAAACCCGTTTCACAAAAAGCTAAAACGGGACAGACCTCGCTTTAGCAGTATTTTTAACGCGCCCGCAAGCTGAGAAATAACTTATCACTCAAATCAGCGCATTTCGAATTATGCACGATAAAAAAAATACGTCAAGAAACGCTTAATGTTAAGCAGCTTCCTCTTCATTTTTAATTAAATTTAAATCCATTTGCGTACTTGCATTTGAAGGCTTGTCGGATTTATTAGAGTCCGCACGAAGCGTTTCAATATTTTTTAAATAATATTCATCGATATCGCCTGTGATGTATTTGCCATCAAAACAAGAAGCATCGAATTTTTTAAGTTTTGGATTGATTGATGCAATATTCTCAATGAGCGCATCAAGATCTTGATAAATTAATTCATCCGCTCCGATCTCTTCTCGAATCTCCTCATCTGTTTTATTGGGTGCCAATAATTCAGTACGTGAAGGCATATCAATACCATACACATTAGGAAATCTGACAGGGGGTGCGGCTGAGACTAAATAAACCTTTTTAGCGCCCGCCTCTCTTGCCATTTGAACAATTTCTTTTGATGTTGTACCTCTTACAATTGAATCATCCACTAACAGCACATTCTTATCTTGAAATTCAATCTTAATAGGATTTAATTTTTGTCTCACTGATTTTTTTCTCAGCGCTTGACCAGGCATAATAAAAGTACGGCCAATATAACGATTCTTAATAAANCCNTCGCGGTAATCAAGNCCTAATTCCAGAGCAAGTTGTAATGCGCTAGGACGACTTGTATCAGGTATGGGAATCACGACATCGATATCTAAATGTGCCCAAGCTTTCTTAATTTTTTGCGCTAAGGTTTTGCCCATATTAAGTCGTGTTTGATANACAGAAATACCATCAATGACAGAATCNGGTCTTGCAAGATATACATACTCAAATATACAAGGATGATGATTAGGCTTTGCACATTGTTTAGAATAAAAATTACCATTCATATCAATAAATACTGCTTCACCTGGTTCGACATCTCTTACTAATTTAAATCCTAATACATCAAGCGCTACACTCTCAGACGCCACCATATATTCAACACCCTGTGAGGTCTCGTGTTTACCGATCACAAGTGGGCGAATACCATGAGGATCTCTAAATGCAAGTAGCCCAAAATTAGCAATCATTGATACAACAGCATATGCGCCTTTGCATCGCTTATGAAGTGAAGTAACAGCATCAAAAACGACATCACTATTAAGTACGCTACTTTTTGAAGACTCTTCAATTTCGTGCGCTAATACATTAAGCAAAACTTCTGAATCTGATGTGGTATTGATATGACGAAGATCTTGCCTAAAGATATCTTCTTTAAGTTTTTCGGCATTCGTTAGATTTCCGTTATGGCCTAGAACAATACCAAAAGGTGAATTCACATAAAAAGGTTGAGCTTCGGCAGCAGAGGAGGAACCAGCAGTAGGATAACGCACATGCGCAATACCAGCATTACCGATAAGATTTCGCATATGGCGGGTATGAAAGACATCTTTCACAAGGCCATTATTTTTGTGCATGAAGAAAGTATTGCCGTCACAGGTGACAATGCCAGCAGCGTCTTGACCGCGATGCTGAAGCACTAATAAGCCATCATAAAGTAGCTGATTAACAGGATTTTTGCCGACTATTCCAAGGATTCCACACATTTCAGCGCCTTAAAAATATGTTCGTTGTGGATATTTTACATGCTTAAGGATATCTAGTGGCAAATAAACACTAGCCTTAGCCGTAAAAGATTCGAGATAAGGTTTAATAAAAGCGGCTTGCCAAGCGGCCTGATTTACAAAAGAAGTTGATTGAATAATAAAATAACAAATCAGCGCAATAAAAATGGCTCGAATAAAACCAAATAAGCCGCCCAATAAAATGTTTGGAAATGAAAGACCTGTATATTTAATAAATTTGTTCAATACACTAATCACGCCCATTGAAACAACAAGAACAGCAACAAAAATCAAGAAGTAAGCGACTAAATTACGAATAGACTCAGTATCAATCCAATGAAGTTTTGAAGCGAAAACAGAAGAAAAAGATTGTGCTAAATAAAATGCAAAAAACCAAGCAATAATAGAAAGAAGTTCACGCACGAAACCACGATAACAGCCTAGAAGAGTAGAAATGATGATGATGATGAAAAAACCATAATCAACAAACGTCATCAGTTAGTCTTCTTAATCATGCCAGAAATACCTGCATTTTTAATTTTGAGTAATATTTCCTTAGCTACAGCTTCGGTTTTAAATTCACCCGTAATTAATCTTATTTTATCAACGCCATTAATTTTAATCACTTCAATTTTAGTTTGAATACTCAATTGATTTAATTTTTGTTGTAGTAGTTTTACTTTTTCAGAGTCTGAAAAAATACCCAATTGAATATATATACCGCTATTTGAAGGTGGGATTGAATCCGATTTTGCTTTTACATCAGTTGATGGAGGCGGTAATTCTTTTTTACTTTGAGGGTTAGGTAATTCTGGAGTTTCTGGTTTTGGTTCAAGTGGTTTTATGCTTTCCACATTCGCGTCAGCAATCACAGGCGAACTTTCCATTGAAATTTTAATGGGTTCTGTAGGTCCTTCTTCGTTGCGATTTTTTAAAACAAAAGGAGCTGAAATAAGAAGAATAAATAAAATGACACATGCACCAAGAAGTCTCTTTTTGGCCTGACTAATCAGTATATCTTCTTGAGGCTGTATTGAATTGTCTTCGCTCATAACCTAGGGAATAAGTTTCATAATATCGGCTACAGTAAAAAAAGAACCGAATACGATTATTCTATCATTCCTCGTGACTTCCTTGGACCCAAATTGATAAGCTTCTTGTATATTTTTAAATGGCACGATATGCGCTGATGGATTAACTTTTTGTATGGCCTTAGAAATAGTTTCAATATCTGCCGCCCTCTCATTTTGAATTTCTGCAATATACCAACTATCAATATCAAGATTTAATGCTTGAATGACACCCAAAATATCTTTATCTCTAAGTATTGAAAATATTGCGATCGTTTTTCCAGAAATGGCATGTGCTCTTAAATTATGGCTTAAAGATTTAGCTGCTTGAGGATTATGCGCAACATCTAAAATCAAAGAAGGATTTAATTTCACCTCCTCAAATCTACCTGGTAATAAAGCTTTAGCAATGCCTTGTTGAATTGTAGTTTCAGTTAAAGGTAGCTGATCTTCTATTATTTTCACTGCCATGAGTGCATTTGCTGCATTAGCTAACTGAAAATCACCTTGCAATTTAGGTAACGGAACATTCATCACAAAAGATGAATCAATTAAAAAATCAAAAGAATCATGATGCGCTTCATACGCAAAATCTTTGCCTATTATTTTTAATTCAGCATGAATGGATTCGCAATGTTTTATTAAAGATTGAGGTGGAGCGAAGTCTCCACATATTGCATTTTTATGAGCCCGGTAAATACCTGCTTTTTCAAAACCAATCGCTTCCCTTGTATGTCCCAAATAATCCATATGATCAAGATCAACAGTTGTGACTATGGCACAATCAGAATCAAAAACATTCACAGCATCTAACCTGCCACCTAAGCCTACTTCAAGAATAGCAATATCTAAATCAGCATCCGCAAAAATAATCATGGCAGCGATCGTACCGTATTCGAAATAAGTAAGTGATACATCTTTTCTTACTGATTCTATTTTTGTAAAAGCTTCACAAATAAGCTCGTCCGAAACAGGAGCTGCATGAATTTTAATTCGCTCATTAAAATGTAAAAAATGAGGCGAGGTATAGCAGCCTACTTTATAGCCCGCTTCCTTATAAATCGATTCCAAAATGGCACAAGTAGAGCCTTTGCCATTTGTACCGCCCACAGTAATGATCGAAAAAGAAATATTTAGATTTAAACGTTCGACAACAACTTTGATACGTTCTAACGTAAGATCGATAGTAGAAGGATGAATCGATTCGATATACCCTAGCCAATCACTAAGATTCATAGGGCTTTTATGGGGAAACTGAAGTGGGGTTAAATTAATTTTTAGATAATTTAGATATTAAATTAGTAAGCTTCTTCTTCATATCACGGCGATCTACAATCATATCAATCGCACCATGTGTTAAAAGAAATTCAGAACGCTGAAATCCTTCGGGAAGTTTTTCTCTTACCGTTTGTTCAATCACACGGGGACCAGCAAATCCAATCAATGCTTTAGGTTCTGCAATAATGACATCACCTAACATGGCAAAACTAGCAGATACACCACCCATAGTAGGATCGGTAAGGATTGAAAAGTAAGGCAATTTAGCTTCACTTAATTTGGTTAATGCAGCACTAGTTTTTGCCATTTGCATTAGCGATAACAAGCCTTCTTGCATGCGAGCGCCGCCACTTGCAGAGACACAAATAAATGTTGCTTTTGCTTTAATGGCAGCTTGAATGCCACGTACAAATTTTTCACCTACAACAGAACCCATGGATCCGCCCATGAATTTAAATTCAAAAGCAGCTACCACTACAGGCTTACCTTCCATCAAGCCTTGCATTACAACCATCGCATCTTTTTCATTAAGGTCTTTTTGTGATGATTTAATTCGATCAGCATAACTTTGGGTATCGTTAAACTTTAAAGAATCTACAGGTTGAATCTGCGCACCAATTTCTTTTCTTTTTTCTTTATCTAATAAGGTATCAATACGAGTACGTGCTGAAATTCTGTTGTGAAAAGAACACTTGGGGCATACTTCCATATTTTGCTCAAGGTCTGTTCGATAAAGCACAGCCTGACATGAAGGACATTTACACCACAAACCTTCAGGAATATTTTTTTTAGATACGCTACCAACAATACGTTTTATTTTGGGAGGTATGACGTTTTTTAACCAGCTCATATATTCACTCGACTCATTAATTAACTGCTTCTCTTAATTCTTGCATTAACTTTGAAATATTTGAAATTAAATTATCTTTATTTGAATTCTCAATTTCCTGAACCATACGACTGCCCACTACAACCGCATCAGAAATTTTAGCAACCTCTTTTGCTGTGGCTGCATCTCTCACACCAAAACCTACACCAATAGGAAGTTTTGTTAATTCACGAATAATACTTACTTTAGATTTTACTTGTTCAATATCAATATTGGCAGCACCTGTCACACCTTTTAGTGAGACGTAATATAAAAATCCAGAAGCTTGTTCGATAATTAATTTTACTCTATCCAATTCTGTCGTTGGTGATAATAGAAAAATACTATCTATGTTTTTTTCTTTAAGAAGCTTTGTAAAATGCATACATTCTTCAGGTGGATAATCGACTGTAATAACGCCATCTACATCAGAATTTTTGGCTCTTTCCACAAAAGTCTCAGCACCAATAGCTTCAATAGGATTTGCGTAACCCATCAAGATAATAGGTGTTTTATCATCCTTTTCTCTAAAAGCTTTCACCATTTTAAATACATGGGATAAACCTACGTGATGTGCTAAAGCTCTTTCACTCGCCCTTTGAATAGTCGGACCATCTGCCATCGGATCTGAAAATGGGATACCCAACTCAATCATGTCAGCACCCGCATCCACTAAAGCATGCAACATAGATACGGTTAAATCAGGATGTGGGTCTCCTGCAGTAATATAAGGAATTAAAGCTTTTTTATTTTTTTCTTTAAGCGCTTTAAATGTATTTGCAATTCTCGACATATAAATTTTATAAATTGATATTTGAAATTTTAGCCACTGTGTTGATATCTTTATCCCCGCGGCCTGATAAATTAACAAGAATGACTTGGTCAGGCTTCATAGTTTTTGCAAGCTTCTCTGCATAAGCTAAAGCATGGCTAGTTTCGAGGGCTGGAATAATACCTTCGGTAAGACATAAACTATGAAAAGCATCTAAAGCCTCTGTGTCTGTAACAGCAACATATTCAGCGCGCTTAATATCTTTTAACCAAGCATGCTCAGGGCCAACGCCCGGATAATCTAAGCCTGCTGAAATTGAATGTGTTTCAATAATTTGACCTTCTTCATTTTGCATTAAGTAAGTTCGATTGCCATGCAATACACCTATAGGACTATTGGCAGTTAACGGTGCTGCGTGCTTTCCTGTTTCGATACCATGCCCTGCGGCTTCCACACCAATCAAACGAACTTCGCGTAAATCGATATAGGGATAAAAAATACCCATCGCATTAGAACCGCCACCTACACATGCGATCACTGCATCGGGTTGCCGGCCAAGCATTTCATTCATTTGCGTTTTGCATTCAACACCTACGACAGAATTAAAATCACGCACCATCATAGGATAAGGATGGGGTCCTGCCACAGTACCAATGATATAAAAGGTAGTAGAGATATTGGTGACCCAATCTCTCATCGCTTCATTAAGTGCATCTTTTAGAGTTTTAGACCCGCTTTCTACAGGCACAACCGTAGCACCAAGAAGTTTCATACGGTATACATTGGGCGCTTGTCTTTTGACATCTTCGGCTCCCATATAAACCACACACTCAAGACCTAAACGTGCTGAAATAGTCGCTGTTGCAACCCCATGTTGCCCTGCTCCCGTCTCGGCTATGATGCGTGGCTTACCCATACGTTTCGCGAGTAAAGCCTGGCCTACAGTATTGTTGACTTTATGAGCGCCTGTGTGATTTAAGTCTTCCCGCTTCAAATAAATTTGAGCTCCACCTACTCGATCAGACCATCTTTTAGCGTGATAGATAGGGCTTGGACGACCCACAAAATGCTTTAAGTCATAATGAAGTTCAGCAAGAAAATCGGGATCATGACGATATTTTTCATACATAACCCTTAATTCATCGAGTGCTTCAATCAAAGTTTCTGCGACAAATACACCGCCAAATTGACCAAAATGGCCTTTTTCATCTGGCATATCATACGGCTGCATCTTGAGTTTCCTTTATAAATGCTTGAATTTTAAGAGAATTTTTAATGCCTTTTGATTCTTCAACACCGCCACTCACATCGACTGCGTAAGGCTTCACTTTTTTTATGGCTTCTTTCACATTATCTACATTAAGGCCGCCAGCTAATACAATAGGCTTAGAAAGCGAAAGTGGAATTAAATTCCAATCAAATGTTTGCCCTGTGCCACCCTTGAGATATTCATGAGAAGCGTCAAGCAATAGAGCTTCTGCATCATAAAAATCCTTCTCGTATTGTAACAAATCTACAGAAGACGAAACTGCAACGGCTTTGATATAAGGAAATTTGAATTGCCTACAGAAATCAGGGGTTTCATCGCCATGAAACTGCAAAATATTTACCAATCCTAATTGAATAGCTTCTTTAATATAAGCAGGATCCGCATTCACAAAAAGGCCTACTTTAGTGACAAATGGCGGGAGCTCTTTAGCGAGCCCTTTAAATGTATCCAAAGGAATATAACGTGGGCTTTCTTTATAAAAAACAAAACCAAGCGCATCACATCCTGCATGGATAGCTGCTTTTGCATCTTCTAAGCGCGTAATGCCACAAATTTTAGTACGTGTTCTCAATGTGAAATCAATTCGAGATGAAAGATAGTCATTATAAGGATTAACGATCTTGGCTTAAATGATTATTGTCAAAAATATTGACGGTTCGACGCATAAAAGGAAATGCATAGCGCGCATCATAATCAACTCCAGACAAATAAAGACCATGAGGAGAAAATGTAGGGGGTGATTTTGTTCTGTCTTTTGACAACAAAAGCTCTTTAATATATTCACTTGGGTAATTGCCTTTACCAATATAGAGAATAGCTCCCATCATATTTCTTATTTGATGATGTAAAAAACCATTTGCTGAAAACTTAAAGAGATAAAACGGATAATAATTTTCAATAGATGTATGAGTGATCGTTCTCACCGGACTTTTAGCTTGGCATTCTGAAGATCGAAATGCACTAAAATCATGCTCACCTTCAAAATATTGAAGAGCTTCTTTCATCTTATTAAAATCAAGCTCATCGTGAATCCACCCTGCTTTATGAGCCCATAAAGCAGATGGAAAAGAAGCGTTATAAACTAAATATTCATAATGGCGTTGGGTCGCTGAATAACGGGCATGAAATGTATCATCGACTTCTTGCGCCCATAACACTCGAATAAATAATGGCAAGAAAGCATTGACGCCTCGCACCCAAGCTGTCAAAGGTCTTTCAATTTCGGTTTCAAAATGAATAATCTGAATAAGCGCATGAACTCCTGTATCAGTGCGGCCTGATGCATAGGTGTCTAATTTTTCTAAGGCAATACTTTCCAGCGCTTTTTCAATTTCACCTTGAATAGAATCTACATCATTCTGCTTTTGCCAGCCAGAATAATTAGAACCATCATATTCAATACACAAAGCGATTTTCATAAAGACTTATAAGTAAAAAATAAAAAGAAAAGTGGTGGATACCATTATAAAAATCATAAGCAAAGATGAATTACCAATTTTTTCCTCTTTAATTTCAATANAANTATGTTTCCTATGAGCTTTATTGCTTGAATATAAAAGCAATGAAGATAAATCATTAAAATCAAAACGCAATCTACGTTTTGATTGGAAAGTTTTCACATATTCCATTGTTAAATAAAGACGAACAGCAAAACTTTTTGCATCTATGCCCAGTGGCTTTAATGGCTTAAAAATTAGATAGAAAGTTTCAATTAACGTCTGGTAACTCATGAGAGAGATCATCATGGTAATAATAGCGACTGAATTAATGAGACGCATAATTTGAGTGATACCCAATTGAAGACCTTCATAGGAGGGTGAAAAATAGGCCAAACAACTATATATTCTCCCGGCGTATTAAACACATAAAGCAAAAACGTAATAATGAGAAAAAACTTTAGTCTAAAAATAAGTTTAGGAATTGAGAGCTTTATAAAAAAAGAAGTAGTTAAGATAAAAAAAAGCAATAAAAGATTAAAATGAAAATTGTATTTATTGATCAACAATAAAGCACACATAACCCCTACTAATTTAACTAATGCATGCACGATTATTTAATCGCTCAATTGTCTAATCAAAATGAGTGGACTTTTGATCTTTATCCGATAAATTAATTTCAATACCTGATAAATCAATATCTTCTATTACACCCTCTTCTTTGCTTGATGAGACTTCAGGTTTATCTTCATCCTTATTCATAGAGTCAATAAGCTCTTTTTGTTCTTGCTGTCTTCTAGTTTTAAGAACAAAAAGCATAATTAAAATTGCAAAAAGAACCCCTAAAAAGATAAATAACCCACTAGATGAAGAAACAGTTGAAGCCTCCTTATCTGAAGCCAGCTGTGCATTTGCTTTTTCGTCGATAGGCCCATCTGAAATAGAAGATTTAAAAGAATTGTCTGCAGGCGGTGAAGTCTCATTTTTATTCACATCAAGATCGTTAGGTTTATTTATCAGTGAATTTAAATCTGGTTTGGATTCAACTACCGGAGCTTTGCTAACCGAGTCTTTAGTTTGATTAACTTGCTTTGATTTTTCCTGAAGCTCAAATAAAGCTTGATTAGATACAGCTAATATTTTTTTAGCATCTGCAAGTTCTTTTTCTAAAAGGGCAATTTTTTGCTCAGCATCTTTAATATTTTTTTCTAACGCTGTTTTATCATCATTAATTTGATTAATTTCCTTTTGAACAACTTCTTTACTATTCTTATCATGACCTAAAGTATCCCCTGTCAATTTAATACGAGGTGCTGGTGAAGTTGATTGAGTCTGAATAACAGTAGCCGGTGTCGACGGTGTTTCAGATTTGGGAGTACTTATTTTAGGGCTATCTGCAACTGCTGCTGCAGCTTTTGTACTAAATTTATTCCATTGTGCGGATTGAATTTTAATTTCAGCCATTGCTTTAGCATGACTTAAATTCATAAAATCATCTTTTGTCGGCAAAACAATCTTTTGTCCAACTTCTAAACCATTAATATTTTTATTTGTAAAAGCCAGTTCATTAAGATTGAAAATGCCTATCACCATCTGCTCAGTGGTAATGCCAGGTATTTTATTTTCACGGGCAATTTTATAAATAGTATCAGTAGATTTAACCGTAATAGATTTAGAAGATAGATCAGATGATTTATTTTTATCTAAAGATTTAAGATTATTTTTGGTATCTTTTTCGAGAGCAACTTTATTTTTATCGACACTTTCCCTCACTTCCTTTTTTTCATTCACAGGAAGCGGCTCCGTCTTATCGACAGCGACGATTTTTTCTTGCTGAATTATAGGAGTTTCTGGTGGATCGAGAAGTACCGTATATTCACGGTAATTTCTTCCTTTAGCAGAATCTACTTGAATAAGTAAATCTAAAAATGGATCTGGCACAGGCTGAATACTTTTCAATTTTAGAACAGTAAACCCTTTTTCATTTTTTTGTAATTCAACAGAAATATTGCTATGAATGGCGAGTCGCTCAATACCTTGCGATTCATAATTCTCTTTTGAAGCTAAAGATGTTTGAAGTTTTGATGTATCCTCTCCTGGCGTCAGCATTAATTCAATTTCGGCGTTTAATGGCTGTCCTTGTGATGATGTCACTACAATTTTGCCTAATTGCAACGCATGACCCATCAATGGGAATAAGAGTGCGAATAATAAAAATAATTTTTTAATTTGTTGATTCATAAATGTCATTTAATAGATTTAATAAGTATTCTTAAAACACGTCTAAGCGGTTCTGCAGCGCCCCAGAGCAATTGATCGCCCACTGTGAAAGCTGAAATGTATTCAGGTCCCATATTAAGTTTTCGAATTCTACCAACAGGAATAGAAAGTTTGCCCGAAACTGCTGCTGGACTTAACTCTTTCATTGAGATTTCACGTTCATTGGGTATAAATTTAACCCATACATTTGCATTGCTTATCGTTTCATTAATTTCCTCTAAAGCAATATTCTTTTTTAACTTAATTGTTAAAGCTTGACTGTGGCAGCGCATTGCACCTATACGAACACATAATCCTTCTATGATAATAGGATTATTTTCTTTTCCGAGAATCTTATTAGTTTCAGCAGAGCCCTTCCATCTTCTTTGCTTTGGCCATTATTTAGATCTTTATCAATCCAAGGTATTAAACTGCCAGCTAAAGGTACTCCAAAGTTATCAATCGGAAAATCCTGAGATTTAAGCGTAGACGAAACATTTCGATCAATATCTAAAATGGATGTTTTAGGATCTTCAATTAAGTCTTTTGCGTGATTGTAAACAACACCCATTTGAGAAATAAGTTCTCTCATATTTTGAGCTCCAGCGCCGCTAGCTGCTTGGTAAGTCATTGATGAAACCCATTCAACGAGATCTTTCTTAAAAAGTCCATCGAGTGCCAATAGCATCAGAGACACAGTGCAGTTACCGCCAATCCAATTTTTATTCCCTTTTTTAAATGCAGCTTCAATAAGGTCACCATTCAATGGATCCAAAATAATTACTGCATCTTTTTCCATTCTTAATGAGGAAGCAGCGTCAATCCAATGACCCTGCCATCCCGAATCTCTTAATTTTGGGTATATATCTGAAGTATAGTCGCCACCTTGACATGAAAGAATAATGTCCATGGCTGCTAACTCTTTAATGTCATGTGCATCTTTTAATGTACTATGACTTCCAGAAAAAGATGGTGCTGCATTCCCTGTTTGAGAAGTTGAGAAGAAAGTTGAGTCGAACTCTTTAAAATCATGCTCCTCTTGCATTCTCTGCATAAGGACTGAACCCACCATACCTCTCCAGCCAACAAAACCAACTCGAATCATTAAATATCCTATTCTTTAATTAAGTGATGCAATAACAGCTTCACCCATTTCACTACAACTTACTTTTTTATCTCCAGCAGAATAAATATCTGCTGTTCGAAAACCTTGACTCAATGCTTTTTTAACAGCTAATTCAATTTTATTTGCATTTTTTTCGTCATTGAATGTATATCTAAACATCATGGCTAGAGATAAAATGGTCGCAAGTGGATTCGCAATATTTTTTCCTGCGATATCAGGCGCTGAACCATGACTAGGTTCGTACATGCCCTTATTGTTACTATCAAGTGATGCAGATGGAAGCATGCCAATTGAGCCTGTTAACATCGAAGCTTCATCAGACAAAATGTCACCAAAAATATTTCCTGTCACCAATACATCAAATTGTTTTGGATTTTTAATAAGCTGCATCGCTGCATTATCAACATACATATGTGTCAATTCAACTTCAGGATATTCTTTTGAAAGATCGATCATAATCTGACGCCACAATTCTGTGGTTTCCAAAACATTTGCTTTATCTACTGAACATAGCTTTTTTGATCGTTTCATTGCGATCTGAAATGCGACATGAGCGATGCGTTTAATTTCAGATTCTGAATATCGCATTGTATTGAAGCCTTCGCGCTCTCCTTTTTCATTTGTATGAATACCACGAGGCTGACCAAAATAAATATCACCCGTCAGTTCCCTTACAATCATAATATCGAGATTAGAAACAATCTCGGCTTTAAGTGTAGAAGCTCCGACGAGTTCAGGATATAAAATTGCAGGTCTTAAATTAGCAAATAAATTAAGTTCTTTTCTGATGCGAAGTAATCCACGCTCAGGTCTTTTATCCCGAGGCAGAGTATCATATTTCCAGTCGCCAACAGCACCCAAAAGAACTGCGTCAGATTTAATTGCTAAATCAAGTGTTGAATCAGGGAGTGGGTCGCCAAATTTTTCATAGCCAGCACCACCAATCGGCGCTTCCACTAATTCCGCACCTACATTAAGCGCTTTTAATACATCAACCGCTTGTTTTGTAATTTCAGGGCCAATGCCATCGCCAGGTAATATTGCAATTTTCATTTTATTTAAAAAATCTTTCTAATTTAAAGTAGCCATGAATTTTTTTGGTAATAATCTTGCTCAAATGCTTTAATACTATCGCTATGCTGCATTGTTAATCCAATATCATCTAATCCATGCATTAAACAATGCTTTCTAAATGCATCCACTTGAAAACTTATTTTTTCATTTGATGGCAGTACAACAAATTGATTTTCTAAATCAATTGTTAATGCATAACCTTTATTTGCATAAATAGATTTAAATAAAAGATCAATTGTTTCATTTGGCAATACGATGGGTAACAAACCATTTTTAAAACAATTACTAAAAAAAATATCAGCAAAGCTAGGCGCTAAAATTGCTCTAAACCCAAAGTCTTCGATTGCCCATGGCGCATGTTCTCGACTTGAACCACAACCAAAATTCTCTCGCGCAATCAAAATAGATGCCTTTTCATATTGGGACTGATTTAGAACAAATTCCGGATTTTTTTTTCTTTGAGTTAAATCCATACCTGGCTCGCCGTGATCAAGATATCGCCACTCATCAAATAAATGAGGGCCAAAACCTGTTTTCTTAATCGACTTCAGAAATTGTTTCGGAATAATTGCATCTGTATCTACATTTGCACGATCAAGAGGAGCGACAATACCAGTATGAGTAATAAATGGATTCATAAATTAATTTAAAGATCTTATGTCTACAAAATGGCCATGTATACCAGCTGCCGCTGCCATAGATGGACTAACAAGATGCGTTCTACCGCCTTGACCTTGTCGGCCCTCAAAATTTCTATTAGAGGTTGATGCGCAACGCTCACCTGGATTTAATCTGTCAGCATTCATCGCTAAACACATTGAGCAGCCAGGCTCCCTCCATTCGAAGCCTGCTTCTATGAAGATTTGATCCAAACCTTCTTTTTCAGCTTGAAGTTTTACAAGGCCTGATCCAGGAACTGCTAGCGCCAACTTAATGTTTTGAGCAATTTTTTTCCCTTTAAGAACATTGGCAGCTTCTCGCAAATCTTCAATGCGTGAATTAGTACATGACCCAATAAAAATTTTATCAATTTTAATTTGATTGATTGGAAGATTAGGTTCGAGACCCATATAACTGAGCGCATCTTCAATACTTTTTCTTTTTGAAGGATCGTTTTCATTTTTTGGATCTGGCGTCATACCTTCTATACTTACAACCATTTCAGGAGAAGTTCCCCAAGTCACTTGTGGAAGGATTTCATTTCCATTGAGCATAACTACTTTATCGAATTTTGCATCTTTATCGCTATGTAAAGTTTTCCAATGAGCTTTTGCTTTTTCAAGCGCTTCACCTTTCGGTGAAAAAGGTCTATTTTCAACATAAGACATCGTGACATCATCTACTGCTACCATGCCCGCTCTGGCGCCAGCTTCGATCGCCATATTACAAAGTGTCATTCTGCCTTCCATGGAAAGGGAGCGAATAGATTCACCGGTAAATTCAATCGCATAACCAGTGCCGCCTGCTGTTCCAATTTTTCCAATCAAGGCCAAAGCAATATCTTTTGCAGTAATGCCTTTATTTAATTTTCCCTCTACACGCACTTCCATTGTTTTAAATTTTTTTAAAATCAAGCATTGTGTAGCTAATACATGCTCGACTTCAGAAGTGCCGATACCCATCGCAAGGGCACCAAATGCTCCGTGCGTACTTGTATGTGAGTCGCCACATACAATCGTCATACCTGGTAAGGTGCTCCCTTGCTCTGGTCCAATTACATGAACAATACCTTGACGACTGTCATTCATGGGAAATTGAGTCAATCCAAAATGCTTACAATTTTCATCGAGCGTTTCAACTTGAATTTTTGAAATCGGATCAGAAATACCAAGCGATCGATCAGTTGTCGGAACGTTATGATCAGGTACTGCAAGGATGGATTTGTTTCTCCATACAGGCCTATGATTAATTCTTAGACCTTCGAATGCTTGTGGGCTTGTGACTTCATGAACAAGATGACGATCAATGTATATGAGATAAGTGCCATCTTCTTCTCTAACAATATGGCTCTCAAATAATTTTTCATAAAGTGTTTTAGCTTGCATGCGCTTAACTAATCCCTAAAGTTTCCAAATTGAAGTGGAAAGTCAGTAATACTTTTTTTAACGAATGCTATAGCATCTTGTAAGTTATCTCTTTTAGCGCCAGAAACACGAACGCTCTCGCCTTGAATAGCTGACTGAACTTTGAGTCCGCTGTCTTTAAGCAATTTCACAATTTTTTTTGCAAGCTCACTATCAATACCTGATTTTAATTTCAAAACCTGCTTTACTTTATTTCCAGATACAGTTTGAATATCTTGAGGATCAAGTCTTTTAGAGCTATCAGCCTCTTTCTTTTCCATAGCAGGCAGCAAAATATCTTTAATTTGACCTAATTGAAAATCGGAATCGCCATAAAGTGTAATGGTTAATTCCTTCTCTGAAAATTCAACTTTCGCACTTGTACCTTTAAAGTCGTATCGATTGATAATCATTCGAGATGCGACATCGATAGAATTAGTTAAATTAGCCATATTTACTTCGGACGAAATATCAAAAGATGGCATATGAAATCTCCTTACTTAATAAATATATTTATTCGAAATGACAAACGTAGTGAAGCGTCTCTGTTGTCTCGATTTCAAACGATGAGTTTGCAGGCACAGAAAATTTTTGATCTTCTTTATATTCGATCCAGTCAGAAGCGCCTTGTAATTTCACACGGCAGTGTCCAGCAAGAATCTCCATAATTTCAGCTGCTTGCGTATTGAAAGTTAATGTACTTGGAAAAATGACGCCGATTGTACTTCTTGTTCCGTTTGGAAGAAGGATAGTATGACTCACGCATTTCCCATCAAAATAAATATTTGCTTTTTTCTTTACACTTACATTGTCAAATTGAGCCATTTAAATTCACCTTATTTTTTAATTTTTGCTGCGATTCTCATTCTTAAAGCATTAAGCTTAATAAAACCTGCTGCATCTTTTTGATCGTATGCGCCTTGATCATCTTCAAATGTTGCGATTGAAGTATCGAAAAGAGAGTCTGTAGCACTATCTCTTCCTATTACACTGACATTGCCTTTATAGAGTTTCAATTTAACCCAGCCATTGACATTCATTTGTGTATGGTCAATTAAAGTTTGCAATGCATACCTCTCAGGACTCCACCAATAACCGTTGTAAATTAGAGAAGCAAATCTTGGCATCAAGTCATCTTTAAGATGAGCTACTTCACGATCTAATGTAATAGACTCAATTGCTCGATGTGCTTTTAATAAAATAGTACCGCCAGGTGTTTCATAACAACCTCGTGATTTCATACCGACATATCGATTTTCTACAAGATCTAATCGACCAATACCATGCTTTCCGCCTAATTGATTAAGTGCGGCTAACAATTCATGCGCCTTCATAGCTTTGCCATTAAGGCTTACTGGATCACCTTTTTTGAATTGAATCTCAATAGTTTCAGATTCATTTGGTGCTTTTTCAGGACTGACAGTCCAACGCCACATATCTTCTTCAGGTGCAGCACCGGGATTTTCTAAATGACGTCCTTCATAAGAAATATGCAATAGGTTGGCATCCATACTATATGGACTGCCGCCTTTTTTATGTTTCATCTCAACTGGAATATTATTTTTTTCAGCATACTGAAGTAATTTTTCTCGGCTCAATAAATCCCACTCGCGCCATGGCGCAATAATCTTGATATCAGGATTAAGTGCGTACGCACCTAATTCAAAACGAACTTGATCATTGCCTTTGCCAGTAGCGCCATGAGAAATAGCATCTGCGTTAGTTTTTTTAGCAAGCTCAATTAAGCGCTTAGCAATAAGTGGTCTTGCAATTGAAGTGCCGAGCAAATACTCGCCTTCATAAATTGTATTCGCTCTAAACATAGGGAATACAAAATCCCGCACAAATTCTTCTTTTAAATCCTCAATAAATATTTCTTTAACGCCCGCTGCTTTCGCTTTCTCTCTTGCAGGTTCTAATTCATCACCCTGCCCTAAGTCGGCTGTAAAAGTAACTACTTCGCATTGATAGGTTTCTTGTAGCCATTTCAAAATAACAGACGTGTCTAACCCACCTGAATAAGCTAAAACAACTTTTTTAATATCACTCATTTTTCATTTTTCCTAATAATAGGTATTCCATCAATGCCTTTTGAACATGAAGACGATTCTCAGCCTCATCCCATACAACACTTTGAGGACCATCAATTACTTCAGCAGTCACTTCTTCACCTCGGTGTGCTGGAAGACAGTGCATAAACAAAGCATCTGGTGATGCCACTGACATCATTTCTTGATCCACCTGCCAATCTGCAAAGTCTTTTAAACGCTCTTCATTTTCAGATTCAAAACCCATACTTGTCCATACATCAGTTGTGACAATATCAGCATCTTTTGCGGCGTCCATGGGATCTTCAAATTCTTCAAAATGTTTGTCACCATACAAGCCTGCTCGTTCAACTTCAACTTCATAACCTTTTGGTGTTGAAACATGAACATTGAAATCTAAAACTTCAGCAGCTTGAAGCCATGTATTACATACATTATTGGAGTCGCCAATCCAGGCAACTGTTTTACCTTGAATAGAACCTTTGTGTTCAATATAAGTAAAAATATCAGCTAGAATTTGACATGGATGATATTCGTTAGTTAATCCATTAATCACAGGCACTCTTGAATTTTGTGCAAAACGATCAATGATGTCTTGTTCAAATGTTCGGATCATTACAAGATCACACATACGTGAAATTACCTGCCCCGCGTCTTCCACCGGCTCACCTCTACCTAATTGTGAATCTCTTGTATTTAAATAAATTGCAGAGCCACCTAATTGCTGAATACCCGCTTCAAAAGATAATCTTGTTCGAGTGCTTGCTTTCTCGAAGATCATTACCAAAGTTCTATCGACAAGCGGCCAATACTGTTTGTATTCTTTAAATTGTTTTTTAATCCAACTTGCTCTCGCAAAAATATATTCAAACTCATCTCGCTTGAGATCATTAAATCTTAAAAAATGTTTTGTTTTCATAAAATGCTACTTCACTAAAAAATTTTTAATCACTTGAGATAATCTTTCGGCTAGCTCTTTTGCTTCCGCCTCATTAATTACAAGTGGCGGTAGAAGACGAATGACTTTATCTGCTGTCACATTAATAAGAAGGCCTTCATCTAATGCTAATTTAGTTAAATCTCCGCATGGCTGATCAAGCTCAATACCTATCATGAGACCCAAATTGCGAATCACCTTCACTTGAGGGCAATCTTTTAAATGCTTTGTAAATTCCTCATTAATCAATGCACCCATTTTTGATGCATGGCTGCAAAGCTTATCTTCTTCAATGATATTAAGTGTTGCATAACCGGCTGCGGTCGCTAGGGGATTGCCACCAAAAGTCGATCCATGTTTGCCCGGAGTAAATACCTGACTTGCCTTGCCTCTAGCTAAACAAGCGCCAATCGGAACACCAGAGCCTAAGCCTTTCGCAAGAGTCATGACATCAGGTTGGATAGCGGTATGTTGATGCGCAAACCATTTTCCTGTTCTTCCAATGCCTGATTGCACTTCATCTAACATTAAAAGCCAATGATGTTGATCACAAATCTCTCTTAAGCCTTTAAGGTAATTTTGAATATTGCTTGGAATATTAATACCACCCTCTCCTTGGATAGGCTCTACAAGAATCGCTACGACATTATTTTTTCTTGATGCGATTTGTTGAATAGCTTCCAAGTCATCGAATGCAACTCGAATAAATCCACCAACAAGCGGCTCAAAACCGGCTTGTGTCTTTCGATTGCCCGTAGCAGATAATGTTGCCATCGTGCGGCCATGAAAAGCTTTTTCCATGACGATAATTTCTGGCGTATCAATGCCATTTTGATGCCCATAAAGCCTTGCTAATTTGATAGCCGCTTCGTTTGCCTCACAACCTGAATTACAGAAAAAGACATTATCCATATGAGCGATGGAAGTGAGCTTTTCAGCCAATTTTTCTTGTTCAGCAATATGATATACATTCGATACGTGAATCAATCGTGATATTTGCTCATTAATAGCTTTGATTAGTTTTGGATGTGTATGACCCAACCCATTTACGGCTACTCCAGATAACGCATCTAAATATTTTTTACCATCTTTAGCCCATAGCCAAACGCCTTCGCCTTTTTCAAAGGTTACGGGTTGTCTAGCATAGGTATCCATCATTTTTGACATACAGTTTTCCGTACTTATAAACACAAACGGAGGCTTAAGCCTCCGTTTATTTCAGCTTAAATTAAATTAAAGACCGATTAATGCGCGGTGACTCAATCCATTAGCCATAAAGAAAAGCATTGGGAGAGAAAGCATTAAATTTGTTCTTGAGGCTAAGAAAGCCACTCTACGGGCTTTAGCTTTTTCATCGTCCGAAGCCTGAACCATGCCTAAAATCTTTTGTTGATTTGGCCAAATAAGAACCCAGACATTAAATAGCATAATTGTGCCTAACCAAGCACCGATACCAATGCCTTCATATCCGGTTTGTAAAGTGAATGCGCTAATAAAATTTTCTTGTAAAATTGCAGCGCCTGCTAGCCAAGTCGCTACAGCAGCCCATCTAAACCATAATAAAGCGCGAGGTGCGACATGCTTTGTAATACCACCTGCTGAACCATCTGCAGCAGCATCCTTTAATGCAGGAATTTGCACCAAGTTAAAGTAATAAAGTAAACCAATCCATGTAATACCAGCCACAATATGAAGCCATCTAGCAAGTCCAGGTATAAATTCCATTATTTAAACTCCTACAAAATAAAGTTTTTAAGAAAAACGTAAAGTACTAAAGTTAGAACTAAGCCTGAAATGATTGTTCCCAAGATTGAATCAAGTGGATTTTTCATCTATAAACTCCTCTAAAAAAATGCATAAATATTCAAAGATTGAGAGTAGCTCAAATAGCCGATTTAAGCAAGATAGCGGGCTTAAAAGGTAAATTAAGTTTGCAAAAAAACTGATTTAAGGCAAAATTGCCCTAGATTTTAAAAAACATTTCCCAATAGTTAATAATCACGTATGTTGACACTCAAATCGGTTGATTCCCAAGCTAAGATTTTTAGTCAGCTACCTGTTCATAGCTATATCGATCCGCATATTTTCGAGGTAGAAAAAAAGGCGATTTTCGATAAATATCCAAAATATTTAGGTCACCGCTTAATGGCGCCAGAACACGGCAATTACCAAGTTTTGGATGCGCTTAATCAATCCGCAGTTCTTGTAAATAATCATGGAAAAATTAATGTATTAAGTAATATTTGCCGTCATAGGCAAGCACTTATGCTTGAAAACAAAGGTTCAGCGTCACATATCGTCTGCCCGCTTCATCGTTGGACATATGGCCTTGATGGAAAATTGGAAGGTGCGCCTTACTTTAAAGAAAATCCATGTCTCAATTTGGAATCATTTCCGGTGGAGGAAATCCACAATCTCATTTTTAAACAAGCACAAAAGCAATCGTCGAAGAATATCAAGGACGCGATGGAGTTTAACCAATTAAATCAATTGTTAAATTTTGAATCTTACAAATTACATAGCATCAAAATTGATCATTACAAGTTTTAATTGGAAAACATTCATTGAAGTTTATCTTGAAGATTATCATGTATGGGCGTTTCATCCCGGTCTTAACAATATCGTGAACTGTGATGATTTAACTTGGGAATTTAAATCATTTTCATCTATTCAAAAAGTCCCTTTTAGGGAAAAAGATCATTCACAGAGTTCTCCAATCTATGATCATTGGAAATCCAAGATTAACGAACAAAGTGGTGACTCAAAACCACCATTTGGGGCAATTTGGCTCACAATTTACCCTTTCTTTATGATCGAATGGTATCCCAATGTGATTGTCGTTTCTCATCTCATTCCCGATGATGCAGATCATTGCAGAAATATTATTGAATTTTATTACCCAGAAGAAACGATTCTTTTTGATCAAGACTATATTGCCGCGCAACAAGCCGCTTACAACGAAACAGCGCTTGAAGACAAAATCATCTGTGAAAAAATGCACGAAGGAAGACGTCTACTCTTTAAGAACAAACAAGAAGATATGGGTCCATATCACGAACCATTGGAAGATGGGTTAAAGCATTTTCATCAATGGTACCAAACAGAAATGTCAGCACATCTATGACGAATCAGAAAAAAGGTATGCTATGGATTATCGTAGCGACCTTCTTTTTTTCACTCATGGGTTCATTTGTAAAGCAAGGTGCTACTCACTTTTCAAGTGTAGAGCTTGTTTTCTACCGATCATTTATAAGTTTATTATTTCTTTTAATCTACATTGTGATAAGTCAAAAAGAAATAAAAACGCCCCACCTGAGAAAACAAATTGACCGCGGTGTTGTAGGATTCTTATCTTTAGCTTTCTTTTTTTATGCTATCGCACATCTCAATTTAGGTTCTGCGATGACACTCAATTACACCTCGCCGATATTTCTTGGATTTTTTCTACCTTTCATTTCACATCAAAAAATAAAAAAATCTATTTTGCTATGCACTATCACAGGCTTTATCGGTGCTTTGTTTATTCTTGATCCGCATGGTGAGTGGCAAAGTTGGTTTGCATGTTTGATAGGTTTGATATCAGGTATTGGTGCCGCTCTGGCTTACATTCATGTCATTCAACTCAGCAAACTTAATGAACCTGATTGGCGAACTGTTTTTTATTTCACACTGGTATCAACATTAGGTTCGGGATTGTGGATTAGCTTTACCGATTATCAAAGATTAATATGGGATGATGTCTGGATACTTATTCCACTTGGTTTATCAGCGACTATTGCTCAAATTACAATGACACGGGCGTATAGGCTTGGGAATTCCCTCGTGATTGGAGCATTGTCTTATCTGACAATTGTTTTTTCAGGCGTCATCAGTCTTCTTTATTTTAATGAGACGATGCGAATGGAGGATGTAGTAGGCGCAATTCTTATTATTCTGAGTGGCGCTATCGCCTCAAAGATTAGCTTAAAATCAAGGATCAATTAAACCACAGCGAATAGCAATCAGGGCAATCTCTGCAGAATTATTGGCGTTTAATTTTTGCTTAATATTATATAAATGAGTGCCTACTGTTCGTGGACTTAAACATAAAGTATCTGCGATATCATTCGTACTTTTACCTTTAGCCAAAGCCATAAAAACTTCAAACTCTCGATCTGAAAGAATCTCTACAGGATTTGTTTCACCTGATAATTGCGTAATCGCCATTTGTTGAGCAATATTGGGCTCTAAATAACGTTTTCCTTGATGGATAGATTTAATTGCTTTAATTAACTCTTCTGCCGCACTTCTTTTTGTTAAATAGCCCATCGCACCTGCATTAAGAACACGTTTAGGATGCACTGAATCTTCATGTGCTGATAGAACAAGAATCTTGGTATTCTTATCTTTCGCCATAATTCGATCAATGGCTTCAAGGCCGCCTATACCAGGCATAGTAATATCCATCACAATAATATCGGGCTTCAGTTCTTGAAAAAGTTTAACTGCCACTTCTCCGCTTTCGGCTTCACCAATAACTTTAATATCTGCCTCAGCTTCAATAAGCATCTTAAAACCCATGCGAACTACAGCATGATCATCAACAAGCAGTATTTTAATTTGACTCAATCTATATCCTTTTTTTAAGCGGGCACAGATATTAAAATCTGTGTGCCTTGATTCTTTTTAGAAATTAACTCAAACGAACCATTTAGAGATTGGATGCGCTCTTGCATACCTAAAATACCAAAATTTTTTGTTTGATCTACTTTTTTAAAATCCATACCTTGCCCATCATCACTAAAGTTTAATTCCAAAAGTCCTTTTTTATTTAATACTAAATTAATTTTAATGACTTTAGCTTTTGAATGTTTCAAAACATTATTCATTGCTTCTTGAATAATTCGATAAATATTTATATTTAAAGTTTCATTTAAGTGACTAAGATCGCCTTTAATCGATAAATGAATTTCTAAATCTTGATATTGTTTTTGCCAGGTGTTCACAGTATCTTTTAGTGTTTCAGCTAACCCTAAATTATCAAGCGCGCTTGGTCTTAATTGCTTAATAATGCTGTGCATGCCGTCATAAATCTGATTTGCTGCAGAGATCACAGAGTCAGCATTTTTTTCTATTTCGGGTGATAGATTTTTAGCTTTATTCGATATATTAGATGCAAATATTTTAATAGCAGAAACATACTGGCCTAGTTCATCATGAAGCTCTCTTGCTAGGCTTCTTCTCTCATCTTCAATATGACTTTGAATGAGTTGAGTGAATTTTCTATTTTCTTCAAGTTTCAATTTTGATTCTTCTGCAATTTTCTTTTCACTGATATCTCTCATACTACAAATGTCACCAATAATCTCCTGGGTAATAGGGTCCACAAGAGGTGAAGATGAAATGGCAACATCGACTATTTCGCCATTTTTCTTAATTCTTTGAGTTTCTATATTATGAATATTTTTACCCTTATGAATTAATTGAAAATTTTTTCTTAATTCGCTTTCTTGCGCTTTCGCTGTAAGTACATAAGCTGATTTTCCTAATATTTCTTTTGATGTATAGCCAAAGATTTTTTCAGCAGAAGCATTCCAGAAAGAAATTTTAGATTGAAGATCATGAATTACAATCGCATCTGCGGTTTGTTGAGCAATTAAAGCGAGTCTTTGGTTTTCTCGAATGTTAGATTGAAGGGAATTACCCATACGATTAAAATTTGTCGCAATAGCTGCGAATTCAGGCAAATTAAAATTAGGAAGTCTTGCTGAAAAATCACCCTCACCCATTTTGTTAATTGCATCTACCATCGGTTTTAATGGACGCAACCAAAAACCCAGCATCCAGTAAACTAAAATATTTAAAAATACAAAAAATACAAAAGCGATCCAAAAGAAATGATGCATTTTGGACCATGACTCTCTTATAGCGCCTGTTGGATTTGTCTTTACAATAAGCTTCCCAAATCTTATGGCTCTCGTGTCAATTTGCTCTTTGGGTGTTAAGGAATTCTCAAACCATTTAGGTGGCGGTGAATCATCTGAACGATATTTAGATGGTGGTGAACGATAGAGAAGTTCGCCTTGAAGGGTATATAAGTAAATATCACTACTTCTTACGTGGCCCAATTCCTCTAAAAATCTTTTTAATACGTCATGGGTATATCCCCATTCAGGATTTTGGGCAGAACTTATGATGACTGTATCCAATAATTGCATGGTCACGCGATTAGCCGACTCTACACCTTCTTGAATAGATTCTTTTGACCCTTTCATAATGGTGTAACCCATTGAAACGAAAAAGATCAACAAAATCACTGTAATCAAAAGATTTAATCTGACTCTTAAATTCATGATGTATTGGCATTAATCATTATGATGAAAGACTTTTACCACAGATAAAGCTTTAGTCACAAGCGTTAAATAATGAAAATTATTGAAGTACAATTTTTTTGCTTTACATAAAATAAATTACTACTAATAATTAGGTTTAGTTTTTTAAGTTGGATTTAAATTAAAGTATATGGGTATCGAGTCAGTCTTAAGCGAACATAGAACATTCCATCCGGATCAAGCGTTTGTAGAACATGCCAATGTATCTGGTATGGCCGCTTACGAAAAATTATGTGCCGCTGCAAACGATAATTACGAGAAGTTCTGGGCTGATCTTGCTCGCGAATTAATTATCTGGAAAAAACCCTTCACTAAAACACTCAATGATTCTAATGCGCCTTTTTACAAATGGTTTGAAGATGGCGAATTAAATGTTTCTTATAACTGTCTTGATAAACATCTAAGCAGTCAGCCAAATAAAATTGCTATTATTTTTGAAGCTGATAATGGTGATGTCACTAATGTTACTTACAAAGAACTTTACGAAAAAGTATGTCAATTTGCAAACGGCCTCAAAACATTCAATTTAAATCTGGGTGATAGAGTTGTTATTTATCTACCCATGGGTATTGAAGCGGTTGTTGCAATGCTTGCTTGTGCAAGAATTGGATTAACGCATTCCGTAGTATTTGGCGGCTTTTCAGCAAAAAGTATTCAAGAGCGTATCAAAGATGCGCAAGCTAAACTTGTCATCACAGCAGATATTCAATTTCGCGGTGGCAAAACACTTCCTCTCAAAGCTGCTGTAGATGAAGCATTTAGCTTGGGCGGTTGTGAATCAGTTGTTGGCACTGTAGTACTTAAAAAATCAAGGGAAGTCATTGAATTAAAAATTAATGAAATTTGGTGGCACGATCTCATTAAAAATCAATCAGCAAATTGTGATCCGGTATATGTGGATGCCGAGCATCCGCTATTTTTACTTTATACGTCAGGCTCAACCGGCACACCTAAAGGTGTTCAACACTCCTCAGCAGGCTATCTCCTGCACGCCATGAACACGATGCGATGGACCTTTGATATTAAAGGGGATGATGTTTATTGGTGTACGGCAGATGTAGGTTGGATTACAGGGCATACTTATGTTGCTTACGGTCCTCTTGCGATGGGAGCTACCCAAGTGATCTATGAAGGCATTCCGACTTTTCCTCATGCAGGCCGCTTTTGGCAGATGATAGAAAAGCATCGTGTCAGTATTTTTTATACGGCACCTACAGCAATCAGATCTCTTATTAAAGCTTCTGAATTAAATAAAGAATCTCATCCTGATACTTATAATTTATCGAGTCTTCGTCTTTTAGGCTCGGTAGGAGAGCCTATCAATCCTGAAGCATGGATGTGGTATTACGAAAAAATCGGCCATCATCGCTGTCCGATTGCAGATACATTTTGGCAAACTGAAACAGGGGGTCATGTCATTACGCCATTACCAGGTGCAACACCGCTAGTCCCTGGCTCGTGCACCTTGCCCTTCCCGGGTATCGATGCGGCTATAGTGGATGAGGCAGGTCATGAGGTGCCTTGGGGTACAGGTGGATTATTAGTGATTAAAAAACCTTGGCCTTCAATGATTAGAACTATCTGGGGCGACCCTGAACGGTATAAAAAAAGCTATTACCCTGAAGAATTAGGTGGAAAAGTATACTTAGCGGGTGACGGAGCTATTAGAGACAAAACGACTGGCTATTTCACTATTATGGGTCGTATTGATGACGTATTGAGTGTCTCAGGTCACAGGCTTGGCACGATGGAAATTGAATCTTCATTGGTATCAAATCCGCTTGTGGCTGAAGCTGCGGTCGTAGGAAAGCCGCATGAAATTAAAGGTGAATCTATCGTGGCTTATGTAGTTCTCAAAGGCAAAAGGCCTGAAGGTGATGAAGCCAAAGCGATTGTAAGCCAACTCAGAGATTGGGTTGGTAAAGAAATAGGCCCTATTGCTAAACCTGACGATATTCGATTTGGAGATAATTTACCAAAGACACGCTCCGGTAAAATTATGCGCAGACTTCTTCGCTCCCTTGCCAAAGGAGAAGAAATTACCTCTGACATTTCAACTCTAGATAACCCTTCTATTCTTGAGCAACTAAAACAAACAATTCAATAATTTAAAGTAAAATAGCGTAAGCGGTTTAAGTTTAAGAAAGCCCCATGAAGCAAAAATTACTTCCTTACGTTAAAAAAATTGGTATTGTATTTGTCATTACCTACGCACTTTTTATCGTTATCTCTAGTCTTGCATTTCAGTTTTACATCAAACCTAATTTAAATAACTACAAATCAAAAATTGAAGTTCTCGCATCACAAGCAACAGGACAAACAATTAAGATAAATTCACTCGACGGTCGATGGAATTTTATTAATCCAGAAATCGCTTTAAACGAAGTTGTATTTTATGACGATCAAAATAATACAACGCTTGAACTCAAAGAAATTAGTGCTGACTTTTCATGGTTTAGTCCATTTTATTTAAGACCAACACTTTCAGAAATTAGGCTGCAAATGCCTAAACTTCTTATTAAGCGAGATACAAATAATAAAATTTTTATTGGTGGTATATCTATTGATGGACCGGCCAATAATAAATTAACGAATTGGCTCCTCAATCAAAAAAAGGTAGCAATCGAACAAGGTGAGATTGATTGGCATGATGAATATAGGCAGGCACCAATCCTCTCATTGAAAGATTTAAATTTTAGCTACAAAACACCTTTTATTATTGAGCTCATTGGCAAACATAAATTTGATCTTAATTTTAGAATCAGCAATAGTGACAATCAATTTATTGATCTTAGTGGGAATATTTATGCCAAAAAGATTGAAGATATTAATTCATGGGACTCTGAAGTTAAAATTAAAGCAGGTAATATCAATCTTGCAGCATATACGCCCTGGGTAAATTACCCCATTAAAATCAATGCAGGCACTGGAGATTTAAATTTAACCGCTTCAATCACGAATGCTGCAATTACTAAAATTAAAGCATCCATTAAGCTCACAAGCTTTAAAACTGAATTAAATCAAGCTTTTAAAAACGAGCTTAATTTAAAAAATTTCTCAGGGGACATTATTTGGCTTTCAAATAAAGAAGACCATCAAATTGCATTTGAAAATCTTTATCTTCTTACTAATAACGGAATTAATATTGAAAATGCCGATACCTCTATTACCATTTCAACTGAAACAAATAAACCCACTGCATTCTCCCTCAAAGTAAACAAAATTCAACTCGATGCAGCTAATGAAATATTGCAATCCATTCCGTATTTTGATGATGTTAAAAATAAAGTTAATACAATCCAACCTTCTGGCTCGCTCTCTAATGTTGATCTCAAATGGACTGAAAGTAAAAAAACAGAACTAACTCTTAAAGCTCAATTTGATAAATTAAGTTTGAAGGCTTTTGATGACTTACCTGGTTTTGAAAATCTTACAGGCTCTATTTATCTATCGAACGAAAATGGATCAATGAAATTCAAATCAACAGATGTTTCTCTTACATACAATAAATTATTTAGAGAGCAGCTTACTTTTAATGATTTGCATGGCGACTTAAAATGGACAGAAAATTATTTAATATTCAAAAATATTAGCTTTAATAATGCATTTATTAATGGCTCAATTAATGGCAGTATCAAAAAAGTGCCGCAGAAATCTCCTTACCTAGATATACAAGCCTCTATTCCTTTTATCGATTTTAAGCATGCAAAAACTTATTACCCAAAAACAATCGGTGCAGAAGGTCTTCATTGGTTAGATACTTCACTTCTTGAAGGGAGTTTAGAAAATACTTTAATTTCAATTAAAGGCTCATCAGCTGATTTTCCATTCGTCGATATACATAATCAACCAGACCCTAATAAAGGATCATTCGTTGTTACAAGCACCGGTAAAAATACTCTGATCGAATACGGTACAGGATGGCCAGTCGTTGAGAAATTTGACTTTAACGCTTCAATTAATGCGGGTACGTTTGAATTGCTAAGTAAAAAAGGTCAGTTCTTAGGTAATACAATTAAAGAATTAAAAACAACCATACCGGCGATGGCCATTGAGCATCCAATATGTAACATTCAAGGCACGCTTAATAGTCCAACGCGTGAAGCAATTAAATTTATTAATAACAGTCCTGTAAAAGAATCAGTTCAGCATTTATTTGATGAAGCTGCGGGATCAGGTGAAGGCAGGCTCAAAGTTAATATCGACATACCTATGGATAATCTTGATGCAATTACTTTTAAAGGTAATTATCAATTTATTGATAGCAACTTAACTAATCCTGCGATGGGTATTCCAAATATAGAAAAAATTAAAGGGTTGATCACTTTTGATGAAAAGAATGTCAAAACTGAAAATTTAACTGGGACTATTTTTGGTGGCAATACAAATATTGCGCTTACTGCAGATCCAAGCAAAGTCATTAAAGTTAAGTTGAATGGTAAATTTACTGACAAAGGTATTGAAGAAAAACTAGGTACGAGCTTCTCTAAATTAAATGGTTCCGCTGAATGGGAAGGTCTAGTGGAATACAAAAAACCCTTACTCAACATACAAATATCATCAGATTTAAAAGGTATTGAGATGGGCTATCCCTCCCCGTTTAATAAAGCACGCGACAAGGAAGAAAAATTTTACTTTAGCAAAAAACAAAACAATCCAAAAACAGATGAAATTGAATTTAAATACAGCAATATTGTGAATTCTAAAATAACACGTATTGAAAAAAATAATGTAATGTCAGTCGACAAAGGTTACATATCAGTTAATTCAGACATAAAAGCAAATATACAAAAAGGACTTTATCTCAAAGCTAATTTACCTTATGCAAACTTAGATGATTTTATAAATATCTATA
>TBL_comb47_HYPODRAFT_10000885_pt1 | contig 39461 bp, 31 predicted proteins | sample TroBogypolimnion_40_FD_10682 | JGI IMG/M metagenome (IMG submission 10682)
ATCGCGGCCTTGCTGACGATCATCGGGTATTCCATCATGGATACGGTTATCATCTTCGACAGGATCCGTGAATATACGCATCTGTATCCGAAAAGAGATCTGGCATTCAACATCAATGGTGCTATCAACAGCACCCTTGGCCGAACCATCAATACTTCAGGTATTACGGTCGTAACGCTGATCGTGATCTTCATCTTTGGTGGTGAAGTCCTGAGAGGGTTCATGTTTGCATTGCTGATCGGGGTTATCTCCGGAACCTATTCCTCCGTTTTCAATGCCACTCCGATTGCCTATGATTTCATCATGATGGGCAAAAAAAGAAAAGAGAAAAAAGAACTGGCGAAAAAAGGAAAAGTGTAATAGTATCCTGTTGACAAGTTGAGAAAAGTCCCGGTTATTTTACGGGACTTTTTTTTATTTTTGTAATGCAATATAGTTCTGGCTTTTTTGTTTTTTCAAATGCCAAAATGTCTTTCCTATGAATAAAATCTCCGGAATACTTATCATCCTGTTATTTCTCTTATCATCTGTATTGCTGGCCCAGAACAAGTATACAAAAACCGCCGATAATGCCTATGCTGACCAGCAGTACATGATTGCCCTGCAACGATACCAAAAAGCCTACCCGAAGGTCAAGAAGAACAAGGGAGAACGTGACCGCATCTCCTTCAGGATTGCCGAATGCTACCGCATGATGAACAACATGAAGAAAGCGGAGATTGCATACAAACGCCTGGTTACTGGAAATTATGTGAAGACGGACCCGAAGGTTATCCTTTCCTATGCCGATGCACTGAAGACCAACGGAAATTATGATGAAGCAATAATCCAGTACAAAGCCTATCTTGAAAAATTCCCTTCGGATGTTCGTTCTGAAAAAGGAATCCAATCGTGTACGGATGCAAAAGAGTGGATAAAAAATCCTTCAAAATATGGTGTGAAATGGGAGAAGAAAATCAATACCAAGGATGATGAGTTTGCCCCGGCGTATGCTGATAAGACGCACGGTTCAATCATCTTCACATCCGATCGCGGAGGTGCCAAAGGGAAAGATCTGGACAGCTGGACAGGACTGGGTTTTTCTGACCTGTTCATTGCCAGGAAGGACCGGAAAGGCGACTGGAGCAATCCTACTCCGGCTGACCCGAACCAGGTAATTAATACCAAGGCCAATGAAGGGGTTGCAAAGTTCAACAGTCACTACACTATGCTTTATTTCACACGATGCTACAACGAGGCCAGGAAGAAAAATGGCTGCGGGGTATACAAGTCCAGCAGAACCGGGGTTTCCAGCTGGGGCGATCCTGAAAGGCTTGATCTTGGCGGTGACAGTACCACTGTTCTTGGGCATCCGACGGTAACAGATGATGAAAGCACAATTTATTTTTGTGCTGATCTTCCGGGCGGATATGGTGGCAAGGATATCTGGATGGCGACAAAAAAGGGGAAAACGAAGGGATCAGGATACGGACATGCAATCAATCTCGGCCCCGAGATCAATACTGCCGGTGATGAGCTTTTCCCGTTTATCAGGCAGGACAGTATTTTGTATTTTGCTTCAAACGGCCACATGGGAATGGGTGGTCTCGATATTTTCAGGTCGGTAAAACAAGGCGACAAGTGGAGCAAACCGGAAAACATGAAATATCCGATCAACTCTTCCTCTGATGACTTCGGCATTGTTTTCAACCCGGACGAACCCGAAGAGGGATATTTTTCCTCCAACCGTCCCGGTGGAAAAGGCAGGGATGACATTTATTCATTTGTCGTGCCGCCATTGTTGTTTACCCTTGAAGGGAACGTCACTGACGACCGGACGTTGCAGCCCTTGCAGGGTGTTGCTGTCAAGATCGTAGGAACCAATGGCAAATCGGTACAATACATCACGGATGATAAGGGACATTACAGTTTCAACAAGAACCAGATTTTTCCGGCAACTACCTATGAAATGATGTTAACAAAGAAGGATTATTTCAATGAGAAAGGAAAGGAGACAACCGTTGGCCTTGAGAAAAGCAAAGATCTTGCACACAATTTTATACTCCGGCCAATCCCGAAAAAGCCGGTCGTGCTTCCCGATATCTTGTATGATCTTGATAAGTATGACCTGAAGCCACAGTTCCAGGATTCATTGCAGGGGCTGATCGCGACACTCGATGCCAACGAAAACATTGTAGTTGAGCTGGCATCACATACTGACTCACGCGGATCTGATGAACGAAACGATGTGCTTTCACAACGCCGTGCCCAGTCGGTTGTCGATTACCTGATCTCCCGCGGCATTGATCCCGACAGGCTTGTTGCTAAAGGCTATGGGAAAAGAGTTCCCCGGGTTCTTACAAAGGATATCACAAAAGACGGCTTCTTCTTTAAATCAGGCACTGTCCTGAATGATTCCATCATTAACCTGTTGCCGAATACCCAGGCAAAAGAGGCGGCTCATGCGCTGAACAGGAGAACTGAATTCAGCATCCTCAGGAATGATTTCATTCCGAAGCAAACCATTACGAAAGGTGTTACACCGACCATTGAAGTGATTGAAAACCCTGAGGAAAATTCGGTCGCCTTCTCCGTTACCAAGGATGGCAACTATGAATCCACCTGCTATGTGAACGGCATCACGATGAGTTTTGATTACAGTAAAGGGGAGAAGGAATTCTTCATCCTGCCGGATGCGGCACTGAAGCTCCTGAAAGAAGGCGTTATCGATAAGACGGATTTCAAAGGCGATGTGTCAAAGATCATCGGGGAAGGATCAATTGCCGATAAAGCCGTGATTACCCTGAAAGAGATCCGGATCGGGAAAAACACCCTGAAGGATGTCGAAATCACGGTCAACAAAAAGATAAAATCGACAATCCTGATGGGGGATAACATCCTGCTGAAATTCGGGACATTCACGATTGATAATAACGAATCGAAGATTATCTTCAAATAATAATTACTATTGAATATCGAACAAGGATTAAATTAATTGCTCCAGTAAAATCCACTCTTATTGAGTTAGAATTCCGGAAACAAAATGTCAGATTCTTCAAGGTATGACCGCAGGGGTGTTTCTTCTTCCAAAGAAGAGGTGCATGCTGCGATTCATGCGGTGGACAAGGGATTGTATCCGGGTGCGTTTTGCAAGATCATTCCTGATCTGGCCGCTGGTGATCCGGAATACTGCAACATCATGCACGCTGATGGTGCCGGGACAAAATCATCCTTAGCATATATTTACTGGAAAGAAACGGGGGACCTTTCGGTCTGGAAAGGAATTGCGCAGGACGCAATTGTCATGAACCTTGACGATCTTATTTGTGTCGGTGCCGTTGACAACATCCTTCTCTCTTCAACCATAGGAAGAAATAAGAACCTGATTCCAGGAGAAGTCATTTCAGCCATCATCCATGGAACGGAAGACGTTCTTGAAGAGATGCAGAAGCTGGGCATCGGGATTTCCTCTACCGGCGGAGAGACTGCAGATGTCGGTGACCTTGTTCGGAGTGTCATTGTAGATTCAACTGTATTCTGCAGGATGAAGAGATCAGCTGTGATCGATGCTTCAAATATCAGGGAAGGCGATGTGATTGTCGGACTTTCTTCGTCCGGGCAGGCGAGCTATGAATCCTTATACAACGGGGGAACAGGCAGCAACGGGCTGACTTCTGCTAGGCATGATCTGCTTGATAAAACGTATGCCTCATTATTCCCGGAAAGTTATGACGGCAGTATTCCGGAAGACCTGGTCTACACAGGGAAGATGAAGCTGACCGATCCTACCAAAATCCCAGGCATTAATGTTGGAAAGTTGCTCCTCTCTCCCACCCGGACCTATGCACCGGTCATCCGGAGTATTCTGAAATCATTGGGAAATAATATTCACGGGATGATCCATTGCAGTGGCGGCGGACAAACCAAGGTGCTGAAATTTGTAAATAACATGCATATCATCAAGGATAATCTTTTTCCTGTTCCGCCGCTTTTCATGCTTATACAGGAACAATCAGGTACTTCGTGGCAGGAGATGTACCAGGTGTTCAACATGGGACACCGGATGGAAATTTATCTTCCGGAAGCTGTGGCTGAAGAAGTGATAAGTATCTCGAGGGAATTCAGTGTCGATGCACAGGTGATTGGCCGGTGTGAGGCATCGGATAAGACTTTGCTGACAATTACTTCAGCATATGGAAAATTTACCTATCCAAACTAAGCTCCATTTTGGCTGAACTGTATGTTCCAGGCGGCATTACAAATGCCGCTTAGCCAGGCTTTTCTCCGTGAAACATAGTGTTCTTCGTATCTCAGTGGTTCAATCTTATAACAAGAATAGATTCCGTCATTTTTAGTAACTTTGCACAACCATTGCAATCCATAAACGATGTTAGATAAACTCGAAGCCATCAAGGTTAAATATGATGAAATTGAAGCTAAAATTGCCGACCCGGCAGTAATGGCAGACATGAAAGGCTATATCAAGCTGAGCAAGGATTATAAATCTCTTCAGCCTGTAATGGATGCATATGAGAAATATAAGAACATCCTGTCTAATCTTGACCATGCCAAAGAGATCGTCTATAATGAAAAGGATGAAGAGTTCAGGGCCATGGCAAAAGAGGAAGTAGAGACACTTTCGGATCAGAAAGACCGGATGGAGGATGATATCAGGCTGCTCCTGGTGCCTGTAGATCCGGAGGATGCAAAGAATGCAGTCGTTGAGATCCGTGCGGGTACAGGAGGAGATGAAGCCAGTATTTTTGCCGGGGATCTTTTCAGGATGTACAATAAATTCTGTGAAACCCGTGGCTGGAAAGTAGAGATGGTTGATTTTACCGAGGGAACAGCTGGCGGATTCAAGGAAGTTATTTTTAATGTTTCCGGTGATGGCGTGTATGGCGTCATGAAATATGAATCGGGTGTTCACCGGGTTCAGCGTGTGCCGCAGACTGAAACGCAGGGCAGGGTTCATACTTCCGCTGCAACGGTTGCCATCCTTCCTGAAGCCGACGAATTTGAAGTTGAGGTAAAACCTTCAGATGTTCGGAAAGATACATTTTGCTCTTCCGGTCCTGGCGGGCAATCGGTAAACACTACCTATTCCGCTATCCGGTTAACGCATGTTCCTTCGGGAATCGTGGTCAGCTGCCAGGATGAAAAATCACAGATCAAGAATTTTGAAAAGGCGATGAAAGTGCTGAGGTCAAGGTTGTATGAGCTCGAGCACCAGAAATACCTGGATGAGATCTCGAAGAAGAGGAAGACCATGGTTTCAACGGGTGACCGTTCGGCCAAGATCCGGACATACAACTATCCGCAAAGCCGTGTGACGGATCACCGCATCAACCTGACCCTGTATAATCTTCCGGTAATCATGGATGGCGATGTGATGCCGATCATCGAAGCGCTGCAATTAGCCGAGAATGCGGAAAAGATGAAAGAAGCGGTAAGTTAATAAGTCAACTTTGTAATTGCTACTGAACATTTTTAACCGCTGAGTCGCAAAGGCGCTAAATTCGTTTTTCAGTATTTCAGGTCTTTGCGGTAATATTATTCTAAAAACACGATCAAATGAACCGTTCCGAGCTGATCTCAATAATTAAAAAAAAGAAATCCTTTCTTTGCATTGGTCTCGATACCGACCTTTCGAAAATCCCTCAGCATCTTCTGAAGTTTGAGGATCCGGCTTTTGAATTCAACAAGCAGATCATTGATGCCACGCACGAATATACTGCCGCTTACAAACCCAACTTTGCATTTTATGAGTGCAACGGTCTCAAAGGATGGCAAAGCCTCACCCGGACGATCCAGTACCTGAAGAATTTTGATGTCTTTACCATTGCCGATGCAAAGCGCGGAGATATCGGGAATACATCAACCCAGTATGCAAAAGCATTCTTCTCCCCTGCCCAGTCGGGGTTGGACTTCGACGCTGTAACCGTTGCTCCATATATGGGTGAGGATTCTGTAAAGCCATTCCTTGAATTTGACCACAAATGGGTCATTCTCCTGGCACTGACATCCAACAAAGGAGCAGCTGACTTTCAAATCATCAAAGCCGATGGGACAATGCTTTTCGAGAAGGTCCTGGAAACAGCAAAAACATGGGGCAGCAAGGAAAACATGATGTTCGTTGTTGGCGCCACCCAGGCGGAAATGCTCAGCCATGTAAGAAAAATTATTCCGGATCATTTCCTGCTTGTTCCGGGAGTCGGTGCACAGGGAGGAAGTCTTGAAGAAGTATGTAACTATGGATTAACCCGCGATTGCGGCCTGCTTGTGAATTCTTCCAGGAATATCATCTATGCCTCCAAAGAAGACGATTTTGCTGTAGAAGCCAGGAAAGAAGCGCAAAAAACCCAGGCGCAAATGGCCGGGATCATGGCCGGCAAAGGAATACTGCAATAATCCCTCTTCAACTTTCTGTTAATGATGACCGGGCCTTGGCAGGCCCATGAACGGACTCTTCGGTCCATGATGATACCTTGGCCCATATTTGGCTGAGTCTTGCTGATATTTCACATATTCATGGTAGTCCCATGAGGAGGAAAATATTGACTGGGGTGGAATCAGAGCCTTCCAGATTAGTGTATCCTTTGAAAAGAGGACAAACTCCGCCGGCAGGTCTGAAGGTTTTGTAAGCAAAATCTGGCCTTTCACACCATCCCTAAAAGCGATATAAGCCACATCCCTGAGTTTTATGACTTCACCATTCATGAAGAGAGTGTCGAAAGATATCCGCTGGATGGTGCCTTCCACCTGTTTTTTCGGTTGCTGTAATCCAATGATGCATTTATCTCCAACTGTTACGGCACGCAAATGATAATCCTTTGGTTTCCGGAAGAAAATGCAGTGGTTGTCATAGTCAGGGCCCTGGGCAAAGGAAACAAGAATTAAGCAGGTCAGAAGGAACGTCAGGGCTATTTTCATGGGAGAAAACTTATTAAAAACTATTTTATTGGGTTATTTCTTTTTCACCACATAGAAGGCAGAATGGTGCACATCAGGAATATCTATTGTGTTCTAATGTGCCTAACGAGTTTATAATTGTTAGTTTTAAAATAATAAAGAACCTTAAATGTAACTAAATATTTTCAATTACAATTATATCGAGTGGGTTTATAATCTGAAAGAATCAAATCTTCTTTGACTTAATCCTGGCGGTGGTCTTAGGATCATTAAGCTCTCGTAAAGCATCGGCAGCAATCCAGCGAGCACTCTTTGAATCCTGAACTGAAATCTTTTCCCCCGTTGCAATCGCATGCTCTCGCAGGAACCAACTGCGTTTGCCGATCTGTCGCAGGGCCCAGTTCACGGCTTTCCTGACAAAGTTTCTTTCATCATGCGATTCACGTTCAATAACCGGGAGAAACTGCAATAGCTTTTCATCCGGGGATTTTTTGTCATGGACTGCCAAAGCGGCCATCATCACAAAACCAGCCCTCTTTACATATTCGCTTTTTTCCTTGCTCCATCGGTGGGCTATATCATAAGCAAATGGAGTTTTGTCGAAGAGCGTGCCGCAGGTCTGATCGCAAATATCCCATGAATTAAAATCCCTGACCCAGTCATTCATCTGCTGAATCGTTACTTTTGCTGGTTCATCAATGAATGCCGCGATCATCCTGGCTTCATGATAGCCGGTCTTCCATAAATTAAGCGCCAGTTCATGGTCTTTGCCAAGGCTCTTCGCGATGGTACGCAAAATTGGCAGGTTAATTCCGAAGGCCTTTTCGGTATTGATTCCGTAGCGGGACATACCGGCAAGGTTCTGAGGGTTTTCTTTGCTTTTCAGCAACTGAATAATCTCTTGGGTTTGCTTTTCCATTTTTCTTTTGTAACAGGATCATTTATTTTTTTAACCGCAGAGACGCTAAGGTGCGAAAAAAAGACCTCAAAGGCAGAATTACCGATGAGGTCATTAATTTATAAATCCTGGTTATTGTCAGTTGATGATAGTGTTCCATCCATGGGTATCGGGTTCATTCCCTTCCTGGATCCCTTTCAGTTTGTTATAAAGTTTCGTGGAAATCGGTCCGGCCACGCCATCCTTGCAGAATTGATAGACCTTTCCGGTTTCCCTATCAACGATCTGGCCGATCGGTGAAATTACAGCTGCTGTGCCGCAGGCCCCTGCTTCTTCAAATTCATCCAGCTCTTCAACAGGAACATGCCTCTTTTCTACATTCATGCCCATTTCCTTTGCCAATTCCCTGAGAGACATATTGGTGATTGAAGGTAAAATGGTTATTGAATCCGGGGTTATATACGTATTGTTTTTTATTCCAAAGAAATTAGCCGGACCCGCTTCATCAATGTATTTCTTTTCCCTGGCATCGAGGAATATGGCGGAAGCAAATCCTTCTTCATGCGCACGGTCACCCGGGCGAAGACTTGCTGCATAGTTGCCTCCTACCTTGATATTCCCGGTTCCCAGCGGTGCTGCACGGTCATAATCACGAACGATCTGCATCTTCACTGGTTTAAACCCTTCTTTGAAATAAGGACCAACAGGGCCGACAAAAACCAGGAATGTAAACTCCTTTGCCGGTTTCACACCAACCTGGGCACCTGTGCCAATCAACAGCGGACGGATATAAAGCGAAGCACCTTCTCCAAAGGGAGGAACATATTTCAGGTTCAGCTTGACAACCTTGAGAATGGCTTCTTTGAACAATTCTGCCGGTACTTCGGGCATCATTAATCCAACCGCTGATCTGTTCATTCTCTTTCCGTTTTCTTCAAGGCGGAAGATCCTGATTTTACCATCCGCACCCTGGAAGGCTTTCATTCCTTCAAATGCCTCCTGGCCGTAATGCAGGCAGGTTGCAGCCATGTGCATGTTGATGTATTCAGATTCGGAAACTTCAAGTTTCCCCCATTTTCCGTCCTGGTATTGACAACGGACGTTGTAATCCGTTTTAAAATAACCGAAAGGCAGGCATTTCCAATTTATCGGGTCCATAGTTATAAAGATTAAGTTATTGATAGTTCAATCGGCGATAACATGGTAAAATTAGGAATTTTCTCAAGTCCAAAAAAGAAATCAGATATATTTTTCTTTTCCCGGTCATTTTGGCAGATAATCCGTAATGGCACTTCCTTTGATGATGGCGGATGACTTTAACCAAAAACCATGACCCCTATGCAAAAAGGAAAAATTAACGTTCAAACGGAAAACATCTTTCCAATCATAAAGAAATTCCTTTATTCAGACCATGAGATATTCCTGAGAGAACTCATATCAAATGCTGTGGATGCCACGCAGAAGCTAAAAACCCTTTCAACGCTCGGAAAATATAACGGAGACATGAGCGACCTTACCATTGATGTATCTGTGGATAAAGAGAAAAGAACAATCACCATCAAGGACAAAGGAATCGGGATGACATCGGAAGAGGTTGATAAATATATTAACCAGATTGCCTTTTCGAGTGCCGAAGAGTTTGTGAAGAAGTTCAAGACAAAATCAGAAGCTGAGATGAATGCCCTTATCGGTCATTTTGGGCTTGGATTCTATTCTACATTCATGGTTGCTGACCAGGTTGAAATCCTTTCGAAAACATATAAAAAAGGTGGCGAAACAAAAGCTGTTCGCTGGGAATGTGACGGAAGCCCTGAATATTCGATGGACGAATGCGACAAGAAAGACCGGGGAACAGAGATCATCATTCATGTTTCGGAAGAATCGAAGGAATACCTAGAAGAATACAAGATCCTTGAGCTGCTGAAAAAATACTGCAAATTCCTGCCTGTTCCCATTCATTTCGGAATGGAAAAACATTGGGAAAAGGTAGAAGGTGAAAAGGATGCCGAAGGGAAAGACAAGGAGATTGAAGTTGAAACCCCTCGAATCATCAACAATACCAATCCGCTCTGGAAGCAAAAACCGGTTGATCTGAAGCAGGAAGACTACATCAAATTCTTCCATGAGCTTTATCCATATAATTTTGAGGAACCACTTTTCCAGATCCACCTGAATGTGGATTACCCGTTCAATCTGACCGGAATACTATACTTTCCAAAGGTTAAGAAATCGTTCGAAGTTCAGAAGGATAAGATCCAGCTTTATTGCAACCAGGTCTTTGTGACAGATTCAGTGGAAGGCATTGTTCCCGATTTCCTGACAATGTTGCATGGTGTGCTGGATTCACCGGATATTCCGCTGAATGTTTCCCGCAGTTACCTGCAAAGTGATCCGAATGTCAAGAAGATCTCAAATCACATTACAAAAAAGGTCGCTGACAAACTGGAAGAGCTTTTTAAGGAGAACCGTCCGGATTTTGAAGCAAAATGGGATGATATCAAGGTCTTCATTGAATATGGGATCATCTCCGAACAAAATTTCTTTGACCGTGCAAAAAAATTCTGTCTCCTGAAAAGCACGGATGGAAAATATTTCACATTTGAAGAATATGAAAAGTTTATCGGTGAAACCCAGAAGAACAAGGAAGGACAGCTCATTTATCTTTATACCAGCAATGTCCAGGAACAATACCAATTTATACAAACCGTAAAGGAACGCGGATATGACGTGCTCCAGATGGACGGAATCATCGACGGACATTTCATCAGCAATCTTGAGCAGAAGCTTGAGAAAACACATTTCTCACGCGTTGATTCCGATACGGTTGACAACCTGATCAAAAAAGAAGATGCAATGCCATCCAAACTTGATGATGAGCAGAAGAAAAAGCTGCAGGAGATGATCGAAAAGCAGGTTGACAAGCAGAAATTCAGCATCTCATTTGAAAGCCTGAGCGAAACCGAGCAGCCGATGCTGATCACGCAGCCTGAGTTCATGCGCAGGATGAAGGAGATGTCAGCCATGGGTGGCGGAATGACCTATACGGGAGAATTGCCCGATCATTACAACCTGGTTGTAAACACGAATCACCCTGTGATCGGAAAGATCCTGGGTGAGACTGAAGAAGACAAGCAACAAGGCATCATACGGCATATCTTTGATCTTTCGATGCTGGCACAGAATCTGCTGAAAGGAAAAGAGCTGGCAGAATTCATCAAACGGAGTACGGAGATGATTAAAGCATAACGCGAGGAGGTTGTATCAAAATGAAAGATTTTAATCCTAACCGCAAAGACCCAGAGATGCAGAGAGTTGATGTTCAAAACATTTTTTCTCTGCGCCTCTGTGCCTCTGCGGTAAAAAACTTTGAGACAACCTCTACGAATTGATACAGTAAATTAACAAATCTTTAAGCTATCACATCGTATAATCAGTAATTTTGCAAATCAAACAAAACAAACCATTATGAAACTATCAACAGGCTGGATCGTAGCTATCGTTATCATCGCATTGATTCTCATCGGCGTCATGTCGGGAGTAGGAACTTATAACAAGCTTGTCACCAAGGATGAAGCTGTAAACCAGCAATGGGCCAACGTACAAAGTGTTTACCAGCGCCGGGCCGACCTGATCCCGAACCTCGTTGCAACCGTGAAGGGAGTTGCCAATTTCGAGCAGCAAACCCTGACCAATGTGATTGAAGCACGGGCAAAAGCTACCGCTGTGAACATTAACCCGAAAAACCTTGATGCTGCTTCATTGCAGAAGTTCCAGGCTGCCCAGGACGGGCTTAGCAGTGCATTATCACGACTGATGGTGGTAGTTGAAAAATACCCTGAACTGAAAGCTACACAGAATTTTTCCGAACTACAGGCTCAACTGGAGAGCACTGAGAACCGTATCACGGTTGAAAGAAGGAATTTCAACGAATCAGCCCAGGATTATAACAAATACATGCGAAGCTTCCCGACAAATATGATTGCCGGCATGTTCGGCTTCCAGAAGAAGGCCTATTTTGAAGCACAGGCCGGGGCTGACAAAGCGCCCAAGGTAGAATTTTAACGAGGAGTTACAGTATTAACGGTTTAAGAAAAACGAGATGGTCGTAACAGCGAGGAAATTCTTCAGCAAGCAGGAGCAGGAAGATATCAAGCAGGCAATCCTGAACTCCGAACTTGATACATCAGGTGAGATCAGGGTACATATCGAGAATGTATGCGAAGGCGATGTACTTGACAGGGCTGCATATGTTTTTAAATGGCTGAAGATGGATCAGACAAAGTTGCGGAATGGTGTACTCATTTACCTGGCAGTTAAGAACCGTAAGTTTGCCATCATCGGCGACAGCGGCATCAACCAGGTTGTCCCAGCAGATTTCTGGGATTCTACGAAACAAAAGATGTTGAACTATTTCAGGAATGATGAGTTTGTTGAAGGCCTGATTTTCGGGGTTACTGAAACCGGCTTGCACCTGAAGAAATATTTTCCGCATAAGAAAGATGATATCAATGAACTTCCGGATGATATTTCGTTCGGGAAAAATTGAATCCCGGATTGGAAACAAATGAAACATACTGCAGACAGAAAAGCTATGAGAAAAACAGTAAAATCGGCACCGGTTATTAAATCAGCCTTCCTTCTGCTTATTATTCTGATGATGAATCTGGCAGGGTTTTCGGCGCAGGATATTCCTGACAAACCATCTCCACCGAGGATTGTCAATGATTTTGCCGGTATCCTTACCAATGAACAGGCAAACCAGTTGGAGAACAAGCTGGTCCGGTTCAATGATTCAACATCGACACAAATTACAATTGTCACGGTCAAATCACTGAATGGTTACGACAAGCAGGATTTTGCACAACGCCTTGGACAGAAATGGGGCGTTGGCCAGAAAGGCAAGAACAACGGGGTTGTGATTCTTGTCAAGCCAAAATATGCAAACGAAAAAGGTGAAGCCACCATTCAGACCGGTTACGGGATGGAAGGTGTACTTCCCGATATCACCTGTAAAAGGATCGTTGATAGAGAGATGATCCCGCAATTCATGGAAGGCAATTATTATGCAGGCCTTGATGCAGCAACCACTACGATTATTTCCATCTCACGGCATGAATATACAGCCGATCAGTACAACAAGCGAAGGTCACAGCGGAATCCTTACAGTTTCCTGATTCCGATCATCATTATGATCATCGTTGTGTTCATGATCCGTTCAAACCGGGGCGGCATGCATTCTGTTGGTAAGAACCTCCCGTTCTGGGCAACCATGTTCATGCTCGGCTCGATGGGACGAGGCAACTCCGGCGGAAGCTGGGGCGGTTTCTCAGGTGGCGGTGACGGAGGAGGCTTCGGTGGTTTCGGCGGAGGAAGCTTTGGTGGTGGCGGAGCCGGTGGAAGTTGGTAAGACAACCCATCAACAGAACAACAACACTAACCCATGAGTTTCTTAACTAAACTTTACCGTTTTTACGTCGATGGCTTTCGCTCCATGACCGTCGGGAAGAGGCTCTGGATAATCATCCTGATCAAGCTTTTCATTATTTTCATTATTCTCCGCCTGATTTTCTTTCCGGATTTTCTCAAGTCAAAATTCTCGAATGATAAGCAGCGTGGGGATTATGTCAGGGAACAACTGATCAACCGGAAGTAAGATCACTTTAATTCCCTTACCGACTACACTCTGAATTTTAATGACCTGAAGGATGTTTTTTAATTCCCGTAGGGAATCCATTTTTGTAGAAAATGAACATCGTAGATTTACCAATCAACCGCGTAGCGGTTGCATTCATGCATCCCCTACAGGGATGTAAAATATGTTTGTACGTTTGCCTACAATAGTGAATCCCCTGCGGGGGTTATCGATTATTCCACAGTTGATATGACCAACATAATAAATGACACCATTCACAACACCTGCCGGCCGGTAGGCAGGTAAGCAGCCTTGAGCGCAAGATTTTTATTAACTACTGAGACTCGGAATTCACGAAGATTCACGGAGTTTTCGTTATCAAAAGGTCCGAAGGACCTTAATCTGAATAACCTCCCGTGAAACCGGAGGGACGGGAAACACCCCATACAAAAAAGAGCCCCGCAGGGGCTCAATATTATACCATTTCAGATATTGCCAATTAAGATTTTACCCTTTTGCTATCTGACAATCGCAATTTTACCAGTACCAACAAACTTCCCCGCCTTAAAAGTGTATATATAAACCCCATCCGGCAGCATGGAAACATCCGCCTTCACCTTATGCCTTCCCTGCGAATAAACCTGATCCGTTACAATCCACTGCAATTGCCCGGTTATTGAACTGATCGAAATCCTTACATTTTCTGACTTTTGCAATTCAAAACCAATAGTAACACCCGATGTGCAGGGATTCGGATAAGCTCCAAAAAGCTTCGTTCCTTCAGAACTGTTGATTTCTGATGTGCCGGTATAGGTGCTATATTCAGCATCAAACAATACTTTCCCATTTCCGTTTGATCGTTCTGCAACCCACAACTGACAATTCTTTTGTTCAGTTTGACTGATCTCCGTTTTTGGATGAGGAGAGATCAGGTTTGTTGAATCATTATACCCGGTTGACACAACTTCCCAGCTATCTGGATTTGCCATATTAAAGTCTTTCGCAAGGAGGGGAAGTTTTTGCATGGTGGAATCATAATACGTCATGTAGAATTTATTGTCAAAGGAATTAAAGACAAGATCAGGCTCAATCTCATTGTGAGAGGTGACAGCAATATTTGACTTTTTAAAATCAGTTGTTCCAACCGCTCTTTTATTGTAATAACCTACTAGATCATGGGCATTCGTTGAAGAGACATATTTTTCAAACGCCACCATTTCCGTCAGGTTTGCGCTGTCATTTTCAGTATTATTGACCTGGCAGGAAATAACTGGATTACAACATTTATTTATTAAAGATCCATCAAGGCTGTCAAGACACTTTGGAGCAGTGAACCCACTGTTGAAATTCGGCTCAGAATGGGCTGTATAAATATGGCCAACAGAGGAATTCGCATCGTCCTTCTCTTCCCAGGCTGCAAAATATCTTCCTGTTGGAAAAGAGTTACTTCGCCCATATGCTAGAGAAACTTTATTAATATATTTGGGTGAATACGCGACATCATGCCTAGTATCAATTGATATGCCGCCATTGCTTGAAGAACAAAAGACAATGGAATCAGAAATTTCATGCTTTGAATAAAGAATAGCCAGACTATTAGGATTTGCATTTATTGCCGGAAATAAATTGTCACTTGCAAGTGCAATGTCCCTGATGTCACCTGATGTTTCTTGTAAAATATCATTTTGAAACGCTCCACTATTTGGATTAAAAATTGGAACTGATGCAACAGTAACATTTGTGATTGAGCTATAGAATAAAAAACCCAGAATGATTTTAAGATTTGTTGCAGAGCTCCCAATAACAATAGCTTCAATCTTTTCTGGATACACTCCTGGAGGCGCAAGGATATCATTATAAAGAATTGCCCAAGTTGTTCCACTATCTGTTGACTTTAAAATTGCCATATACGGTGTGGTGGTATTAATATATGAGTAAATGGCGAATAGCCACCCATTAAAAGCAGAGCAAATTGTTACATTGCGTTGATTTTGTGATTGCTCGTTATTAATAATAATATCCTTCCCAAATAAAACTGATTTGTTTGGAGAATAAGGAATAACAGGAAATCCATTTTGAATAATTTGGGCAGTCGCAAAGATTGAAGAAATGAAGATTGCTAGCAGCAATAAACTGAGCCGGAGTTTCATGGGATTTGTATTTAAGTGAGAATCAAATGTAGAATAAATATTTTGCATGACAGTCACCGAAATCATAAAAAACAGTAATGTTTCCGGATAATTCCGGAAGGCTGATTTGTCGTTGTCAGGGGAAAAACATAACATGGTTTCCTTGAAACCGAACCGGGTCAAGGGTTCCTTTTACCGCAAAGACGAAAAGAAAAGAAAAGAAAAGAAAAGTAATGAGTCATTACTCTGCGCCTCTGCGCCTCTGCGGTGAATCTTCCACATTTCGCGTTGGGGTGACGAGGCCGCTATGAATAGTCTACTGCAAAGTACGAATAGTCTACTGCAAAGTAGAATTAGCTTACTGTAAAGTGGAATTAGCTTACTGCGAAATAGAAAAAGCCTACTGTAAAGTGGAATTAGCTTACTGCAAAGTGGAAGAAGCTTACTGTAAAGTGTAAAAAGCTTACTGCATCAGCGAATCGGGACCTGCAACCTATTCAGGTATTCAAATATTGAAATTATTTTTATTCAGGTATTTGAATATTTGAATTAATTCCTACATTTGGCATGGAATTCTTCAGTCAAATCAATATTCACTAACCAAAACCTTTCCAAATGATCAACCACATTGACCCTGGCATGGTAGATTGGTCGCGGGCGCAGTTTGCGCTGACGGCAATTTACCACTGGTTGTTTGTCCCGCTAACACTTGGTCTCTCTTTCATCGTCGCCATCATGGAAACGATCTGGGTGAAGACCGGAAATCCCGAATGGAAAAAGATCACCAAGTTCTGGATGACACTGTTTGGGATCAATTTTGCAATTGGTGTTGCAACCGGCATTATTCTTGAATTTGAATTCGGCACCAACTGGTCGAATTATTCCTGGTTTGTCGGTGACATCTTCGGAGCCCCCCTGGCAATCGAAGGAATCATGGCATTTTTCCTTGAATCGACGTTCATCGCCGTAATGTTTTTTGGCTGGAATAAAGTCAGCAAGGGATTTCACCTTACATCCAGCTGGCTGACGGCCATCGGTGCAAACCTCTCCGCATTATGGATCCTTGTTGCAAATTCGTGGATGCAGTTTCCGACCGGGATGAAATTTAACCCCGAGACTGCCCGTAACGAGATGGCCAATTTCTGGGATGTCCTTTTTTCTCCTGTTGCAGTGAATAAATTCCTGCATACCATCTCCGCAGGTTATGTTACCGCAGCCATCTTCGTGATCGGGATCAGCGCATGGTTCCTGCTCAAAAAGCGTAATGTTGATACAGCCAAAAGAAGCATCCTAGTTGCAGCTATTTTCGGTCTTATCAGTTCTTTGTTTGTAGTTGTTACGGGCGACGGCTCCGCATATAACATGGCACAAAAGCAGCCGATGAAACTGGCTGCCATGGAAGGGTTGTACAAAGGAACCAGCCCGAATGGCCTGATCGTGTTCGGAATCCATAATGCCGATGATAAAGGCGTAGCCGGACAAGGCGGATTCAATGGAAAGATCGAAATTCCCCGGCTGTTGTCTATGCTTGGTTACCGCAACGGAAACGCATTTGTTCCCGGTGTTGAAGATTTAATCAAAGGAGGATTCAAACCCGAATTCCAGAATGTCCCGCCGTTAGAAGTAAACAAGGCATTTTCCGCTGAAGAGAAGATCGCTCGCGGTAAGCTTGCGATTGCTGCACTCGGAGACTTCAAACGGGCAAAAAAGGCCGGGGATGAAGCCCTGGCGCTAAAAGCTGACAGTGTCTTAAAAGTAAATTTCCCCTATTTTGGTTATGGCTATCTGAATTCCCCCGACAGCCTTATTCCCAATGTTCCGTTAACATTCTACAGTTTCCGTCTCATGGTCTATCTCGGAGCCTTCTTCATCTTATTGTTTATTGCTACGCTCTATTTTGCACGCAAACAAACGCTGGAAAATAAACGGTGGTTCCTTTGGCTGCTGTTGTGGTCAATTCCATTGGTATACCTTGCCGGTCAGGCAGGCTGGATCGTGACAGAAGTAGGCCGCCAACCCTGGGTAATTCAGGACCTTCTCCCAACCGTTGCAGCCGTTTCAATGATCGATGCAACTTCGGTGCAAATCACTTTCTGGCTCTTTGCAGTGTTGTTCACGACACTTCTGATCGCGGAAATTAAGATTATGACAAAACAAATTAAACTCGGACCTAAAGATGGAGGAACCAACTAATGTTTGAAACATTATCATTATCCTGTTTACAGCAATACTGGTGGGTTATCATATCCCTGTTAGGCGCTCTTCTTGTCTTCCTGATGTTTGTACAGGGAGGCCAGACACTTCTTTATACACTTGGAAAAACAGAAACCGAACGCAAGATCCTGGTCAATTCACTGGGAAGAAAATGGGAATTCACTTTCACTACGCTGGTTACTTTCGGCGGAGCTTTCTTTGCATCCTTCCCGCTGTTCTACTCCACCAGTTTCGGCGGAGCATACTGGGTATGGATGGCAATCCTTTTCTGTTTCATCATCCAGGCTGTTGCCTACGAATTCCGTTCTAAACCAAATAATTTTCTCGGTCACCGGACGTATGAAGTTTTCCTCTTCATCAATGGTGCACTGGGGACAATCCTTGTTGGTGCTGCCGTTTCAACTTTTTTCACCGGCTCACAATTTATCATCAACAAATTAAGCCTTACCGAACTTACAAACCCGGTCATTTCACAATGGCAGGGACCTGCTCACGGACTTGAAGCAGTTCTCAACTGGCGGAATGTTTCACTTGGACTGGCTGTTTTCTTCCTGGCGCGTATTCTTGGAATCCTGTATTTCATCAACACTGTTGGCGACAAGAACATTCTTGAAAGAACAAGAAAACACCTGATCATAAACACACTTCCGTTCCTGGTGTTTTTTCTCGCCTATGTCTTTGCACTGATCCTGTCAAAGGGTTTTGCATCAGATCCGAACACCGGAATGATCGTGATGGAGAATTATAAGTACCTGCATAACCTCATCCAGATGCCAATTGTACTTGTTCTTTTTGTTATCGGTGTTCTTGCAGTTCTCCTGGGCATTGTCCGTCCATTGATGAATTTCGAGAAATGCGGCCCCAAAGGAATCTGGATTGCAGGAATCGGAACGGTCCTGACGGTTTTTGCATTATTCCTGCTGGCAGGATTTAACAACACATCGTATTATCCTTCAACTTCTGATCTGCAAAGTTCACTGACAATCAAGAACAGCTCTTCCAGTCATTACACACTGACTGCCATGAGTTATGTTTCACTGCTTGTTCCATTTGTTCTTGCTTACATCTGGTATGCCTGGCGGTCGATCAACAACAGGAAGATCGATGCAGCAGAAATGGAAGCTGACACACACGCGTATTAAAATGACGATTATGAGAATGACGAATATGAGAATGAAGTGACATGAATGTGGAATTACGAATCAGCATTCTCAAAAGTCAATTCAACATTCGTAATTCGTACAATTCATTCGTCATTCCCATATTCGTTAATCTTGTCATTCGAATATTTTAAAAGTAACTTAGAAAATTCAACCTTAAATAGCAAATTATGTATTTGTCATCAATCATCTGGTTACTGTCATGGCCCGTTCTGATCTATGTTTCGTACAGGATCATTCTTTGTTCTGTAAAGAAATTTGAAAAGAAGCAATTAGGGTAGCAGGAAATTTTTTATTATTGTTTTCTTCCCGGGCAGAAATGTTGCATCAACGTTTCTGCCTGTTTATTTCCAAGCTGTACAGCCCTTTGCCAGTCGGAGCAGGCGCCATCGGCGTCGTTCAGTTCAATCTTCGCTCCTCCCCTGCCCAGGTATGCTTCCGCATAGCCCGGATTAATTTCTATCGCCTTTGAGAAATCTTCGATTGCACCACTATAATTTTTCAGGACTGTTGCTTTAATGATCGCGCGGTTGTTATAAGCTTTGGAATAATCCGGGGAGAGACGAATTGCTTCATCATACAACCGGATTGCTCCCTGGATATCGCCCTGGTGGTACTTCCCATTGGCTTCATTGAAAGCATTCATTGCATCCTGGCTTTGTCCTGTTGCAGGGGAATTCCCTTGATGCCCGCGGTTATCCAGCATTTCCAGGCCTTTCCGGGCAGCATTGTTTCCGGGATCAAAACCAAGTACCTGGTGATAACAAACGGAAGCTTTCTGCACTTCGCATTTCGCTGAATAAATATCAGCAAGAGCATAATAGATAAACCTGTTCCGGCCATTCGTTCTTTCCAGGTTTTCCAGCAGGAAACGCTCTGCAACAGGATAGTTTTTCAGTTGCAGAAAAAATGAGCCGAGATTCAGAAGGTCATCATCCTGAACATCGGATTTCTTCCAGAAACCGGAAAAATAATTCTGCGCAGAGGATAATGGCTGTTTCTTTAAAATATCGAGAACAGAAGTCTCATCACTGACTGCCGGGATATTGGTCACGTTGCACAAAGAATCGGCATTCAAGCTCCCAATCTCACCTGCATAGCCGGACCGCGCGAAGATGACAGAAAGCCCATCAATGTATATCAGTCGCCAGTTAGTCATACCTGCAAGCTGGATAGTCCAGGGGAAATACTTCACATAATTGTAAACGATCAGGTCTGCCTGGTATTTAACAGCTAGTCCGGATAATCCTCCTATCCAGCTTTCTGTCAGCTCCTGGTACAAATCTTCTTTGATCACTTCAAGGCGACCATCAATGAAGACCGGCTGAGGCAGCCTCCATGAAAGCCATCCACCCAGGCTGATGCCGTTGATGATCCTTCCGTTCAGCTTTTTCTGCAACATGAACTCCACTGCTTTTTCGGGCAATTGCCTTGAATCAATGCCAATACCAGTCTTTGAGTATTCATTGTTCCCGGCATAATATGAACCAGTGATCAGCCTCATGATCAAGCCAAGCGGGATCACAATGAAAAGAAACATCACGACAATCCTGATCAGGTTCCTGGTTCGTGACAATCCTGATGAAGTTAACTTCTCCCGGATAACCGGTAAAAAATCTGCAAGTGAAAAACAAAGGATTGGCATTCCAACCACAGCAAACAACGCAATATTTCGTACCGAAATAAGGGCTAGATAAGCAAAGACAACAAGCAGGAGAAATTCATGAAACGCCCGTTTCCTCCATGTCACGATGCTAAACAAATAAGTCAGGACCAGGAAAATGAGAAAGAGAATATCTTTCAGAAGAAACCTGTCAAGGTCGTAGAATGATTTCAACTCCTTGATGTGTGCATGAAATACATTCGCTGTATCAAACCGGGTGAAGAGTTCCAGCGGAAAAGTTATTCCCCTTGCAAAATATGGATTGATAAAACAAACCAACAAAGTGGCGGCACCCCAGAAAAGAAATGTTTTTTCAATCTTTTTATCCCTGATAATGAGACTTAAAAAATATGCCCCGGTCAATCCAAAACCGAGGATAAACAGTCCATGCATGTTACACCACACGAGCATCAGGACTGGAAGAAGAAACAGTTGATTTCTCCGGTGATAAAAATAATCATCAAGGATAATTATAAAAGCGGTAATGAACAGGAAGGTGAATATTTCCGGCCTAAGCGTGATCCTGGTTTCCATGACCAGAAAACCCAGCAAAAAAACGAAGCCTGCAATGAAAAGCGAAACTTTTTTCCGCTGGTTCCGGATCAGCAAAAGAAACGTGAGCCCAAGGATGGCGAGCATCACCAGGATGCTCAGTCCTTTGTATCCGGTTAATGTGAAGAGAAAAAAGACAACAACCTGGAACAGCCAGTTCATGTCAACATAGTCGTGGCTGTTGACAGTGTATGTAAATGTATCTTTATCCGGAACGGCTTTGTTTTGAACGATCCATTCTCCTGCTCTAAAGTGTGTACCAATATCCGGATCTGATAATTGCCGCAGGGAAAGAAAGGCGATTAAAACGACGACCAGCAGAAACGGTAGTGTCCAGACAGATTTGTAGCGGTTCATCATTATTTAATGATCAAATCTACCTGCAATGAAGTGCGATCCGGTTTCCTTCTGAATCTTCAAGAAGAGCCATGTAACCGATATCCTGTGAAATCTGTGTTTTCCCCAGCAGGACTTTGCCTCCTGCAAGTTCTACCCTGGAAAGTTCAACACTTACATCACCTGCAAAACTGGTGAAGTAGATCAGCACTCCGTCGTGCGAAGGTTTGCAATTTTTAGGCGAACAGACCAGCGACCCTGCAGAGCCCATGGATGCTTCAATCCACGGAAACCAGGCCATTTCCAGAGGTCCAAGTTGCTGACGATTCATTTTGATGTCAAAGACCTTTTCATAAAACTTAATGGCACGGTCCATATCTGTGACGGGTATCTCAAACCAGCCCACAAAATTGTGTGTAATTTCCATCTGATCAGGTTTTGGAATTATTGATCAAACCTACAAGAAATTTATTGATTTCGCAATAATATCATGGTTCAAATTCACGACTGCCGATTGCATAGTATTGTAAATGCTATTCGATCAACAAATGCAAATAGAAAAAATACCAAGCACTGCACATGTCTGCTGCCAGGCAGGTTAGCAGCCTTGGCAAGTGCCGTAAAGCTGAAGGCGTGAATCGAATGAAGTGAGATAGTCAAAGAAATTGAAAATTAGTTGGATGATAAATAAGTATTAAATTTGGGCAGGAAAGAATAATTAACACTTCTTCCGGAAGCCTTTTTCAGGAGGGAACCAACATATAATCATGGGTGAAATAATAATCAAAGACGGTTTGCAGAATATGGATTTCGCCAAGGTGACTGCAATGCTTTCACAGTCCTTCTGGACACCCGGGATCCATATAGATGAAGTGAAGCAGGGTGCATCAAATTCAGCCCTCGTAGTTGGAGCATTTTTGGATGATGAAACTCAGACCGGTTATGCACGGGTGATCTCCGATAATACAAGGTTTGCATACATTCTTGATGTTTATGTTGATGAGAACTTCAGGCGAATGGGAATAGGTCAGAAGATGATGAAATACATTCTGACCCATGAATCATTGAAGGATGTTTATCAATGGCTGCTGATCACAAAAGATGCCCATGAAGTATACCGTAAGGTTGGCTTTACAGAGCTTTCGCGTCCTTCTGATTGGATGGAGATCCGGCACCAAAGGATTGAAAGATAAATTTACGTACAAATCAGAATAACCAGCCATTAAAGAAAGGAGATAATAATCATGAGAAACAAGAAGCCACTATTTTTAAGACTGGCCGGAATCACCCTGCTTACGATGATGTTACTACTGGCCTGTAACATCGTGATCGCACAGGATGCAGAAGGCAGCAAGGACCCTGCACTCTTTTCCAGGATGCCCGGATATCACATTTACAGGTATGATGATCTCCAGTTTGACCAGTATGAATTTAAGATCAGCGACAGCAAAACCCAGGTTGTGGAAGGACATTCGCTTTTCATCATTTATGATGCGAACGACAATATCCAGATCCCAAGCCCGCTGCAGATCGGCAGGAATTATATCAATGCAGCAAAATCGGTTGGCGGAAAGCTTATTTATGAATATCATGATCCGGGAGAAGATGCCGTTGTGAAAGTTGTCAGGAACAACATGGAAACATGGGCATACATCACCGCCAATGGCAATGGTTCGTATTCTATTCACATCATCGAAAAGCAGCTGATGAACCAGGATGTTTTAGCAGATGCCAGCGCTATGGGAAAAAGTATCAAAGAATCAGGCAAAGCAACATTGTATGGAATTTACTTTGATACCGCTAAATCTGATATAAAACCTGAGTCAGACGCATCCCTGAAAGAAATTGCACAGTTGCTGAAAAATGAACCTGCGTTAAAGCTTTACGTCGTCGGACATACTGATAACACTGGTATTTTCGAATCAAACATGAAGCTCTCACAGGATCGTGCAACAGCCGTTGTGAATGCGCTTGTGAACGGGCATGGCGTCAATGCTTCCCGGCTCAAAGCATGTGGCGACGGACCGTCAGCACCGGTGGCTACGAATGATACGGAAGAAGGCCGTGCATTAAACCGGCGTGTCGAGTTAGTGAAGCAGTAATATCGGAATTAAAGAAGTATCACATCATAAACACTTGACTTCATGGTGATTTTCTGGATCATTTGGATCATCTGGATCTTATCAGAGATACTATTGAACAGGTTCATGCGCTCCGGTTCGGGTGATAAAAAAAACCAGGATAAAGGATCACTTGGATTTATGTGGATCATGATCGTCCTTGGAATCTCTGCTTCGATCTTCATTGCATTTAAAACAAGGTTTCCTATAGGTCCAGGATTGTTGGTCCCGACCATCGGTCTTCTTTTAATAGTGGCCGGCATGACACTCCGGTTTATTTCAGTTTTTACCCTGGGAAAAATGTTTACAGTGGATGTTACCATCCGGGAAGACCATAAAATAAAAACAGATGGGGTGTACAGATACATCAGACATCCTTCGTATACCGGATCCTTACTATCTTTTACCGGTTTAGGATTAACCTGGAACAACTGGTTAAGTTTGATAATATTATTTGTCCTGATCACAATTTCCTTCATTTACAGGATCAGGATTGAGGAAAAACTGCTGACAGAACAATTTGGAAATGGGTATCTTGAATACCAGAAAAAGACATACCGGTTATTTCCGTGGATTTACTGACCATGAATTTCTTTCCGATATTGCTGACGCCATAAATAACGGTTCTTTCCCTTCGAAAAAGGAACGAAACTCATGATAACAACAATTTAACCTGTTCAACATGATCTACAACCAATGGTATGTTATCCTTGAATCTGCAGAATTAAAAAGGAACAAACCACTGCGGATTAAACGTCTCAATGTTCATCTGGCATTATGGCGTGACGAATCTGCAAAGGTTTGCTGTATTGATGATAAATGCTGCCATCGCGGCGTGTCACTGGCGTGTGGAAGAATCATAGATGGAAAACTCGAGTGTCCTTTCCATGGTTTTGTATATGATAAAACGGGGAAAGTTACCGTCATACCGGCAAATGGCAAGAACGCCGCAGTTCCGGGATCCATGAAGGTAAGGTCATACAAAATCCAGGAAGATTGCGGACTGATCTGGCTCTGGTGGGGTGATGATGATAAGATTACCGGAGAACCTTTTTTCTTTAATGAATTGGAGGATTTCTCCTGGTCAGGATACAAGGATCACTGGAATGTTCACTACTCACGAGCCATAGAAAACCAGCTTGATGTTGTGCATGTACCTTTTGTGCACAAAACCACGATTGGCCGTGGCAATAAGACACTGGTCAACGGGCCGGTTGTGACACTGGAAAATGAATTGATCACTTTCTATGTTAACAATGTTTCGGATGATGGCAGGGCAATTCCGTTGAAACCGGATGAAATATCCGGGTATGAAAACTTTTTTCACCTGCAGTTCCATTTTCCCAACATCTGGCAAAACTTTATATCTGAAAAAATCAGGGCTTTTGCCGCATTTGTCCCGGTGGATGAGGAAAATACCATCGTTTACATTCGTTACTACCAGAAGCTGATCAATATACCGGTCCTGAGGGAACTGATGAACTGGGCAGGAAAAATTTCAAGTATCGTCATCCTCCGGCAGGATAAACGGGTTGTTGTGACTCAACTACCCAGGAAAAGCAGCGCCCGGATGGATGAAAGGCTCATCATGGGTGATAAACCCATTATCGTTTACAGAAAGCACCGGCAGGAGCTTATCGATACAAATCCTGTTCCGCAAAAATAACAGACCAACCTGGTTTTATTCACTCTGTCAACCTCAGGAGATCCAAAAATGCCCGGAAAAAATTTCATTAACATCCGTAATGCACGGGAAAACAACCTGAAGTCAGTCAGCCTGGATATTCCAAAGAACAAACTGATCGTTGTGACCGGGGTTTCAGGATCCGGGAAATCTTCCCTCGTTTTTGATGTCATCAACAAGGCGGCGGAAAGCCAATATCTGGGTTCATTTTCTACTTATGCACATCAGTTCCTCGGAAAACTCCGTCATCCGGATGTCGAATTGATTGAAGGATTATCTCCTTCGATCTCGATCGACCAGCATTCGGCGCAAAACAATCCCCGGTCCACGGTCGGGACAATGACCGGTATTTATGACCACCTCCGTCTCCTCTTCGCACGATGCGGGAAATATCCTTATGGAGAAGCTCCATTCAGGATTGACAGAAGCTTGTTTTCTTTTAACTCCCCATCGGGTGCCTGCCCGGCGTGCAAAGGATTGGGGATCGAAGACCGGCTGGATCCGGAGTTGCTGGTAGCTGATGCGTCAAGATCTATCCGCGACCGGGCGCTCGTGATCACTGCACCCAATGGATACATCATCTATTCGCAGGTCACCATGGATGTGCTTAACCAGGTTTGCAATGCAGAAGGTTTTAATGTAGATATTCCATGGCAGGACCTGACATCCGAGCAGAAAAAAATCGTTCTTTATGGGAGTGATAAAATCGAGATCCCGTTCGGGAAACATACCCTGGAATCGCGGATGCGCTGGAGTGGCATCACAGCAAAACCCAGGGAAAATGGCTTATACAAAGGCATTATCCCGATCATGGAGGAGATCCTGAAACGTGACAGGAACAGGAATATCCTGCGTTTTGTACGTTCAGGGAGATGCAGTGTCTGTAAAGGATCACGGCTCAATGACAATGCTCTCTCCATCCGGATCGGTGATCTGAACATTGCAGACATTTCGTTCCTTCAGATAGATCACCTGGAACAGGTTCTTATTCAGATAAACAGCGGAAATGAACCTGGACAGACGGCCAGTAACATTATTGTTCCTATCCTGAAAGAAATCAAGGTGCTCAGGGAACTTGGCCTGGGTTACCTGTCGCTGAACCGTGAAGCAGGAACAATATCCAGTGGAGAATCCCAGCGCCTGAAACTGGCAGTGCAGGCAGGTACCGGTCTGAGAAACATTCTCTACTTATTTGACGAACCCTCAATCGGATTACACCCTCGTGATACTCAAAAAGTATTGACAGTCTTAAAAGAACTGAGGAACCAGGGAAATACCGTGATTGTCGTTGAACACGACGAGGCATTCATTCATGCGGCAGACTGGATCATCGACATAGGTCCGGGAGCAGGTATTCACGGTGGGGAAGTGCTTCAGAATATACCTGTTTCAGAGATCCGGGAATTACCGGATGAGGTGATCCGAAAAAGCAGGACTTTGTCTTATCTAAGAGGGATAGAAAAGCTTGAAGTGCCACACCAGCGCAGGAAGGGGAATGATCTGATCAGAATCTCCGGAGCATCGGCAAACAACCTGAAAAATATTGATGTTTGTTTTAAACTAAAAACGCTGAATGCAGTGAGTGGAGTTTCCGGAGCAGGAAAATCGACCCTCGTTCAGAAAATCCTTGGTAATTTTTTACGGAAGACCATCCAGGGGTCAACAGAGATTCCGGGGAAGTATTCTTCAATAACAGGCTGGGAACCGGTTAAAAAAGTGATTGTGATTGACCAGTCACCCATTGGCCGCACTCCCAGAAGCAACCCAGCTACTTATACCGGCCTGTTTGATTCGATCCGAGATCTTTATGCAGGTCTGCCCTTGGCAAAAGAAAGAGGTTATAAGAAAGGACGATTTTCGTTCAATACCCCCGGCGGACGTTGTGAAACCTGCGAAGGTTCTGGTTACCAGGAGATCGGGATGCATTTCATGGGAAATGTGGAGATTCTTTGCGAAACCTGCGAAGGCCGGCGGTTTGACAGAGAAACCCTGCAAGTCAGGTACAAGGAAAAGAACATCAGCGAGGTGCTGGATCTTTTTATCAGCGAAGCAAAGGTGTTTTTCAGTGATCAATCCAGGATCCTCCGTTTTCTTACAACCATGGATGACCTTGGATTGGGTTACCTGAAACTTGGTCAACGTTCTTCAACACTCAGCGGTGGGGAAGCACAGCGAATCAAACTGGCAACCGAACTTGCCAAGCCAGGATCAGATCACACTCTTTATATACTTGATGAACCAACTACCGGTTTGCACCAGGCTGATGTAAATAAATTATTGTATGCATTAAATAATCTTGTCGAACAGGGAAACACGGTGTTGTTGATTGAACACCATCCGGGTCTCCTGGCCGCTGCCGATCACATGGTCGATCTGGGACCAGAAAGTGGTGATGCCGGTGGTTTTGTTGTTGCTACCGGAACCCCGGAGCAGATCATGGAGAATGAACAATCCTGGACAGGGAAGGCCTTGAAATCGTACCTAGCAGGGCCGGCCGAGATGACTCTCTTCGTTCAGAATCAGGAGAGGAAGGATTACATTGAGCCCGCAACAATACATTTTAAAGGAATCACCACACACAACCTCAAAAACATTGAGGTCACAATACCTCATAACAAGATTACCGTGCTGACAGGAGTTTCGGGTAGCGGAAAATCATCTCTTGCTTTTGATACCTTGTTTGCTGAAGGGAAAAACCGGTTCATGGAAAGTCTTTCCACGTATGCCCGGAGCCACATCGGCATGAAGGAAAAACCGGATTTTGTTGAAGCATCAGGATTGACACCGGTCCTTGCGGTCGACCAGCGGGCTATCACTGACAATCCACGATCCACGGTTGGAACAATAACCGGCATCTATGATCTCTACCGGCTTCTTTATTCACGGATCGGGTATTCGGCAATGGATTCTGAAGCTGTTCCTTCCTCACTTTTTTCATTTAACCATCAGCAGGGCGCCTGTCCTGTTTGTGATGGCTTGGGCAGTAAAACTGTTTGTGATCCGGATAAACTGGTTACTCATCCTGAGAAATCACTACTGGCCGGTGCCCTGGACGGTACTAAGACCGGAAAATTTTATGGAGAACCCTTTGGACAATACGTTGCGACGCTCATGACCGTAGGGAAAAAACAAGGTATCGACTTTTCCTGTTCATGGTCTGATCTTTCTCCAGAGCATAAAAAAATTGCCATGGATGGAACAGGGAATGAAAAATATGAAGTATCCTGGCAGTACAAACGGGGAGAAAGAACCGGGGAACATCGATTTTCCGGCATTTGGCAAGGGTTTGCAGGATTGGTAAACGAAGAATATGACAGAAAGCATGCAGATCACAGGGGGAAAGAAATGCTGCCACTGATGCGGCAGGAAATGTGTGCCGAATGCAAGGGCATGAGGCTTTGTAAACAAGCGTTGTCATATCATATCCTGAGAATCAATATTGCAACACTTTCTTCATTTTCTATTTCAGATTCTATCCGGTTTTTCGAACGACTCAAAAAAGAAACAACAGGTCCGGAGAAAATTATCGGAGATCCGGTTTTTTCAGCCATTCTCGAAAAGTTTCATTTCATTTCCGGTATGGGATTGCCCTATTTATCCATCGACAGGATTGCATCAACCCTTTCAGGTGGAGAAGCCCAGCGAATCAAACTTGCAGGTCAGCTCGGATCGGGGTTAACCGGGATTACATATATACTTGACGAACCAACAACAGGCCTTCATCCTTCCGATGTAAAACGGCTGATGGGCATGATTGGTTTGCTGCGGGAACAGGGAAATACTGTTGTCATTGTAGAACATGACCGAGATGTGATCCTTTCGGCAGACCACGTCATCGATCTCGGACCGGGTGCAGGGCAAAACGGAGGCCATGTCATTGCAGCCGGAAGTCCTGATGAAATCATGATGAACACGGAGTCTGTCACAGGGCAATGCATGTCTAAACCTGTCATGCTGCAAATCAGTAAGCGACAGTTGAAGGAAGGCATTCAGATAAAGAATGCATTTGCCAATAACCTGAAGGGCTTTGACCTCGCTATACCAACCGGAGGAATTATAGCAATAACCGGGGTTTCAGGAAGCGGGAAATCAACATTGCTATCAGATGTTATTCAAACATCTTATATACTAAACAGACCTAATGGTTGTTCATTTATTGAAGGTCTTGAAAAGTTTACCAGAATTATTGCAACCGATCAGAAATCATCCTTCACTAGTTCCACGGGTACTCCGGCAACTTATACAGGAATATTTGAGCGGATCCGTGGACTGTTTGCCGGCACGTCATCCGCCAAAGCGATGAATCTTGGTAAGAATTATTTTTCCTTTGCAGGGAAAGAAGGACGGTGTGAAACCTGCCAGGGTATGGGAAAGACCAGGATCAGCATGGATTTCCTGCCAGACATCTGGAATATTTGTGAATCCTGCAATGGACAAAGGTATCGTGAAGAGATCCTCTCCTGTCAATACAATGGCAAAAACATTGCAGAAATCCTTGAGATGAATGCGGCGGAGGCTTTGTCGTTCTTCAGTGATCACGAAGCCGTGGCAAAATCCCTCTCTTTGCTTGAACAGGTCGGTCTTGGTTACCTGAAGCTGGGCCAATCGCTCGATACATTGTCAGGCGGGGAAGCGCAACGGCTCACCCTCGCATCAGCATTGATGGATGCGGGTAAAGGGCAAATGCTTTATCTTTTCGAAGAGCCTTCAACTGGCCTTCATTTTCAAGACATCCGGTATTTGCTGAAAATTTTCAATCAGCTTGCTGACAATGGACATACAATCCTGGTGATCGAGCACGACCTGCAAATCATCGCCGGAGCTGACTGGGTGATAGATCTCGGCCCCGAAGGTGGCGACAAAGGCGGACGAATTGTCGCATCCGGCAAAGTCACCAACCTCATTCACAACACTGAATCGGTTACAGGAAAATTCCTGCAAGCTTATATCTCCAACAGACTCATTTAGCAATCCCGATCACGCCGCATGCGATGCGGGCACCTGAATTCCCCGTTGGTTGAGTCTGCAGGTCATCTTCACTTTTATGAAGAATGACCGATCTCCCGACAATAGAATGTTCACCGGTAAGTGAAATCATCCGGTCGATGTACTCCAGATGGGCTTTCCCCGACTCGTCTGCTTCAAGGTTGCCCATATCCCCCATGTGCCGTTTCATATCCATCGGACCGCCATGAGCCATTCCGGCGGGGTTGAAGTGCCCACCGGCGGAAGAACCATCCGGAGAGTTGCAATCCCCGAATTCATGGATGTGAAACCCGTGCTTCCCTTTGGAAAGCCCCTGCACATCAACAACGACTTTCACGCCTGAATCTGTACTCAAAAATGTGATCGTACCGGAAACTGAATTACCTTGCGTTGCATAAAGCACACAGACGGCCTTCAACTGTAAACCGGCAGGAACACTCTTCATATCCATAGCTTGACTCATCTGTGCATAACTTGTAAAAGTCAAACAAAACAACATCAGGAAAATACTGATGATTAACATTGTTTTTTTCATAATATAAAAAAATTACTTGATGATAACATTCAGTTTGAAACTTTATTCAAAGTTAATCTAAATAAAAATATTTTAAAAAATAATTTTACTTAAAGCCAGATGCTAATCTTCTACTATTTATCAACATTCAATTACAAGCAATGTAAAAAAGTTTAGTTTTGCGGTCTCACATCGGAATAAATTATGGAATTTTTATATGTTGTCATTGCCCTTACCTTGATGTTTGATTTCATCAACGGGTTTCATGATTCTGCCAACTCTATTGCAACAGTAGTTTCAACCAAAGTGCTTTCTCCGGCTACAGCAGTTGCGATGGCAGCTTTTTTCAATTTCATTGCATTTCTAGTTTTTAAACTAAAAGTTGCTCATACAATTGGCAATGGAATCGTTCACCCGGATGTCATCAACCTGAATGTAATTGCAGCCGCACTTGTGGCAGCGATCATCTGGAATCTCCTGACCTGGTGGTGGGGTTTGCCATCGAGTTCTTCACATACCCTGGTGGGTGGCCTTGTTGGTGCTGCAGTTGCAAAAGCAGGTTTTGGTGTGGTCGTTTTTGGGGGTGTATTAAAGATCGTTGCCTTCATCGTCATTGCACCATTAATGGGAATGGTAATTTCCTATTTTATTTCAGTGATCGTCATACTTCTATCTTATAAGGCTACACCTGCAAAGGTTGATTCAGTCTTCCGAAAGATCCAGATACTTTCCGCTTCAGCATTCAGTCTTGGCCATGGAGGAAACGATGCCCAGAAATCCATGGGAATTATTTGGGTTGCACTGATCGTAACCGCTCATGCTACAAAAAACACGCCCATTGCCTTATGGATCGTATTAAGCTGCAATGGGGCCATTGCATTGGGAACCTTGTTCGGAGGCTGGAGGATTGTGAAGACCATGGGACAAAAAATCACCAAGTTAAAACCGTTTGAAGGTGTTTGTGCCGAAACGGCCGGTTCAATCACGTTGTTCATGGCTACAGCTTTTGGAATCCCTGTCAGTACTACTCATACGATCACCGGTGCAATCATGGGCGTAGGTGCTAGAAAAGGTGTTGCTGCAGTAAAATGGGGGGTCACCAGGAATATCTTCTGGGCATGGATCCTCACCATTCCGGTCTCGGCCATCATTGGTTCTGTATTATATTTCGTCTTCTGGTTTTTTAATTAAAGCTTATTTATTCATTACATTTGCCTGGAAAACAGGCAAAGATATCAGCATTAATACTTAATAATCCAATCCATGAACCTCGATAAAATTTTATCCGTCTTTGTTCCAAAAGATGTAGCATTTTTCCCTCTTTTTGTTGCAGATGCCAAGATCCTGATCAGGGGATCAGAAATGCTGCAGAAGCTCATGTCGATTGACAATGCCGATGACCGTATGGAGCTCACCAAGGAGATCAAAGCTGTGGAACATGAGGGTGATGACATGACGCATAAGATTTTCCAGCAGTTGAATAAATCCTTCATCACCCCTTTCGACCGGGAAGACATCCAGGAACTGGCGGCAACGATGGATGATGTTCTTGACTACATCAACGGGGCAAGTCAACGCATCTCTTTATATAAGCCCAAGACACTTATACCGGTTTTCATCGAAATGGCTGACCTTATTTACCAGGCCGCCAAGGAGATCGAAACTGCGGTTGTCGCTTTGCATGAAGCCGGGAAGAACCGTGAAAAGATCATCCAATGCTGCATTGCACTCAACACGATGGAAAACAAAGCTGATGACCTTTATCACCTGGGGATTATGCATCTCTTTGAGGAAGAGAAAGACGCCTCTGAACTGATCAAGAAAAAGGAGATCCTTGAAACTCTTGAAAAGTGCATTGACAAGGCAGAGGATGTCTCGGATACAATAAAGACCATCATCATCAAGATGTCTTAATCCATTCATTTCTTTTTACCACTATAGTCACACAGACAACAATAGAAAGTACTTATGTGACATATGTAATCCTTGTGTTTAATTAAATGCTATTAAAATGAAATCCTATTACAGAGTTGTGATTATCTTCAGCTGCTTGTTCCCGGTTCTTTCCTGGTCACAGGATGCTGGAAAAGCCAAACAGCCATTTGCAGCCACTGTCGCACCGGATAACCAATCAACACCAATAAATTTTGAGAATGCATTCCTGGACAAGACCATGCGTGTTGATCTGTATCACAGCGGAAACGCAAAGGAAGAACACTTTGCCATGGACCAGATCGTATCGGATCATGCCTGGGCCGGGAGCAGGATCCAGCTCATCGATAACCTGAAAATGGGATCCTATTTTTTTGAAGTGGCTGATAAAGCAACAGGAGTTGTAATGTATTCCAGGGGATTTGGGAATGTTTATGGGGAATGGGAAACCACGCCGGAAGCAGAAACTTCATGGGGCACTTTTCATGAATCGCTCAGATTCCCATGGCCAAAAAAAGCTGTGATCCTCACGATAAAAAGAAGAGATGAAAAGAACAATTTTAAGTCTGTATGGTCAACTCCCATTGATCCTTTATCAAGGGCAGTCAACCCTGCTGACCTCACTCCCACGCATAAAGTTGACGTAATCCTTGAGCAGGGACCCGCGTCCCAAAAGGTCGATCTGCTGGTGCTGGGTGATGGCTACACAAAAAATGAGATGGATAAGTTCCGGAAAGATGTAAAACGACTGACAGATGTCCTTTTAAATACTGAACCATACAAATCCCGTAAAAAAGATTTCAACATCCGGGCAATTGAGACGCCTTCAGAGACTACAGGAGTCTGCAAACCTCATCCGGGGGTTTTCAAGCGTACCCCGCTCTCCGTGCACTATGGCAGTTTTGATTCAGAAAGGTATGCACTGACTTATGACAACCGCACAATCCGTGATATAGCATCGGAGGTTCCGTATGATTTCATGGTCATCCTTGTTAACGAAAGGACATACGGAGGCGGTGGAATCTATAACCTGTATACCACAGTTTCTGCAGACAATAAATATTCAGATTACATCATGGTTCATGAGTTGGGACATAACATCGGAGGCCTGGCTGATGAATATTATACTTCAGCCGTTGCCTACGAAGTCCCTCAAACCCCTGTTGAACCCTGGGAACCCAATATCACCGCCCTGTTGGACAAGAATAACCTCAAGTGGAAATCACTTGTTGAACCCGGAACTCCGGTCCCTACACCATGGAACAAAGAAGCATTCGATAAATTCGGGTATGAAATTCAAAAAGTCCGTGACAGTTTAAGAATTGCAAATGTTCCGGAGAATGTTGTGGAGGCCCTTTTTGATAAGCAATATAAGCAGGAGACTGAATCTTTCACCAAAGAAAAGTTTCAGGGAAAGGTTGGCGCATTCCAGGGTGGGGGTTATTCCCAGTACGGATTGTACCGCCCCGAACTGGACTGCATCATGTACACACGCCACATCAGGTTCTGCAAGGTTTGCAGCAAAACGCTGGAATCTGTTTTTGATCAGTTTACAAAGTAAAGTAACTCTCCTTCTCCGTTTTCTTACATCACAATATTGAGTAAATTTGGCCCGCCAATTGATGTTATTTCTATGTTGCTGAGTCCGGTTATCGAAGTTACTGGAGTACATAAATCTTTCAAGACAGTTCATGCTGTCCGTGGGATTGACCTGAAGATTCTGCAAGGTCAGTATGTTGCATTGCTCGGTCCCAATGGCGCCGGGAAAACGACACTTGTCGAAATGATCGAAGGGATCCAGAAGCCGGACCAGGGAGAGATCGTGATTCTGGGGATGAAATGGAAAGGTAACGAAGACAAACTCAGGCACCTTATCGGGTTATCTCTCCAGGAAACCCGGTTCATTGATAAACTTACCGTCTTTGAAACAGTCCGGCTGTTTGCCAGTTTCTTCGATCTCGGGAAATCGCGGATCAATGAGATCATTGAAATCGTCGGGCTTAATGAAAAGAAGAAATCGTATGTTGTGAATTTGTCTGGCGGACAACGACAGCGCCTGGCTCTTGGCATCGCATTGCTGAATGAACCCAAAATCCTGATGCTTGACGAACCAACAACCGGGCTTGATCCCAATGCACGCAGGGAGATCTGGGCCATCCTCAAGGGGCTGAAAGAAAAGATGCAAACCACGCTCATCCTGACCACACATTACATGGAAGAGGCGGAACAACTGTGCGACCAGATCGTCATCATCGATCATGGAATTATTCTTAAAGGTGGTACCTTGAATGAACTGCTGGGTGACGAGGAGAACGCTGAGTTGCAGGTCAAGCCGATGAGGTACCGGAAGACGCTGGATGATCTCTTCACAGAATTAACAGGGAGAACGTTAAATGAATAAACTGATCCGTCGCCGGCAATTGTCCCAGCTGATCATGGCCCGTGCCCTGGAGATCCTTCGTGAACCAGGTGTTCTGTTCTGGGGAATCATCTTCCCGATTTTAATGTCGCTTGGACTCGGTGTTGCTTTTTCAAAAAAAGTAGAGACCACACGTGTCGTTGCAATTATCACTCATCAATCCACCGGTGTCCGGGTTGCAGATTCAGTCTTTCCCCTGGAAAGTTTCCTCCGGATTAATCATGCCTTAGCATTGCCTGTAAAGAATGGAATTCATTCCCAAAAGCTGACCATCCGGGATAAAAAACTTGGAAATACGACGTTCATCTTCCAGGGGCTTGACTGGAAAACGGCTACAGTATTGCTGAAGCGTGGAAATCTGAACCTGATACTGGAAGAGAAGAATGGGAAGATTGAATACCATTTTGATCCACTGAATCCTGATGCCCAACTCATTTATCTGAAGCTTTCAAACCTGTTTGACAATCCTGAAATACTGAACCGGGAAAGCGATGAATGCATAAAACCATTGACAGTCAGCGGAACGAGATACATTGATTTCCTTGTACCCGGGCTGATCGCAATGGGTGTGATGATGTCGATCATGTGGGGCATCAGTTATGAGATCATTGACAGTCGCGCAAAGAAATTACTGCGCCGCATGGTTGCAACGCCCATGAAGAAGTCACATTTCCTGGTTGCACTCATTACGGTAAGGATTGTGATGAATTTCGTGGAATCAGGATTACTTTTTCTCGTTGCTTTCCTCGTCTTCCATATCACCATCCAGGGAAGTGTACCGGCCCTGCTGATGGTCTTTATTTCAGGGAATATAGTATTTGCAGGAATTGCCATCCTGATGTCATCGCATACATCCAAAACAGAAATCGGTAACGGGCTTATCAATCTTATCTCCATGCCCATGATGGTTCTTTCCGGAATATTTTTCAGTTATCATAATTTCCCCGAATGGACCATTCCATACATCCGGAAATTTCCTCTCACCATGCTTGCAGATGGCGTAAGGAGTGTTATGATTGAAGGAGCAGGAATTGCAGAAGTCGCGGTTCCTTCAGTCATCATGGCTTTTACAGGAATTCTCTTTTTTACTGTTGGACTGAAGATATTCAAATGGCATTAATTCATTGTAAGATTGTCAGCTGATATATCTCATAAATAGAATTCTTCCTTGATTCATTGGTCAAACTTTTCTTATATTCGCTTCGCAAGAATGTAAAGAATACCTTATGGAAGATCCTCAAGGGGAAAAAAAACCTCAGAATCCACCTGAAACAGGCAAGAAGAACACTTCCCGGCGTAAGTTTATGAAAAGCCTTGGGCTTCTTGGGGCAGGTGCCGTGACAGGAATTGCTGCCCTTGAATCGGCACACTTTTTCGAAAAAGCCAAAACAAAAGGCGGAAAGAAACAGATCTTACTTACGCAGGATAATAAGCTTGTTGAGGTAGATTCACTGGAAATTAAAGCGCTTGAAAAATCACCCGGGGAGCAGCTTCAGGATGCCGGTCGCACCGGGATCCCCGGGCGTCGCTGGGTACTTGTTGTTGACCTTGCCAAATGCCGCAATGCACGGCGTTGCATTTCAGCCTGCCAGGATGCACATCAGCTTCGTCCTGAACAATATCACGTGAACACCTTGCAAATGCAGGATTCCCCAAAAACAGCACCCTATAATATGCCAAAGCATTGTCAGCATTGCGATAATCCTCCATGTGTAGCCGTCTGCCCTGTTGATGCCACGTTCAAGCGCCAGGATGGAATTGTGCTCATCGACAATGAACGGTGTATTGGTTGCCGCTTTTGCATTGCCGCCTGTCCTTATTCTGCGAGGATATTCAATTGGTTCGATCCCCGTGACGCAGAGAAATACAAGGACCAGACCTACAATGTGGAGATGAATGTTCCCCAGAAAAAAGGAACTGTATCGAAATGCCTTTTCAGTGCCGACCATTTGCGGGAAGAAAAGCTTCCCTACTGTGTTTCCTCATGTCCTAACAGCGTTTATTATTTTGGAGATGAGAATGAAGATGCCGTTACGAACGGAACGACGAAAGAAACTGTCAAACTGAGTAAACTGCTCCGGGATAACGGGGCCTACCAGTTGATGCCGGAACTGGGAACAAAACCAAGGATATATTATCTTCCGCCTAAAAACAGGCTGTTTCCATTCGAACCAGCAAACGATGAGCAACCTGAAAAATCCTGATCTGTATGGCAGAAACCACACCTTCTTTTGAAAATATTTCCAGCGATCTGACCAGTCATATCAACCTTAGCAAAGGGTTTAAACTATGGATGGGCTTCCTGATCATCGGACTTGGAGTCTGTCTATATGCTTATTACCTTCAGTTAAAAAACGGGTTGGGTGTCGCGGGGATCCGTGATTATGTTTCGTGGGGCCTATACCTTTCAAACTTTGTTTTCTTTGTCGCATCCAGTCTCATCGGGATGCTGATCAGCGGCGTGCTTGGAATGATAGGGATCAAGTGGATCACGCCGATCACACGTATTGCGGAGATCATTGCCATTGCTTTTTCTGCCATCGCGGGGCTTGTCATTGTAATGGACATGGGACGCCCCGAACGTCTTGCTTACGTGTTTATTTACGGGCGGTTTCAGTCACCAATCCTCTGGGATGTTACTGTTGTTACAACATATTTTGTTCTGAGCGCATTGCTCTATTATCTTACACTCATTCCGGACCTCGCATTGACTCACAATAAAATTGACAAGCTTCCACCGTTTGTTGGAAGAATGTATAAGCTGCTTTCGCTGAACTGGGCCAATAAGCCTGAACAGAATGTGATCATTCACCGGTCGGTGAAGATCCTGCTCCTCCTGCTGATACCTTCAGCCTTAGCTATCCATACCGTCACATCCTGGTTGTTTGCACTGACACTCAGACCCGGCTGGGACAGTACAATTTTCGGCCCGTACTTCGTCTCAGGCGCATTTGTCGCGGGTTCTTCTGCAGTCATCATTGCCATGTACTTTTTCCGGAAAAATTATAAGCTGGGTAATTACCTTACCGACATGCATTTCAACAACATGGGAAAACTCCTTGTGCTGGTGTCGCTGATCTATCTTTATTTCAACATCAATGAATTCCTTGTCCCGGGTTTTAAAATGAAACGTGCAGATGCAATCCACCTTCAGGATCTGCTGTCCGGTAGCAATGCCTTGCTTTTCTGGACGGTTCAGATCGGAGGATTAATCCTTCCGATCATCCTGCTTTTATTCAGGAAAATGAGAAACCCTGTTCCGCTGATGCTGATCTCAATTGCCGTATTCATCGGTTCGTGGTTCAAAAGGTACATCATTGTTATCCCGACACAGGAGCATCCTTTTCTGCCCATTCAGCATGTCCCGCTGAATTTTAAGGTATATACCCCGACATTGACAGAGGTTGCAATAACCATGGTGTCATTTTTTCTTGTTCTGATCATCATCACACTACTTTCCAAATTCTTTCCTGTGATACCTGTATATGAAACAGCAAACGAAAGAGGAGTTAAAACGACTGAAATCGGGTAATATCATTCCAAACTATAGCCAGAATGGATTTTAAAAAATACATTTTACTTATATTTCTCCTGCTGATCCTTTCTATTATTAAAGTTTCAGCCCAGGCCTGGATTGTTCCTGAAGAATCGAAGTCCAAGGTTTGTTCATTTCTTTTCACAAAAGAGACAATAGAAAAAGGGAAAATCACCTACCAGAAAAATTGCCAGTCATGCCATGGAATTCCAGGGCAGAATAATCCGGCTAAGATCACACCAAATCCTGGAGATCCGGCAGGAACGAAATACCAGTCGCAGAAAGATGGCGAAATGTTCTGGAAAATCACCAACGGGAAGCCTCCGATGCCCCAATTCCAGAATATTTTGAGTGAAGAAGAACGGTGGGAGGTGATTTCTTTTGTACGGAGTTTTAATCCGAACTATGTCCAGCCACAACCTGAAGTCCGGGCAGGATTTACGGGAAAGATCATCAAACTCAGCATGACTTACATTCCCGTCAATAAGAAGATCAAAATAGTTTCGATGGAAATGACCAAAGACAAAAAGCTTGTTCCTTCTTCAGGTGATGAGATCATATTGACCGTGAAGCGCTATTTTGGTGAACTTCCTATTGGTGATCCAAAGATTACAGACAAGAAAGGTATTGCACTTTTTGATGCCCCTGTTGATCTTCCCAGCGACAGGCAAGGGAAAATGGAGATCACTGCGCATGTGAATGATCCGACAGGAAAAACTTCAGAGGCACACGTAAAAACTATTCTCCTGATCGGAAAACCCAATAACGCTCCCAGCCTCATTGTGCAACGAGCATG
>TBL_comb47_HYPODRAFT_10000886_pt1 | contig 39451 bp, 35 predicted proteins | sample TroBogypolimnion_40_FD_10682 | JGI IMG/M metagenome (IMG submission 10682)
CGTAGATGGTGATGTTCTTGTGGGCGCGAGCCGCAACCACCAGGGCGCGCTCGATCTCGCGTCCGGTGATGTCCTCCGCGTGCAGGATGCGGCGCGCGCTATGCCCACCCTCGCGGGTCAGGTCGTAGACGCCATCTTGCTTGGTGAACTGCACCCCCCACTCGATCAGGTTCGCGATGACCTGTGGCCCCTCCTCCACCACCATGCGGACCACGTCCTCATGGCAGATACCGGCGCCGGCCACCAGGGTGTCTTGCACATGGGCGTCGAAGGTGTCCTCCTCCGAGGAAACCGTGGCGATGCCCCCCTGGGCGTAGTTGGTTGCGGATTCCGCTATTTCACGCTTGGTGACCACGGCGACCGTGCCGTGAGCCGCCGCCTGCAGAGCAAAGGAAAGCCCCGCAATGCCGCTGCCGATCACCAGAAAATCGCTTTGCAGCTTCATACATCCCCCGATTAGGCTTGTATTGTGACCTTTCCAAATGGAAAACTGGCAAATTATTGATCCCCCCTGCTTTTTTGTCAAGGCATTTTGACTGGTTATGGGGCGGCACTGACACAATAGACCTTGAAATATCTCGGTTATTGGTCTATATGTCTTGAGGGCGTCGTCGCGTTATAGACACCCAAAGGATGGACTTTGCGCTTGAAAGCACACCCCGTCAGCATGATATTGCTTCTGACAGCCTTGGCGGCCTCAGCGCCCGCGCGTGCCGACATCTACCGGTTCGAGGATCCCGAGGGGACCGTGCATTTCACTGATGCACCCATGGACAGCCGCTTCAAGGTATTCATGCGGGACATCAAGAAGGACAAGAAGCTGAGGACCGCCTTCAAGCTGCCGGGCTTCGTCCGCAACCCAGCCGAGTTCGAGCCGATCATCAGTTCCTGCTCCCGCGAATTCGGCGTTGATAGCTCCTTGGTGAAAGCGGTGATCCACGCAGAGAGCGGCTACAACCCAAGTGCCGTCTCGCCCAAAGGGGCGCAGGGGCTCATGCAACTGATGCCCAAGACCGCCCAGGGGCTCAAGGTCGCCGACTGCCTGAACCCCTCCGACAACATCCGCGGCGGAGTGCGTTACCTGCGCTTCCTGCTGGACACCTTCAAAGGGAACGAGTCGCTGGCGCTGGCCGCCTATAACTCGGGCCTCAGCAAGGTCGCCAAGTACGGCGGCATCCCGCCCTACCCCGAGACCCAACAATACGTGGCGAAAGTACTGAGCTACAGGAACAACTACCGTTAGCGAAAAGGCTCCATACATGTCGAGATCCACCCCCGGCCAAATCTGGAACTTGCCGAACATTATCACCATGGCGAGGATTGCGGCCATACCGCTGCTCTGTTTTTTGCTCCTTTCACCGGGGCACCAAAACGGTCAGTTGCTACCCCCAGGGCGCGAGGCCTGTTTCTGGGCCGCGGCGCTCTTTGCGGCGGCCTCCGTCACCGACTGGCTGGACGGCTACCTGGCTCGGCGTATGGGAATCGTGACGGTCTTTGGCAAGTTCCTCGACCCGATTGCGGACAAGCTGATCGTCATGGCCGCCCTCATCATGATTCTCCCCTACGACCGCGTACCGGCCTGGATGGTGCTGGTGATCCTGGGGCGCGAGATGATCATCACCGGGTTGCGCGCCATCGCCTCCGACGAGGGGATCGTGATCCATGCCAGCAACCTCGGCAAGTTCAAGACCATCTTCCAACTGGTGGCGATCATCGGCCTGCTGCTGCACGACAAGTACCAGTGGTTTTTCTCCATAAACCATCCGCTGCTGGTCGTCGACATGCATCACGTCGGGATGTTCTACCTCTGGATTGCCACCGTCATAACCATCTGGTCCGGTTTCGACTACCTGTACAAATTCATCAGAGTCATCGCGAAGTGATCCGCCTTCGCTCAGTGAGCTAGGGCGGACCGGTGTCCGCTTTCGCTCTTTGAGCTAAGGTGGAACATGCGCCCGCCCCTCCTCCTGCGCTTTTTGAGCTGTGGCGGACGGGTGTCCGTCCCACCACTTTGAGGAACGACCCAGGTACGTCTTTTCGCGCTGCACGGCATTTTTACGGTTGACATAAAAATTGAATCGGGTTATACATCTTTTCCGGTTCAGCGCAATCGGCGGCGTGGCCAAGTGGTAAGGCAAAGGACTGCAAATCCTTTATTCCCCGGTTCAAATCCGGGCGCCGCCTCCAAATAAATCAAGGGCTTACAGTTAATGAACTGTAAGCCCTTTTTTGTTAAGCGAACTCTTGAGTCAACTCTTGCCAGGAAATGAAACGGAGCGACCGATGCAACTTCTGGACACCATCCTAAACGCAAATAAAAAGTTCGTCCGCCCCGGCGCGTTCCCACCCCTGCCCAAAAACCCCAAGAAGCAGTTTGCCATCTTCACCTGCATGGATACCCGGTTGGTGGATTTCCTTGAACCGGCGATGGGCATCAAGCGCGGCGACGCCAAGGTTATCAAGAACGCTGGTAACACCCTGGTCGACCCCAACGGCGGCGTGATCCGGAGCCTGGTGGTGGCCATATTCCTGCTGGGCGTCGAGGAAGTCTTCGTCATTGGCCACCGGGATTGCGGCATGGCCTCGGTCAACCCCAGCGACCTCAAAGGTAAGATGGCTGCCAGGGGGATCGATCCTGATACCATTGACACCCTGGTCCCCGATCTTGGACAGTGGCTCGGAGCCTTCACCTGCCCGGAGGAAAACGTGGCGCAGGTGGTATCCATCATCCGGTCGAGCCCGCTGATTCCCAAGGACGTGCCAATCCATGGCCTCATCTTCTGCCCCAATGATGGACACTTGGAAGTGATTGTGCGGGGGTACTGAGAAAATTCTCGGTTCTGCGCATAGGCAGCTCGACGGAAAAGGTCGTGTCTTTATTAATCCTACAGCCGCACCTTTAGCCACTCATATGCTTCAGGCCAACGGTCGAGCGCAGGCATGGAAAGGATGTCGGCTTTGCAGTCACCACGTTCGAGGGCTCCAACTACTTTGTTGTAATCCTCAAATGATTTGATGAGACCATCTGTTTGTAGCGTACGGACAAATTGTGAGCGTAAGTAAATGTGGCACCTCCGCGGCAGTCTGATCTGTGGTTACAACCTCTCCTTTAGCCAGGTGAAAGCCATTGGCCAGCGTTCGAGTTCAGGCATCGCTAGGATGTGGCCCTTGTCGTTGTTACATTGCAGGAAGGTCGCCACTCGGCAATAATCCCCACAGGAGTTGACATACCCGGTTGCAAGTAGCTGCAAGGCCAATTCATCGCGTGAAACCATGCCGGTCTCCTAACCCCTGTGGGATATTCATAGGTTTCTACTGCGCCAGTATAGGAGTTTTCCTACAAATAGATATAGCAATCAATTAAAATACAAAGAAACTTAATACAAAGAAGCCAAACCTACGAATGACATTTTGCGAACCCCGTACCCTGCCCCATATGGCAGATCATCAAGCGTCGGCCTCACCGATAGTAGGATGCTGATGTCTGTGCTTCGTCCTGAGGCCGGTTGAATATCCCCTGTCCCCCCTCTTCTCCCCTTGCGAACTTGACAAGCATCAGGACAAGTACGATGGCCAGCGCTACCGCTATCAGGGCGAGGTTAACCCGGTTGTCCGTCTGTGCCGAGGGACCGGCCGGCCCGTTGCCCAGGGTGGTACGTTTATGGGTTTCCTCTCGTGGCTCCCGGTTTTTTTTGGGATTGTCATATATCTTCGGCATAATACCTCCAATGCGACCAATCATGTGCACCACGTGGCCGCTGCGCAGTCAGTGGTGCCTTCGGGTTGTATCCCAGCCAAAGTGAATAGCATTTTCCACCTTGTTCCAGGTTCCCGGATGAGATATCTCCCAATCACGATGAATTTCCTGCTCGACCTCGTACCACTCTTTGCCCGCGAATTGAGGATGGCTCGACGACTCTGCTTCAGCGAAATAGTACGCCGATCGATATGGTTCATCGAAGCGCTCTCCCCTTTCGCCATAGGTAGCCCTGAAGTGCCGTTGGAATTCTTCGTCATCCATCGCAGAGACGTCCACCGGCTGCGGCCCGGAGCCAGCACTGGCGGCTTCAATCTCAGCACCAACCTCAGGGGTCCGTGAATCTCGGCCATCCTGGAGTTCCCGCTGCTTGACGTCGAACTGTCTGATATCGTGTTCTTCGAAAATATCAGCTGAGGGCAGCGACACGTCCTGCCCGACCGATTGCTGCTCGTTCTTTGCTCTCAGATCAAAACCTTCCTGGGCTTTAAAAACCTCAGCACGTTCCAGTTGCTCGCTTAGGGTTGCATGAGATAACGGCACCTCTTCCCGCGAGGCCCACGGCCTTAAGGGCGACGAGTGCGCAGCAGCTGCCGCAGTCCATCCCGCTCCGCGCCAAGAAGCGCCGTTTTCGTCTTCTATAGCACCGTGACGCCGGATAATCTCGGCCGCCTCTTCGGCCCGGTCGTTGCCAACGACCACCGTAAGCAGATAACCGCCGCGGTCTACGCCTTGCGAATAGTATCGGGCGTCTGCCTGAGGTAATCCCAGACTGATAAGTGCCGCGACATCCCCGCGGCCCACCCGGATCTTGGCAGGGTGGGCACTCCCCATGCTTCCAAAATCCGCCCCCCCCAGCTCTCCTTCTTTCATATTCCCCATCTTAATGTCGGTCTCCTCTTCCTGCGACCAAACGTGATGCTCGACATCACCAGTCCTGAGGGTAATAGCGTCCCCTGGAACGCCACAGTTTATCAGGTCATTGATGGCAAACTGGGCTTCCTCACTGGATTTCAGCAGGCCGACGACTGTTTTTGTCCACGTATTCATGGTTGCCTCCTTACCGGGTCACCACGTATGGTTCACCCCTTTCTTTTCCCGAAAGCCGGAAGACGCATCGCTTCCGATATTTGGTTTCCTGGAACGATTATATATTTTATTGGAATTTATTTATATACCCTGCGTTTGAGGTCGGTTGGTTGCATCTCCCCCCTACCCTCCCTTTTACCCGCTCGCACACTCAAAAGGATTCCAGAGAAAGCTATGCCGTGAGTGACCAGGTAGCTGTTATCGCTGACAATAATGTCAGATTTTTAGTTTTTGTTCTAAGTAATTACCAGGTTGGTATACCCATTTGCGTGCGCTTCTGAAGTTGCATCGAGCACGTCAAACTAGATTTTTTTCGTTGTTATTCGCTAATTAAACTGCTATGTTGGGTCGCGTCTGTAAAATATACAAATCAGGTGCAGGTGTCTCAAATATAATATTTACAGAAGCGACCCTTCGGGTCTCGAGTCTTTATGAGAGCCGCTTTCCAAGGTGAATTTCGTCATCGTGCAGTACTACAGCCCAAGGAGGGGAACCATGCAGATCGATTTCCATCACGCAGTGACGTATGTGGCGGCAAGAGGAGCAGGTTTCAGTCATGAGGAGGCCGATATCGTGGCCTATGCCGCCCAGTACGTTGACGATGCGGTGAATGACGGCACGGTTTGCTTCGACAATAAGTCGATGTACACCCGGATCAGTTCCGCCCACAAAACGGTGGACCCGGAGAATCTTGTCGACGCGAGCAACCATCTCGTCTGGCTGCCGTTTCACTTCCTGCCCGGCAATGCGGGGAACAGCGATAAGGGGAGTGCCGGCTCCTTCATCGACAAGATCATCTGCTTGCCAGGAAACAAAAGCGCGGTGGCGCAGAAGATGCTGGACCTAACGCTGGAGACCAAGGGGAAGCGGTGCGCCCTGCATCGCCTAGGGATAACCATGCACGTCTATGCTGACACTTGGGCGCACCAGGGATTTGCCGGGGTACTGCACGAGGTGAACGAAGTGGATGACGCCGAGGAGACTGACAACTCCGGAGTGTTTAACTCCAGTTTGGCGGACGAAATCGTCTCCTGGATCGGCGGGAAGGTCATCCCGCCCCTGGGGCACGGCCGCGCCCAAGTACTGCCCGATATGCCGTTTCTCAAGTGGCAGTACCGCAACGGCAAGAATAAGCTGATCGAGCGGAACAATATCGAGGAGTTCTGCACGGCGGCCAATGAACTGTGCCGGTACATGCAGCGTTATCGGGGGGTACCCATCGATGGGTTGCCGACCGCCGACCAGGCGACAATCAAGGATATCTTCCTCACCGCCAAGGACCAGGCCGGCGAAGACCGCCACAGGGCCTGGCTGCAGGCAATAAAGAAGGGGAGATTCAGCTTCGGCTCCGCCACAATCAGCTACGACAACTCGGGGCGTCAATCCTGGAAGGCCCAAGCGCTGGGGACCTCCTTCGACCTGCCGGTGCACAGCTACTCGGACAACTTTCTGGAGAGCAACTGGAAGCTGTTCCATGACGCCGTGCAACAGCACCGGCTGACGCTTCTGCACGATATCCTGCCGCTGTACGGCATCTGCGCCGCGTAGCTGGAGCCGCGTAGCTGGAGCCGCGTAGCTGGAGCCGCGTAGCTGGAGCCGCGTAGCTGGAGCCACGTGGCTGGAGCCGAAGGCTGCCCAACAAGACGTGGGCCGCGGGCCAGCCGCTGCGCCTGGCGTTATAACGGAGGAGGGTTACTATGGCATCTACCCAGCAGCAAATTGAGGCCCTTAAGCTAATTGGGGATTGGTGTAAGTGGATTGTAACGGTAGAGACTGCTGCTATTGCGGCAATTGGGGCATACATTAAGTTCGGACAAAGTGCATCTAATTCAATACGGTTTCAATATTCCTGCACCTTTGCCATCCTTTGTTTCATTTCATCGATGTTTTTTGCCGCAGGGATCATCTCTGCTATTCCAACGTCAGTCACAGAAATGGCTGAGGGGGATGCTATATGGGACCGAATGATCTATGGGCCGTATGATGGGGAAATTATAAAATTTCGTAAGGCAGCCTCTTTCCTATTTGGACTCTTTGCTCTGGGTGTTACTTTTTTTGGAGCGGCTGTTTGTCTGGCTCTCTGGGCTAACTGAGGGGGCCGGGCCCTCCCACTTCAGCCAGTCAAAACCCGCTTTGTGCCGACTTGTGCACCTTCCGCGATGATGGACTTTTTCCCGGGAGATGCATTATTATTAGATATACCTAACGTATCTGGGTTAGGTAAAGGAGGCTAACGATGAAAACACCACACATTTTCACCTTGCTGGCTTTTTTTGCTTTTTCCCTGGTAGCACCCGTGGCCACGCCGGCTTATGATGCTATGGATAAGGTTTTGATCCTGAATTCCGATGACATGCACTGGCAAGATCCTCCTCCGGGACTTCCTCCGGGGGCAAAGGTAAGCGTTTTACTGGGGAATCCTGCCCAACCTGGACCGTTCGTGGTAAGGATCAGCACGCAGGGTGAATACATCATCAAGCCGCACTACCATTCACGCGCCGAGACGGTAACTGTTCTTTACGGAACTCTTTTCATGGGCACGGGGAACGATTTCGATCCGGTGGCGGCTCATACCATTAATGTCGGAGGATTCCACTATCTGCCGGCTAAGAGCCCTCATTTCGCATACACAAAGACGCCGACGGTCTTAGAGTTACACGGAGAAGGACCGTTTGACATAATTTACCTCAACTCCGCAGATGACCCGCGGACGGCACGATAATTAACGACTGACTAGCGCGGACTGCCTGACGCTGACTGTGGTGCACACCATAATATAAAGGCACCTGCAAGATTTAATTCGCAGGTGCCTTTATATTTAATTTCGGGAGAGGAAGTTACGCCGGAGTTTTCCCACTTGCCTACAGTCACCTCACAATACATACTGCCAATATATATTACCACAAGGAGGGTGGTGCTCATGAAAACCGCAAAGTTATTTCAAAATGGCCAGAGCCAGGCCGTCAGGCTTCCCAAAGAGTTCCGGTTTGATGATACCGAGGTTTACATCAAGAAAAGCGGCAATGTCGTGACCTTAATCCCCCGCACGGACTCGTGGGACTCCCTTTTTGACAGCCTCAAAAAATTCTCTAGCGATTTTATGTCCGAGCGCGTGCAGCCTGAGATGGACAAAAGGGATAATTTCTGATGAAGCTGCTGCTTGACACCAACATCTGCATCTACCTCATAAAGCGAAAGCCGGTCACCGTTCTTGAGCGTTTCAAGGACTATCAAGTAGGCGATATCGGCATATCGTCTATCACCCTCTCCGAGCTGCGTTTTGGTGTCGCCAAAAACGAATACCGGGCAAAAAATGCCAAAGCTCTCGAAGAATTCATTACTCCTTTGGAGATCGTTCCCTTTGGAGAGGAAGCCGCCCTCGCCTACGGTGAAATCCGGGCGGCTCTTGAAAAGGCGGGGACTGTCATTGGCTCAATGGACATGTTGATTGCGGCTCATGCCGTGGCACTAAGCGTCCCCTTAGTCACTAACAACACGAGGGAGTTCGAGCGGGTACCCGACCTGGAAGTATTGGATTGGACAGCTTAGCTGCCGCCACTCCACTCTCCTGCAACCCGCAACCACGCCCTCCCAGTCTACAGAAACATGCGGTAGTCGAGCTTAAGTGCCATTGCCAGCTTCCTGGCCGTTTCTTTTCCGATAACCCGCTTCCCCTGCTCCATTTCGGAAATATGCCTCTGCGGTATTCCGGTGAGCTCCGACAAACGGGTCTGCGTGAGTGCGGCCTTACTCCTGGCGCGTCGTGTCCCTCCTTGACATGCAAAATCTTGAATGTTACTTTGTGCATGCCCGGGCATTGGTCGAGTAAACAGCCCTGGCGATCTCTGGCACACCCATTGACCCCGACCATCGAAGGGCTCTACGAGGAGACGACATGCAGTGCCAGGAATTAGCTACACGTATTAAGTCTAAGAACCCACCGGTAATCGTTGACGTCCGCACCGGGTTTGAATTCCGCAAGGGACACATTCCCGGCGCAATCCACGCCCCGACCTGGAAGATACTGTTGCGGCTGGCGCGCCTCCCTGCCGACAAGAACGCCGAACTGGTTCTGACCTGCGAACTTGGCCCTCGCGCCCAAATTTGCAAGGGGATTCTGGGGGCCTTCGGTTACCGCAACATGGTGCTGCTCGCCGGGCAAATGGCGGGCTGGCGTCAGGCCGGGCATCCCCTGGACAAATAAGGCATACGGCTGGAGGCGGCTGCGCAGCCTTCCGTCTTGTCGAGTCCAGCCATATGCAGCCTAGCCATACGGGAGGTTCCCATGGAAATCAACATCGCGACCCAAGCCAAAACGGACGCATATCGATGACGTTGCGCTCCCTGCAACGCCCTCTCTTTTGCTGCCTGCTCCTTGCGTCGGCTACCCCCTGGTGTGGCCCGGGAACCGCCTTGACCGCCGGCATTGTGTTCAGCCTGCTGGTCGGGGATCCCTGGCAAAAGGAGAGCGCAGTCGGGAGCAAGATACTGCTGCAGCTGTCGGTTGTCGGTCTTGGCTTTGGTGTTTCGATAAACGATGTCTGGCTCGAAGGACGTGAGGCAGTCCTCTACACTCCCATAAGCATCGGGGTGACGGTCGCCGCCGGCCTGCTGCTGGGACGGCTGCTGCGCACCCCGTCGCGCACCTCGGCCCTGATCTCCTTCGGAACCGCCATCTGCGGAGGGAGCGCCATCGCCGCCATGGCGCCGGTCCTCAACGCCGACGACGAGGAAATAGCCGTCTCGCTGGCGACCGTCTTCAGCCTCAATGCCGCGGCCCTTCTGCTTTTCCCACCTCTTGGCCATCTCTTTGACCTGTCACAACGGCAATTCGGTCTCTGGGCGGCGCTGGCCATCCATGACACCAGCAGCGTGGTCGGCGCGGCATCCGCGTATGGCGCCTCGGCGCTCAGCATCGGCACCACAGTCAAGCTGGCGCGCGCCATCTGGATAGCGCCCTGCGCCCTTTTGGTGTCGCGGTTCACCAAATCAACCGCAAAAACCACCATTCCCCTCTTCATTATCGGCTTTATTGTTGCGGCGTCGCTCCGGTCACTTCTGCCCCAACAAGTAACTATCTGGCAAATGCTGTCGCTGCTTGCCCGCCAAGGGCTGGTGGTGACGCTTTTCCTGGTAGGAAACGGGCTGACTCGCGAGGTGGTGCGGCGCGTGGGTGTCCGCCCGCTCGCTCAGGGTGTCATCCTCTGGGTGGTCGTGAGTGGGTCCATGCTGGTAGTGATTTGTCAGGGAATCATACGGTGAATAGTCAACGCCGGGATTTGATTTTTGTCGTTACCCCCTAAGGGGAACCTGGAGAGAGGCATGGCGCTGAATAAGTTACTGTAATCAAAGCATGGACAACAGTTTCGCAGATAAGGCTTCGTACGACCCATCCGGTATCTCATAATCCGGTTTCACGGGGCCACCTGGGTTTGGGTCGCCCTGCCCGCTATCGCGCCTAATCCAGATGGTCGTCATACCGACGCTACTGGCTCCATATACGTCGTCGAAAATATTGTCACCGACAAAGACTGCCGCTTCGGGCGGTACGGCGATGGCGTTCAAGAGGCGGTGAAAAATCTTCGGATTGGGTTTGCGAACTCCGGCGTCCGACGAAAGGACAATAGCTTCGAAGTACCCTATGAGGCCGAACCTGGTCAGTTCCGGGATGGTGAAAAGACGCTGGGCGTTTGATACGATTCCCAGACGAGCTTTTCCCCTCAGTGAATCGAGCAACCGGTGCACACCAGGATAAATCGAGATGGATTTGGTGGTAAGAATGCGAAAGAGCAGTGCCAACTCCCTGGACCTGGATTCCAGATCGGAATTGGTACCCTTACCATCGCACAGGATGGCGAAGAAAACCTTTCCGATGTCAAAATCCGGGAAGGGTTCCTCACTTCCGGCAATCTCCTGGCAGCAGAGGTCCAAATACCTGCGCCGCAGGCTAACGGCGTCTATAGACACCCCGTGATAGGAAAGCCATCGGGAAAGAAACAGGTAAGGGTCGAGAGACTCCTCGTCCGTTTGGATATCGAGCAGCGTTTTGTAAACGTCGAAGACAACTGCACGCGTGGTCGACATCTTCGGCACCCTCCTCATTGCTGTAAAAAATTGCCTCTAAGTTCGGCCCCACCTCTCAAGCTTTAGCCGATTTGACAGCTGTTCCCTATCCTCCCTGAAGCCCAAAAACCTCCCAAGGCGTACGGTCTCCCGCTAGGTTAATCAGACGCGCTGTGACCGAAGTGCAACCGGGTTCACCCTATATAAGCAGTGCAACCATATTTTAACCTCATTTCAGGTAAGGGGCCAGTAGCCCTGCCCTAGATGCGTCCCCTATGGAAATCATGCGGGCTCGGGGTGCCAATTCGATAAGCAGTTTTGCCGTTTTTTTCATCCTTGTGCCCCGGCCAGTCCCCCTGACTCACTGGAAACTTCGGGTTTTTTCTCCATTGGCACGCCCTATGCTGATAGGAAAGGTAGCTGGTGCAACAACCACAGCACAACTGACGAGAGGGTAGCGTTTAAATAAATTTCTCAATTGAGCGAGGTTGCCATGAAAACCTATTACTACAAAAAAGACCAGCCTAAAGCTGCCGATAACGACCAGGAGTCCGCGGACCGGGATTTCCAGGCAATGAATCGTGAAACCCCGTTTGCCGAAGTGGCCTATGAGTGGAACAACGCCCTGCGGATTGCCGTAGAGAAGATGTGGCGGGACTAGACTTGCAGGTTTTGTGACCCTGAGACGCCAGGGTCGTGCAATTGCTGTCTGCCCCCCGGGCCTCTCGGCACGGGGGACAGACTCCTTACCAAGCGATGGATTTCAATACCTTGATGATTGGATTGAGACTCTCCATCTGCTTGCGCGTGACACCGAGACTGGAGTGATTCTCGCACGCCTCGAGGAAATCAGGCACAGTCGCATATTTGGTGAGGTTGTAGAGAATCTTCAGCAGAATGTACTCTTCCTCTCTAGTGATGTCATGACGTGACAACTTAGCTAAACCCGCCATGATTTCTTGCGGGGTTCCACCTTGCATGATTATCGGGTCTGCCATTTTTCCAGCCATACTCCACTCCTTTGATGAATGCCCACCGGCGTCCACTCCTTCCGCTCAAAAATGCCTCACAAATTCCACACCGCTCGTCCTTAAGCCTGATGCCAGACCAAAAGCACTTCTCGGCCAGTCAGGACTCGCCTGCTTACCTCTCATCGGCGTCCGGCACCAAAACCTTGAGAGGTCATTTCCCTTTGCCTCTCTCATAGCGCGGAAAATTCCAGGCATCACCGGGTCTCCGTGTCATAACCACGCTGCGATATACCGTAGGGAGCGGCGCAGGCTACTCCCGGCAATGACAACTGTAGGAGGCACAGCGACAGCGGAATCAAAGACAGGGTCAAATCGGCCCGCCGCACGCTTGATCCTTACCCATGCAGAGGCTCCGAATTTCGGGTGTGAGGGCAACCGAAGTGACCGGACAGAAAGCTGCTTGAACTCCAGGGGGTATTGGTTTATCCTCGGGCGGCTCCGGCTAATTCGGGGCCGCCCCGCAGTAGCACCGTAATTAATCCCCCGAGGACACGAAATGCAAAGTACCGCAAGCCTTACGACTGAGCCCTGCACCGATATGGACTTAGTGGTCTCCGAAGAAAACCGCCTGGCAAATATCTACGACATCATCAAACAGTCCTCAGCTGACCGTAAGCGCACCATTGCCCGTCATGACGATACGACAAAAGAGCTTGAGACCGAACGCCTGGAAAGTCGCAACTGGCAGGAGAAAAACGACCTTACCGAGAAACTCGTTGCCAACGGCTTTCACGATCCGCGTAAATATCTCGTTGAGTATCAGGAATCAAGTATTTCCTGCCCTTACTTTGGCATAATAGGCATAAAAGACGAGAACAAGCGGATAGGCGAGCGCGAGTACCTCATAGGCCGTCAAACGCTGATGAACGGGACGAAGGTAGCCATCGTCGATTGGCGTCGCAGCGAAGTTTCCAGGCTTTACTATGATTACCTGATAGGCGAGGAATATCTGGAAACGTTCAACGGCATCGAACGCGAAGGGGTCATAACCAGACGCGATTCGGTGGTTATCGCCAAGCAGGTCCTGCAACGCATCGAAACTCCCACGGACACCTATGAGCTCAATGATGGCGCGTGGTACCTCAATGGGACCTTCCAGACCACGGCCGATACCAAGATCAAGGAGAAAGATCACCGTCTGACCGATATCGTTTCACTCATCAGCTCGGACCAGTTCCGGATGATCACGGGTGAAAATGAGGGATGCCTCCTGTTAGCGGGTAGTGCGGGCAGCGGCAAGACCTCCGTGGCCATTCACCGGCTATCCTACCTGCAATTCAACAAGCCTGACAGCTTCAGACCGGAAAGATGCATCGTGATCGTATTTAACCGGACCTTGCGTGATTATCTCAAAAAGACCTCCGACGATCTGTTAGGCAAGACGCGCATAGAGACTTTCAGCAGTTGGGCGCTTTCGGCACTGGGGGAATTGGGGGTTTATTCACTGAAAACCACCCTGCAGGACCCTTATTGTCACCAGAAGAAGAACTCCGGCGTTTCCCCCCTCCTGCACAGATACGCCAAAGAGACTTCTCGCATCGAGCCTGTTGCCGATCTTTGGCGCTTTTATTCACAACCATATTTCATAGATGCCTTGATCCCCCGGGATAAGAGGGTCTCTTTCGCCGCGGAGATCCAGCAGAACTTGGTCGACAAATCGCGCCAACTGACCTTTTCCGATGTCTCCATCCTGTTGCGACTCTGCCAGCTCCGGAAAGGACATGGGGTGGTGGTCACCGGCGCCCTCTCTTTCTATGACCATCTCATTCTCGATGAAGCCCAGGACCTGGCCTCAACCGAACTCGGCGCGCTGCTGGCGGCTACCACGCCCAAAAGGAGCTGCACGATTGCAGCCGACGAGCACCAGCGGATTTTAAGTTTCATCGACGCGACCGGCTTTGCAAAGTTCAGGACGCACCTGCAGACCGTCGGGCTGACCAAGGAAGCCCTGTCCATCTCCTATCGCTCCGGTCGTGCCATCATGGAGCTGGCCGCGAAGGTGAGCGGACGACCGGCCGGCGAGACGAACAATCCGGAAGGGGTGGTGAAGTTCCACCAGGCATCGACTGTTGGAGACGCCTTGCTGCAGTTGCGCGCTGTTGTGACGAACCTCAAGGCTGCCGACCCGAACTCGCTGGTAGCGGTAATCTGTAAAAAGAAGAGCGATCTCGGCAGGGTCCATCAGGCGCTTGCCGGGCTGGACGGCCTGGCACCAAAGGCAGGTGAGGTGAGCTTCGATCCGGGAATTCTTGTCGTCATCCCGTTCCAGGTGAAGGGGCTGGAGTTCTCGCACGTCGTTCTCTGGGATCCCTCGGAGAGCGATTATCGCACCAACGACACCGACCGGAACCTGCTTTACGTTGCAATCACCAGGGCGTGCAAGGAACTGCACGTGGTCCACTACCGGCCTCTGGTAAAATACCTTCGCTGAGAAACCCACCCAAAAAGAGCAAAGGACCAGGAGCGCAATCCGTCCTCAAGCTCTGCTAAACGAGAACGACCCGCCTCTCAAAGGAGGCGGGTCGTTCTCTACAACAGCCCGATTCTATCGGACATCCCAACTCTGGAATCCGCCCTCATTGGTCCCTAAAGCGAGTCCAGTCCGTACTGGATGTCCTCAATGAGCAGCTTGGTACCGGTGCTGGTGGTCGGATTGGCGTACAATTGCGCCAGAAACGGCAATAGATCGGTCCTGGGAAGGGAGCCGAAAGAGTAGAGCCAATCCCCAGCCAGCGCGATATCGAGGCCCTGCTGCCCGTAGTTTGATACCTGTTGGTAGTTGAGGACATAATTCTTGATGTTGGTGCCGTTGTAGGAGCCCACATTGAATGCCGCGAGATAGTAAGCGCCGGTAAAATCGAGAACGGGATTGGCGACGGACATGGCTTGCTGCAGCGATAGCGCGCCCGCGTTATATCCTGCAAACATGGACGTCTGCAGGCGGGCCGTCGCAAATGAAAGTGAGTAATAGTCCATCGCCCCGTTCATGCCGGTCTGCAGCTGGTTCATCTTCTGGAAGCGAGCCGCCCAGGCTGAAGCCTCGGCATTTGTGGGGCAAACCACGCCGTACGGCACGCTGTTGGCATCGGCCCGGCACTCGATCCAGGTCTGGGCATGGAAACAGGGGGTCAGCGCGCTCGACAGATCGTCTGGCGACAGGAAGTCGTGACGCGCCAGGGCGGCATCACAGGCCTGGCCCAGCAGGGTAAGCGGCGCCACGGTGGCACCGTCGGCCTGGACCGCGGCGACATGCGCGTTCAGGTAGACATAATCTTTGGCCAGGAATTGGTCGGCAGTGGTTGGGGCAGAGGAGGAGATCATGACGGCAGGGAGCGGTGCACTCAAGGCCGCCACCAGCTGAGCGGAGGCGGTGCCGACCGAATAGAGGTTAGCGCCGTCGCTCGTGAAAAGGTCTTCCGCGGTGGGACCGCGGTGCAACAGCCCGACGATCTGGCCGTTGTCGTCGAGAATCGGGGAGCCGCTATTGCCCGGCAGGCTGTAGTTCGTGCTCCTGAACCAGCTGCCGGTTGCGTCGAAGACCACGCCGTCACTCCACTTCTTGAGACGCGCTTCGGGGTGCCCCACCACAGTCACATGTAGCCCAAAGAGTGAAGCCGGCGTTTGCGCGTTGAAGGAGAGGAAGTCCGGGGTGACGAGCTTGCTGCCGCCGGGGCGGTCATACATCTGAACCACGGCCATGTCGAGACCCACGTCGACGGATTGCGGCACGGCAAAGACGGTCACCGGCTGCAGGCGCTGCTGGCCGCGCTGCCGCTGGAAGGTCAGCTGGACGTAACACCCTTCGAGCGGGCAGGTCGCATCGCCTAACACGTGGTTGTTGGTAAGGAGGAGCCCGGTACCGGAAATGAAGGAACCGGAGGCCGAAGCGCCTGCCGTGCGAATCAGAACCACGGCCTTTGCGGCCTTTTGAATGGCAGCGGTAGCGGTCACAATGTCATTGACCTGCGGCAGGTCCGGCCCGGCGTTCGTCGTGGCACCGCCGCTTCCGCCACAGCCGACCAAAAGCATCAGGACCAGAGATACAAAAATCTTGAGAATCCTCAACGCAGACCTCCTCTTGACATCAAATTGCATAAAAGCGGCCCGTTAGTGGGCAACTCCGAAAACTCCTACAGCAACGGGAACAGGGCCGGCACATTTCATTAAGATTAAGGCTTGCCAAACATACTCTCAACCATTGGGAAGGTCAAACCAATATTTCAGGTTCGAAGAGCCCCGCCGGCCACAGGTGAGGTTCGAACCTCGGCACCACCGCTAACCTCGCATCCTTTCCCAACAATCGCCGTCTCGGTAGCACCAGCCACCGTTCAATTCATTAAAGTTCGGGCTGCCGGCGCCGAAGAGCATGTAGGAATAGGACTATAACCCTTTTTCGAATGTTCTAGTGACGGTTCTGGCGAGGGTAATGGACCAAAGGAGGCTTAGGGCATGAGATGGAAAAATGTGAAGTTGGAAACCGTTCTGTTCGTTGATGACGAAAGGAGCATCCTTTCGTACACGAGCACAATCTTCGCGCATAAGGGGCTCAATGTCCTCACCGCGGACTGTGCCGAGGATGCGCTTAAAATCGTCAATGAACAGTCGGTTGCCGTCGTCGTTTCAGACAACGAGATGCCGGGAATGCGCGGCATCGAGCTGCTTTCCCGGATCAAGGAGGTCTCCCCCCACACGGTCAAGATCATGATGACGGCAAGCGCCGACCTCGCCACTGCCCTGGCCGCCATCAACAGCGGCGAGGTGTTTCGCTTCGTGTTGAAACCCTGGAAAAAGACGGAGATGCTGCTCGCGGTGAAGGACGGCCTGCGGAGGTATCGGGTACTGCAAGCCATCAAAAGCGAGGACGAGTTCATACTGCACTCACTTGCCCAGACCATCGAGTTGAAGGACGCCTCCACCAAGGGTCACTGTGACCGGGTCGCCACCCTGGCGCTACGGATCGCGGAAGCGCTGGATGTTCCCGATGACGTGCAGCAGGAGATTAAATACGGCAGTTGGCTCCATGACTGCGGCAAGATCGGAGTGCCCGAGGCGATACTCAATGCCGAACGCCCTCTCAGCGCAGAGGAGTTCAAGATTGTCATGCAGCACCCGGAATGGGGCTGCGACGTGGTGCGCAAAGCGAACCTTTCCAAAACGGTGCAGAACATCGTCCTCCATCACCATGAGCGCCACGACGGCAAGGGCTACCCTCACAGGCTCAAGGGGAGCGACATACCGCTGGAAGCGCGCATCGTGTCGGCTGCCGACATCTGTGACGCGCTCATCATGGACCGCCCCTACCGGAAGGGGCTCGACAACAAGGAATTGATACAGACATTGACCGGCATGAAGGGGAAGAACCTCGACCCCGTCCTGGTCGAGGTGATCTTCGGCCTGCTGGCTCTAGACGCCGGTTCCTCGCTAGTTTGACGCCGGCAGTCACCTCTCGTTCAGCGTCCCGGCGACTTACCGTCGGCTTTGCCAACGGCCATCAGGGAAAGGGTCCGCTTAATCGATCAGTAGTTCGCGAGTAGCCAGGCAAAATGCGAGAAATCGCCCTCATACAGTGACCAGTCCTTGACGAGTTCCTCTATTTTAGCGTTAGCGTCCGACAACCTGTCGCAGTCGAAAACCACCTCGCCGTTATTCGGCGTGAACTTGACAAGGCTTAGTTGGATGATGAAATCCACGGCATTGTAATCCGTCAGGATCGCGTTCAATATTCTGGCCATTTCCCTGTCTTCAGGAGATTTCTGCTCCAGTTTATCGTTGAGCCTTTTTTTGGTATGTTCCCAGAAATAGCTTCTGAAGACAGAAAAGGCCCGTAATCCTTTCTCCGAGTCGATATTCAGTGTCTTCACGAGCCTACCGGTTCCGTGTTTGACATTGCCGCTTGTGGCCAGCTCCTTAAGTAAGGAGATGTGCGTATCTTCCGCTATATCTCCCAACTCCGACGAGATCCTTCGAATATCTCGCCTGAAGTTCATGTCAACCTGCTTCAAAATTTCCAGATGCCAGACGGTCCAGAGTAGCGAGGTGCTGTGCTGGGACCTGAGAGCACAATCCAGACTCTTCTTCAGCACGCGAAAGTTATTATAGAACTTATTGTTCGTCGTTATGGCATCGAACATGGTGCTTTTCAACACATCTCCGTCAAAGTACACGCCATGAATCCCGTCATCCACACGCGACACGAAGCAAACCTGGTCCGGCAGGATATTTTTCGACGCCCAGAGTCCCTTAACGTGGTCGCCCAGCGGAATGGGATCTGACATGTCGAAATAGGTATCGACAAACTTTTCCAGGATGCGCTTGGTTTCATAATCGCCCGATCTTGGATCCAGGCCGTACTGGTGTTTGATGGCCTGCCCTATGGGATCGGGATTGGCGCTGATGATGAATAGTAGCGGCACGCCTCTCATGCTGAAAAAAATGCGCAACTGCTTGATCACGGTGAACGCTTCATCGGGGTCACATCTGTCAAGCTCATCGATGATTACTACCGTCTTTGGCTTGTCCTTCAAAATATCCAGCAGCAGGTCCTGCGCCCTGTCAAGCTGGGTGTAGTACATTTCCAACAGTTTTTGCCTGCTTTTATCAGGCTGATCGATTTCTTTCTTGATCTCGAGAAGGTCCTTCACCACGTTAACGGGGTTCACGGCAATATATTTCTTCAACCATTCCCCGATGTCATTGCCGTATTTACTACCCAGGCTCTCCATGACTCGAACCACCTTCTCCATGTTTGATTCGTTACCAGGGGAGAGATCATAGCTGAGAATTTTATAGATCAGGGAAGGTACTATTTCCATGAAACCGGCATACTTCCAGGCATTGAAGTAAATCACCGGCAGGTTTTGGCTTAGATTCTTAGCCATGTGAGCCAGGGCCGTGGTTTTCCCTGACCCCCAACTGCCGAACAAACCGATGGAATAGGGAAGGCTGTCCATCGGCAAGCGGGTGATCTGCTCGACAATGGGATCAATGCGGTCCATCCCCACCCGGAGAGTTTCATCGGTGAGCTCCTGCTTTAGCAGCCATTGCAAATCCCGATCTTCTTTCATTTGCTCCTCCTCGGTAGTTCGGCTGACCAGCGGGGACCTTTTCCTTACGGCAGCGACCTTCATCCTTGCCGACCGGTCCCCGGACGCCCGCCGGGCAGTGCGGCACCACCCCATAAAAGTTAACGCTATCAAATATACCCTCAGGCGTGGGAGAAATCAAACCGGGATGCTGCGAGACAACCTGCCAAGCCAGGCCGGGACATTTCCAAAAAGTTCACGAAGCTGTAACCTACCCCGACTGCGGCTGTAACATGCACCTGCTAAACATGTTTTATGCTAAATGTGCTAAAATGGGCCGGTCAGTTTGAGGCCCAACAGGCGGAGCAGGTGCAGCACTCCTGCTGCGGCTGCGGTAAGCCCGGCAGTCAGCGCTCGAGCCTTTCCAGCTGGCGGGTAGCCTTTTGTGGCACACGATTCCTGTATCGATCGAAACAAGGAGCACTACGATGAACAAGAGAGATCATGTCCGGTACGATGCTGAGCTCTTACCGGGAAGCTTGAGTAAGGTAACCATTTCCTGGGAAGGGAGGCCTGCATTCGATTCCTATGTGGTCAATTGCTGTCCCCAGGGCATCAACGTGCTGATTCCCCCCATGCAGTCCCCAACCGACCTGCCAAAGGAAAAAGACAGCGTCAATGTCCTCATGCCGATTGACCAGATGTGGTTTACCGGTGAATGCGTCTATGTAAGGAGTGACTCGACGGGCTCTGTTTCCATGGGGATCAACTTCAATGATCCCAAGGAGCAGGCGTATCTCAAAGACCTGCTCTTCAAATCGCTCAACGTCCCGAGCAACGTGCATGCCTTTGTCAGCTATGAGTGGGAGGAGATGGTCTCGAAGTTATGCGCTTCCGAGGATCCGCAACTGCAAGATATCGGCAACCACCACCTGGCGGATATAAAAGCAAAGCAAAATGGGCCGCACTGGTCCGACCTTATGACTGAACGTCATTCGGGGCAGTGAAAGAGACGGACCGCTGAACCGGAGGATGGCGACCGTTGAGATTCGCCCCCTCTCGGGGCTCGGTCTCCTACCGTGAAGGTACCCCCGCAGTACCATGTCCCTCACCCCTGCCCTTCCCCCGGAGGGCGAGGGGGTGTTCTAAAGCCACTTTGCGCCGGTTCGTGATTTGTCCTTCCACCGGTACCCAAAGAACCCAGTTTCAATGAGCGCTTTCTAGCTCAGCAAGTCCGGGCGAATGATGATTCGCCCCTACAAAACCTGCGCTAAATCAGCTCCACAAGTCGTTTCAGCCTCCGGATTTTCAAACCTGCGCTAAATCAGCGTCACAATTCATTACTGCCTCTGCATTTTCGAACCTGCGCTAAATCTACTCCACAAGTTGTTTCAGCTCCGGATTTTCGAACCTGCGCTAAATCAGCTCCACAAGTCGTTTCAGCCTCTGGTTTTTCAATCCTGCGCCAAATCAGCTGCGCTTTCCTGCACTGCTCAATAAGATCGTTGACTTCCTAACTTTTCTCTATATCTTATGTGTGTATACACAAATTCAATTCGACTATGAGCTTGACGTCGCAATGCTTGACTTCAATGAAAAGGGAGATGCCATGGATAAATTTCTGGCGACTGTAAGGGAGACGGTGAACCCCTCCACTCAGCCTGTTGGCGTCAACCTGGTGAGCGACGGCTCGCTGGTCGAGGGGCTGAAGATCAAGGTGCGCGGCAAGCGGCTCACGATCTGCCAGCAGATCGCCTACAGCCGGATGTACTCCTGGTCGACCTGGACTGACGCGCAGACCAGCCACTGCGCGCTGGGGGCTGCCAGCACGGGAATGATCGCCGCTCCGCAGCGGGTGCTGGACGGCTCGGTGAACACGGGCGTGTACCAGGAAACCCGGGAGGCGGCCGTCGCCATGCAAAAGGCGATGCCCCGAGTGGCAACCGGGGTCGCGGGAGTCCTGACCTACCCGTTGGCGCGCCATTTTCCCGGCGTGACGCCCGACCTGGTGGTGATCTACACCAACACGGCCCAGGCCATGCGCTTTGTCCAGGCCTTTCTTTACCATAAGGGCGGAGAGTTCGTCATGAGATCATCGGGCGACGCGGGGGTCTGCGCCCGAGGCGTCGCCCAGGTCAAGTTGACCGGAGAGCCGACCATCGAAATCCCCTGCATGGGCGACCGACGCTTCGCGCTGGCCCAGGACCACGAGATGATCGTCGGCATTCCCTATGCGTGGCTGGAGCGCACGGCCCAGGGGTTGGAGGCGACCCACAAGGCCGGCATTCGTTACCCGATTCCCTTTCAGATTCCCTCGGGGTGCGATCTGCCACCGGAGTTCATCACCAGCGAGCAGGATGCGGAACCCGCCTGAAACAAAAGGGCGTCCGCAATGAATAACTCGGCGCCCCTGCATAATTGATATTTTTTTGTATGCTACACTGTTATTGAGCATGACACATTCTAATACAATAGAGGTGTGAAAATGGCTTGCGAGTTGCTCGATTATTGCCAGTTTTTCAACGACAATATGCATGACATGCCGAAGGCTGCGGAGTATATACGGTCCAAGCTGTGCCATGGAGACCATGAACACTGCAACCGGTACAGGATGTATCAGCAATTAGGAGGGGAGGATGTCCAGTGCGAGCCCAATCCTTCCGATGCTGAAGAGGTCGAAAAGCTGATCCGGTGCCTGCGCGCGCGCCGGTTATCGGAGGATTGAGCCGGCTCCCCGCGCACCAGATCCCTGCCGGTACCGGCGGCGGAATTCCCCCAACGTCCCTTGCTCTTCCCCCCTATCCGATGAGAGCCAACCATCCGCCAGTACGTCCTTCCCCTTTCAAGGGGGAGGACAGGAGGGGGATGGGGGCAGGGGCGCAGCAGCGCAGCTACGCCTGGTGCAGGGAAAGTTTCCGCATCAGGTCATAGAGGGTGGGCCGGCTCACCCCGAGTTCCTCTGCGGCCTTCAGGATGTTCCCGGACTGGCGCTCGATCGCCGCCAGGATCATCTCGCGCTCGATCCTCTCGCGCGCCGCGCGCAACGAGAGCTGATCCCGCTGCTTATCGGGCGGTGTCTGGGGCTCGGTGTCGCAACCAAGGTCAAGCGGACCGACGGAATTCCCCTCGCACATGATCACAGCGCGCTGCACCCGGTTACGCAACTCCCGCACGTTGCCGGGCCAGTCGTGCCTCCTCAGGAAGGCGGCGCCGGCGGGTGAGAAGCGCATGAGCTTTTTCTTGTTTTCCTTGGCGTAGAGGCCGAGATACTTCTCGGCGATGGCGAACACGTCCTCCCCGCGCTCCCGAAGCGGCGGCAGCTTGATGGTGATGACGCCGATACGGTAGTAGAGGTCCTCCCGGAAACGTCCCTCCGCTATGGCCCGCTGGATATCCACGTTGGTAGCGCAGATGGTCCTGGTGTCGAGTGAGATTTCCTCCCTCCCCCCTACCCTCTGAATGGTCCCCTCCTGGAGAAAACGCAGCAGTTTCACCTGCAGGTTCACCGGCACCTCGCCGATCTCGTCCAGAAGCAGTGTGCCACGGTGGGCATAGGTGAGCTTTCCCTGCACGGCGACGTGGGCACCGGTGAAGGCCCCCTTCTCGTGACCGAACAGCTCGCTCTCCAGCAGGTTCTCGGGGATGGCGCCGCAGTTGATGGGGACGAAGGGTCCCTTCCGGCGCAGGCTCGCCTCGTGAATGGCGCTGGCCACCAGCTCCTTCCCGGTGCCGCTCTCGCCGGTGATCAGGATTGGCGCGTTGGAGGTTGCCACCTTACGGATGGTGCTGAAAACGGCTTGCATCTCGGGACAGCCTCCTATCATGCCCCACTGCTCGTCCTGACCCGTATCCTGATGGGTCAGGCTCAGGTTTTGCTCCTCGATGCCGGCCAGATGGAAGGCGCGTCCGATGATCACCTTCAACTCGCTCAGGATCGGGGGCTTGGCGTAGAAATCGAAGGCACCGCTGCGCATCGCCCTCAGGGCGTTTTCCCGCTCGTTGTTGCCGGTCAGCATGATGATCTTCACGGCCGGATTGATGACGAGCATCTCCTCCAGACAGCGAAACCCCTCCACGGAGCTATCCTCGTGGGGGGGAAGACCCAGATCGAGCACGACCACGCTGGGACGCTCCCGCTTGAAGCTGGTCAGCGCCTCACGCGCATCGCCCGCCAAAAGCACCTGGAAATCCTGGTTCAGCCCCCATCTGAGCTGCTGGCGGATGTTCTGGTTGTCATCGACGATCAGTAATTTTTCCACGCATCTCCTCCCTCATGCTGCCTGTGTGTCCCAGCCCTCCCCGTTGGCGGGCGCTTGGAGCCATACGGTAAAGACGGTTCCGTTCCCCTCCTCGCTGGAGACCTCGATCCTGCCGCCGTGTGCCGCGACGATCTGGCGGCTCTGGTACAACCCGATGCCGAGCCCCTGTTTCTTGGTGCTGTGAAAGGGCGCGAACAGGTTCTTGCGGATAAAGCGCGGCGACATGCCGCAACCGCGGTCGGTGACCCGGATGTAGGGCGCTCCGTCGAAGCCGACCTCCGCCAGCACCGTCCTTTCCTCGCCCTGCGTCGCCTCGATCCCGTTCAGGAAAAGGTTCAAGAGCACCTTCTGAAGCTCCCTCTCGTCGACCAGCGCGATCCCGGGGGTGCCCCGCACCGTCACCACGCTCGCCGCGCTCCGCGTCCCCCCCACCAGGCTCGCGCTTTTTTCCACCACGGAGAGCAGTTCGCAGGGACGCAGGTTGTACAGGTCGCTCTCGCCCAGGTTCTTCAGACGGGTGATCAGGCCGAGCATCTTATCGGCCGTGTCCTTGAGCGAGCCGAGCATGTCGTGCTGGAACTCCGGGTTGTCCAGGTGCTCCCCCGCGTTCTCGACGATGAGCGAGACGGTCGCCGCCAGGTTCTTCAGGTCGTGCACCACGAAGGTCGCCAGGTTCCCCACCGCCTCCAGGGAGTGCGCCTTGGTCAGTTCCTCGGAAAGTCGCTGGTGCTGGATCGATATGGAGGCCTGACTGGCGATGGTCTTCATCAGGTCGTAGTCCTCGTAGCGGTACTGCTCGTCGTGCACCACCTGCTCTCCCAGGGCGATGAAGCCGGTGAGATCGCCGGCCTCGAGCAGAGGTATCACGAAGGAGATGCGATGCCGCGCCAGCAGGTCGCCGTTCTCGGCGAGGATCTGCGGGTTGTCGTCGCTGCGGCAGAACACCCACCCCTTCTGTTTCAGATAGCTCACCATGCTGTTTTTCTCTCTGATGGTCTCCTGCATCTGCGCCAAGCCCCGGATCGAGGTGGCACAGTAGAAGTATCCCTCCTGGCGCTGGAACAGGGCGGCCCCGGTCACCCCGAAGATGTCGCAGTAGGCGGCGAGCACCTTTTGCAGCAGGTCCTCGCCCGAGTCGAAACTCGCGAGCCTCTTGGTGAGTCCCAGCCACTGGTCGCGGTAGTCGTACTTACTCTGGTAGAAGTTCTTGTGCAAAAGCACCTTGATCTCGCGCTTCACCCGGCCGGAGAGGAGCAACAGCAAGACTCCGATGCCGGAGAGAAAGGCGCCCGCCAGAGCCAGCATCCGGGGAAAGAGCGGACCCAGGTGCCGCAGCCCTTCGCCGAGCACCCCGAGCAGCATCAGGTACGCCGCGACCATGCAGACGGCGACCGATTTGAGCTGCACCCTCTGGGACACCTTGACCCGCGCCACACCCCGCCAGTGCAGGCGCGCATAGGCCATCATGAGGGCCCCGACAATGAAGAGCAGGGAGCGCAGCGGCAGCAGCTCCATATGGAGCGTGCGGTACAGCAGAGCGTTGCTGTAGTAAAAGATCTGCACGGCCAGCATGGTTCCGAGCGCCACGATGTCGAGTTTCACCCGCCAAAGGGCGTCGGGTGAGGCGTTCACCAGGGCCGCCTCGAAATTGGTCAGGGCCACCACCAGGAGCACCAGGATGCAGACATAAAAGTAGTAGCCGACGTCGGTCAGAAAGAGGATGCGCTCGGCGGGAAAATCGGGGGCGTAAAGGATCTGCTGGTCCGAGAAGCAGGCGGGAACCACCAGGAGCAGCAGGGTGGCGCCGGCGATGACACGGGCGTTCCGGGTCGAGGCATGGGCTCCGTTATCCCGGGAATAGCTGAGCGAGCAGAGAAGCCACAGCGCAGGAAGCAGCGCCTCCAGGTAGAACGCCACCCCCACCCAGGGGATTTCCGGGAAATATCCGCTTACCGCGCCCAGGTCGCAGATCTCCAGCAGCGCGGTCCCCAAGAGCGGCGCGGCCAGAATGAGCCCCGCCTTGTTACGCTCCTTTTGAAGTATGCGCACCATGCCGATCAGCAACAGGAGACTCGCCAGAAGCGAAATGACCATGTTTTCCTCGATTACCAGCAAGTTAGGCCGCCCCCCCAGCCAGGGGCGAGGCGGGAGGGAAAGCCTAGAGAGTCCAGGTCCTGATCCCGGCACCCTGCAGATCGAGGCCCCGGTAGGACCCCTTCACGTCCACCAGCACCGGACTTTCACCCATCAGGGCGGCGAGATCCGCCACCTTGAAGCCGCGGTAGGCCGCGTGGGCCACCGCGGCAACCACAGCGACCGCCGGTTTCAGTTCCGCCAGGGGCACCAGGGCCACCCCGTACTCGTGCAGCGCCTCGGCCGGGTCGGCGAGCGGGTCGCACACCTGAACGCTTATGCCGTAGTCGCAGAGTTCCTCAATAATGTCGATCACCTTGGAGTTCCTCAAGTCGGGGCAGTCCTCCTTGAAAGTAAGGCCCAGGACGGTGACGACGCAGCCGAGCACCGGATGCCCGGCACGGATGATCTCCTTCACCGCGCGCTGCGCGATGAATTTCCCCATGCCGTCGTTGATGCGCCGCCCGGCAAGAATCACCTGGGGGATGTAGCCAACCTTCTCGGCCTTGTGGGTGAGGTAATAGGGGTCGACCCCGATGCAGTGTCCGCCGACCAGCCCCGGGGTGAATTTGAGGAAGTTCCACTTGCTGCCGGCGGCGGCGAGGACCTCGCCGGTATCGATGCCGAGCCGGTCGAAGATAAGCGCCAATTCATTCATAAGGGCGATGTTCAGGTCGCGCTGGGTGTTCTCGATGACCTTCGCCGCCTCGGCGACCTTGATGGATGGGGCGCGGTGCACCCCGGCCGTCACGACCGAGCCGTAGACCTCGGCGACGATGTCGAGGGTCCGGGCATTTTGACCCGACACCACCTTCTTGATCTTGGTGAAGGTGTGCTCCTTGTCTCCCGGGTTGATCCGCTCCGGACTGTAACCGACGAAAAAGTCGCGGCCGGCCTTGAGCTTGGAAACCCGCTCCAGAATCGGCAGGCACTCCTCCTCGGTCACTCCGGGGTAGACGGTGGACTCGTAAACCACTATGTCGCCGGGCTTCAGGGCGGCGCCGACCGTTTCCGAGGCCCGGTACACGAGCCCCAGATCGGGCTGGTTGGCGCTGTCAATCGGGGTGGGGACCGCGACGATATGGAAATTTGCCTGCCTCAGTTCGGCAAGGCTGCCGGTGAACACGATGTCGGCTGAGCGGAGCTCCGCCGCGGAAACCTCCCCGGTCCGGTCCTGTCCGGCGCGCAGTTCCGCGATCCTTGTTTCATTGATGTCGAATCCGACGGTCCGGCGCACCTTGCCGAAGGCGACGGCTACCGGCAGTCCTACGTACCCAAGCCCGACTACAGAAATTACGCGTTCTGTCATCACAAACCCTCCAGTGTTCATTCGGAAAATTGTTCCGGCAAGGGGCAGCCCCCCTAAACCGCACTCTGGAAATCCCGCATGATCTCCTCGCCCCGGCCCGCAGAATCGGTGCGGGGATCGCACTCAACCACACTCAACGCAATCAGGCGTACTCATCGCACTCAGGCGAGACGCACTCAGACGCCCCCAAACGCACTCAGACGCACCCAAACGCACCCAAACGCACCACAAAGGATGCCTTGGCACCGGAACCCGGCCCGGTAAGGCCGGGTGTGCCGCCAGCGCCATCCGGACTCAGATCGGCAGGAAGGAGCTGATGGTCGGGTAAAAGTCCCCCACGAAGCGCTCCCCGAGCGCCACCGCCTGCTGCTCGCTCCCCGCGAAGGAGACCGAAACCCTGACGAAGGCAGCATCGCGGCGCCGGTACAGGACGGAATTGGCGATCTCCGCCACCTTGAGCGAGTACTCCTCGGAAATGCTCTCGCCGCGCACCTGGTACCAGTAGAAAAGGAGCTCCTTGGTGTCGCCCTTCTGGTAGACCGCCCTAACCAGATTAAGCCCCCCCGCTGCCCCGGGAATCCGGGTTCGGGCGCTGGACACCTCGAGCCAGCCGCTTCCCGGCAGGCAGTGCTTGGGGGAATGGATCTCCCCGGTCCCCCTGCCGCCATCGTGGTAGCCGATGTAGAGCTGGACCCGCTCCCCCTGGGCGCTCACGTACTGCCGCATGAGGACATCGGAAGCCTTCAGCACCGCCTGCACCTCTGAGGAGAGGTCCGAGTCCCGCGCCATACGCCACTGACTGACGCTGGTCGGAAACTGGTCGAACGGCTTGTTCATCGGCACGCCGAGGTCGCGGTGCAGGCCCAAGTAGAGACCGGCGGCGATCAGCAGGGCGTACACGGCCAGGAACTGTTTGCCAGCGATCACGGGGTCCTCCCGGGATGGTCGCTCAAGATTTGCCCCAGGGACACCAGCAGCACGATCGCGACGACAAACACCGCCATGCCGGCGAATTCGTGAAAAAAGCCCTCGGCGGCGCGCGCCCCCCAGTACTGGGCCAGGAAGCCGGTCCCGATTACCCGGAAGGCGTTGGCGCAGACGGCGATAGGGATCGCCGCCAGGACAAGCAGGCAGCGCCTGAAGCCGGACAGCCGGACCAGGAATGAGTAGGCAACCGCGAGAGCCACCAGGGAAATGAGGGACCGGACGCCGCTGCAGGCGTCGGCCACCTCCAGTGTGGTGGCGGGGAGCAGGATGATGTTGCCCTCGCGCATGACGACAACCCCGCACAGCTTCAAGAAGGCGATGGAGGCCCGGGTTACGAAGAGCTTGAGCGGAAAGGCCACCGCATCATAAACGAGATAGGGGAGCGGCACCATGAACAGCAGGTAGCCAAGCGGCAGCAGCATGAGCCGGAACAGGCTTTTGCCGAAGAAGAACAGTGTCATTCCCGCCAGGGTGACCACGAGGGAACTCCTCATGGTGAAGTATTCGGTGGCAAGCCACCCGAGAATCAGTTGCAAAAGGCCGCAGCAAACGAGGGCCAGTCCGGGCCACCAGGGCTCGACCTCGGCCTCCAGCAGTTCGCGGCGCCTTTGATGTGCGAAATAGGCGGCGAACAGCGGAATGACGAACCCGTGAGAGTAGTTGGCATCCTCATACCACTGGAGCACCATGTCCGGCACGACGCCCCGGTATAGGCCGGCCAAAAGGAGCAGCGCCAGCAGGAGCCAGGCCCGGTTAAATTTTAGGGATTCGCATAGCGTCATGAGATATAGGTACCTGCGCTGGCAGCGTCAAAGAGTAGTGATCGTTGCATCGCCCCAAAGATGGTCAGTCCCCCCAACGGTACTGTTTCCGTTTTCAGCCCGGCCAAGGACCTTGCACCGTCATTTTGAGCCTGCCAAACTCAACAACTGCCAGCCCTTGTCACAACAGATTAAACAACAGTCAAATTTATTAAATACGTGCACACGTTATGTGGCAGGTAGCAGGGAGACACCCGTGGAGCGTCACTATGTTTATACCGCCTACTCAGACACTTAGCAAGATAATATCTTTTTTTTATTTTAATGCAACTCCCCGCTTTCCCAATACCAAATTATATGGTATTAATTGCTATGAACACACCTTGGAGGCTGCGAGATGACGACCAAATCAACGCCGCGACTAAGACACGAGAGCAACCTCATAAGCACTATCCCGTTTTTCTCAACGCTGGTGCCGGAGGAGATCGAGCAGATAGAGCCGCTTATTAAAAAAAGGCACTATGCGAAGGAGCAGATCGTCCTTTATGAGGAAGATACCTCCAACTACATGTACCTTATCTACTCGGGCAAGGTGCGGGTCGTCAAAATGAACGAGGAGGGGAAGGAACAGATCATCACCATCCACAAGAGGAAGGATTTCTTCGGGGAGATGTCGCTTTTGGACGGCAAGACCTCCCCGGCGACCATCATTGCCCATGAAGACGCTGTTATCGGCTTTCTCACCAAAAAGGATTTTGATGAGCACCTGTTGGGTAACGAGGGGGTGCGCCGCAAGATCCTGGACCTGCTCTGCGGCAGGCTCCGGGATTCCTGGGCGATGATCAAGATCCTGGGTTTTAACGCGGAGAACGCCCAGGATCGGGTCATGTCGCTATTGGAACGCCTGGGGGAACTTTACGGGGTGAAGGATGACCGCGGCAAGATCATCGACGTCAAACTGACGCACCAGCAGATGGCAAGCTACGCTTCCGTGACGCGCGAAACCATGAGCCGGACGCTGCGGAACCTGGAAAAGTCGGGGCTGATCTCCATACTGGACGACAAGGCCATCCTTTTGAACAAGAGCTTCTTGGAGGCACGGCTCAAAAAGGAACCGGAAAGGTTCCTGGTCAATTACTGACCCGCCAATTTCCGGCGCCTGGCGGCACCGCTCACGCCTTACCTTCCCCCTTGATCGCCAGCAAGGCGACGCAGCAGCCAGTCACCGGTCGTCTACAGTTTACCGACCAGTTTCAAGAGGAGCACCACCACGTCGCCGGTGTCAACCAAGCCGTTTGGATGGGACTGCCCCTCGATATAAGGCGCGACATCGAATCTCGCCAGCTGCGCCGCGGTCGGTGCCGTATCGCCCAAAGCGATCTCCAGCGCCAGCTGTGCGTCGCTTAGAGTAATCGGGTCCGAAGCGGGGCTGCCTGAATCCAGCAAGACTATGGAGGTCACTGCCGTCGAGATGCGCCCGGACTGGTCGGTGGCGCGAACGGTGACCAGGTTGTTCCCGACCCCAAGCCCGGTCAGTTGACAGTTCCAGCTGTTCCCGGAGCTGGCGGCCAAGGTTGGCACTCCGGAACCCAGCTGTACTGTCACCGATGCGGGCGTGCCGCTTCCAATTACCGATCCAGAAATCGTCAGGGAAGGATGAGTAACCGGCGTGCTCAGCGGGTTGATGCTGACGGTGAGGGACGGCGTGCCGTTAGCGACGGTTACCGTCCGGTCGCCGGATTGGCCGAGGTTTCCTGCCGCATCGTAGGCTTTGGCGCTCAGGAGGTAACTGCCGTCGGCAAGCGGGAGCGTGTTCCAATTGAAACTGTAGGGGGGGACGTTGCTCGCGGACAGCAGCGCTCCGTTAGCGTAGAATTCCACCCGGGTGACCGCGACGTTGTCACTGGCGTCAGCAGTCAGGGCCACGGTGCCGCTCAGCGTCGCGTTATTGGCCGGTGCGCTGAGAGCTACGGTCGGTGCGCTGCGGTCGTTAACCACCGAGACCGATACCGTGTCCGATCTCCCGACATTACCGGCGGCATCGTACGCCTTGACGAAAACCGTGTAGGTCCCGGAGGCAAGCGCCGCCGTATTCCACTGGTAGAGATAGGGGGCGGCGCTGTCCGAAGCCTGCAGCACCCCGTTCAGATAAAACTCCAGCGAAGTCACCCCCACGTTGTCGCTCGCGAGCGCGCTGACCGAAACGGTGCCGCTGACTGTCGCATTATTTCCCGGGTAGGTGATGGAGGCGGTCGGAGGGATCAGCTCGGGGATCAGGACCAGGTTCGAGTAGGGACTTTCGATGCCGGCGCTGTTGTAGGCGGTAATGGCGAAATAGTACGGGTGCGCCGGGTCAAGCCCGGTAATGGTCGCTTCCGTCAGGTTGGCGACGTCAACCGGTGAAGCTCCCTGGACCGCACCCGTCCCATCCAGGGGAAGGGTTGCGGAGTCCCTCTTGTAGTAGACCTTGTAACCGGCCACTTCGCTATCCGTCACAGCACCCCAGGTAAGACTGATGGTACTTGCCAGACAGGTGGCCCGGGCCGCCAGGGAAACGAACACCAGCAGCAGCATCGTCATAAACCGGGGCTTGCAGATCCCGACACCGTCATCTCTCCCGAAGCATCTCATTTCCATTTCCTCCTCATCCGCCCTGCCCTGCTCGCCTGATTGCCACCGCTAAGAACGAAAAAAGCCGGGCCGCCTAGGTACCAGTTAGTGGTAGTTCGGCGACCCGGCTGTCTCATGGAGACCCTGTAGGCTTTCCGTCCCACCCTCGCGGGTGGTTTAGTAGTATCGCGTACCTGTTGAATTTTATGAATGGCGCTCGGCAACCGGCGGTATCCGCTTGGATTGGTCCGGTTTTTTTATCCTCTTTGCAGACCTGAGACGGTGGACAAAAAAAAGCCGGGACCGCAAACACCATTGGCTTGGCATTTCGGCGACCCGGCTGTCTCAAGGAGACCCTATAGGCTTTCCGTCCCACCCTTGCGGATGGTTTAGTATTATCGTTTGCTTATGTTTAAATTCTAGGAGAAGATACCAGTTTTTCAGCGCGAGTCAACGTAAAATGAAAAAACCATGGATGCGGCTGCCAGTAAACAGCAAGTGCACCAGAAAATACCTGTGGCCCTTGGCGACCAAGATGCCACCCACCCCCACTCTTAAAGTGGAGGGGGAGTCCTCTTAGCGCCAGATCGTCGCCAGCCAGGAGACAGAAAAAGGCACGGAATTTCTCCCGTGCCCCTTACTGCCTACCTACCTCAACGGGCCTACCTTTTTACCGTTTCCGACTGCGAAGCCACGTTGCCGGCGGCATCATAAGCCTTCAAAGTGATGAGATGATTTCCCGTGGCAGCCGACCGCGCATTCCAGGTCCAGGAGATGCTGGCGCCGGTGGAGCTGGATTTGAGGACGTCGTCCAGGTAAATCTCCATCTTGGTGACGCCGACATTGTCGGTTGCCGATCCCATTACCGTTACGCTGGAGCCTACGGTGGATCCCGCAGCGGGAGAGCTCACGGTTACGGCGGGCGGCGTGGTATCGGAGCTGGCAGAGTAGCTGACATAGATCGCCATCCGGCTGTTGATATTCTCGTCGACGCTGGTTATGCTGGTCGGCCAGTTGCCGAAGGCGACGCCGGATTTGTAGACCATCTGGCCGGTCGAGCCTGCGTCGAAGGTCAGGTTGTTGGTACTGTCCACGGTGGCGTTGGTGTTGTAGGCCAGCCAGTAGGTGGTGTTGGGCTTCAGGCTCGCGGTGACCGGTATGCTGTTCCAGCCGCGTTTCAGGGTGCCGGATCCGCTCACCGCCACCATGGTGCCGGGAATGCTCGGGCTCACGCTGGTGTTGTCGGAGTAGATCGCGATCTGGTACTGGTTGTGGGGGGCGGCGTCGACGCTGGAGCCCATGTATACCCAGGCGGTGGTTGCCGTGCCTCCCTGGCTGGGAAGGGTGAACTTGGTGGCGTCGATCACGTTCTGGTCGCGTGAGTCGACGGTAGCCCCCCCGCTGGTCGGAGCGTAGCCGAGGCTGGCAGTCGTGCTCCCGGCAGCGAGTGTGATGGTGACCGTGGCGCTCTTGGCGGCCGAAACGTTGCCTGCCGCGTCCTTGGCAAAGGCGTAGGCGGTGCGGGCGCCGGAGCCGGCGAAGCTGAAGCTCGCGGGCGCGCTGCTGCTCCACCCTGCCGCACCCGCTGCGGGCGCCGTGGAACTTTCGGAAACGAGGTAACCGGTGACCGCCACGTTGTCCGTCGCGCTCAGTCCGGAGATCGGCACGCTGAGGGCGCTTGCCGTCGCCGGCAGGCTGAAGGCGCTCACGACCGGGGCGCTGGTGTCGGCGACCTGGTTATTGACCGTCACCGCGAGGTTTGCCGACTGGCCGACGTTCCCCGCCGCATCATAGGCCTTCGCGCTCAAGGTATGGGAGCCGTTGGCAACCGTGGAGGTGTTCCAGCTGTAGCTGTAAGGGGCGACGTTCCCGGCGAAAAGCAGCGACCCGTCCTGGTAAAACTCGACCCTGGCAACGCCCACGTTGTCGCTGGCGCTCGCGGTCATGGCCACGGTGCCGCTCAGCGTCGCGCTGTTTCCCGGCGCGGTCAATGAGACCGTCGGCGCCGCTGTGTCATTCACCACCGTGACGGAGACATTCCCCGAGGTTCCCACGTTGCCGGCCGCGTCATAGGCCTTGGCGCTCAGGGTATAGGATCCGGGGGCGAGTGCCGCGGTATTCCAGGAGTAAAGGTACGGTGTCGTGGTGTCGGTTGACTGCAGCACGCCGTTTACGTAGAACTCCAGCCGTGTCACCCCTACGTTGTCCGAGGCGCTGGCGCCGACCGACACCGTGCCGCTCGCAGTGGCGCTGCTGCCCGGGGAGGTGATGGAGACGCTCGGCGGGGTCAGTTCTGCTATCGGGACGATATTCGAGTAGGGGCTCTCCACGCCGGCCGAATTGTAGGCGGTGATGGCGAAGTAGTAGGCGTGGTCCGGATCGAGGCCGGTCACCGTGGCGGACAGCTGGCCGTCGACGTCGACCGGAGAAGCGCCCTGGACCGCCCCGGTCCCGTTAAAGGGAGCGGCGGAGGAATCGGCTTTGTAATAGACCTTGTAGCCGGCCACGTCTGGGCCGGCACTGGCTCCCCAGTGCAGCGTGACGGTGCTGGCGACGGAAGCCGAACTGGCAAGCGCCACGACGAGGCCGGCGAGCATCGACTTCCGGATCAACCCTGTGCAGAAATTCAGGCCGCTTTGTTTCATGTGCTTAGCGTTCATTTTGGTCTCCTTTTTTTGCTTTCACCGAGAAAGCTATTGTTAGTGCCCCACGTTTGGGTTTCCCTGATAGTTGCCAACAGCTCATTTACTACAGCTCACCTATCGCAAGCAGAAGGCCAGATTGAGGCTTCTCGTGCCAAAACCGATAAGTACCCGTAATAACTGTGTTTACCTGTTTAGCCCGCAAACATCTTGCAACTGGCTTTCAACTAGGGCTGAGCGTAAGCTGCACAGCCGACGGGTGAACCGGGACAGGCTGGGCCTTGGGGGGATTGCTTCGGCGGGGCAGACGGGATGGTGATCAGGACTCGGACAGCTGAGTTCAGGCGAAAGCAGGGATGCAGCGGGGGGTTACCGGGTGGGCACGAATTTTTGCCCGCGGCGGCGGGGCAGACAAAAAAAAGGGGCACAGGATTTCTCCCGTGCCCCTTTTTTTGTCCAGCGTGCGGAGCTACTTGTTGACTGTTTCCGACTTCGAAGCGGCATTACCCGCGGCATCATAAGCCTTCAAGGTGATGACATGGGCTCCCCTGGACGCATTCCTGGCACTCCAGCTCCAGGAGATGCTGCCGGTGGTGGAGCTGGATTTAAGGACGTTATCCAGGTATACCTCCATCTTGGTAACGCCGACATTGTCCGTTGCTGATCCCTTTACCGTCACGCTGGAGCCTACAGTGGATCCCGCCGCGGGAGAGCTTATTGTGACCACGGGCGGCGTTGTATCGGAGGTGGCAGCGCTGGCGGCGTAGCTGACATAGATCGCCATCCGGTAGTTGATATTCTCGTCGACGCTGGTAATGCTGCTGGGCCACGTGCCGAAGGCGACGCCGGATTTATAGACCATCTGGCCGGTCGAGCCTGCGTCGAAGGTCAGGTTGTTCGTGCTATCCACGGTGGCGTTGGTGTTATAGGCCAGCCAGTAGGTGGCGTTGGGCTGCAGGGTCGCGGTGATGGGAATGCTGTTCCAGCCGCTTTTCAGGGTGCCGGATCCGCTCACGGCCACCAGGGTGCCGGGAATGCTCGGGCTCACGCTGGTGTTGTCGGAGTAGATCGCTATCTGGTACTGGTTGTTGGGAGCGGCGTCGGCGCTGGAGCCCATGTATACCCAGGCGGTGGTTGCGGTGCCTCCCTGGCTGGGCACGGTGAACTTGGTGGCGTCGATCACGTTCTGGTCGCGGGAGTCGACCGTCGCCGCCCCGCTGGTCGGAGCGTAGCCGAGATTGGCAGTCGTGCCGCCGGTGGGAAGTGTGATGGTGACCGTCGCGCTCGCAGCCGCCGACACATTTCCTGCCGCGTCCTTGGCGAAGGCGTAGGCGGTGCGGGCGCCGGAGCCGGCGAAGCTGAAACTCGTGGGCGCGCTGCTGCTCCACCCTGCCGCGCCGGCTGCGGGTGCCGTGGAGCTTTCGGAAATCAGGTAACCGGTCACCGCCACGTTATCGGTAGCACTCAGTCCGGAAACCGGCACGCTAAGCGAGGTTGCCGTGGCCGGCATACTGAAGGCGCTTATTGCCGGGGCTGTGGTATCCGCTGTCGTGACCGAGTTACTGACCGTCACTGTGACGCTTGCCGATTGACCGATATTGCCTGCCGCGTCATAGGCCTTGGCGCTCAGCGTGTGGGAGCCGTTGCTGGCGGAAGCGGTATTCCAGCTGTAGCTGTAGGGAGCCACGTTACCCGCGTACAGCAGGGACCCGTCCAGGTAAAACTCGACCTTGGTCACCCCGATGTTGTCGCTCGCGCTTGCCGTACAGGACACCGTGCCGCTGACCGAAGCGTTATTGAGGGGAGCCGTCAGGGACGCAGTCGGCGCGGTGGTATCGTTTACCACCGTCACGGGGACATTGGTCGAAGTTCCCACATTGCCGGCAGCGTCGTACGCCTTGGCGGAGAGGGTGTAGGCACCGGCGGCGAGTGTCGAGGTGTTCCAGGAGTAAAGATAAGGAGTCGAGGTGTCCGTCGCCTGCAACACGCCATTCAGATAGAACTCCACGCGGGTCACCCCCACGTTGTCTGTTGCGCTGGCGGTGACCGACATCGTCCCGCTCGCCGTTGCGTTGCTGGCCGGGGAAGAGATGGAGACCGTTGGCGGCGTCAGCTCGGCAATGGGGACGATGTTCGAGTAGGGACTCTCGGCCCCGGCGGAGTTGTAGGCGGTTATGGCAAAGTAGTAGGCGTGCGCCGGGTCAAGCCCGGTGATGGTTGCCGTTGTCACGTTGGCAACGTCGACCGGAGAAGCGCCCTGGACCGCCCCGGTGCCGCTAAAGGGGGTAGTCGAGGTATCAGCCTTGTAATAGACCTTGTAGCCTGCCACGCCGGCAACTGCGCCCCATTGCAGGGAGATTGTGCTGGCAAAGCAGTTGGCAGTACTAAGCAGCGCAAGGAGGCAGGCGGGCAGCACTGCCATAAAGAGCTTGCGCCCGAATACGTGTTGAAGTTTCGTTTGGTGACCTTTTACCATGTGGACCTCTCCTTTTTGGCTTTCTGAAAGCCGGTGTGCAGTATTTACCCTGACCACCCGGCTTCCGTACAGCGCGAAAAAAAGCCGGGGCTCTAATACCTTTGGGTATTTCGGCGACCCGGCTGTCTCAAGGAGACCCTGTAGGCTTTCCGTCCCATCCTCGCGGATGGTTTAGTATTCTCGTGTACCTATTCATTTGTTAATCTGTAGCTGCATTCTGCTCAAAAACACGAAAATCGATTGTATTTCAAATCACAGGAAACAGGCATATAGCGTTATTTTTTTCAAATAACTGAAACAGTAACGTAACCTCATATTTTATTTATAAATGCCACAAAAATTGAGCTCAAGTGCTAACATGCATGATATAAACTAAATTACATAAGTATTTTTTTATTGGCATAATGATACAACGAAGAACTAGTACGCGGATTTATGATGTTAAATTGCAATATTAATTGTAAATTCAGGTTCAGCAAGCTGTCTGCCTTAGCTTATGATAGCCATGTTTTCACTTCATTAAATGGTCATTGAAAGAGCCGGGTCGTTAAAACCTGTTATTCCATTGGAGGCATCATGGGGCAACATACTCTACCGTTTGCAATCCCGCTGTCCTTCCAGGCATGTAATTCCGTCATCCTAGGATTTTGACGCAAAAAAAGCCGGGGCCATAATACCTGTTGGTATTTCGGCGACCCGGCTGTCTCGAGAGACCCTGTAGGCTTTCCGTCCCACCCTCGCAGGCGGTTTAGTATTCTCGTGTACCTATTTCGTATGTCCGTTGCTAGGCACCCAGTCTGCTTGAAAAGGGGTGAAGCACATGTGTTTCAAATCACAGAAAACTGACAATTCCGGGCCCCAAGGGAAAACCGCGGGCTTGGGCGACCAACGCCCGCGATCGTCTCTACCGGTCAAGTACTCCACAGTGTAGCTGTGTAAAAGTTTCCGACATTACTAAAAACATTATCGAGGAATTCTTTACAGCAGGCCAAGCAAACCCTTCACAAAAACAGTAAGTTATCGACGGCATAGGATTTGCTGATTATTATGTTTTATTGACAATTGAATCAGCAAAAGGAGATGCCATGCGTTCAAAAATTTTGCTTTTAATGTTGCTATCAGTTCTATTCAGTCAGCCGGAGCATGCATCCGCAACATTGATAAGTGTGACGGACGCGCCCTTGGCCTATGACCCGACATCCGGCCTTTACTGGTACACCAACCTGCCTCAGCTCGTTGGAACCTACCAAGTCCAAGCGGAGCTGATCTCGCAGATAGTTCTGCCGGGATACACCAACTTCCACTTTGCCACGGACCAAGAGTTGACTTCACTTGTGTCGGCTGCTTCTCACGCATCCGATATGTTAACAATTATCCCCTTGATGACTCCATGGACCATTGATAATAATTCGAAATACTACTGGTGGGGTGGCCGAGGTGGCGACATACGATCGGCGGACGAAAACGGTACAGTCCGGCCCTTCCTTGAGATAGGTGTCGATCCCGTTTCCGATACTGTGATCACGGCGACCCGCGGCGTTTACGACGACAGCACTGCCTTGGCCATGCTCGACATTAAGGCGAGCGCCTGGGTGGTGGGAGATGCCGAACCGGCACCCGTACCGGAACCCACCAGTCTCGCGCTGCTGCTCTTCGGGTTCCCGGGGATTATGTATCTTATGAGGAAATCGCGCCGGGGCAAATGTTGATCAGAGCAGCTTTCTCCGGAATTCCCGTGTAAACCCAAAAAAAGCCAGGTCATCGCTACCATTAAGGTAAGTGACGACCCGGCTCCCCTTCTCATGCTTGCGAACGGCTATGATTTTGTTCTCTAGTTACCTTTTAGACACCAAAGGCATTTCATTTTCGCTTGTGTCACTGATGTCCGCTGCCCGTTGCGTTTGGGGGGGCTGAGGGACTAGCAGGTGTTGTTCCACCACCTATAGTGTAGCCGGCCGGAATGGGCGTAGTGCTCACGACTACGTCATCGATGGCGTACCACTGTTCTGCCTGGGTGGCAAATGAGTTATTACTGTTGCCGCCAATTGAGATGGTGTTCCAGCCGTCACCTGCCCCTGCTCCGGAAACCTTCCATTGTGCGTCGGTGCGGGACACCATCAAAGTGCCGTCCACCGAGAATTCGAACACGCCGTTATTGGAGCCAATGGTGTTCATCTTGACGTGTATGTCGTACTGGTGCCAGTTACCGTCTGCCCAGGAGGTAGTAACGGTTTTCGCGGTCCCCAATGTGGTGAAGATATCGTTTTGCATGTAGGAGGGAGCTGAGGTGCAGTAATAATTAGACGATTGCGGAGCGCATCGGAATGCAGGCACATAAGCACCCTGAGTCGAACCGCCCATCTGGCCGAATAACAGCAGGGCGATGGGACTCATGTCGCCAGTGGAGAAATTGGCGAAAATGTTACCGGTCTGGTCGAAATGCTCTATACGGAATATCTTGCTGGAAGCTCCGGTGACGGATTGCCACCCGGGCTGTGTTCGCATCCAAGCCCGGAAATATATCTCAGGGTATTCAGTGTGTAAATTTTTGACCAGCTCTGAGTCTCCAGGCCAGTTATCTACAGGATGTGATTCATTGTATACGACGTATCCCTTTCCGGTTCCTGTGCCGGAATGGTCAGCAACTGAACCAGGAAGCTTTCGAATAGAACCTGTCGGATTGGTCCACGACCCCGATCCATCCACAACTCGGTAATTTGTCCAATTAGTTGGAGCAGTGGTGCATGGGTCGATACACTCATTACCTTCATATTGCTTACTTGCATTCCAGTCAGCATTTGAGTCGAATGTCGTCTCAAAAATGACTGCTCCCTGACAAGGCAGAGCAAGAAGAGAACATGAAAAGGCAAAAGCGACAATTTGGCAAACCATTCCTTTGCGCACAATCGATTTAAGCATTGTTAGTACCTCCGGCTTGTAAAAATTATGAATCACCCAAAAAAAAAGAAACAGCCCACTCAGTCACTAACAAAAGCAACTGGAGGATCTGTTTCTCGCCAACTCGGCTGTCCTGAGTTACCAACGGGAGGCTCAGGATCCGTAGCTTTGTGCCCCCAAGTCACCTTGGGTTTACCCTTTCGGAAACAGAAAATACTGAATTTCGTATTTCTTGGTTACACTATCTACCAGCCTAGATATTTTTTTTGTATTTCAAATCACAAAAAAGGGCCCCTCGCTGGATCAAGTGGGTAGCCTAAAGTCAAGCTTGCCGGCAATGAGATATGCCATGTTGATCAGGTTCTTTGTCGTTCTGTATCCTCGGGCCCTTCTTTTGGCTGCCTGAAGTAGACC
>TBL_comb47_HYPODRAFT_10000887_pt1 | contig 39451 bp, 36 predicted proteins | sample TroBogypolimnion_40_FD_10682 | JGI IMG/M metagenome (IMG submission 10682)
CCCACTTAATACGGGACAGTTGTAGGTCAGGCATTCATGCCCGACAATGACGACTATTGAATGCCATTGTCTGCACTTAGAAGAACCCTGGCTAAATGCTGGGACTCGTACCTCATGCCGGCCAACATTATACGTAGACTGGGATGTAGCGACAGAGGCGGTGAAAGTATTCTTATTATTTCCCCTCTTTAGCAAAGAGGGGTTAGGGGAGATTTGATCTATTAAAAAATTATTTTTAAATATCAATAATCTATGACTTAATAAAATCCCCCTCGATCCCCCTTTTACAAAGGGGGAAGCTAAAGTCATAATACTTTCACAGTCTCTTGCGCTACATCCCAGCAATCGGAGCTACATTTACAAACTTAGTATCTGCTCTACAAAGATAACGGCCAAAACTTTTTCAACGATTAATATTGCGAGTTAACAAGCGAAGATCTATGTTACTTTGCATTATAATTTAGATGCTAAACTAAGGCTTATAAGCTATTAGCCTTTTTTCTTAGAGTCACAACCCATGCTAGAAATACTACAAATTCCTGTGTTAAACGATAACTACATCTATATGCTGCATGATTGCCTTAGCTTAGAAACGGCTGTCATTGATCCCGCTTTAGAACAACCCGTATTGGATATATTGGCTGAAAAAGGCTGGCAACTGAACTTTGTTTTAAATACCCATCATCATTGGGATCATGTCGGAGCCAATTTAGCCTTAAAGCAACAAACAGGCTGTAAGATTATTGCGGCGGCATCTGATCGTGAGCGTATTCCTGGCATCGATGTCGGCGTTGAGCAAGGTGATGTCATTTTATTGGGGCAGCATCAAGCTCAGGTTATAGAGACGCCCGGTCATACCAGTGGTCATGTTGTTTATTTTTTTGCAGAGGATCAAGCATTGTTTTGCGGAGATACTTTGTTTGTGATGGGTTGTGGTCGTTTGTTTGAAGGTACGCCGCAACAAATGTATAGATCTTTACAGGCCTTAAAAGCTTTGCCACCGTCAACTCGGGTGTATTGTACGCATGAATATACAATGGCTAATGCTGAGTTTGCTTTAAGTATTGAGCCTGATAATCTTAAATTACAAGAAAAGATGCTGGCAGTTAAGGAGCTTAGAGCAGCAAATAAATCGACAGTGCCTACTACGATTGCTGATGAAATAGCCACTAATCCGTTCTTTAGAGTCGACAATATTAGTATACAAAAAGAACTAGGCTTAGTGGGTGCTGCACCTGATGTGGTGTTTGCAGCTTTAAGGCTGCGGAAAGATGATTATTGATGAGCTTATAATTGTATAAGAACACCGTAGGGACAGGTCGCGACCTGTCTCTACATGCATAGATATCTAAATTAGTAGGTGATGCTCAGTAGGGGCGTATTGCATACGCCCCTATGGTTCTTTAAATTGCTCCCAAGCCCTAAATTAATGACTTCAAGCCTTAGGTCGCATGTGTGGAAATAACAAGACATCACGAATAGATGGCGCATCGGTAAATAACATCACTAAACGATCGATACCAATGCCTTCGCCTGCGGTAGGTGGCATGCCATGTTCTAAGGCAATAATATAATCGGCATCAAAATGCATGGCTTCATCATCGCCAGCTTCTTTTTCTTCGACTTGTTTTTGAAAGCGTGCCGCTTGATCTTCGGCATCATTTAATTCAGTGAAACCGTTAGCGATTTCTCGTCCACCCACAAAAAACTCAAAACGATCGGTGACATGAGGGTTATCGTCATTACGTCTTGCCAGCGGTGATACTTCAACGGGATAGGCAGTAATGAAGGTTGGATTCATTAAGCGGCTTTCTACGGTTTTCTCAAAAATCTCAATTTGTATTTTGCCTAAGCCATAGCCATCTTTAACAGGAATCTTTAAGTTTTGGGCAACCTCAAGGGCAGCTTCACGGCTATCAAGATCTGCGGCCTTTAACTCAGGATTAAAATGCAATATAGACTCAACCACAGTCATGCGATCAAAGGGTTTGCCAAAGTCATAAACTTCACCTTGATAGCTGACTTCTGTTTTACCGATTACTTCTAAGGCAATGCCGCGCAACATGGCTTCGGTTAAATCCATTAAATCATGGTATTCGGCGTAGGCCTGATAAAACTCCAGCATGGTAAATTCTGGATTGTGGCGCGTTGATAAACCTTCGTTACGAAAGTTGCGGTTGATTTCAAAGACTCGTTCAAAACCACCGACGACTAAGCGTTTTAAATACAGCTCAGGTGCAATGCGCAAAAACATGTCCATATCTAGGGCATTATGGTGTGTGGTGAAAGGTCTTGCGGTTGCACCACCAGGAATGACTTGCATCATAGGGGTTTCAACTTCTAAGAACTGGCGTTCATTTAGAAATTGGCGGATATAAGCGACTATTTTTGAACGGATTAAGAAAGTATCACGTGATTGCTCGCTCATGATCAAATCTAAATAACGCTGACGATATTTGATTTCTTGATCAGCAAGACCATGAAACTTTTCAGGTAGAGGCCTTAAGGCTTTGGTTAAGAGTCTGATGTCATCGACCTTAACACTTAATTCACCCGTTTGAGTGATAAAGAGCACACCTTCTGCGCCGATAATGTCGCCAATATCCCATTTTTTAAATTGCTCGTTATAAAAGTTTTCAGGCAGGGTATCTCTAGTGACATAAAGTTGAATCTTGCCGGACATGTCTTGTATGTGAGCAAAGCTGGCTTTACCCATGACTCGGCGGGTCATCATTCTGCCAGCCAGTTTGACGCGGACGGGTTCGGCTTCTAAGTCTTCTTTCGATTTTTCGCCATATTGGGCGAACAATTCTCCGGCAATACTATTGCGACGAAAGTCGGTAGGGAAGGCAATGCTGCCATTTTCACGTAGTTCATTTAACTTGCTACGGCGTTGTTTGATTTGTTCTTGTTCGTCTTGTTGTATGTCTGACATGGGTTTTAAATGTTAAGTTATAAAAGCACTGAGTGCGTTAGGGTATAAGAGGGTAATAGAATCAGAACACTTTTTTTAAGGGTTCAGGTGTAGGGTTCTATCGATCATTGTGGTGTTGGGAGTATTGTTTTCAAGTAGCTTCCAGTCCATTCGATAAAGGTACATATCTTCAATATAAACCCCGCCTAGCGTATTCCTGCCTAGCCTGTTGTTTCCAAGTATAGAGTTTCCCAACACACTGCGTTTTATTGCCTTAACAATGCGATTGTCGGTATTGCTAACACTAATATCATGCAATGCAATCACGTCTTCATCGGGTTTTGCAGACTCATTAATAGTATTTATACGTCGGTAATAGTTTCTTGGCCCTTCACTTCCCACGAGTGGTGAAACTATTGTCAATTTCCATGTTTTATTTTCGGCATCCAATATCCAAAAAGCGGCTTGTACTTTGGCATCAGTTTCATCTAAACACTTTATTAAGGCTTCGCCCGCTACAAGCATTTGGTCAGAAAACCATTGAGTCATAAATATTTCTTTAGCCACGGTAGTATTCCTGATTCATTATCGGTAATTGCAATATAAAGATCATGTGCCTCTTGTTTTGTGATGGCGAATTTATAACGGGACTCCTCTGACCATTCAATAACAATTGCCCAGTTTAATTTAAATTCTTCATTTTGTTTTTCTTGTTCGTTTAGTTTTTGTTTTAAGCCAGCCGTAAACATTAGATTAGCAAGGTTATGAGTGTAGCTATCATTCGCTAGTTTCTTATCGGGGAAATCAAATTCTTTAACTTGCTTGGCAATACACGCTTTCAATGTGCATTCTAGTGCGTAGCCTGCCAAATAGTAAGCACCTTGATAACAATTTGCTGTTAAAAGAATCTCTGCTTCTGTAATTCTGATACTGGCTAAATTTTCAAGCTCAATTTTATTCATAATAAATCTACAAACCGCTTTTTAAGCTCGCCTCAATAAACTGATCTAAATCGCCATCTAGCACCGCTTGTGTATTGCCCGTTTCTTGACCTGTACGTAAATCTTTGATGCGCGATTGATCGAGTACATAAGAACGAATTTGACTGCCCCAGCCTATATCTGATTTGGTATCTTCTAAGGCTTGAGCCGACTCGCTGCGTTTACGCATTTCTAACTCATATAACTTAGCTTTTAATTGCTTCATCGCCGTTGCTCGATTTTTATGTTGCGAGCGATCGCTTTGACATTGTACGACGATGCCTGTTGGGTTATGAGTCATACGCACGGCAGATTCAGTTTTGTTGATATGTTGACCACCGGCGCCACTGGCACGATAGACATCGACGCGAATATCAGCGGGGTTAATGTCGATATCAATGTCGTCATCAATTTCTGGTGAGACAAACACAGAGGCAAAAGACGTATGTCTGCGATTACCAGAGTCGAAGGGTGATTTTCTTACTAAGCGATGTACACCGGTTTCAGTCCGCAACCAGCCAAAGGCATATTCACCCTCAAAGCGAATAGTGGCGCTTTTAATGCCCGCGACATCACCTTGTGATTCTTCAATAAGTTCGGTTTTAAAGCCTTTACGTTCGCCCCAGCGTAAGAACATACGTTCGATGATAGAAGCCCAATCTTGCGCTTCGGTACCACCCGATCCAGATTGTATATCCAAGAAGGCGTTGTTGGGATCCATCTGGCCAGAAAACATGCGTCTAAATTCGAGATCAGCGACTCTTTTTTCGAAATGCGCTAAGTCATCAACTACGGTTACTACGGTTTCTTCATCATCTTCTTCTATAGCCATCGTTAGAAGTTCTTCAGCGTCAGCCAAGCCACGTTCTAAATCATTAATGGTGTTAACAATGACTTCTAATTGACCGCGTTCTTTACCTAAGGTTTGAGCTAGTTCGGGATTGTCCCAAATCTTAGGGTTTTCTAATTCTCTTAAAACTTCGACTAAGCGTTCATTCTTAATATCAAAGTCAAAGATACCCCCTAAGGGAATCACCCCGACTTTTTAGGTCGGCAATTTTATTTTTAATTGGATTTATTTCTTGCATGGTGTTGCGTTTAACCTATGACAGTCGATAGTCAATGCCAAAGACATTGCTTGATGAAAACTTTAAAAGGGCTTGATTATAAACTATAAGCGACTTGCATTCATGTAGAACTTGGCGTGATGTTATTATCTTTGGCTTGTGTATGGGTTGTTTTTTGGGGTTATTTGAGTTTGTGGTCGGGTTAGCGACAGCGTAACTCGACATCTCGTAGTGCATTGTATTAGGTTACGCTGTCGCTAACCCGACCTAAGCTGTTAAATACTGACGCCAGTCTTTAGTTTAAACAAAGTATCGACAAAATCGTATTGTTGTTATGTTTATAAGTTAAAATACCTAGTAAATTTGATAATAATTGATTTTTAACACATAGGCGTATTTGATGAAGATCATAGCTTTATATAGTATCAAGGGTGGTGTGGGTAAAACCTCAAGCGCCGTTAATTTGGCTTACATTTCTGCTTGCAAAGGCTATCGCACCTTGGTTTGGGACTTGGATCCACAAGGCGCTAGCAGTTATTATTTTCGTATCAAACCTAAGATTAAAGGCGGCAGCAAAGACCTTATAGCTGGAAAGCGTGATTTGGATGGCTTGATTAAAGGCACTGACTTTGAAAATCTAGACTTATTGCCTGCGGATTTCTCGTTTAGAAATTTAGATTTGGTTTTGGATACTAAAAAGAAACCTACTTCACAAATTAGAAAATTACTTAAACCCTTGGCAGAAGACTACGATTTTGTATTCCTAGACTGTCCTCCGAATATTTCGCTACTTTCAGAGGCAGTTTTTGCAGCGGCTGATATTTTATTGTCGCCTATCATACCGACTACTTTGTCATTGCGAACTTTAGAGCAACTGAAAGCCTTTATAGCAGAAAATAATCTGGATAATCTTGCTTTGATCCCTTTTTTCTCCATGGCCGACCGTAGAAAAAAGATGCATAAAGATATCATGGAGGATTTAATTAAAAATCATCCTGAAATATTAACAACGGCCATTCCTTATGCTTCTGATATAGAGCGTATGGGCTTAGAGCGTCAGCCTTTAGGTGGTTTTGTACATAAAGGTAAATCTATCGATGCTTATCATGAGTTGTGGCAGGAAGTAATGATGCGGGCTGACGCAGATTAAGCGTTGATTGGCTAATTGGATGCTGAATAGATGATCACTATTATTCAACGAGTTAGTATGGCGAAGGTGACGGTTAATCAACAGGACATAGCTGAAATTGGGGTAGGTATTTTGGCGTTGCTTGCTGTAGAAAAACAAGATACTGCCAAAGAAGCTGAGCGTTTAATGGAGCGTATCTTAAATTATAGGATTTTTGCAGATGAGCAAGAACGCATGAATCTAAGTTTAAGAGATATTAAGGGTGGATTGTTGATAGTGCCGCAATTTACTTTAGCCGCAGATACCCAAAAAGGTAATCGTCCTAGTTTTATTTCAGGTGCCGCCCCAGATCAAGCCCAGCAATTATTTAGTTATCTACAGCAAGTTGCTTTGGGTGTTTATCCAGCGGTGCAGTTTGGACAGTTTGGTGCGGATATGCAGGTGTCATTAATCAATAATGGCCCTGTTACCTTTACCTTACGAACCTCTAAGTCATAGTGATTATTTGCTAAAGATGAAGCCAGTTGTAGGCAGTGATTTAGTGCGTAGGAACGATAAAAAGTAGAAGCCATTAACGTAGGTCGGGTTAGCATAGCGTAACCCGACATTTTGTAGTCTATTTTGTCGGGTTACGCTATCGCTAACTCGACCTACACAAAGTTAGACTTGGTAAAACAATTCATTGCTGCGGTAAACGAGAGTTAAGCTACGTAACATTAACTAACAATTAAATTAGAATTCCGTTATGTACACAGATCCCCATATAGATGAAGCCTGGATGCGATATGCGTTTAGATTAGCTCAACGAGCCGAGCAGCAGGGTGAAGTGCCTGTGGGTGCTATTATTGTTAAGGATGAGCGGTGTATTGCCGAAGGTTGGAATACGGTCATTGATCTTCATGATCCAACCGCTCATGCTGAAATAGTTGCCTTAAGAACGGCAGGGTTGGCCTTGGAAAATTACCGCTTAGGTGCTGTCACACTTTATGTCACTTTGGAGCCATGTGTGATGTGTATGGGCGCGATAAGTCATGCGCGTATTAATCGTTTGGTGTTCGGCGCTTATGATGCTAAACGAGGTGCAGTTTGCAATGCTTTAAGCCTTGCCGACGCCAGCTTTTTAAATCATCGTATTAGCTGGGTCGGTGGGGTTTTGGAGCATGAATGCTCCAGTTTGTTGCGTGATTTTTTTAAAGCTAGACGCTGATTAATCTTCTCGTAATTGTTTATAGCGATTAATTAAGGCATTGGTAGAGCAATCATGAGATGTAATAACGTCATCATTTTTAAGTTCTGGCAAAATAACGCCTGCTAGTACTTTTCCAAGTTCTACGCCCATTTGATCAAAGGAATTAATATCCCAAACTGCGCCTTGCACAAAAATTTTATGTTCGTAAAACGCTAATAAAGAACCCAGGTTTTTGGGTGTCATTTTACTAAAGAGAAAAGAATTTGAAGGTTTGTTGCCAGGGAATACTTTAGAAGCCACTAACAAACTATCAGTTTGTTGTTCTGGGCTGAGTTTCTTTTTGACTTCTTCTTCAGTGAGGCCATTCATTAAAGCTTCTGGTTGAGCTAAGAAGTTTGAAATTAAAATATCATGATGCTCAGGCAATTTGTAATGACTGTTGGCTGCTGCTAAAAAATCGCAAGGTATTAGTTTAGTACCTTGATGTATGAGTTGGAAAAAAGCATGTTGTCCATTAGTACCTGGTTGTCCCCAAATGATGGGGCCGGTGCTATAGTCTACTTTTTCGCCTTGTAGATTAATGCTTTTGCCATTACTTTCCATGTCACCTTGTTGAAAATAATCGGCAAAATAACGCATGGATTGATCATAAGGCAATAAAGCATGAGATTCGGCATTATAAAAATTGTTATACCAAACGCCCAGTAAGGCCATAATCACGGGTATGTTATCTTCAAAAGGCGTGTTAAAGAAGTGGCAGTCGGCTTCGTAAGCACCTTGTAATAGTTCTTCAAAGTTATCCATGCCAATATATAAGGCTATGGATAAGCCTACCGCTGACCATAAAGAATAACGACCACCGACCCAATCCCAAAACTCAAACATGTTGTTGGTATCAATGCCAAATGCGGCCACATTTTCTGCGTGAGTTGAAATAGCCACAAAGTGTTTTGCTATCGCTTGAGGATCTTGAGCCTCAGCCAGAAACCAATTTTTGGCAGATTTAGCATTCATCATGGTTTCTTGGGTATTAAATACTTTAGAGGCGATGATAAAAAGGGTGGTTTCTGGAGAAAGAGATTTTAAAACTTCAACAATATTGATTTGATCAATATTAGAAACGTAATGTACTTTTAAAGAGGACGAGCTGTAAGGTGTTAAGGCCATCGAAACCATTTTTGGGCCCAATCCTGAGCCACCTATGCCGATATTCACTACATCAGTGATTGCTCTTCCGGTATAGCCCTTCCATTCACCCGAGCGAACTGAATCACAAAAAGTACGCATTTTTGTTAGTACTCGCTTGATGTCAGGCATGACGTCTTGTCCATCAACATATATAGGCTGATTAGATCTATTGCGTAGTGCGGTATGGAGCACAGCTCGATGCTCGGTGGTATTGATTTTTTCGCCGGAAAATAGTGCTTTGATTTTATTATCAAGTCCTGCTTGATTAGCAAGGTCGATTAATAATGCCTTGGTTTGTTCTGTAATTCTATTTTTTGAATAATCAAAAAGAATTTCATTAAGTTGAATAGAAAACTTGCTAAAGCGGTTGATGTCTTTTTTGAAAGCATCTCGAAGACTATCATTTTTGGTTAACTCATAATGATCTTGTAAGGCAATCCACGCTTTTGAAGTTGTCAACGACGACATGATTAAGGCTCCGTTTAAAATAGTTGGCTTAAGTCTACGAAAAGCAGGACTGGATAGCAATAGCACAATAAATGTATTGTTACTTTTGGGTTCTAGGAATGCAGTATTTTTTAATAAATAACTTATATATTTTAGCTATTTTTTAAGTAGTCCTAGAATTTTAGTAAAAATTTTTTATTTGCACAAACTATCTTATGAGTTATATCTAGTGTAGATTTTTTATTTCTGTTGCGCCAAATGTAAGCACTATACGCAATTAGAAATTAAAAATAGTATAGGATTCTATCAAGTTCTTTATTTAGCTAAAGGGGTGTGCTAGAGTCTGCAGTGCTATAACTATGGTATTTAGCTACGATTATTATTTTTGGCTAAAGTAAGCATAATAGCGCATAAAAAATTATATAATAATAAGTATTTATCGAAACGGGAAGGTATTATGAACACAGCGCAGTTATTAAAGAAGGTCTATCTTGTACTTATGGGAGTGTTTTTCTCTGCTTCAGTATGGGCGCATGGAGGTGCAGCAGGTACCGATACGGATCAATGTAAATTTGAATTAGAACCCACTCATTGGATTCATTACACTGCTTATCAACCAAAGGCGTTTCCAGCGGAAGAGTTCTGCGGTAACTTACCAGGTACCGATACTTTAACGCAGTTGGTTTTCGATTATCAGGACATGAAATACAGAAACATGTTGGTTGAGTTCGAAGTCACAAAAGAGCCAGAAGGTACGCGTGTATTTTTCTTGCCTAGTGCTAAGCATAAAAAGGGCTCCATTAATTTAGAATTGCCAAATGGCGTGCCAGAGGCAGGTCAATACTTGATCCACATTACTTTGGTGCCAGATTCAACTGATACTGAAAATCGTACTCAAGGTCAAAGATTAGATGTGCACATGGGCTTTAAAGCGGGTGGCGGCCAGCAAGTTAGCAAAAATAACTTGCTGCTATATGCATTTTTTGCCCTAGCTGGTTTATATGCATTGTATCTATCAAATGCAGGCTTTAAACGCAAAGTGAATGAAATCGTCGGTAAAGTTAAAGAATGATTAAGTCGACGTAGTTTATCTACGTGATTAACCTTGAGAGACCAGTCTTACATACAATTATAAAGTGTGTAAGACTTGGTCTGTTTTACTGGCTGCCGATTTTATTAAGAATCAAAGAGGAAAAATACAATGGTAAAGTTATTGTCGGTTAGTATGCTGTTGATGCTTTTTTCTGTGCCAGTATTGGCTCAGGATTACGAAGATCATGACGGCATGCTTATGAATCACGGCGATGGCCATTTGATGGACATGGCAGGCGGAATGGTAATGGGACAAAATGCCGATAATCTTCCTGGCGGCTGTGATCGTATCTCAGAAACCAAAGAAATTACTGTACATGCTGGACATAAATATGCTGAGAAATTTCCAGGCAGAATGTTCGCATTTGATACACAAGAATTTAACTTCAAGCCTTGTACCAAATTAACGGTACATTTTATTAATGAAGATAATATACGTCATCAGTGGATGATGCATGGTTTACCCAAATATTTATACCCTAAAGGTATGTTTCACCTAGAGGCTTCAGGTCCTTCAAAGATCTCAGGAACTTTGATTTTACCGCCGGGTGATAAAACTTATTTAGTGCATTGCGATATAGCGCAACACATGGAAAAAGGCATGAAAGCCCAACTTAAAGTGGGTAAAGGTGATGGTGATTTACCCAGTATTCCCGGTGTGACGGCTTATGTTGTTGCCGATGATTACAAAGCTACCTTGCCTGAGTTGGCTATTAAAGCCGAGGCAGATGCGGCTAAAGCAGCAAAAGCAGCTGTAGCAGTTGCCGTAACTCCGCCAGTAAAACCTGCCGTAAAAGCCGCTGTACCAGAAGAGTCGAGTATTACCGGTGTAACCGTCATTGGTTTAGCTATAGGATTGCTGTTGGCTCCTTTATTAGCACGTAAATTTAAAGGTATGAGTGCTGCAGAAGTAGTAGCTTATGTACTTGATTTATTCAGAACAAGTTTTGACTTATTAGTTAAGTGGATATCTACTTTAATGAAAATGATTCCATCTAAAAAATAAAAGAATAATTGGTTAAAAGGCCCTGCTATCTTTGGTTGCAGGGCTTTTTTTTGAGAGAAAAATGTTAGAAACATTAACGGGTATCTGGGGATTGTTTATCAGTGCCTTTATATCTTCTACCATTGCCCCAGGTGGTTCAGAAGCGCTTTTGGCTTATTTAGTGTCAGAAGGTCATCACCCTATAATTCAATTGCTGGCGGTTGCTACAGTGGGTAATACTTTAGGTGCACTGACTACTTGGGGCTTAGGTGTAATGGCGGCTAAAAAATGTCCTATTGCTAAGTTACTACCAGAAAATAAACAAAAAGCTTTGGAGCTGGTGAAAAAAAAAGGTGTATGGATATTGTTTTTTTCTTGGCTGCCCATTATAGGTGACGCATTTTGTTTTGCTGGCGGTTGGTTAAAACTGCCTTTGTTACCTGCTTGTTTAGTGATATTTTTAGGAAAGCTGGGGCGTTATGCGGTGCTTGCTTGGATGTTCGCTTGAGAGGGTTAGTTTGTTTATTAAATTATTAAGAGGTTGTTGTGCTTCGCCATTTTCCTATTAAAGGTATTCTCTATCCTCATAAGAAGCGGGATTATGTTATAGCCGCCTTTACTTTTTTTTGTGTAGCGGTTTGTTTAATCAGTGATGCTAGTGCTGGTATTGAAAAACAAAACGCACTCGGTGTTAGCGGTTGGGTTTTTTTAATAGCCTTATTGCTGGGTGAGAATAGAGAAGTCAGAACTCAAGTTGTAATTGCGGTTATTTTTGCAACCATTGGTGAGCATTTTGCTTCACCCTACATGGGCGGCTATACCTATCGCTTTGGAAATGTGCCCGCTTATGTGCCTCCAGGGCATGGTATGGTGTATTTGACGGCAGTGGCTTTAGCGCGTTCGGGATTGTTTTTGCGTTATGCTAGAGAAATTACCGTATTTGTTTTAGTCGTGTGCGGCTTATGGTCATTATGGGGCGTAAGCGGTATTCCTGAGCAAGGCGATTATGTCGGAGCGTTGCTGTTTTGCGTATTCTTGATTTATCTATTTAAAGGCCGCTCGCCCATGGTTTATTTAGCGGCTTTTTTTATTACCACTTGGCTGGAACTCATTGGTACCGCTGTGGGGACATGGAAATGGGCAGCTATTGATCCGGTATTGCACTTACCACAAGGCAATCCTCCTAGTGGTGTTGCGGCTTGGTATTGTTTAGTGGATGCTGTGGCCATAGGTGGAGCGCCCATTATCTTAAAGGCTTTCAAAACAGCACATGAGGGTTTTCGGTCGGTCAAAGATGGAAAGGAAGCTTATCAGGGCTCAGGCAATGATTAGCCTGTGATATGATACAAGTTGCATTGATTTTTAATCGAGCTGTCATTAACTTTTAAATAAGAGAAAAATATGGAACGTCGTAATTTTATGCGTTTAAGTACCGTCGGCTTAGTTGCTGGCATAGTAGCTCCTAAACTAGTCTCGGCAAATACTTATAAACCTTATAAAGGCACAAGTGATATCTATTACACCAAGGATGATGCGGGTCGTTGGAACGGAAAAGTAGCCACGCATTTACCTAGTATTGATATACAAAAAGTGAGTGATTTAGTCACGATAAAAGTAGTGACCGCTCATGAAATGAAAGGCTATGAACACTATATTATTAAGCACGTATTATTAGATAGTAACCAAAAATTTTTAGATGAACACCTGTTTGATCCTACTGAAGATAGTGCAGCTGTATCGACTTTTACATTAAAAGACTATAGCGGTAGGCTTTATGTGCTGAGTTTATGTAATAAACATGATCTTTGGTTGAATTCAGCTGAAGTTTAAATAAACCGGTGATTCGCTCGATGGAGTAAGTCTGCTTATTCTCTAAACCTAATATTGATGCTTTTAAATAACGGACTATAAATCCTTGCAGCCTAATCCGAAAAGAATTTTAGTCATTGCTATGCGATTTCTGGGGGACGTATTATTAACGACCCCATTGATTCATTCATTAAAACTTGCTTATCCTGATGCCCAAATAGATGTGCTGGTATATGCTAATACTGCTGCTATGCTTGAAGGCAATTCAGATATACATCAAATATTAATAACGGTTAATCGCCCAAACTTTGCAGACTATCGACGATTATTGCCTCTGTTATTTAGACGTTATGATCTTGCAATGGTCACGCAAGCAGGAGATAGGCCGTTTTTATATGGTTTACTAGCGGCCTCTACACGAATTGCTGTTGTGCCACCGAAAAACAATACCGGCTGGTGGAAACGTTACTTTGTGCAGCATTGGACTGAATTTGATGACAACACTCACATTGTTTTGCAGCATTTAAAGTTATTAGATGCGCTCAAGATTAAAAAGCATTTCGTTTTGATTCCGCCGCAAGTTAACGATGTTGAGCAACTGGTAAAACAATATCCTTTTATAACAGCTAATAAAGCTTATGTAGTCTTACATCCGCATCCACAGTGGACTTATAAGCAATGGACGGTCGAGGCTTGGATAGAGCTTGGTCATTATCTGCATGAATTGGGTAAGACCTTGGTATTATCGTGTGGGCCAGCACAGCAAGAGCTTGATTATGTCGCCACTATTCAAGACCGATTACCTGAAAGTACAGTTAATCTGGCAGGTCAAGTGTCCTTGGCTCAGTTGGCTGCCATCATTTCCAAAGCAAAATTATATATAGGTCCAGATACCGGGATTACTCACTTAGCAGCGGCCACTGGCATCCCAGTCATTGCTCTTTTCGGGCCGACTAATCCAGTCAAATGGGCGCCTTTTCCTGTCAACTATCAGTCAGAGTTTAATCCCTTTAATAAAGTAGGCGATCAACAAGTGAGCAATGTTTATTTAATTCAAGGTGCGGGTGATTGTGTGCCTTGTGATTTAGAGGGCTGTGATCGTCATCGCCAAAGTCATAGCGTCTGCCTTAGCAAACTGTCAGCAAAAAAAATACAAACTATTGTCTTGTCGATATTACAAAAAGATAAAAAAGCATGAATATACTTCACACAGAATGTAGTATGAATTGGGGCGGACAGGAGTTTAGAACAGCTTTAGAAGTTAATTATCTGAATAATAGTCAGCATAAATCTTGGTTGTTGTGTCATCCAAACAGTCAGCTTTATAAGAAAGGTAAATCATTAGGTACTAATGTCATGGCTATGGATTTAACTTGCTTATGGCGTGTTGATATTGCGATTAAAATATGGATTTTTTGTTTAAAAAATAACATTGATATTATTAATACGCATGGTTCAAAAGACTCTACTTTGTGTCTGGTGAGTTATTTTTTTGGTATACCCATAGTTAGAAGTCGTCAAATAACTAACCCTATAAAGAAAACCTTTGCCTATAAATATGGCTGTAAACATATTATGGCTGCCGCCCATGTTATCAAAAATAGTTTGGTAAAAGCCGGCGTCAATGAAAACAAGATTACGGTAGTAGGGGAGGGCGTAGATCTAGATGAATTTAATCCGGATGTAGCTTCGGCTTACCTAAAGTCAGAGTTCGCTATTGCTGATGAAGATGAAGTTGTTGTTAATATTGGTATGATTCGAGAAGATAAAGGGCAAATTTATTTTCTGGAGGCTGCTCGTATTATCCTAGAGCAAAAAAAGACTATTAAGTTTTTTACTATTGGTGAAGGTGTTGGCAATAGAAAGTTAGAAAAACAATAGCAAATGCTCATCAAACAATACGGACTCGAAAGGAATTTTTTTATAACCGGCTATCGGGAAGATATTGCTGCATTTACTCATTTAGCAGATTTGTTGGTAGTCGCTTCAATTGGTACCGAAGCGCAGTCGAGAATTGTGCCGCAAGCGTTTGCTACACGTAAAACAGTGGTTGTTACCGACGTCGGTGGCTTAACTGAATTGGTTAAAGATGAACAGAACGGTCTTGTAATTCCCCCAGAAAATGCCTTGGCAATGGCTGATGCTATTTTGAAAATTCTGGAAGACCTTACTCTTAAACAAAAATTTGAAAATAATGCTTATGAATTAGCCAAACGCTGTTTATCGTTCGACAGCATGATGAATGATACCCTTGAGTTATATGAAAGCCTTTTATGATGAGCTTAAATGTCTAATGTAATGTTCGAAAAAATACAGATTTTGGCGATTAAGTTCGGAGGCATTTGCACGGCTGCATTTATAGTCGCTATTTATTTTTCAACTAGCTTGGCTACTATAATTTCCGTTTCATTAGTTTTGTTGTGGCTGCTTTCTGGTCAACTAAAGCTCATTCCCTTTACTTTAAAGAAAAATCCGATTGCCGCCTGGTCGTTGTTATTGTTGCTGTGTTTCATCGTTGGTTTATGCTATGGCGATGCAACTAATAGTGATGCTCTTTCTATGTTGTCGAAATATAGGGAGTTATTATTTATTCCGATAGTAACGGTTTTTTTAAATGCGGAGCGTTCTCGCTACTGGGCCTGGAATGCTTTTATTTTGTCATCAGTGCTGATATTAGGGATTTCTTATTTGATGCATTTTGGTGTTCTGGATTTAAATCATCAGGGCGACCCTGCTTTTAAAAGTCGTATTACCCATAGTATATTTATTTCATTTTTTGGCTTTTACTGTGCCCATAGAGCCTATGACGGAATAGCCTATAAAAAATTATATTGGCTGTTGTTTATTGCTTGTGCTTATAACTTATTTTTTATAGTTGAAGGCCGCACCGGACAATTAATTGCTGTTGCTCTAGTACTTTTATTTGCTGTGCAACGCTTCACTAAGCGAGGAATTTTGCTGGCGGTCTTTGTGGTAGGCTTATTAATGCTACTGTTTTTAAATTATTCAGATAAGGCGACACGATTTAATGAAGGTGTCGTTAATATGCAATCTGATTTAAAGCCTGGGCCAGAGCAATCGCAAACCTCAATGGGACAACGCTATATGTTTTGGCGATATTCTTTGAAATTGATCGCTGAAAAGCCATTGTTTGGTCATGGTACAGGAAGTTTTGCTAAAGAATACGAGCGGATTGCACTCAATGAAACAATGAAGACAAAAAATCCTCATAATGAGTTTTTAATGGTAGGTGTGCAGTTAGGTGTTGTAGGGTTACTGGTTTATTTAGGTTTTCTAGCTAGTCAGTATTATTTATCGAAAAAATTGCCATATCAAGAAAAGTACGTGGCTCAGGGCTTGTTACTCACTTTAATTATTACCAGTCTATTTAATACGCCTATTATGGATCATACCGAAGGCCACTGGTTTTTGATGATGATAGCCTTGTGTTTTTCCTCATTATCCACCGATTTCAAAACTGAAATAAATCATGCTTAGCGTCATCATTATTACCAAAAATGAAGCCTTTCATATAGGTCGCTGTCTAGACTCAGTGTCATGGGCAGATGAAATCATCGTACTAGATTCGGGTAGTGCAGATAATACCGTTGAAATTTGTAGGCGTTATACTGATAAGGTGTTTGTCACTGATTGGCCTGGCTTTGGGATTCAAAAACAGCGGGCTTTGGATTATGCTCAGGGTGATTGGGTGTTTTCGATTGATGCCGATGAAATGGTTAGCCCTGAATTAAAAGCTGAAATTCAAGCTGCTATGGTTGAATCTTCGTTTCATGGTTATGAGATTCCTCGCCTTTCTAGTTATTGCGGTAAGCAAATGCGTCATGGTGGTTGGTATCCTGATTATGTGCTTAGGTTGTTTAAACGCGAAACAGGTTGTTTTACTGATAATGTGGTGCATGAGCGAATTATGCTGCAAGGCGATATAGGAAAATTAACGTCTCCCTTATTGCACGATGCTTTTATCAATTTAGAAGAAGTATTGCATAAAGTGAATAGCTATTCATCGTTAGGCGCTGATATGTTGTATCAAAAAAATGTTTCATCATCTTTAACTAAAGCAATATTCAAAGCTTTATGGACATTTATTCGAACTTATATTCTAAAAGCCGGTTTTTGGGATGGAAGAAAAGGTTTAATGCTGGCTATCTCTAATGCCGAAGGCACTTATTATAAGTATGTTAAATTGTTGGAATTACAAAGCCGTCAACAATGAAATTAATTTCTGTTATTGTCACAACCTATAATTGGCCGCCAGCACTAAAGCTGTGTTTAGACAGTTTATTTGCCCAGCGGGATCAAAACTTTGAGATTATCATCGCTGATGATGGTTCTAGTTCGGAAAATTTGAAGCAAACTCAGGCTTTCTGTAAGCAGAGTCCTGTTGCACTATCGTATTGTTATCATGAGGATAAAGGCTTTAGAGCTGGAACCATTAGAAATAAGGCGGTCGCAGCTAGTAAAGGAGATTATTTGCTCTTCATTGATGGTGATTGTATTTTAATGCCAGAATTTATAGCTAGGCATCGACAATTAGCTGAGTTGCAGTGCTTTGTGCCTGGAAATCGAGTCCTCTTAAATGCGAAGTTTACTGAAATAGTAATAGCGCAACAAATACCATTACATGCAAAGTCTATTAACTATTTTCTATCACTTAGATTACAGAAAAAAATTAATCGAGTGACAGGGTTTCTATATTTACCCTTAGGTTTTGTAAGGCAGCTACAACCCAAAAAATGGCAAAGAGCAATGACTTGCAATTTAGGAGTCTGGAAACAAGATTTTATTCGGGTCAATGGCTTTGACGAGTTATTTGAAGGCTGGGGCTATGAAGATTCTGATTTAGTTATTCGATTGATACACGCGGGCATTAAGCGTAAAGAAGGGCGCTTTGCCGTGCCAGTATTGCATCTATGGCATACTCATAATGACAAAAGTAAGCAAGAGCAAAATTATCAGCGTTTGTTAGATAGATTGCAGCAACAAAATTTTATTATTGCAGAACAAGGCGTTTCTCAATATTTTTAATAATTGATAAGGCACTGTCACCCAAAGACAGTCATCAACAATACGATTTAAGACATGAAAAAAAAACCGACAGCTAGTACCCAAATATACAAGCGTTTATTAACTTATGTAAAACCACATCGTGGTCTTTTTGTTATTAGTATTTTTGGTTTCTTGATGTATTCAGGAACGCAGACTTTATTCGCGGCATTAATTAAGCATATTATCGATACCTTGCAGAGTGAAGCTAGGGAAGGCATGTATTATTTGCCATTATTGTTTAGCGGTTTAATTATTATTCATGGTATAGGCGCTTACATCGGCAATTATTTTTTAGCTAAAGTATCGACTAACGTTGTACATGCTTTGCGGTGTGAAATCTTCGACCAATATACGCGTCTACCTACTAGTTATTTTGATGCCAATAACAGTGGTTATATGATTTCAAGAATAACCAACAATGTCGGACAGGTCACTCAAGCAACCACTGATGCGGTGCGTACTTTTGTACGAGAGGGTTTTACGGCCATAGGTTTGCTCATTTATTTGTTCTATTCGAGCTGGATGTTATCGCTGGTTTTTGTTGTCATCGCCCCCATAATTGTCGTGCTGGTCAGTTATGTGAGTAGGCGTTTAAGGAAAATTAGTAAGAAAATACAAGAGTCCATTGGTGATATGACTCATATTACCTCTGAGTTAGTGGGCGGCCATCGAGTGGTGCGTAGTTATGGTGGAGAAGAATATGAACGTCAGCGCTTTTTAGATAGTAGTTTATATAACCGTAGCCAATCATTAAAGCTATCGACGACGATGGCGATACATAATCCGATTATGCAATTCATTATCGCCATTGCTTTATCATTTTTGATGTATATGGCTCTGTTTTTTATGAAGCAAGCCAGTGTCGGTGAGTTTGTCGGTTATTTAACCGCAGCCTTTTTATTGCCTAGACCGATTAGACAATTAAGTGATGCTAACGGTGATATACAAAAAGGTATTGCGGCTGCTGAATCCTTATTTGAAATCTTAGATGAGCCCGGCGAAGAGGATACCGGTAGTTATGAGGCAGAGCGTTGTTTAGGTGCTTTAGAATTTAAAAACCTTTCGTTTAAATATGAGGGCACTAACGAATTAGCGCTTAAGGATATTAGTTTTAAGGTAGCACCAGGACAAACCATTGCTTTAGTCGGTGCATCGGGTGGTGGTAAAAGTACCTTAGCTAACTTAGTTTCACGCTTTTATCCTCATGATATGGGTGAGATATTATTAGATGGCGTAGAAATTAATAGCTATCAGTTAGCTAATTTAAGAAAGCAAATCGCCTTGGTTAATCAACAAGTCACCCTATTCAATGATACGATAGCCAACAATATTGCTTATGGCGTGCTGGCAACGGCGACTAAAGACGAAATTACCACAGCTGCCACCGATGCTTATGCAATGGAGTTTGTGAGTAAGTATGAACTAGGTTTAGAGACTGAAATTGGTGAGAATGGCGTTAAGTTATCGGGTGGACAAAGGCAGAGATTAGCCTTGGCGAGAGCGTTACTCAAAGATGCACCGATATTAATATTAGATGAAGCAACCTCAGCATTAGATACCGAGTCCGAGCGTTATATTCAAGCGGCTTTGCAAAAAGTCATGGGCAATAGAACGACCTTAGTTATCGCTCATCGTTTATCGACGATAGAAAATGCCGATGTCATTTTAGTTATTGATCAAGGGCGCATTGTAGAGCAGGGTTCTCATGCAGAACTGATAGCAAAGCAGGGTGCTTATGCTCGATTGCATCACATACAGTTTAAAAATCACACTGAAAATACAGAGCAACCGCTTGAAGTGGGCACAGTAAATTAAATGTGGTTATTTAGTTCCTCCTCTTTGGAAAAGAGGGGTTAGGGAGATTACTTAAATAAATCTCCCTCAATCCCTCTTTTTCAAAGGGGGAGATCTATGCGACAAAGCTATAGGGTAACTAAACACTATCTCTCTTTAAGAATACGGAGAACTATTTTGAAAAAATTTGTGACAGAGCTTGAAGAACATCAAGTGATGATCGCTAGCTTAGCCGAGCAGTCTGACGCGATAGAAGCGGCAGGGGCTTTATTGATTAACACCTTAAAACAGGGTGGCAAGATCATGCTTTGTGGTAATGGCGGTAGTGCAGCTGACTGTCAACATATCGCCGCTGAATTAGTAGTGCGTTATGAAAAGAAACGTCAGTCCATGGCGGCTATTGCCTTGACCACAGATAGCTCAATCTTAACAGCTCATGCTAATGATTTTGATTTTGAGACCGTATTTTCCAGACAGGTTGAAGGCTTGGGTCATAGCAATGATTGTCTAATAGCTATTTCTACTTCGGGTACTAGCAAAAATATTTTGAAGGCGACAGAAACTGCAAAAGCAAAAGGCATGACCGTTATTGGTTTGACAGGCAATGAAGGCGGTGAATTAAGTAAACAGGCAACCCTTGCGGTGATAGTGCCTTCAAAAGTAACAGCAAGAATACAAGAGGCTCATATTTTAATTGGGCATTGGTGGTGTGGTGTCATTGAGGAGGCATTAAGTGATCGTAGTAACGCCTGAGTTTAGCGCGGCTAGAATTATTGTTATTGGGGATGTGATGCTAGACCGTTATTGGTCTGGACAAGCTACTCGTATTTCTCCGGAAGCACCTGTACCCGTAGTTAAGGTGAAATCTATCGAAGATCGTATTGGTGGCGCAGCTAATGTCGCGATCAATATTGCCAAGCTAGGCGGTCAAGTGACTCTATTAGGTGTTATTGGTGATGATGCCGAAGGTGAAATAGTCCAACGATTATTAGAAGCCGAAGGTGTCGTGTGCGATTTTGTCGTTCAAAAGTCATTGCGTAGTATCTGCAAGTTACGGGTTATGGCGCAACATCAGCAATTGATACGCTTAGATTTTGAAGATACCCCCATACAGTTTGATCAAGTCGCTTTGCGAACTGCCTTAAAACGCCATCTAGCTGAGCATGATGTGGTGGTGTTTTCGGATTATGGCAAAGGTACCTTAGTTGAAGTAGCCAGTTTTATTTCAGACGCAAAACAAGCCGGTGTTAAAGCTTTAGTTGATCCTAAAGGGGTTGATTATAGTCAGTATGCAGAGGCCGATTTAATTACACCTAATTTGTCAGAGTTGAAAGCGGTGGTCGGTGCTTGTCAAGACGAGCAGCAACTCATAGATAAAGGCCGAGCCTTATTAGCGCAATATCAAATTCCTACGCTGTTATTGACGCGTGGTGAAGCAGGTATGACCTTGATTGAAGCCGATCAAGTCCATTCCATACCCGCAAAAGCTAAAGATGTTTTTGATGTAACAGGGGCTGGGGATACGGTTATTGCCGTGATGGCTTTATGTGTATCTTTGCAATTGCCTTTAGTGGAGTCTATGTATTTAGCTAATTTGGCAGGCGGCATAGTTGTTGGCAAGCTAGGTACCTCTACGGTTTCTTTACAAGAATTAACTCGTGCTATGCATGGTGCCAGAGATTCTTTTTACGGAGTGGTTGCAGAAGACGAACTCGCTAAACTCTTTGCTAGAGCCAGGGCACATAATGAAAAAATCATTATGACCAATGGCTGTTTTGATTTATTGCATGCAGGCCATGTGGCTTATTTAGAGCAAGCGAAAGCACTCGGTGATCGTCTTTGCGTAGCCGTCAATTCCGATGCTTCGGTTAAACAGCTTAAAGGTGAATCTCGCCCCATTAATGCCTTAAAAGAACGTATGGCTGTTTTAGCCGCTTTAGCCTGTGTTGATTGGGTGGTGGATTTTACAGAAGAAACGCCCGAACGCTTATATTGTAAGTTACTACCTGATGTTATTGTTAAGGGCGGTGATTATAGTGCCGAGCAAGTGGTCGGTGGCGATTGTGTTATTAAAGCCGGTGGCGAAGTTAAAATCTTACAGTTTGTTGATGGTCAATCAACAACAGCGATGATAAATAAAGCAAAGGGTGAGCTATGATTGTTGTTACAGGTGGCGCGGGTTTTATTGGTAGTAATCTGATTCGAGCCTTAAATAAGCGTGGCGAAAATAATATATTGTTAGTGGATCATTTAGTGAATGGTCGAAAAATGCATAATATCGCTGATCTGAATATCGCTGATTATATGGATAAAGCTGAATTTATCGAGAAGATGAATACGACTGGCTTTTTAAATGGCGTAAAAGCAGTTTTCCATCAAGGGGCTTGTTCTGCAACCACTGAATGGGATGGTCAATATGTAATGAAAAATAATTACGATTATTCTAAACAGTTGTTGCACGCGTGTATTTCTAAAAATGTCGCGTTTATTTATGCTTCTTCAGCATCGGTTTATGGCAATGGTGCTAATGGTTTTCGAGTAGAGCGTAGCTGTGAGCAACCTATTAATATGTATGCTTACTCCAAATTTCAATTTGATCAATATGTACGACGAGTATTGCCTACAACAGCTTGCCAAATTGCTGGCTTTCGTTATTTTAATGTTTATGGTCCTGGTGAACAGCATAAAGGTTCAATGAGTAGTACTGCATTTCATTTTAATCAGCAAGTGCTAGAACATAACAAAGCAAAATTATTTGCAGGTTGTGATGGTATGGCCGATGGTGAACAGCAACGGGATTTTGTTTATGTCGATGATGTGGTTGATGTCAATTTATGGTTTTTAGATCATCCAGAGCAAAGCGGCATTTTTAATGTGGGTACAGGCAGGGCAGAAACTTTTAATACCGTTGCTAATACGGTGCTTGCTTGGCATCAAAAAGGCAGTATTGAATATATTCCTTTTCCAGAGCATCTAAAAGGTGCTTATCAGAGTTATACGCAGGCGGATATTTCAGGATTAAGGCAAGCTGGGTACAGCAAAGAATTTCTGACCGTCAAAGAAGGTGTAACCCAGTATTTAGACTGCTTGAATTTAAGATAAAGCTACAAAATTAAATCCTTTGTCAGGGTATAGGTTTCTATACAAGTTTACTATCGTTCCCACGCAAGAACGATAATATTGTGGTAATGGCCAGTAGGGGCCTATTGCATAAGCCCGGTTAAATACGCTCTAATGCAATTATCAATCTACAATAATGAATGTTCGATATAGGGGCGTATGCAATACGCCCCTACGGTGTTTATTATCGTTCTCACGCAGTGCGTGAAACGCTAATATACTTGTGTAGATACCTATGTTGCCAAAAGGCTGGAAGGGGGTTACAACCAGCTTAATTTATCTTCTTGTGTACTTTTGGCTTCTTAATAGTCTTGTTTTCGAAGAATCGCAGACCTAAAAAGGTTAACCAACCAATCATAAATAAACCTAGGAGAAAACCACCATAAGCGATAGGCCAGGAGACTCCACCTGTCATCATGGTAAATTCAGACATACCCCCTATGCCAGCTAAAAGATTAAGCGGCATAAAAATAACACTAATAATGGTTAAGCGTTTAAGATCTTTGTTTTGGTTAACATTAATGAAACCAACGGTGGCATCCATCTGGAAGTTGATTTTATTAAACAAGAAAGACGTATGTCCATCCAAAGATTCTATGTCTCGTAATATTTCTCTAACCTCAGCATGCTGATCTTCAGATAAATATTTGCCACGCATTAAAAAAGATAAAGCTCTTCGTGTATCTAGAACATTTCTCCGTATACGTCCGTTAAGATCTTCTTCTTCAGCAATAGCCGCCAGTATTTTTTCGGCTTCATGATCAGTCATGTGTGATTTAAAAACTTGCCTGCCTACAGATTCGAGTTCAGCATAAACATCTTCTAGTGCGTTTGCCGAATATTCAACCTCGGCGGCATACAAATCTAGTAATACATCTTTAGCTTCTGATACATAACCCGATTCTGCCCGTGCCCTTAGTCGTTGTAAACGAAATACCGGTAGTTCTTTGTTACGGACTGAAAATAAGATGCCATTATGAAGAACAAAAGCCACGGCAACGTTGCGTGACTCATCTTTTCTATCGAGTAAAAAATCAGAATGTAAATGTACTTCGCCATTTTCTTCTATGTAGAAGCGGGCGCTGGTTTCAAGATCGGTTAAGCTTTTTGGATTAGGCAGTTCTACGTCGAAAATATCTTTTGCCCAAGCAATTTGTTCGTCTTCAGGTCTGACTAAATCAATCCAGATGGGATTAGCTCTGGCTAAATCTTCTTTAGTTTCAATGGGGATTTGGTGTAAGCGTCCTTCGTGCAAATCAAATACACGTACCATCATGCTTCGATTACGAGCTTTAGTTTCGATAATAAATTCAGCGCGTATTGCTTCAGTTATTTCTCGCCGAACATCTTCTTTACGGTCATCAGCTAGTAATAGCCAAGTTATTTGTCTATCTTCGCTGGATAGAGACTCAAGTATCCTTGCGATAATTTGGCGATCAAGATTATCCAGTAGTTTTTGTAACTCGACTCTATTTTGTTTGTGTACTAGCGTTTCTACCAAATCATGATGGGGCATATCTTGGCGCTTCACTAAGCCTTCGATGAGTTTATGCTTGGCTAGTAAGTTTTTTATGGTAACGAGGTGATTTTGAGTGTCTAAGTTAACGTTCATATTTCTGCTTTCTGTGGGGGCAGTGGGCTATTAGATAAGCTAAGAATTAGTTAAATGATTGGCTATCAGCTTAACATGGGATAAAACGCTTGCGTAGGTCGGGTTCCGGCTAGCGCCTAACCCGACCAACACCTTTTACCCTATTTTTTTAAATATTGCGGAATGATTATCTTCAAACAACAAAAACATCTCCACCACTATTTCTAGCGCTGGCAGTTATAAAACTTAAGTTATCGAAGTGAGCAAATTTCTCTTTAGCTTTATGGGTAATGGCTTCAGCTAGTTCTATGCCATCTATTGCACAAAAACCCGTAGGCCCCCAAGAGGTTTGACCAATAGCAACAGCCCCTTGTTTTTTTAACCAATCCATAGCACAAGCAACTTCAGGGCTGGTAAACACTCCGCCTTGAGCTGATGCGAAATGTTCGCCTACTGAACGTTGTAATTGGGTAATCACATCACCAAACTTACTAAGATCATTTTCAGCAACTGCAGGTAAACCTTGCATTAGCAATAAATAACATAAACGCGCAGCTTCTTGCTGAGGGAAAGGCGGTAATTCCTTAAAAGCTTGTATTTCTTGCTGGCCATGTAAGCCTTGGCCGCGTTGATCTAAAACTAAAATGAAGCGCCAATCTTTGGGGATGTCCATGTGAACGAGCATCGGCGGAGTTATTGTTTTTTCTCCACGTCCGCCGTCTACGACTAAACCGCCTTGTTCAAAGATGCCGATACCGATACCCGAACGTAAACCTCTATCCATTAAGGCTGCAATATCTCTGACTGTTAATCCTAGATCATAGTAGGTGTTTAAGGCCATGCCAATGGCTAAGGACATTTGGGTGCCAGAACCTAAGCCTACATGTTCCGGAATAGCTGTTTCAATGATGACTTCAAGCTGATCGGAAACGTTGAGTGCCTTACATAGTGAAGTTAAACATTTGTCAGCGCGATGTGCGCCAGGTCCAGTAATGGTACGTTGCTCAGCATGACTAACACTTAAGCGGGTGGCCTGTTCATTAAGGGCGACACCTATGCTGCCAAAATGGCGAGATAAGGAACCGCTTAAATCAATAAAGCCCATGTGTAATCTGGCAGGAGCAATAACTGAGACTTTAGAATGTTGAACTATCACAATAGGAAAGGCATGTTGTTGCAAAAATGAAAGGATTATACAGGATTAAAGGCATTATGAGTGAACTTGAGCATGGATTTTATGGTGTAAGTCTTTTAAAGTTCATCCAAAGCAGGACTGGGTTTGCAAGCCAGTTCTTAACGTTTAACATTTCCAAAGCTATTTAGGCATCAAAACGTTTCGGTCGGGGTTGCAAACCCAGACCGGCATCGTTAGTTGATAATGGTACTTCTAGGATCAACGACTAGGGTAATAATATCCGCTAAATTATTTACCATAATATTACAAAGACTCAATGTGACAGGATTAATGATTTTTGTGCTGGGTATCCATGCTGTATAAGCTCCAGCTCTTTTGGCGGCAAGGATACCCGCATGGGAATCTTCAAGAACCAAGCACTGATGTATGGGTACATTTAAACACTCTGCTGCTTTTAAAAAAATATCAGGTTCTGGTTTGCCGTTTAATACATCATCACGACTGATGATAGTAGTAAAAGTATCTGTTAGATTTGCAAAAGCCAGGCATTCTATAGCGTTGATAGCACTACTATTAGTGGCTAAACAATAATGGATTTGTTGTTGTTCTAATGTTTTTATCAGTTCATTAAAACCAGGCTGTACATTAATACCATAACGGTTTACTTGTTCATGCCAACAGCGTCCACTTAATTCGTTAAAGCGTTGCAGATTAAAGTCTGCACCACAATAACTGCGCAATTGTTCGGTGATGGTCTGGTAATGTAAGCCCGATAGAGATTCACAGAAACTTGCGGATAGCTCATAACCCATGTTTTTTGCAGCTTGTTGCCAAGCAATAAAATAAGTGGGTTCAGTGTCTAGTACTAAGCCATCCATGTCGAAAATAACGGCAGCAAAATCACTTAATTTAAGCACGTAGCACCTTAATATATTCGCCGTTAGCTTCACGACTAGAACCGACCACTATGCGTTTAATACCGTATTGATTTTGTTCTACGATACCTGATACTTCAACAGTTTCACCTTTAAAGGCTTGTCCGGTATAAGTCGCTGTAAAACTCACGATAGCATCAATGTCATCATGAGCTATTTTAAATTCAGCCGGATAATCAAAGGCATGTGTATCATCGGTAATAATACATTGCAGCGTAATCGCTGCACATTTTTGATAATGGCTTAAAGCAGAGTTGAGACTGTCATCAATAAAGTTTAAATCAAATTTTCGGCCATTAATGACAGCTTTATTAAATTTGCGGCGTTCGTGCCAAACATAATCGCTATAACTTAGTTCGCAAGAACGGCGATCATAAGAGGCTTGCCAGTCTTGTTCAGTTAGTTCATGTAGCTGTTGTTGATCGATTAATGCTCGAGTAATGGCGCGACATTGATTAAAAGCAGCGCGGCTATAACAGACTAAATCGATATCTGAACTCGCTTGCTGGGCTCCTATTAATAGTGAACCCGTAACGCCTGTTTGGCTTAAATCTAGGCCTGCTTCTTGTAATAACTGACAAAGCTGAATTAAGTCACTTTCAATCGTATCAAGCTGCTCAGTTTGCATAAGATCTTGCAAACGCTGCTTAGCTTGATGATGTTTAAAAATGCGCTTTAAAGGGACGGCATGTAAATGCGCATCTAAATTGGCTGAATAATAGAGGTAGTCAGGATAATGTTGTTTTAAGTAAGCGTTAGCAGGATCGGTGGTGAGCTTATTCCAAGTAGAGCCTCGCTTAATATAACGTAAAAAACATAAGACCTGATCTTGCTCGGTATTTGAACTGACCACAGCAAAAACAAGACCTTCGCTAGTTTCTATAAAATCTTTGGCAAAAATGATGGCTTTGTTCCTTGTGTTTTTAGTCATGAAAATAGTAGGTCAGGTTAGCTGTGTGCAGTTGTAGGCCGGAATAAGACCATCTAAGCGTAGCGCATGATGGCGTTTCCGGCACAGGAGTAGTGTCTATGCCGGAAACGCTTTATTGGCTTACGCTCGTAAAGTCTTATTCTGGCCTACGGCTACAACGTTGCACGACCTATGTCATGACAAAGGCAGGCAGCAACAGAGTTTATCGATCTACTGCAACTCAACACCTAAAAACTTCATCGTTTCCTTATTCTTATCAACGATAAAAACTTAGCATTCTATGCACTTGGAGCAAAAAATCTTTTACTATTTTACAAAGAAATAACGTAATCTGTTTGTAAAGTGATTTTTAGTAAATCCGATCACAAGATTAACATCAGTTTATTAAAAAATTAAGAATGCTTTAGGTTTTGTGTGTTTTTTATTGAAACTAAACACTTATTCGCCTATGCTCCGCTGTGGTTTTGATTCAAAACTAAAATCTAGTAGTTTAATGCCCTAAATCACGCCCACAGGAGACTGTATGAAGATTGGTATCCCAAAAGAAATTCACCACGGTGAAATGCGTGTAGCCACGACACCCGAGGCTGCTGCACAAATAATAAAATTAGGATTTTCCATAAGTATCGAAAGCGGTGCCGGACTCGGCGCTAATATTTCTGATGAGGCTTACAAGGAAGCAGGCGTTGAGATCGTTGCAGATACGCAGACCTTATGGAAGCAATCTGACATAATCATGAAAGTGCGAGCGCCTGAGCTCAATCTAAGTTTATCACTAGAAGAAACAGAGTTGTTATCACCTGGCGCAACTTTAATCAGTTTTATTTGGCCGGCTCAAAATGAAGACTTATTAAATAAGTTGGCCGCTAAAGGCGTTACCGTATTAGCCATGGACAGCGTGCCGCGTATGTCCAGAGCCCAAAAGCTGGATGCCTTAAGTTCTATGGCTAATATTGCTGGTTACCGCGCCATCGTAGAAGCTGCCCAACATTTCGGTCGCTTTTTTACCGGTCAAATTACCGCTGCTGGCAAAATACCACCTGCTAAAGTCTTAGTGATTGGTGCGGGTGTTGCAGGTCTTGCCGCTATCGGTACTGCAAAAGGCATGGGCGCTATCGTGCGTTCCTTTGATACCCGTCCTGAAGTAAAAGAACAAATCGAAAGTATGGACGCTGAATTCTTGATGCTCGATTTCAAGGAAGAAGGCGCAGGGGCAGGTGGTTATGCTAAAACCATGTCTAAAGAATTTATTGATGCCGAGATGGCTTTATTTGCCGAGCAAGCCAAAGAAGTCGATATTATCGTCACCACCGCTTTAATTCCTGGTAGACCCGCACCTAAGCTCATCACCGCAGAAATGGTCGCTTCCATGAAAGCCGGTAGTGTCATTGTTGATTTAGCGGCAGAACAAGGCGGTAACTGTGAGTTAACTGAAAAAGATCAAGTCGTGGTTAAGCATGATGTGACTATCATAGGTTATACCAATTTACCGAGTCGTTTAGCTAATCAATCGAGTCAACTTTATGCGACCAATCTTCGTCATTTATTAACAGAGTTAAGTCCTGAAAAGAACGGTTTACTTAATATTAATTTTGATGACGAAGTCATACGCGGTACTACGGTGATTAAAGAAGGCGCTATCACTTGGCCTGCACCGCCACCTAAACTGTCTGCAGCGCCTGCGCAACAAGCAGCACAGGCGAGTACAGAAGTCGTTGCTGAACCTAAGAAATCCTTTTTACCGCCAGTCGTTCAGCAATTATTACCTATCGTCATTGCGGGTTTGGTTCTGTTTGGTATCGGAGCAGTTGCACCAGAATCATTCATGACTCACTTTACAGTCTTTGTTTTAGCTTGTTTCGTGGGTTATCAAGTGATTTGGAATGTTTCACATTCGTTGCATACCCCCTTAATGAGCGTCACTAATGCTATTAGTAGTATTATCGTAATTGGTGCGGTGGTTCAGGTCTCTACCGCCAATAATACGGTTACCATACTAGCTGGTTCCGCTATCTTACTCGCGTCTATTAACATATTTGGTGGCTTCTTAGTCACCCGTCGTATGTTAGAAATGTTCAGAAAATAACAGGAAATCATTATGTCTCATAGTTTAGTTACGATGTCATATATCGTTGCCGCCATTTTGTTCATTTTAAGTCTGAGTGGTTTAAGCAATCAGGAATCAGCCCGTAAAGGTAATTATTACGGCATGTTAGGTATGGCGATTGCAATTATCGCAACCACCTTAAGTGCTTCAGTTACTGTTTACAGTGTATTGATTGCCGCTATCGCCATTGGTGGCTTGATCGGTGCTAAAGCTGCCTTAAAAGTTGAAATGACTCAAATGCCAGAATTGGTTGCTATCATGCACAGTTTGGTGGGTTTAGCTGCGGTTTTAGTGGGTTATGCTAATTTTATGGATAGCTCTATTTCCATTACTGGCGTAGAAAAAACCATCCATGAAGTAGAAATTTATATCGGCATATTAATTGGTGCTGTGACTTTTTCAGGTTCAGTGATTGCCTTTGGTAAATTAAGTGAAAAAATCAATGGTAAGCCTTTATTATTGCCAGGACGTCATTGGTTAAATTTATCGTTATTATTTGCTGTTATCGGCTTGGGTGCGATGTTCTTACAACAAACTGAAGCAGGTGGCGAGGCTATTATTCCTTTAGCTATCATGACTGCCATTGCGGTATTGTTTGGTATCCACATGGTTATGGCTATCGGCGGTGCAGATATGCCAGTGGTTATTTCTATGCTTAATAGTTATTCCGGTTGGGCAGCAGCAGCCACTGGTTTTATGCTTAGCAATGATTTGTTGATCGTAACTGGAGCCTTAGTGGGTAGTAGTGGTGCTATTTTGAGCTACATTATGTGCCGTGCGATGAATAGACACTTTTTAAGCGTTATCGCTGGTGGTTTTGGTACGTCTTCTGGTGGTGAAGCCGCGGCTATTGAAGGTGAAGTGCAACCTATCGAAGCAGAAGAAGTGGCTAAGTTGCTGCAAGATTCAAAAAACATCATGATTATCCCAGGTTATGGGATGGCTGTAGCTCAAGCACAACATACCGTCAATGAAATCACTAAGTTGTTACGTGATAAAGGTAAAAAAGTACGTTTTGGTATCCATCCTGTTGCAGGTCGTATGCCGGGTCACATGAACGTATTGTTAGCAGAAGCTAAAGTTCCTTATGACATCGTTTTTGAAATGGATGAAATCAACGAAGATTTTGGTAATGTCGACGTGTCTATCGTTATCGGCGCTAATGACATTGTTAATCCCTCCGCTTTAAATGATCCCAATAGCCCGATTGCCGGTATGCCGGTTTTAGAATGCTGGAAAGGTGAAACCACTATTGTACTTAAACGAAGTATGGCCTCTGGTTATGCTGGCGTAGGTAATCCTTTGTTCGTACTCGATAACACCCGCATGTTGTTTGGTGATGCCAATACCACTATGCAGGCGGTATTGAAAGCGTTGAAGGGCTAAGTTGGGTTAATAATGTAAGTCGGGTTAGGCGTTAGCCGTAACCCGACGTATGAGCTTTGAAATGTCGGGTTACGCTATCGCTAACTTGACCTATGTTACTAGCAACAAGGACCCTCATGACCACCCCCCTACAACCACCTACAAAAGCAAATCCTAAAGTATTAGCACCGGTACACCCTGTCATTGAAACCTATATGCGTGATTTACTAGATCCTACTGATCATCCGGTCTTGTTGGAGATGGAAGCCTTGGCGCAAAAAAACAACTTTCCTATTGTGGGGCGATTGGCGGGTGTGTTTATAGAAACTATGGCCAAAATGATCAATGCTAAGCGGGTCTTTGAGTTTGGTAGCGGTTATGGTTATTCTGCTTATTGGTTTGCTAAAGCGGTAGGAGCCAATGGGCAAGTGATATGCAGTGAAGCTGATCTATTAAATCAGCAAAAGGCCGAACATTATTTGAGTGCAGCCGGTTTATGGGATCGTATTGATTTTCGTGCCGATATGGCTCAGGCTGTTTTTGCCGAAACCTCTGGCTTATTTGATATTTGTTATAACGATGTCGATAAGGGTGATTATCCTGAGGTGTGGTTAATGGCTAAAGACCGTGTGCGACCTGGTGGTTTGTATATTGCTGATAATGTGCTTTGGCGGGGTAGGGTGGCTGTTGATCAATATTCCGATGTCTTTAAGGGGTGGACTGAGGCGATACGTGAACACAATCGCTTGATATTCAATGATCCAGATTTTGATGCCTTTATTAATCCAACGCGTGATGGTTTGCTTGTTGCTCGTAAGAAAACTGTTGAGTAATCGTCGCATAAAATAAGGCTGATTTATGTTGTTCAGCATTTATCGATAACTAAAGTACTTTTTGAATGGTTTCTTTTTGCGAATTCAAAGCTCACCCCATTTCTCCCTCTTGTCAGGGGCATAGCTATCTAGATAATATATTCGCTTATCGGTATATTTTTTTACACCGTATGGATAGGTCGCGACTTGTCCCTACATTACGATCGGCCTCTGGGTTGCGTCGACATAACACCTTACTAGCAATTTGCGCCTAAAACAAATCCATATCACTAGCCTTTATAGATCGTAGAGGGCTCAGTCCTTAGAAAAACCTGCTCATTAAAATCATCAGTACTATAAAGAGCATTTAAGGTGACGTCTTCATACAACCAATAGAATAGTTCAGATTCGTAAATGCTATAGCGGCATTGATAATGGCTTTGTAGCCATTGATTATTAATTGAACCAATAATTTGCGGTGATTGAGTAGTGTTAGGATCAAGATAAGCAAGTTGCAGTGTGTCTAAATTAACGAGAAATCTGTCAAAATAAAGGATGTTATCTTGCTTTGAATATTTGAGTCTATTAGGTTGAAGATCGCCACCATGTTGATCGATGATGCACTGTTGATCGAAGGCATAAAAAGCCGGTGGAAATGTAATAGTGTACTGAGTGGGTAGGGCCGAACGTAGTTGCTCATGCGCTACTGTGCGTTGGCTTTTATCCCATTGTTTGATGGTGATTTGAAGTATTAGGCTCATAGCATCATTATAAACGACTGGCTCTATGTGACATAGTAGGTGATTTTGTATGCTTCTCTGGGGCACGACCCACAGTTAAGGATTGGAGAAACTGTAGGGGCACAGATTCGCCCCTAGAAAAAACATGATCTTCGTATAAAACAATTATCGGATAAGGCTTTGTTTTTTAAACCACTATAATGCTAATAGGTTCTGCCCAAGCGCCGGAGCCATTGCGGCCTATGCCTCGTATACGTATCCAATAGGCTAGTGTAGGTGTTAGATTCTCTATAAGAATTTTAGAGCTGCTTAAAGAAGAAAGAGCATGCTTCCAATTCGCTTCGATAGTAGGATCACCTTCGGCAGTTTGAACTTCATAGCTGCCAGCGTCGTTTAATGCCGCAATATGTATATTTAAGCTGCCTTTTTTAATACCATGAATTACTTTGAAATCACTAGGCGCAGCTAAAATATCGTTAGCTGAGATATAGGCGGTGTTTTTGCGTTGATCATACCCCGTGGTTGCTAGAATTGCCGTATCACCTTGGGCGATAAATTCTAAATAAGCGGGAAGGCGCTTAAGTAATTCGGTAAGTGCTAATCTTGATTTGTTGCGTTGAGCGATTTTAAGTGTGTCGCGATTAATGCTGTCGTGATAATCGTCTTTGTAGGTTTTTAGAGCTAAGCTAAGCTCGGCAAGGCTAGGTGCTTGGGGTGGCCAAGGTATGTTGTAATGACTGTTGTCGGTTAGTGAAGTAATAATGTTTTCGGCTTTAACTATAAAATCGGGTTCACTAAGGTGTTCGAAGCGAATAATCAGTTTAGCTTGCATGGCTTAGATCTCATTGTGATTAGTAATAATACTTACGACTCTATTTTGCCGTTAGTTAGTCTATAGATATTTGTAGTTCAAAGTCAAGTTAATATTGCAGATAGATGAAATTAAAACCTAGGGCGTAGATCTGTTATTAGCAAAAGCAGCATAGTAGATCAGGCTAGCGATAGAGACTGTGAAAGTATTATGATTTTAGCCTCCCCCTTTGTAGAAGGGGGATCGAGGGGGATTTATTGTGTGATATGTTACTGTTATTTCATGATTATTTTAAATAGACCCAATCTCTTTCGATTGCTGGGATTCCGCTGTCGCTACATCCCAGCCTACGTATAATGCAGGCTGGGATGAGGTACGAATCCCAGCATTAAGCCAGGGTTCTTCTAAATGCAGGCAATGGCATTCAATAGTCGTCATTGTCGTGCATGAATGCCTGACCTATAACTGTCCCGTGTTAAGTGGGTAGCCCTTAAATGACGCTGCTTTTACTTGTGTAGATACCTATAACTAAAGAGGGGAAATAAAAAGAATACTTTCACAGTCTCGATAGCGTAACCCGACATTTCTTAGTCGATTGTTTTGGGTTACGCTACCGCTAACCCTAACCCAAAACAAAAGCATTAACTCAATGATTGCCGAGATGAGTGAGGATTTAAACGCACTGATGACAGGCTTCACTTGTCTTAAGAAGAGTCTCTTAGGTCTCATATACAGCCATCAACAGATTGATGGCTTCGCCCATAAGGGTCTTAGATGAGTCTATATGAGCTCATAGAGACTCGTCTATGACCTCTAAGATCGATCTCATCAGGTAAATGATGCTCTACTTAGTATAGTAAGAGACCCTGATACAGTCAGATTAGATGTCTATGAGTATAGTAACTGGGTTTACTTTAGTGTGTTTTTTTGCATTAATCGTATATTTTTTCATACATTAGGCTATATCTTTAACCTTACATCTGTAGGGGCGAATGAATTCGCCCCTACGACCATCATCACAATATTGTCGCTCTTGGGAGAGGATGATGTTTTTTACTTGTATAAATCCCTATACCCTTCAGAAATTGTTACCTAGCAACTCAATTTAACCCTTCGTCCTAAGTTTTTAACCTCCACTTCAAAAAAACAGATGTCAGCATAATCGCACTAAAATTAAGCCAAAGCTATCGCTAGAGAAGATAGGAATAATGCCTCTATCTCAACGCATCAATAATATAAGAATTCAGATTAATGCAGTCATAAGTGCATCAATGTGCTGTCTAAAGATAATAAGGCATTAATTTCTATCGCTTGTAGTGTGGTTGCTAAGCATAATTTGTCATAAGACAAAATTGAGAAAATCTTGTTTTTATGTTGTAATGCAAACCTTATACGTCTTAATGCGCCTCTTATTTTGTTATGTTTGAAAAAGGGGGACGGTTCCGCAACAACTTGTTTTGGAGAGTAGGCTTCAACTATGCAATTTATAATTAAAGAAGGTTTAGAATTACCCATAACGGGTGGTCCTAAACAAATCATTGAGGATGGTAATTCGGTTTCTACCGTTGCTATTCTAGGTACGGATTATGTAGGTATGAAGCCTACTATGTTGGTCAGTGAAGGGGACTCGGTCAAATTAGGCCAGGCTCTTTTTACTGACAAAAAAAATCCAGGTGTTACGTTTACATCACCAGGAGCCGGTGTTGTTAAAGCCATATTTCGTGGTGAAAAACGTGCATTACAATCTGTCGTTATTGAGCTAAAAGGTTCTGCCCAAGTATCTTTTGATCAATATAACGAGTCAGATCTGGTTAATTTAACAGCAGAACAAGTTAAAGCAAATTTAGTCGCTTCTGGCCTATGGACTACTCTACGTACTCGTCCTTACGGCAAAACACCTGCGCTTGATAGTACACCTAGTGCAATTTTTGTAACGGCTATCGACACTCGTCCTTTAGCGGCAGATCCAGCTATCATTATTAGAGAACGTTCTAATGATTTTAATAATGGCCTTACCGTGCTGGCTAATTTGACAGCTGGTAAACTTTACGTAAGTAAAGCGACGGGCGCAGATATCGCTGTTGCCAATGTGGCTACTGTTGCTGAGTTTTCTGGCCCACATCCTGCTGGCTTACCCAGCACACATATTCATTTCATTGATCCAGTCAACATTAATAAGTTTGCATGGCATCTGGATTATCAAGCGGTTATTGCCATTGGTGCATTGTTTACCACCGGCAAATTAAACGTAGAGCGTGTGATTTCTCTAGCGGGCCCTACCGTTAAAAATCCTAGATTAGTGCGTACGCGCGTAGGTGCTAATACCGATGATTTAGTAGCGGGTGAATTGTTAGATGACGTAGAAAGCCGTGTTATTTCTGGCTCAGTACTTTATGGACACACTGCAACTGATTGGTCGGCCTATCTAGGTTGTTACAGCAATCAAGTGACTGCGTTACAAGAAGGTCGTGCCAGAGAATTTTTTGGTTGGATAGTGCCTGGTAAAGATAAATATTCTTCTTTGAATGTTTATACTTCTAGTGTTGATCGTAAAGACAATCGTCTTTTCCCTTTAACTACGGACAAAAACGGCAGTAATAGAGCTATCGTTCCTGTAGGCGCTTATGAAGCCGTTATGCCGATGGATATTTTGGCCACTCCGTTATTGAAATCATTAATCATTGGTGATTCAGATCAAGCTCAATTATTGGGTTGTTTGGAACTTGATGAAGAAGATGTCTCCTTATTTACGTTTGTGGATCCAGGTAAGCATGACTTTGCTCCTGTGCTGAGAGCGAATTTAACTAAAATTGAGAAGGAAGGATAATGTCGGCTAGAAATTTTTTAGACAAAATAGAGCCGCACTTTACAAAAGGCGGAAAACTTGAAAAGTATTACGGCCTCTATGAAATGGTCGATACTTTTATTTATACTCCAGCTGATGTAACACGCGGCACTACGCATGTTCGTGATGGTAATGATCTAAAACGTACCATGACCTTTGTGGTTATCGCAACGTTCTTTTGCATATTGATGGCGATGTATAACACCGGTTATCAAGCGAACTTAGCTATGGAAACCATGGGCTTAGAGCAAATATCCAACTGGCGTAGTATTCCTATGTCGCTATTTGGTTATAACACTTTAAATCCATTTTCAAATTTGATGCATGGTGCTTTATATTTCTTACCTATCTATATCGTGACTCTAGCGGTCGGTGGTATTTGGGAAGTTTTATTTGCAACGGTACGTGGTCATGAAGTTAATGAAGGCTTTTTAGTGTCTTCTATGCTTTATACCTTGATTATGCCGCCTGATATCCCCTTGTGGCAGGTTGCCTTAGGTATCTCTTTTGGTATCGTTATTGGTAAAGAAGTCTTTGGTGGAACAGGTAAAAACTTTTTGAATCCTGCTTTAACAGGCAGAGCATTTTTATATTTTGCTTACCCTGCTTCAATGACCGGTGATTCAGTTTGGGTTGCTGTTGATGGTTTTACACGCGCTACGCCATTAGGCATAGCGGCTAATGGTGGTTTGGATGCCGTTTATGCAGCTAACTACAGCTGGATGCAATCATTCTTTGGTTTTGAGCCTGGCTGTTTAGGTGAAACTTCTACTTTAGCGATCTTAATCGGTGCAGCCTTCTTGTTGTACACTAAAGTGGCGTCTTATCGCATTATGGCCGGTGTCTTTATCGGCATGGTGGCTACGTCTTTATTATTCAATGTGATTGGTAGTGATACTAATCCTATGTTTGCATTTCCTTGGTACTGGCATTTAACTGCGGGTGGTTTTGCTTTTGGTATGGTTTATATGGCAACTGACCCAGTTAGTGCTTCTATGACCAATGCTGGACGTTGGGTATTTGGCGCTTTAGTGGGTGGCATGACCGTGTTAATTCGCGTGGTTAACCCTGCATTTCCAGAAGGCATTATGCTTGCTATTCTATTTTCAAATATGTTTGCTCCGACGATCGACTATTTCGTCATTCAAGCTAATATCAGACGAAGGATGAAACGTCATGGCTGAGAAAAAGACCCCCTGTAAACACATGGCTGCTATCAGTGAAAAGCTCAATGAGTATGAATACTATAGAAAGTTTATTGTTTATAAAGATAAAGTTCTAGCTTTAGGTAATGATAGCTTAGAAAAAACTATCGCTATTGCCGTGGCACTTTGTTTAGTGTGTGCGGTTCTGGTTTCATTTGCTGCGGTTGCTTTAAAACCATTGCAAATTGGTAATAAAGAAGACGACATGAAGAAGAACATTCTTGATGTAGCGGGTCTGCTTGAAGAAGGCGCTAATATCAACACGGCTTTTGCTCAAAAAATTGAAGCAAAGATCGTTGATTTAGAAACCGGTGCTTATGTAGAAAATATCAATGCTAATGAATACGATCAACGTAAAGCAGCTAAAGATCCTGCTCAAAGTGTTGCTATTCCTAAAGACAAAGATATTGCTCATATTCGTGTTAAAGCTAAATACGCAAAAGTGTTTTTAGTAAAAGACGGCGGACAGCTTAAGTCCATTATTCTGCCTATGCATGGTTATGGCTTATGGTCTACCTTATATGGCTTCTTATCATTAGACGCGGATGGTCAAACCGTACAAAGTATCAACTTTTACGATCAAGCCGAAACTCCTGGGCTAGGTGGTGAAGTTGTTAATCCTAACTGGCGCGCCTTGTGGAAAGGTAAGAAAGTCTATGCTGAAACCGAGCAACACTCAGCAGAGAAAGGTTTAATTGCAGAAGCTAATGTCGGCGAACCCGCTTTAAGTTTAATTAAAGGTGCTGTCGATAATACTAGGCCCGGTTCTCAATACCAGGTCGATGGACTTGCTGGCGCAACTTTAACCAGTACAGGTGTGACTAACTTAGTCAGATACTGGATGGGTAACGAAGGTTTCGCTCCGTATTTAAAGAAAGTAAAATCGGTTCAAGGGAGTTAAATCATGAGCGCAATATTAAATGATTCAATCTTAAATGATGAAACAAAAAAAGTATTAACCGCGCCTTTAGTCAATGACAATCCTATTACGTTACAAGTATTAGGTATTTGTTCGGCTTTAGCGGTCACTTCACAAATGTCGACTTCCTTGATTATGGCTTTGGCTTTAACCTTGGTAACGGCGTTTTCAAGTGCAGCGATTAGTGCGATTAGAAACCATATTCCTAGCAGTATCCGGATTATTGTTCAAATGACCATTATTGCCTCTTTGGTAATCGTGGTTGATCAGTTGTTAAAAGCCTTTGCTTATGATGTCAGCAAACAATTGTCGGTATTCGTAGGTTTGATTATTACTAACTGTATCGTAATGGGAAGAGCTGAAGGTTACGCGATGAAAAATCCGCCTTTAGAAAGCTTCATGGACGGTATCGGTAATGGTTTAGGTTATAGCTTGATCTTAGTAATCGTGGCTTTTTTCAGAGAAACTTTAGGTTCTGGTAAATTACTAGGTATCGAAGTATTCAAATTGACTAAAGACGGCGGCTGGTATGATCCTAATGGTTTAATGTTATTACCACCTAGCGCTTTCTTTATCATCGGTTTGATTATTTGGGGCGTTCGTCAATGGAAACCTGCTCAAGCTGAAAAGTCAGAGTATAAAATTATGTCGATTGCTCATGGTGAAGGAGGACATCACTAATGGAAGCTTATATTAGTTTATTTGTTAAGGCTGTCTTTATTGAAAACTTGGCCTTGTCCTTCTTTTTGGGCATGTGTACTTTTATTGCGGTATCTAAAAAGATTTCAACAGCCATGGGCTTAGGTGTTGCGGTTATGGTGGTTCAGGCCATCACAGTACCTGCCAACAATGTTGTTTATCATGCTTTGTTAAAAGAAGATGCTCTTTCTTGGCTGGGCATTACCGGTGTTGATTTAAGTTTCTTAGCTTTATTAAGCTGTATCGGTATGATTGCAGCCTTAGTACAGATTCTTGAGATGATTCTGGATAAGTTTTTCCCTGCTTTATACTTTGCTTTAGGTGTGTTTTTGCCTTTAATCACCGTAAACTGCGCCATTTTGGGAGGTAGTTTATTCATGATTGAACGTGATTATAACTTTGGCGAAAGTGTGACTTACGGTGTAGGTAGCGGTTTAGGCTGGGCTTTGGCAATTACTGTCATGGCGGGTGTACGCGAAAAACTTAAATACAGTGATATCCCTGCCGGTTTACAAGGTTTGGGTATCACATTTATTACTGCGGGTCTGATGTCGCTTGGCTTCATGGCTTTCTCT
>TBL_comb47_HYPODRAFT_10000888_pt1 | contig 39348 bp, 35 predicted proteins | sample TroBogypolimnion_40_FD_10682 | JGI IMG/M metagenome (IMG submission 10682)
CTGGGGCTGGGGCTGGGGCTGGGGCTAGGGCTGGGGCTGGGGCTGAGGCTCGTCGAGCCAAATGCTGGCCGCAAAACGCCCACAAACCCCTTGGCGACGATAGGAAAAGAAATCCTCAGTGTTGGTGACCGTGCACCAGGGGTCTGGCACCTGGGGCTGGGTCGGCGTATGCATCTGGGCCAGATTGCCAAAAAGCCGCTGGACCCCGAGGCGCTCAAGCTCGAGTTGCACCAAGCCAGGCAAATGGGCCATCCACTTACCCGCATGAAAGGCGCTGGGCTTGAACGCACGGGCATTGTCTGCACAGCGCTCAACAAACCAAGCTCTCACCTCAGGGCCCACTTCAAAGGCCGTGGGCCCAATACACGGCCCCAACCACGCAAAAATAACCGGTTGCGGCGCTGCATGAGGGGGGCGACTCGCGGGTGGGAATAACCGAAGCCGCAGGGCCTGCAGCGACTGGGCAATGACACCCCCAGACGCCTCAAGTTCATGTGCCACTTTTGTAGTGCGCAATCCCACCAAGCCTCGCCAGCCCACATGCACGGCGGCCACGGCACGGCCCCATGAGTCCGCCAACAAAACGGGCATGCAGTCGGCCACCATCATGGTGCAGGCGACGCCGCGCTGCTGCGTCCACGCCGCGTCGGCTGACTCAGGAGGGGTTGTGTCTAGGGCAGAGGCAGAGGTTGACCTTGTAACTGGCGCAGGGCCGATCAGCTCCAAAACTCTGCAGCCATGCACTTGGTTCAAGAACACCGGACTCGCACCCAAGAGCTGTGCATAAATCTGCCGGTTTTGAGCCACCCGCTCGGGCATGTCCCCGACATGAAGGCCCAAATTCAAACTGCCGTATGCCCCCTCAGACACGCCGCCACGGCGGGTGCTCAAATAGGTTCGAACACCCAGGTGCTCTAAACCCCATTGGGGCAAAAAGTGGCGAATGGTCAAGCACAAAGGGTCATTGTTGTTCAAGTGGGGATCTCATCTGTTTCTTGGGCGAGCTCTTCGATCGATGCCGGTCAATCACAACCCTCACAAGGGTAGTTTGAAGGCGTGAACATCGCTTGGCCATTGGCCTTTGAGCCTTGAGGCTTGAGGCTTGATTTTGCTGGGCCATTGTAAGTTCAGCAGTGGCGCGGCCAAGGAAGGCCCAAGGAAGGCCCAAGGAAGGGCCAAGGAAGGGCCAAGGAAGGGCCAAAACAGCCTCTCCCCCCCCTTGATAAGACGGCTAGGGTGCCATGCCTTGCCATCTGAAGGCTTCAAAGGGTTTGGTAAACTCAAGGATCACAGGCATGCCGAGCCTCCTCTTTTGAATCCATACTTTCAACTCTCAGGCCTTTGGACCTGAGGTTTGTGTGTTTTCCTCTATTCTCTTTAAAAAGTCCCCTGCACCATGAACTACAGCTTTGAACCCCATCCCCTGGTGAGCGTGCCCATCGTAGGCCATGACAGCATCTTCCCGGTCCATCGCTTGTACTGTGTGGGCCGCAACTACGAAGAGCACGCCAAGGAGATGGGCTACACCGGCCGGGAGGCACCTTTTTTCTTTTTAAAGCCCACAGACTCTTTGATTTATGTGCCCCCAGGGAGCACTACCGAGATGCCCTACCCCAGCCTCACGCAAAACTTTCACCACGAAATTGAGCTCGTGGTGGCGATCGGCAAGGGCGGCAAAGACATCGCCGCCAAAGACGCTCAAGAGCACATCTNCGGCTACGCCGTGGGGCTTGACATGACCCGGCGGGACTTGCAAAACGACATGAAAAAGCAAGGCCGGCCTTGGGATATCGGCAAAGCCTTTGACAAGAGCGCCCCGATGGGCCCAATCGTGCCCAAGGCGCAAGTGCACGGACTCGAAGACGCTGAGATTTACCTCACCGTCAACCACATCGATCGCCAGCGCAGCCACATCAACAAATTGATCTGGAACATTGCCGAGACCATTGAGCACCTGTCCAAAGCGTGGGAGCTCAAAGCCGGGGATTTGATTTTCACGGGTACGCCCGAAGGCGTCAATGCGGTGGTGAAGGGCGACCACTTGCACGGCGGCGTCGCTGGTGTTGGCACCATTGATGTCAAAGTTGTTTAGGTCAATTTAATTGCTTTTATCGCTTTAATCACTTTGGCCACACTGGCTTCACTTGAACCCTCGCCCCCAAAGCCTGTCCTAACACCCAACCCCGATCGAGTGAGCCCATGCCTTTAAGACCGCCCATCCAACACTGCAAAAATTGCGGCGCTCCCGTCCTCTATCGCTTACCCGACGATGGCGACACCAAGCTGCGTGCGGTCTGCACTGCGTGCCATAGCGTTCACTATGAAAACCCATTGAATGTGGTGGGAACCTTGCCAGTTTGGGGTGATCAAGTGCTTTTGTGCAAGCGCAACATTGAACCACGCTTTGGTTTGTGGACCCTGCCCTCAGGCTTCATGGAGCTGGGTGAAACCCTGCAAGAGGGTGCTGCGCGCGAGACCCAAGAGGAAGCGGGCGCGCAGTTCACGGTCTTGGACCTCTTCACCGTGACCAGTGTCGTCAACGTCGGACAGGTGCATTTTTATTACCGTGCCGAGTTGCACAGTGATGTCTTTGACCCTGGGTTTGAGACCCAAGAGGCGCGACTTTTTTACGAATCTGAGATCCCTTGGGATTTGCTCGCCTTCAGAACCGTGAAAGAGACCTTGACGCGGTTTTTTGCCGATCGGAAAAAAGGCGCCTTTGCGCTCCACCAAATCGACCTGCAATAACCCCTTGTTTGACCTTCGCCAAGCGTTGCGCCCAAGACTTGCGAAGAAGGCGCGTTAAACTCAGCTTCACCCTAGCTTTGGCCTGAGGGCATTGGCCAGCGCCAAGGCGCATACACTCACCGCCGTGTTGGCTTCGTCGAGCAAACGCCCCATGGTGATGAAGCCGTGGATTTGCCGCTCAAAATTGATCACCTGGGTCCTCACGCCACTGGCGGACAAGGCATCCGCATACATGAGTCCTTCGTCACGCAATGGGTCAAAGCCCGCGATGAGAATCAAGGCAGGAGGCAATCCAGCATGCGATGGCGCGAGCAAGGGTGAGGCTCGCCAATCGGTATAGAGCGTTGGGTCTTGTACATAATTGCCGCGAAACCACTCAATCGCCTCAGCCGTGAGCATATAGCCTTTGCCAAATTTGCTGTGGGAAGGCGCATCGCACAGCATATTGGTCGCGGGATAAATGAGCAGTTGATAGCACGGCGCTTGGGCCTGCCCTTTGAGAGCGAGGCAAGCGGCCGCCGCAAGATTGCCACCGGCGCTGTCGCCCCCCAAAGCGACGCGATGGGGGTCGATTTTGAGCTCTGAGTGGGCCATACGTTCTTGCAACCAAGCATAGACATCGAGCACGTCAAAGTAGGCCACTGGGAAAGGGTATTCCGGTCCCATGGCGTAGTCGACCGAGAAGACCACACACGACGACTGCTCGCACAAACTGCGGCACAGCACATCGTGGGTTTCAATGTTGCCAATGGTCCAACCTCCACCGTGCAAGTAAACCAAGGCCCCCAAACGGCCTTGGCCGTCCAGTTGGTCGTTGAATCGGGCTTTGGCCTTTGTCGGCCAATACTCCCTCACAGCAATGCTCGCTTGCCCGACCAAGCCGTGCTCGAGAGATCCTTTGGCCTGCACTTGGTGGTCCACCACCTTGGCGACTTGGGGTGCATCGGGCTGGGTGAAAGACTTTCTGGCGTTGTAGGTTTCCCGTGCTTGGGCCACCCCAAGTGTTTGAACGGGCGCCACGCCGTTGTCGATCATCAACTTTAAAAGTGCATGTGCTTGTGGATCCAACATGAAAGACCTCGCGAGGGTAACAAGAAAAAATAGCACAAAACCAAGGGCCAACGATCCTGGCCTGTGGCTTCTTTCTCGGGCTTTCAAGCCCTGAGGCTGCCATTGGCCGCAATACCAATGCTCGAGCCAATAGGAGTTTACCCTTGTTTACTCCCCTGCTTGCCAAGGGAAAACAGCAAGGACTGGCCTTGTCCCCATCGGCCTTGGTGATGCACAGGCCGATGAAAATTTCTTTATACTGTTGGCCATTGAAGCTCACTCCACCCAGCCTCTGAGGCCCATTGAGCTCAAGCAATTCGAAAAGCCCAGCAACCTACCGCCATTTCAACCCTCATCACCAAGGACCCATTTTCATGACTGAACTCAATATCAATGGCAAGAAGCACCGTGTGGATGTTGAACCTGAGATGCCGCTGTTGTGGGTGATCCGCGATGAGTTGGGGCTCACGGGCACCAAGTACGGCTGCGGTGTGGCCCAGTGCGGTGCTTGCACCGTACTCATCGATGGCGCGCCGGTTCGCTCATGCTCCTATCCCAATTCTGCTGCCCAGGGAAAACACATCACCACCATTGAAGGCCTCTCGCCCAATGCGAGCCACCCTGTGCAAGTGGCCTGGAAGGACCTCGATGTGCCGCAATGCGGTTACTGCCAATCGGGTCAGATTTTGGCGGCTGCAGCACTCCTCAAACGAAACCCCAAGCCCACCGACCAAGATATCGATGAGGCCATGACCAACATCTGTCGCTGTGGCAGTTACCGTCGCATCCGTGCTGGCATTCACCAAGCCGCCAAAACCGGTCAAGGCATCAACTCCGTCATCCACATGGTCCCCGTCACCGCGGCGCTCTCGCATGGAATGGATGGCGCACAAGTGGCTGCCAAGGAGCAAGCTTGCTCGGGAGCCTGCCCACACGAGCATGGCCACCCTCAGGAAACGGGCGAGCTGCCCCATCTTGACACCGCTTCGCTGCCTGTGCAGCAAGGGGCCTTGTCCTCCAACTGCGCTTGAGCAACCCACACACAGAGGACCAGAACATGAACACCACCCCCTCCACGGACTTGGCCCAAACCGACGCCGAGACCAACACAACGCCAAGTCAAACTCAGCCGACTCGCCGCGCTTTTTTGGTGAGCACCTCCGCCACTGCCGTCACTGCTGCGAGTGCCAGCGCCTTGAGTCTGGGTTTTCACATCCCCAGCTTTGCCAAAGAAAGCGCCAAAGCCTCCGCCGCGGTTGAAGTCAACGCTTGGGTGGTGATCCACCCCGATGACCGCTGTGTGATTCGCATTGCCAGGGCCGAAATGGGTCAAGGATCGAGCACCGGTTTGGCCCAACTCGTGGCCGAGGAGCTCGAATGCGACTGGAACAAGGTCTCTCTCGAATTCATCACGCCAGGTCAAAACTTGGCACGCAACCGCGTTTGGAAGAACATGTCGACGGGGGGCTCACGCGGCATTCGGGAAAGCCAAGAGTATGTGCGCCAAGCTGGCGCAGCGGCTCGCATGATGCTCACCCAAGCCGCCGCCACCCAATGGGGTGTGGCCGTCTCCGAGCTCAGTGTGAAAGACGGCATCATTCACCACGCGGCGAGCAAGCGTCAATTGCACTATGGGCAAGTGAGTGCCCAAGCGGCTCTCTTGCCCCCACCGGACGTGAAGTCGATCCAACTCAAAAACCCCAAAGACTGGACCATTGCAGGCAAACCGGCCAAGCGACTCGATACCGCCCACAAAGTGGACGGCTCACTCAAATACGCCATTGACTACCGCGGCAAAGATATGCTCTACGCCGCCGTCAAAGCCTGCCCTGTTTTTGAGGGTAAGCTCAAAGCCTTTGACGCCAGCGCCATCCTCAAAAAACGCGGCATTAAAAGCGTCGTCAAACTCGACGACCATGCCATTGCGGTCGTGGCCGACAGCTGGTGGCGCGCCAAAACCGCCCTGGAAGAAATGCCCATCACTTGGGACGAGGCCAACAACGGCCAAGTGAGCAGCCTCACCATTGCCGAGCACTTGAAGGAAGGCTTGAGCTCGGACAAGAATGTCTTTGCCGACACCCATATTGGGAAATTCGACGAGGCCTTTGCCTCTAGTGCCAAAAAGCTCGAGGCGGTGTACAGCACCCCCTTTGTGACCCACGCCTGTATGGAGCCCATGAACTGCACAGTGCTCTACACCAGCGACAAAGCCGAGGCTTGGGTGCCTTCGCAAAACGCCGAAGCCGCGCTGGCAGCCTTGGCCGATGGCTCAGGACATCCTGTGGAAAAATGCGAGGCTTACAACCAAACCTTGGGCGGTGGTTTTGGGCGCCGCGGTGGCCCACAAGACTATGTGCGCTTTGCCGCTCTGGTGGCCAAGCAGTACCCAGGACGGCCCGTCAAAGTGCTCTGGTCCAGGGAAGAGGACATGACGCACGATTACTACCGCCCGATTGGACAATGCTTGCTGCAAGCGGGGCTCGATGAGCAAGGCAATTTAACGGCCCTGCATGTACGGGTCTCAGGCCAATCCATCAACGCCTATTTGGCACCCCACAACATTGTGGACGGCAAGGACCGCCGCCAACTCCAAGGGCTTTGGCCTGAGCCAGGGGATGCGCAATTGGGCTACACGGTTCCTCACCTCAAAATCGAGTACGCGATGAGGAACACCCATGTGCCCGTGGGCGCTTGGCGAGGTGTCAACACCAACCAAAACTCCATTTACTTGGAGTCCTTTATGGAAGAGGTGGCCCACGCCAGTGGCAAGGACTCCTTGGCGTTTCGCCAGGCGATGCTCAAAGACCACCCCCAACACTTGCGCATCTTGAATGCCGTGGCCGACAAAGCCGGCTGGGGCAAAAGCCTGCCTGCTGGGGTCACCCAAGGCATTGCCCAGTTCATGGGCTACGGCAGCTACACCGCCGCGGTGGCCGAGGTGAGCGTGAAGGACGGCAAAGTCAAGGTTCACCGCTTGGTGCTCGCCACCAACAGCGGCCATGTGGTCAACACCAACCAAGTGGCCGCACAAGTCGAGGGGTCAGTGGCGTATGCCTTTGACTCTTTGCAAGCCGAGTCCAGTGTGCTCAATGGGCGGATTGTGGAGACCAATTTTGACAAATACAAGATCACCCGCATGGTGCAGCTGCCCAAAATTGAAACAGTGCTCGCACCAACCTTCAATTTCTGGGGCGGTGTGGGCGAGCCCACCATCTGTGTGGTGGCCCCGGCGGTCATCAACGCCATCTTCCGCGCCACGGGTCAACCCATTCGAAGCTTGCCCCTGAAAAACTCTGGCCTTGAGTTGGTCTGAGCACCATGGCAAAGAAGACCTCTGAGACTCGATGTCATGCGTGATGTTGTGTTGAAGTTGTCCGTCTTGTTGTGTTTTGGCTTGGCGCTCCATGGGGCGCAAGCGCAAACCCTAGGCTTGGCGTCTGACTTGTCCAATGAGTCTCAAGCGGGCAAAGCCTTGGTGGTGAGCCGCGAGGGACAGTGCACCCTGTGCCATCGCATCCCCGACCATGCTGGCGCCATGGGGGATCTGGGTCCATCCTTGGGGGGGGTTGCGACTCGCTTGAGTGCCCAAGCGATTGAAGCACGGGTGAAGGACTCCCGAAGCGTGAACCCTCACACCATCATGCCGCCCTACTTCTCCACAGTGGGATTGAGCCACGTGGACCCCAAGTTCAAGGACCAAACCCTGCTCACTCAGGCACAATTGCAACAAATTCTGGCCTATTTGGCAACCTTGAAATGAACGCCAAACGCAGCACCCTCCAATTCCTGACCCAACTCACGGCTTTGTTGGGCATCGTTGGAGGTGCTGCGCTCGCGCCAAGACAAAACGCCCGGGCGCAGGCCTTGGAGCGTGAGAGCGAAGATTTTCGTGTTCTTTTCAAGCAGCTCACCAATTCAGCGCGCGTCACCCAAGAGCGCGTGCACGTGACCATTCCGCGTTTGGCCGACAATGGTCACTCGGTGCCCTTGAAAGTCTGGGTCGACAGTCCTCAAAGTGCTGAAGACCACGTGAAACGCTTGGTGGTGCTGTCCGAGCGCAACCCCAGGCCCATGATCTCGAGCCTGCAATTCTTGCCGACACAAACACGGCTGGAGCTCTCCACGCGCATTCGACTCAATGGTTCGCAACGCATTTGGGTGCTCGCGCAGATGTCGGATGAACGTTGGTGGGGACAAAGCGCAAGCGTTGAGGTCACCGAGTCGGCCTGTCTGGACGCGTCTTTATGACTTCGCGCATCATCTTGCCCGCCAACCCCAAGGTGGGTTTGAAAATGGACATTCGAATCCTCATCCAGCACCCCATGGAGACCGGGTTTCGATACGACGCGTCAGGCAGTGCCATGGCCAAAAACGTGATCAAAAAACTCAGCCTGGACCTGGATGGTCTCATTCTCTTTTCGGGTGAGCTTGGCACCGGGACTTCGGCCAACCCGTTCTTACAGTGGAGTGTGATCTTACCCAAGAGCGGTTGGTTGCAATTGAAGTGGGAAGACGATGAGGGCAACTCTGGTGTAGAGCGAGTGCTTTGCAATTTATCGGCTTGATAGACCCATCTTGACCATGAATAAGCAACGCAGCATCATCTCCCAGGGCTTTAGGGGAGTGCGCCTGTGCATTCTTTACTGGGGCTTGAGCACAACGAGCCTGAACGCCCAAGTGTTGACGGGGCCAGGGGCCATTGCCCCTCAGTTCATGCGCTCAGGGATCAGCTTTGCCAGTGCGGACTTGCGCGCCACACAGGCCGATGACAGCTTGAACCCGGCCTTTTTGTGGGTTGACCAGGGTCAAGTGATGTGGAAAGAAGGCTCAGGCACGGGCTCAAGCGCTGCCGGCATCAACAGCAGTGCAGCCCACCCCTCTTGTGCGTCATGCCACCATGATTGGCAGCAGAGCATGAGGGGGGTGTCGATGAAATACCCTCGCTGGGACCCGCAAACGTCTCACCTCATCAATTTGGAGGGTCAAATCAACGCCTGCCGCACCCAGCGCCAACACCTGCCCGCCCTTGCCTATGAGAGCGATGAGTTGCTAGGCCTCACCGCACTCGTGAGCCTGGCCTCAAGGGGTATGGTGCTCAAACGTGTTCGTGAGCCCTCAATCGATGCCGCACTGGCCCGGGGCCAACTGCGCTTTGAAACCCGAATGGGACAAAACAATTTGGCCTGCCTGCACTGCCACACCCAAAACGCGGGACAACATTTGGGCGGCGAGACCATCAGCCAAGGCCAACCCCATGCCTACCCAGCCTACCGACTGGAGTGGCAAAAAATCGGCTCCTTGCAAAAGCGCTTGCGCGCCTGCTTGTCGGGCGTTAAAGCTCAGATTTGGGCCTTTGGCTCAGAGGAGTTGATGGAGCTCGAACTTTATTTGAGTTTCAGGGGTGAGGGCCTCCCCATCGAGTCGCCTGGGGTGAGACGCTAAAAAAGCTCCCAGGCCTTTCAAACCAAGGGCGTGCGCGAGAGGAAGAGATTGGCGATAATGCTTTGATCATGACACCGCCCCCCTCTTCTACTGAAAAGTTGCCCGAGCTTTTACCCGAGCTTTTACCCGAACTTTTACCCGAACTTTTACCAGAACCTTTTTCTGAAGCTTTGTCACAATCGATGCCCACCCCCCCCACTCTGGTGGCGCCAGCCCCGCTGCTTTGCCCACTGCAAGGCTGGCCCAGACGCGTGCTCTTTGTGCTGAGCTTTGAGGTGATGGCCATTTCCTGCTCGAGCTTTGGGCTTGCCCTTTTTTCCGAGCAAAGCATGTCGCACGCAAGCGTCATGGGTTTTACCTGCTCGGCCATTGCGGTCACCTGGAACTGGCTCTTTAACCTGGGCTTTGAAGCCTGGGAAGCACGGCAAAGCTTTCGCCACCGCACCGTTTGGCGGCGTGTGGCTCATGCGGTGGGGTTTGAGGTGCCGCTCTTGGTGGCCTTTGTGCTTCTTTTTGCCTGGTGGTTTGCCATTGGATTGGGGCAAGCGCTCATCATGGACTTGGCCTTGTTTGCATTTTTTTTGGTGTTCACTTTTTTGTACACCTGGGGTTTTGATCTCTTGTTCGGTCAACCTCAAGCAAAATTAACATCCAAAGTGACCCATAACTTCACCACACCCGAGGAAAAATGAGCTCGCTGTCACCGATGAAGATCGGACTCCAAACTTGGGGCAGTGAAGGCGACGTTCAGCCTTTTTTGGCGCTGGCCAGTGGCCTGGTCAAGGCTGGCCACCGTGTCACCCTTTGCATCACCGAGGTGAGCGAGCGAGACTATGCCCAAGTTGCTGCGCAAAACGGTTTTGAACTTTTGCTAGCACCCAACCCGCAGCTGCCAAGTCTTGACATGATGGACAAGATGCGACAAGCCTTCAAGGCCTTGAGCAATCCGGTCAAACAACTCAAGGTCATCAACGACTATTTTTTTCGTCCGGCTGAAGACGTTATGTTTGAAGCCGCGCAAAACTTGTGTGCCGATTGTGACCTCTTGGTGCGCCACATCTTTTGTTACCCCACGCAGGTCGCCGCAGAGATGGCAGGCATTCCCGTGGCCACCCTCTACGCCGTGCACAACATCTTGCCCTCCAAGCACCTGGCCCCATTTGGTGCGGTGAACGTGGGCGACTGGGCCATTCCTCTGTGGTGGAGACTGGCGCAGTGGTTCATCAACCGCACCTTTTTGGCACAGGTCAATCGACTGCGGACAAGCCGCGGCTTGGAAGCACTCAAGGATGTGTTGACCCAAGTCTGGAGCAACACGACCTTGAACTTGATTGCGGTGAGTCCCGCACTTTGTCGCCCCCAACTCGATTGGCCCCGTCACTACCAGGTTTGTGGATTTTTAAATCTCCCCAGCGAGGACCAAAGCGAGCGACTCACCCCAGAGACCGAGGCCTTTTTGAGCCAAGGAGAACGCCCGCTTTATTTCACCTTTGGCAGCATGTTGACGCCCGATGAGTCCTCGTGGCGTGAGGTCTTAGAGATTTGGTCAGACACGGTCAAGATGTTGGGGTGCAGAGCGATTTTTCAGCTGCCCTTGTCACAAGACACAACGCTCAGCACGCCCGCCAATGTCTTGGTGCTCAGACGGTCTCCTCACCGCTTGATTTTTCCGCGTTGCGCCATGGTCATCCACCACGGCGGCGCGGGCACCACACAGGCGAGTCTCTTGGGTGCAGCCCCCAGCGTCATCGTGGCCCACATTGCCGACCAACCGTTTTGGGGTCGTGAAATGGCGAGGCTCGGGGTGAGCGCCACACCCATGGTGCGCGAGCAAATGAGCAGCAAACGTCTCGTGCGCGCCATCCAAAGCATTCTCCAAAACCCCGACTTCAAAAAAAAAGCACAGGCGCTATCTGTGCAAATGAAGCAAGAGCAGGGGGTGGCCCATGCAATCCAAGCCCTAGAGGCACTGCTGAGCAAAAAATCTCAAAAACCATGAGTCAGCGTAGAGCCCAAAAATTTACGCAAACCCTTTCTCCGGGGCCAACACCCCGTTAAAGCCACTGAATGAATTGCATGACCTAGGTGCAGCTGGGGTGCGCACCCAGTTTCAAGTCAACTCAGATCTTTGGGCTTGAAAGTCCAAGTAAAATTTAAATCGCGGTATTGGATTTGTCACCATTCCCATTGCTATCCGCATGGATATCTCCATTGATATCCGCATGGATTTCCCAATCTCTATCACCCTATATTACCAAGCCTTTTCAACGTGATGCTTTTATGAGACTACTGACCTACAAAGACCTCGATCTGAGCCGAGTCAAAACAAGTTTTGACAAAGTCAAAGCCATGATTGAGGCCGATGATTTCCGCTCCGCAGATGTTAAAAAACTCAACCCTTCAGACTATTACCGGGCCAAGCTTGATTACTCTAACCGCTTGCTGTTGCGTTTTGCCCGAATTGGCGAGGAGATGGCGTGCTTGGCGCTAGAGGTCATTGAAAACCACGCCTACGATCGTTCACGCTTTTTAAGGGGCGCACAATTTGATGAAAATAAACTCAACCACGAGCCGGTCTTTACCAATGAGCCCGTCGTTGCGCGAGAAGCCATGCCCCTGCGCTGGGTTCACCCCACACGCAACGAATTTGAGCTCCTCGACAAGCCCATTATGTTTGATGACGATCAAGTTCGCGTGCACCGCTTGCCCCTTCCCACCGTTGTGGTGGGTTCTGCGGGCTCAGGAAAAACCGCCGTCACATTGACAAAACTGCGCGAGATGACAGGCCAGGTTTTGTATGTCACGCAATCGCCTTACTTGGCCCAGTCCGCTCGGGCTCATTACACCGCTTTTGATTATGAGAACCAGCACCAAGAGGTGCAATTTCTCAGCTATCGTGATTTGATTGAGACTTTAAAAGTACCTCTCGGGCGGGAGGTGACCTTCAAGTCTTTTGCCGCTTGGTTTGAGCGCCACCGCCAGGCACAAAGGAGCAGTTGGGCCGAACTTGATGCCCACGCTGTATTTGAAGAATTCAAAGGTGTGCTGGGTTCGGACCCGAAAGGTCCACTGGGCTTGAGCGAGTATTTGACGCTCGGTGTGCGCCAGTCCTTGCTCAACTCCAGTGAGCGTGAAGCAGCTTACGCCCTCTTTGAACGATATCGCCAGTGGCTCAAAGAGAGCGAACAATATGATTTGAACTTCATCGCCCATGAATGGCACTCGTTGGCCAAACCAACATTTGACTTTGTCGTGATCGATGAGGTTCAAGACCTCACCAATGTACAACTCTCCTTGGTCTTGGCTTTACTCAAGAAAACAGACGCCTTTTTATTGTGCGGCGATTCCAATCAAATCGTTCATCCCAATTTTTTTTCGTGGAGTGCGGTGAGGGCGCTTTTTTGGAAGGGCGTCGTTGGCGTCGAGGCAGAGCACCGCCAAGAGCTCACCGTGCTGCAAGCCAACTTCAGAAACACACGGGCCGTCAATGATGTGGCCAACAGACTTCTTAAAATCAAACAGGCCCGATTTGGCTCGATTGACCGGGAAAGCAATTTTTTAGTCAGTACGCATACAGAACGTTTGGGCAGCGTGAGCTTGGTTGCTGCAAAGGAGTCTCAGCTTCGTGATCTCGATGCGCAAAGTCGAGTCTCTGTTCAACACGCGGTGGTGGTGCTTCGTGACGAGGACAAAGCGCAGGCTCGCGAACACTTTAAGACCCCCCTCGTTTTCTCAGTCCATGAAGCGAAGGGCTTGGAATACCCCCATGTCATTCTTTATGCCATCATTTCTGGTCAAAGAAGTGCCTTTACTGAGGTCTGTGAAGGTGTAGAGCTGAGCGAATTGGAAAAAGAGGAACTGGCCTACAAGCGCCCTCGAGACAAGGGGGACAAGTCGCTGGAGTTATTCAAATTTTTCGTCAACTCTCTTTATGTAGCCCTTACCCGCGCGGTAGAGACCTTGGTTTTCGTGGAGTCCGACACGGATCACCCACTGCTGGGCCTTTTAGGTCTGGAAATCGCGCAGCAAAGCAAGGGTGCGACTTTACCGATCAGCGCCTCCTCAAAAGAGGACTGGGTCAAAGAGGCGCTGAAGCTTGAAATGCAGGGCAAGGATGAGCAAGCGCAAGCCATCCGAGATGCTTTTTTAAAAAACAAAGAGACCCCTTGGAATCCCTGGTCCCAAGCCCTCATGCAAGAGCTCAAACCCCGTGCATTTGATCGCACACTGCCCTCCAACAAACCAAGACAAAATCTGTTTGAATATTGTCTATGGCACGGTCAAGACGAGTGGATTAGACTTCTTGCCAAAAATGTCAACTTTCAACCAGCGGTGAGTTTGTTCCCCCCCGTGCAAAAATCTCCAAAACTTGATGAATACGATTTGCAAGCTCAATGGCGTGAGGCTGATTACAAAACGCTGTTCGCTTGTAAAGCAGTCGCCAATCTCAGACTCAGACAACTGCAGCCCTATGCCGCTCACAACTTCAAAGATATTTTGCGTGAATGTGATTTATACGGCGTTGATCATTTGACGACAAAAGGGGTGACGCCTTTGAGCTTGGCTGCTCGAGCGGGCAATGTGGGCTTGGTCAAAGCACTGATCGAGCGCGGCGCCAACCCGCAAATCGAGGATGAATTTGGTCACACACCGTGGCTGTTTGCGCTCAACCGAGCCATCGATGATCCGGTATTTGCCAAGCAATCCATGGGGCCACTCTTTGACCTTTTATCGCCGCCATTCTTGGATGTGCAAATCGACGAACGCTTGATCCGCCTAGAGCGAACTCAAAGCGAGTACTGGGTACTTTCGGTCATGATCGCTGGTTTTAAAAACTTGCGCACGCAGTGGACAAAACATGCCCCGCTTGAGTACATTTTTTCGATGGGATTTACAGCGCAAGACATCAGCGATTGCCTTGTGCATTTCCCAGATCATCTTTGGCGAATGCACCGACGCAAGAAAACACATGTCAGCGCAGTTTTGGCGCGTGCTGAAATAGACAGCAACTACATCCCCAGCCGCAAATTGTGGACTCGAGTTAAAAAGGGAATGTATCTGCCCAATCCAGCGATGAAAGTTCGGGATCTCCATCTCTCGGGCCGCCCTGCTCAAGACGCAGGGTGGCGTCCTATTTGCGATGTATTGAATATCTCTTGGGTTGAAGAATTGCAATACGACAAACTGAATGATTACTCTTTCAGCACTTTATTCAAGCAGAACTCAAACCCAATGATTGCCAACAGTTAGTGGCATGTGAGCCCAGTCAGATCTTTGCGCAGAATGCTATTTTACTGCTCTTGAAATGGGACCTCATCCAAGACCTTACTTATTTGTTATTTCGATCATGGGGCAGGATCAATACAAGGAAGACACTCATGCACATTGAAACTTATTGCTCGACAGCCACCAACCCCATCGAAATCAAAAAAGGGTAAGCATTTATAAAAATGCTTACCCGTATCTGATGGTCGGCGTGGCGGGATTCGAACTCGCGACCCCTTGCACCCCATGCAAGTGCGCTACCAGGCTGCGCTACACGCCGATGAATCCATTATAACCCGATCTGGGCAACAATTTTGTCGCCTCCCAAGCCAATTCTTCAGATCAACAGTTGGCGAATTTCACGCAGTTCACGCATGAGGAGTTTGAGTTGGGGCGGGTCACTCAAAATCCCTGAGGCCGTCCAGGCGTCCACCAATTTGGTCTCATCCACATCTTGGTCAGGCTCAAAAACCTCCATGCCGCTTAGCATCATCAAGCCCGAGCGTTTTTTATCCTTTTCAACTTGCACAATCTCTTGGAGTTTATTTCTCGCGCCACTGATGGTGAAGCCTTGATCGTAGAGCAAGTCGCGGATGCGACGAATCATGAGCACTTCATGGTGCTGATAGTAGCGACGGTTGCCGCGACGCTTCATGGGTCTGAGCTGGGTGAATTCTTGCTCCCAGTAGCGCAGCACGTGGGGTTTCACGCCACATAAATCACTCACTTCACCAATGGTGAAATAGCGCTTGGCAGGGATGATGGGCAAATCTATCGACATTGAATCGGTCACTATCGCGTGTTTCGTGGTTTCTAAACGGAGGAGTGAGATTACACGAAGCGGAGAAAAAAGCCAGTTAAATTTCTAAAAATATTTAGGTGTTAACCACCGTTTTGGTTATGAGCCAAGGTGCTAATGTGTTAATGAATTGGCGCTATTTGAGGCTCAAAATACAGATCAAATTAAAACATGAATGCTAAAGGGTTAAGCGCTCTGCGGATTTTGAATCATGTCTTTGAGTTTTTGACTGGCATGGAATGTGACCACTCGCCGCGCTTGAATCGTGATGGCCTCACCCGTCCTGGGGTTGCGACCTGGGCGCGGTGTTTTGGTGCGCAATTGGAAGTTGCCAAACCCAGAAATTTTCACGTCCTCTCCAGCCAAAAGCCTTTCCACAATCAGATCAAAAAACGCATCGATCATGTCCTTGGACTCGCGCTTGTTGAGCCCAATTTGCTCAAACAGCAATTCGGCCAGTTGCGCCTTGGTCAGGGCTGGGGACTCCAGCGAATTCAGTGCAAGTTCCATATCGACTCCCTGTTGGTCTGTGTTGGTTAATCTCTCTGGCCGATCGATCTTGTCTGCAAAATGGCGGCCCATCTGCTCAAAGATATGCGCGATCCACTTCGACCCGTCAAGCCCTCAGTCGTGCGCTCAAGGTTTTCGTCAAATGCGCCACGACACTGGCCACGCACTCTTCAATTTCTGGCTCCGTGAGGGTGCCAGTGCTCTTGGACAAACTCAGGCGCACCGCCCACGATCTCTCGCTCAGGCCCATTTGTGCGCTGGCCTCCTTGGGTCGGTACAAATCAAACAAGGTCGCGTCTTTGAGCAGTCCTGCCGTGGGTGACTTCCAGACCTCTTGCATCAAACGGGTGTGTGTCACCTCTTGCGAGAGCACCAAGGCCAGGTCCCGCTCAACTGCTTGGAATTTGCTCACCTCGGCGAAACTCGCAAGCGGGCGTGTCGACACGGCCGCCAAATCCAACTCAAACACGATGGGCGACTTGGGCAAGTCCCAGGCTTGGGTCAAGGCCGGGTGCAACTCACCGAGCCAGCCAATGCTCTGGCCCTGAAGATAAATCTCCGCACTTCGCCCCGGGTGCAAGGCTTGTCGCACGCCTGAGCGCCACTCAAGCTTCAGAGGATGCAAAAACGCCTCCAAGTCCCCCTTGACATCAAAGAAGTCCAACGCCTGGTCGCTGGCCCCCCACTGCAAGGGTTGTACGCGGCCATAGGCCAAGCCGCCCAAGCGCATGGGCTGATCAATGCCTTCAACCGTTTGGTCGGTGTCCATGACGCTGGCGTCCTTGATGAACACGCGCCCCATCTCAAAGACGCGCACATCGGCTGTTTTGCGATCGAGGTTGAACTTGAGCACTTGCAACAACCCCCCCAAGAGGGTTGTGCGCATCACACTCATGGAACTCACTATGGGGTTGAGCAAACGGATGGGCTCGGCGGTTTTAGAAAACGACTGCTCCCACTGCTCTTGCACAAAACTGTAGTTGATCGTTTCTTGGTAACCCAAGGTGGCGAGTTGACGTCTTAACGTGAAGGCACCGCGGTGGGACTCGAGCGGCAACTGCGCCGTGATGGGCCCCATGGGCGGTGTTTGCGTCAAAGTCTCGTAGCCCAAGCAGCGAATCACCTCTTCGATCAAGTCCTCTTCCAAGCTCAAATCAAAGCGGTGGCTCGGTGGAGTGAGTGTGATCACGCCTGGTGTTTGCGTAGGATTCAGACCCAGTGAAGCCAAGGCCTTGAACATGGTCTCTTGCCCGATCTCCATGCCAATGACGCGGCAAGCACGCTCCACCCTCAGGCTCAAGGGATGGGGCTTGGGCAAATTAAAGCGTTGGTCGTCGATGGGGCCACACACGGTTTGCGGCGTGCCACAAATATCGACCACGAGCCGGGTAATGCGCTCAATCATGGCCACCGTTTGCTCAGGATCGACACCGCGCTCAAAGCGATGTCCCGCATCGGTGGCGAAGTTAAATCGCCTTGAGCGGCCCGCCACGGCTTGGGGCCACCAAAACGCGGCTTCGATGTAGATGCTTTGGGTGTCGTCGCCAACGGCGCTGGCTTTACCACCCATGATGCCCGCCAAGGACTCTGGCCCCTGGGCGTCGGCAATGACCCCCACTTGGTCGTCAAGTTTCACCGTCTGTCCATTGAGCAAGACCAGTGTTTCACCGGGCTTGGCCCACCTTACCTCAAGAGGTCCAGAGATGCGGTCCAAATCAAAGATGTGGGTGGGCTGTCCGTACTCAAACATGACAAAGTTGGAGATGTCCACCAAGGCCGAGACCGGCCTTTGACCACAGCCCATTAAGCGCTCGACCATCCAGGCCGGCGTGGTTGCTTTGGGGTTCAACCCCCTTACCACCCGACCACTAAAGCGCCCACAAAGGTCATGGGCAGCAGCATCCACGTGAACGGCCAAGCGAGCGTCAGTTCGGACCTCAACGGGCACCAGCGCATGTTCGACAAGCGGCGTACGGGTGATCGCGGAGAGTTCTCTGGCAACACCTCGCACACTCAAGCAATGCGCCAAATTGGGGGTGAGTTTCAAGGTGAGCAAATGGTCATCGAGCTTCAAATATTCGCGGATGGACACACCCAATGGGGCCTCGCCGTCGAGCACCATCAAGCCCGCATGCTCGTCGCTGATTTGAAGCTCCTTGGCCGAGCACAGCATGCCAAAGCTCTCCAAACCCATCAATTTGACGGCCTTGATTTCCATCCCCGCTTGGCCATCCTGGCCTGGCAGCACAGCACCCAGCATTGCGCAAGGCACCTTCAGGCCCAAGGCCGCGTTGGGGGCACCGCAGACAATTTGCAAGGGGGCAGCAGACGCTGCTCCGACGTCAACTTGACACACCCGCAAGCGGTCGGCCTTGGGGTGGGGCTCAATGCCCACGATAAGGCCCACCACGACGCCCGTGAAAGCGGGGGCCACTGTGCGCAACTCCTCCACCTCAAGACCGGCCATGGTCAAGTCATCGGCCAAGGCTTGGGCGCTCAAAGAAGGATTACAAAACTCTCGCAACCAAGATTCTGGCAACTGCATCGCTTGGAACTTCCTAGAAAGGGGATTATTGGAATTGGCTTAAAAAGCGCAAGTCGCCATCAAAGAACAAACGCAAATCGTTGACGCCGTACCTGAGCATGGTCAAGCGATCGGGCCCCATACCAAAGGCAAAGCCCATGTAGCGCTCGGGCTCCAAGCCCATGTTGCGAATCACATTGGGGTGCACCTGGCCTGAGCCGGCAACTTCGAGCCAGCGACCGGCCAAGGGACCGGTGGCGAACTGGATGTCAATTTCGGCACTGGGTTCGGTGAACGGGAAAAAACTCGGCCGAAACCGCAAGGTGAGGTCTTCGGACTCGAAGAAAATTTTACAAAATGAGGTGAACACCACCTTCAAGTCTTTAAAGCTCACGCGCTCACCCACCCACAGACCCTCGCACTGATGGAACATGGGCGAGTGGGTGGCGTCACTGTCGACGCGATAGGTGCGACCCGGTGCAATCACGCGAATTTCAGGCATCAACTCACCGCGATCGAGCGCGGCGCGGTGCGCCTTCACGTGCTGCACGGCATGGCGAATTTGCATGGGTGAGGTGTGGGTTCTGAGCAAATGCCCCCCCTCGACATAAAAGGTGTCGTGCATGGATCGTGCAGGATGGTTTTGAGGCGTGTTGAGCGCGGTGAAATTGAACCAATCGGTCTCAATCTCAGGGCCTTGAGCAACCGAGAACCCCATGGAGTTGAAGATCTGCTCGATGCGCTCCAAGGTCAAGCTCACCGGGTGCAGACCGCCGGTGTGGCGCACACGCCCTGGGAGCGTCACATCCAGCGACTCCGCTTGGAGTTGACGCTCCAAGGCCTCACTTTGCAAGGCATCCCGGCGCGCTTGCAGAGCTTGCTCAATGGCGGTTTTAAGGGCGTTGATCTTGGCACCTTGGGCTTTTTTGTCGTCCACGCTCAGTTGCGACAAACCCTTCATGAGTTCGGTGATTCGGCCCGTTTTGCCCAAAAACTGCGCCTTGACGTTCTCCAAATCCGCAGGTGTTTTGGCCGCTTCAAAGGCCGCTTGGGCATTGAGCACCACGTCATCGGTTAATGCGTTCATGGCTATGAGAGAAGGTCGGGGAAAACAAAAAAGGTCAAAGCCAGCACTGTGCATGCATACGCCTTGACCTCGGATACAAGGTTGGGTTGCAAAAGGCCAAGGTGAAATGATCCACCCCAGCGCCTTGGCGCACAACCGACCGCTTGGATTAAATGGCCAATGTGGCTTTCACTTGCTCCACGATGCCACTGAAGGCCACTTTGTCGTGCACAGCCAAGTCGGCCAACATTTTGCGATCGATCTCAATCGAGGCTTTCTTCAAACCGTTGGCAAATTGGCTGTAGGTGATGCCACATTCACGGGCTGCAGCGTTGATACGTGCAATCCACAATTGGCGAAACACACGCTTTTTGGTACGGCGATCTCGGTAGGCGTATTGCCCAGCTTTCATGACCGCTTCTTTGGCGATCCTGAAAACATTGCCGCGACGACCGCGAAAACCTTTTGCAAGGACTAAAACTTTTTTGTGACGGGCTCTGGCGGTCACACCACGTTTGACGCGAGGCATAGTAAATTCTCCTGGGTTCGAACGTTAAATCAAAGGCCTGCGCTGGGAAGCATCTGCGCCATGTGACCCATATTGGTCTCATGAACAGACACACTGCCCCGCAAGTGACGCTTATTTTTGGTCGTTTTTTTCGTCAAAATATGACGCTTAAAAGCCTGACCCCGTTTAACGGTACCCCCTGGGCGAACTCGAAAGCGCTTTTTGGCGCTGCTTTTTGTTTTCATTTTGGGCATGTGATGCTCCTCTTTGAATGTGCTCGTGAGGCGTTTGCGAAACTCACGCAACCTTGTTGGCCCCGAGACACTTGTTGTTTGCGCGACCTTTGAATCAGACCAAAGCGCCTTGCGGTGCTTCGTTCGCGGGTTTGGTCACGCCACCCGGTTTTTTCTTGCCTGGCGCGATCATCATGACCATCTGGCGTCCCTCTAATTTTGGGAACTGCTCGACGACGATGCTGTCTGCCAATTCATCTCGAATCCTTTGCAACAAGGCCATACCCAAGTCTTGATGGGTGATCTCACGACCTCGAAAGCGAAGAGTGATTTTACACTTATCGCCTTCTTCCAAAAAGCGCCTGATGTTGCGCAGCTTGATGTTGTAGTCGCCATCATCGGTGCCAGGGCGAAACTTGATCTCCTTGACCTCAATGACTTTTTGCTTGGATTTCGCTTCTTGCGCCTTCTTTTGCTCTTGGTACTTGAACTTGCCGTAATCCATCAATCGACACACCGGGGGAATGGCAGTGGCCGCAATTTCGACCAAATCCACATCCAAGTCCCCTGCCATGCGCAAAGCCTCAGCAATGCTCACGATCCCAATGGGCTCGTTTTCTGGGCCAGACAATCGGACTTCCGGGGCCATGATTTCTCGGTTTAGGCGGTGTTTACGTTCCTCGCGCAAGCGACGGTCGCGAAATTCTGTAGCGATGGTGTGTGTCCTTTAAATACAAGGTCAAAATCGACCCAATGGGCGCAAAAGCTCAGTGTTTAGGAGGTTAACATGCCCAAAAGCGCAATAAATTACGCTTTTTGAGTGATATCCGTTTGGATTTTGGTTAAAAAATCTTGAACAGTCATAGTGCCAAGATCGATATTACCTCTAGCACGCACGGCAACCAGGCCCGAAGCACTCTCTTTGTCACCAATGACCAAGAGATAGGGCAACTTTTGCATTGAATAACTGCGTATTTTATACGTTATTTTGTCACTTGAGGCATCTACCACAGCCCTAAGACCTTGATTTTTCAGCATTTTGGCGACATCACTGGCATATTGGGCCTGATTTTGCGAGATGGTGAGGACTGCCACCTGGTTGGGGGCAAGCCAAGTGGGGAAGGCGCCCGAGTGCTGCTCAATCAAAATACCGATGAAACGCTCAAGGCTACCCACAATCGCGCGGTGCAGCATGACGGGGCGCTGGCGAGTGCCATCAAGGGCCACGTATTCGGCCTCCAGTCGCTCGGGCATGGAGAAGTCCACCTGAATCGTACCGCACTGCCACTGACGCCCCAAAGCGTCTTTCAGGGTGTATTCGATCTTGGGGCCATAAAAGGCGCCGTCACCAGGTGACAAGATGTACTCGCAGCCCGAGGCGTTCAGGCTGTGGATCAAGGCCGCCTCGGCCTTGTCCCAGACCTCGTCGCTGCCGATGCGTTGGGCTGGGCGGGTCGCCACTTTGTAGATGATGTCCTCAAAGCCAAAGTCTTTGTAGACCTTTTGCAGCAAGGCGGTGAAATCGGTGCATTCTTGGAGGATCTGGTCTTCTGTGCAAAAGATGTGGCCATCGTCTTGGGTGAAGCCGCGCACGCGCATGATGCCGTGCAGGCCTCCCGAGGGCTCGTTCCTGTGACACTGACCAAACTCGCCATAACGCAGCGGCAAATCGCGGTAGCTTTTGAGCCCTTGCTTGAAGATGAGCAAATGTCCCGGACAATTCATAGGCTTGAGCGCATAGTCGCGCTTCTCGCTGTCTGTCGTGAACATGTTGTCACGGTATTTGTCCCAGTGGCCGGTCTTTTCCCACAAGGATTTGTCCAACACCTGAGGGCCCTTCACCTCCAAATAGCCATTGTCTTGGTAGACGCGACGCATATACTGCTCCACCCCTTGCCAGACACGCCAGCCCAAGGGGTGCCAAAACACGAGGCCTGGGGCATGGTCATCGATGTGGAACAAATCGAGCTCACGACCCAATCGACGGTGATCGCGTTTTTCCGACTCCTCGAGCATCGTCAAGTACTGCTCCAAGGCTTCTTTGGACTCCCAAGCGGTGCCGTAGATGCGCTGGAGCATCTCGTTGTTGTGATCCCCTCTCCAATAAGCGCCCGCGACCTTCATCAGCTTGAAGTGCTTTAATTTGCCTGTGCTCGGCACGTGAGGGCCGCGACAAAGATCGGTGAAAGAACCCTCGCTGTACAAGGAGACGTCTTCGTGCTGAGGAATGCTTTCAATGATTTGCGCCTTATAGCTTTCGCCCAGGCCTTTGAAGTACGCCACCGCCTCATCCCTTGGGAGAACTTGGCGCACCACCGGCTCATTTTTATCGCTCAATTGGGCCATGCGCTTTTCTATTTCCACCAAGTCCTCGGGGGTGAATGCGCGGTGGTAGGCAAAGTCGTAATAAAAACCATTCTCAATCACGGGACCAATTGTCACCTGCGCTTCGGGGAACAAGGACTTCACAGCGTGGGCCATCAAGTGCGCGGTGGAGTGACGGATCACCTCAAGCCCCTGAGCGTCCTTGGGGGTCAAAATCGCAAGGGTCACATTGCGATCGATCACATGGCTCAAGTCCACGAGTTGTCCGTCCACACTTCCCGCCAAAGCGGCCTTGGCCAGACCCGCACCAATCGATGTGGCCACGTCCATCACGCTCAAAGCGCTGGGGTATTGTCTAACGGAGCCATCGGGCAAAGTGATATCAAGCATTTGAGAATCAGGTTAAAAGTGAACACGCGAGTCAAGAACTTCGCAGGGAAACGTCAGGAGGCAGCGAACCGAACACTCCCTCATCAAGGACCCATGACCCATCTGACGCAAGGCTTTGTGGGGGAACACCACAACAGCAAGACTGGGACTGGCAAACATCTTGTATTTTCCCATAAATTGCCAAGCGAAATGGAGTGCCATGTTGGACCCAGCTTTTGAGTGCAGCGCACACCCATTGGGCGCGAGCGCCTCCCACGCCGAGCTTGAGTCAGATTCAAGGCTAAATGTTGAAAAAAATACGCCCAGACGTTTTTACGGTCTTCATGTCTGGGCTTGCGAGTCGTTAAAAAAATCTCTTCGCCCCCGACCTTGAAAGCCCCTGGCGGGTCGATCTACAAAGAAAAGCCAATCCTTTTGACACTCGAGGCTCACCCGGCACTGCCGTGCGGCTTTGCTCAGGGTGAGCCACTGCACAGGAGAAAAACGTCACTCAGAGGGGAAAACTTGACTTTTTCAACAAAAAAAACAACATTTAACTTGGAAAAAGTGATTTTCCCCTTGGAAAGTGTGTTTTTTCCCTTTAGGATCACAGCACTGGTGAAAAGGCATTTTTCATTGGTTTTTTTATATACATTCAAGAAGGAACTTCAAAAATGGCAACTGCAAAAAAAGCCCCGGCAAAAAAAGCTGCAAAAAAAGCAGCGCCCGCCAAAAAAGCGGCTCCTGCTAAAAAAGTAGTCGCTAAAAAAGCGCCTGCCAAAAAAGCAGCGCCCGCGAAAAAAGCCCCTGCTAAAAAAGCAGCTCCCGCGAAAAAAGCGCCAGCCAAAAAAGTCGCTGCTAAAAAGCGCACTCCCAATGCAGCCTTCATGAAACCCATGACCCCCAGCGCAGCTTTGGCCGCCGTCATTGGCAACCATGCCGTGCCCCGCACTGAAGTGGTGAGCAAATTGTGGACGTACATCAAAAAGCACGGCCTTCAAGACAAAGTCAATAAAAGAAACATCAACGCCGATGACAAACTCAAAGCGGTCTTTGGCAAAGCCCAAGTCACCATGTTTGAGTTGGCTGGCTTGATTGGCAAACACTTGTCGTAATCTGGTACTTTGAATCACTTTGCCCGCACCTTGGGTGTGGGCAAGGTGTTTTGTTGACTTCTTTGATCCTTCATCGATCCTGCAATTCATTTGATCAATCCATTTGATCAATCCATTTGATCAATTCATTCGATCAATTCACCAAGGCCGCCCATTCTTGGCGCCCGACTTCCCACCCCTGGCTGTCTTGGTCCGACGTTGACCTCTGAGACCTCCTGCACCAAAAGCGTTGTTCCAATCAACTCAGTGACGGTTTGCACAATCCCGTCCGAGCCTTCCACAGCAGGTCAAAGGGCTACAAACATGGCATCTCAATCAATGCGTTTTGAGCCATTGCTCGAGTGCCACACGCACCGTTTGCATGACACCCACCCAGTCGCCGAGTTGGGGCTGCCTGAAAATTCGCATGGTGGGGTACCACACGGTTTGCGACTGCGTTAAGCCCCAACGCCAGCAAGTGTCGTAGCGGTTGAGCAGCCACACGGATTTGCCCATGGCAGCGGCCAAATGGGCCGTGGAGGTATCGACCGCAATGACCAAATCGAGCTGCCCAACCAAGGCCGCTGTATCGGAGAAATCATGCGCATCGTCCATCCAATTGACCAGGGGCAACTGCAGACGTTTGGATTGAAGCATGTCAGCAAGTTCCGATTGGGCGGGCTCGCCTTTTTGCAAAGAATAAAATTCGATCCCCTCCATTGCCAGCATTTCAAAAAGCGCCAAAGGAATGTTTCTTCTCTCATTAACCTCCCAAGAGGCGGGTAAATTCGGCCTAAAGCCCCCTGACCACACCAGCCCTACTTTACGCTTATTGGTGGGCTCAAAACGCTGGGTCCACCATCTTTGTTTGACGCCAGGAGCCTGAAGATAGGGCGACTGCGCCACAAAGGGGTCGGCCTCGTTTTCCAAATAACGCCGCAAGGCATGGGGCAAACTCATCAATGGGCAATAAAAATCAACCTCTGGAACACGTTCTCCTTGGGCAATGAGCAGATCGACCCCAGGCACACATTTGAGCAAGGTTTTCAAGGCCGCGGGCACTTGCAAGGTGACCCGGGCCTGCGATTGAACAAGGATCTGAACAAAACGCACGAACTGCAAGGTGTCTCCCAGGCCTTGTTCACTTTGAATCAAGATGCGTTTGCCCGGCAATCCTTCTTGCCCCAACCACAGCGGCTGGGTCATTGGATTTTTGCTCTGCGACAAAAATGCACCCTCGTAATCTCGCCTGGACTCAAAGTACTCCCACCCTCTTTCGTACTGACCATCGAGCAAAAGCGATAAGCTCATGTGGTACAAAATATGAGGATCCTCAGGCTTCAAAATCAAAGCCCGCTCGTAGCACTCAATGGCAGCTTTGGGGTGTTGGAGGTCATGGAGCACGTCTCCCATATTGAGCCACCCGCTCAAGTGCTCTGGATCGCACTTGATGGTTTGCCCATAGCTCATCAAAGCAGACTGCAAGTCTCGTTGCTTTTGCTGCAAAACGCCCAAATTGAAATGCGCCAATGCGCATTGGAAATCAATGGTGATGGCTTGGTTAAAGCTCACCTGGGCACCGGACCAGTCGCCCATGTATTGTTGGGCCATGCCGCGGTTGACATATGCCAAAGGGACCACACCGCCCAGATCAATGACTTGGTTAAAGCGTTTGATCGCTTGCGAATATCGGCCCATGCTGATGAGCAGCAAGCCCGCATTGAAAAACGCCTTTTCATCGTGGGTCCCGAGCTGAATGGCTTTTTCATACGCGGCCAGCGCCAAGTCAAACTGTCCCAACTGATTGTATGCAACGCCCAACTGAAGCCAAGATTCTTTGTTGCTCGACTGCAATCGAATCGAGCGTTGGTGGGCCTGAACGGCTTCATGCACCCGCCCCAGATTGAAGAGCACAAAGCCCATGTATTGGTGAGCCACGGCAAAGGACGGGGCCAGCTCAATCACTCTCTCAAAGCATGAGAGTGAACGCAACAAATCACCCGCGTCTTGGCAGGCCTGCGCTTTGCTGAAATGCGCTTCAATGTAGTTTTCATCAATCGCAATGGCCTGGTCAAAACTGGCCATGGCAGCCTCGAAGTCTTTGAGCTCACTCAAAGCACGGGCTTTGTACAAATGAAGTGCGGCGTGCTCAGGCCGTGAGACAGTCACTTGCAAAAAACACGTCAAAGCGGCTCGCCAACTCTTGAGGCCCATCAGGGTGAGGCCTTTGTGGATGTAGATGTCCTCCTGGGTGGGGTCAAGATTCAAGGCACGCTCGAATATTTCCAGAGCACTCTCGAGTCGCCCCCTCTCTTTCAAGGCCACCCCCCACTGCAAAAGGCACCTCAAGTCGACCGGGTTCAATGCATGCGCGCGTTCAAAATATTCAACGGCAAGGTCAAAATTCTTGGTTTGTGCGCAAATCACCGCACTCCAATAAAGTGCCTCGAAGTGCCGCTCATCCAACTTCAATGTTTTACCGTAAAACGCCAAAGCGCGGTCCAACTCTCCTTTTTGTTGGCATTGTTGGCCACTCTCAAAGAGTTCTTTGGTACCCACGGTGTGGGTTGGTGAGACAGGAGAAAATTTCATTAATCAACAACAGATACGGATTTTGTGATCTTTGGTGCATTTTAGGCGCTAAGATGCAAGAGTGCACCTCATTATTGTTCGCAAGAGGGCCATGGGTTGACACGCGAGTGGATCACAAACGCTCCAGTGTGAAGGCCGTTCACGAGAAGACTTGGCTTTGGCTTATTTTTCTCAGCTCACACCTCAAAACTGACAAAAAAACCCTTTCACCACGGCCAACTCAGCGTTGAATGGCACCCGAGATGAACTTTGAACTCAAGCACGAGCCACTTGTCGCCATTGAATCGCATGTCTGCATTGCCAGAACCCCACGCGCGCAGGCTTTGGAAATGCTCCAAGACGCAAGCATTGACCCCGACATGGCCAACCGCTACATGCGCTTGTTTTACTTGTTTCAAGGCACTCAACAAGACGATTTTTCTCTACAAATGCAGGCCAAGGCCTTGAGCCTGAGGCGGACATACCGACTTCAAACCCACGCTCACCCGGGAGAGCGAGCGCTTCGCTTATTGGCACTGTGCGCGCCGGGCGACATGCGAGAAAACCTTCCCCTGGACTATTTGGTCGAAAACCAGCCCATCCAACTCGAACTGCTCTACCTCTTGCCTGGAGAGCCAGCACCCACGCAAATCCCCGAGCACGACGTGGCCATCGTGGCCATAGGCCACTCCAAAAGCAATGCCCCAATTTTAGAAGCCTTGTGCGAATGGGCTGCGCATTGGCCCAGGCCTATGCTCAATACTCCGACTTGGATATCCTTTTGTGAGCGCGAACGCGCCTACCAAACTTTGCGGGACATTCCAGGCCTGCTCATGGCTCAGCAAGAAAGGCACACCCGCGCTCGCCTTTTGGCCATGGCCCACTCTTGGGAAGTCCAAAGCGACAAACCGTTGCCACTGCCCTTCACGCTCAGACCCAGCGAGCTGCATGCGGGCATCGGTTTTGAACTGATCACCCGTCCTGAAGAGTTTTTACACTATTTGAATGAGCACCGCGAAGAAGACTTCTACGCCTGCCCTTACCTTCCCTACCAAAGCGACGATCAACAGTACCGCAAGTTTCGCCTCTGTCTGATCCAAGGCAGGCCCTTTGTCAGCCATTTGGCCATCTCTGCACACTGGGTGGTGCATTACAAATCGGCCCATATGGAGTTCAATGAAGACAAAAAAAGAGAAGAGCAGCGTTTCATGGAGGATTTTGAGGACCTCATTGCCAAGCCGTTTGCGTCGATTTTTGAAGCCATTTACCGCTTGATCCCCTTGGATTACTTGGTGCTCGACTGCGCACTGAGTGCCAAGGGCGGGCTGATTGTGTTTGAAATCGACAACTCCGCTTGGGTGCACGACACCGACGCAGAAGAACTGTTTCCTTACAAAAAAGCCATTATGAAAAAAACCTTCGATGCTTTTTATCAAATGCTCATCAATTCCAAGCCTTGAGCCATGAACATATTGAACCAAAGAAACTTCTCTGCTGGCCCGGGCGCCTTGCCCAGTGCCGTGCTCGAGCAGGTCCAACAAGCCATTCAAGCCTTGCCCGAGACTGGTGTCTCGATTTTGGGCATGAGCCACCGAAGTGATTGGTTCATGGGCCTTATCCATGAGGCCGAGATGAGGCTGCGTACCCTTTTGGCCATTCCTCAGAATTACCACGTGATGTTCTTGCAAGGCGGCAGCAGCCTGCAGTTTTCCATGATCGCCATGGCTTACTTGAAAGGCACAGGAAAAACTGCCGCCTATATGCAAACAGGCTACTGGAGCGCCAAGGCCCCAGTTGAGGCCGCACTCGAAGGCGATGTGCACGTGGCTTGGAGTGGTGAGGCCGAAGGCTACCAAAGCCTGCCGAGTTGGGGGCAATTGCAAATCGACCCTCAGGCGGCTTACTTGCATTACGTCTCCAATGAAACGGTCGAAGGCCTAGAGTTCACTGATCACCCCAAGGGCCTGGGCGTGCCCATCATTTGCGACATGTCTTCCAATTTATTGTCACGCCCCATCGATGTGAGCGCCTTCGATTTGATCTACGCCCATGCGCAAAAAAACTTGGGGCCAGCAGGCGTAACGGTGGTGATCGTCAAAGACGCTTTTTTGGATATGGCAAGGAACGATTTGCCATCGATGCTCAACTATCACACCCAGTTGAAAGCACAGTCGGTCTACAACACGCCTTGCGTGTTTTCTATTTACGTCCTCAATTTGGTCGTCCAGTGGCTACTTGAAGACGTGGGAAGCCTCAAGGCCATGGGCGAGCTCAACGCCCAAAAAGCCGCAGTGGTTTATCAAGCCCTCAATCTATTCCCAGAGCACTTTCGCATCCATGCCAAATTGCCATTTCGCTCCCAAATGAATGTGGCCTTTCGGCTGCAAAGCCCCGAAAAAGAAAGGGAATTTCTAGCGCATGCTGCGCTTGAGGGCTTCACGGGCCTAGAGGGTCATCGCTCCTTGGGGGGGCTGAGAATCTCACTCTACAATGCCATTGAGCTCGTCGCGGCAAGCGAATTGGCTGGGTTTTTAAAGCAAGAAGCTGAGCGTTGAGTCCCGCCCAGCATGCTTGTTAAATTTATAGGTAAGATCTGAATTTGCCTCTAGGGCTAACCATTAGGTCTTTGCCCCAATGACCAAGGATCTGGCCACTTTGCTAATATGCCAGCATGATGGAAATGCACACCACACTCATCAAACGATTCAAAAATGCAGGTTTTTCAAAATAATCCACAATCTACTTCTTTATTGAAATAAGCCCATGAGCAGACTCAATGTGATGCTCCTTTTTTTGGTGAGTGTGACCTATTACGGGGTGTTTTTTCTCAATGAAGAATTGTTTTCGTCCTTAGACTACACGGATCATGTCAATTGGATTTTCTTGCCCTCAGGCATGATCTTAGGATTTGTACTGGTCTTGGAGGAGATTGGCGCCTTGGGCATTTTTATGGCCTCTTTGGTTATCAATCTTCAAATCCACACCAATGAAACGATCTGGGTTGGGGTGGTCACGAGTTTGATCAGCGCGATCACCCCCATGATCGCGCGTCAAATTTGTACGCATTGGATTGGCCTCGATCAGGATTTACGGGACTTGAATTCTAAAAAAATCATTGAGTGCTCTATCATTTTTGCCCTCATCTCCAGCGCCATTCATCAGTTGTGGTTCCATTACGAAAAACTCGACGAGACTTTTATTGCCGATTTATGGGCCATGTTTGTGGGCGATGTATCAGGCAGCTTATTGGTGCTTTTTTTGGGCGTTTACTCCACCAAACTCTATCGTTACACGCGAGATCGATTGCGTTAAATACGCCAAAACAACCCACGGTTGAGTGCCATTGCATCGGTGGCCCAAAGTTATCTTCGGAACACTTGGTGAACAATTGGTGAACACTTGGAAAACACTTAGACCCTCGCAACTGTCGTAGCCCTAGAATCACTCGATTCACCACATGGGAGACCGCAATGGCTCAAGGTTTTTCAGCTCAATTCGCCGCTCACCGGTCCTTGCAAAAGAAACCAAGGCGCTGGAGAACGCTCTGTGCGCTATGGATCCAGAAGTTGGGCAAGGTGTACTGGACTGGTCTTTTTTCTTGCCTTCTGACCCAGGCGAGCTGGGCACAAACCAATGCTGCGGGTGCATTGGCGAACCCGCCATTGGGTGCTGGGTCAAACACCTCTTCCTATCCCAACCGGGCCGTGAAGTTCATTGTGCCCATCACCCCAGGTGGGAGCAACGATGTGGTGGCGCGCTTGATTGGGCAAAGGCTCACAGAGCTCTGGGGCCAAGCGGTGGTGGTGGACAACAAGCCAGGAGCAGGAATGAACTTGGGGGCAGACTTTGTCGCCAAAAGTGCCCCCGACGGCTACACTTGGTTGTTGGGCGCCAACAATATTTTCGTCACGAATCCGCATGTGGGGAAAGTCCCTTTTGATGTCTTTAAAGACTTCAGTCCCGTTACGGTCGTGGCCTCGGTGCCTTTCGTGCTCGTGGTGCACCCCTCCATCGGCGTCAAATCCGTGGCCGCTCTTGTTGATTACGCCAAGAAAAATCCTGGCCGCTTGAACTACGGCTCTTCGGGCAACGGCTCGCCTCAGCAACTGGCCTCAGAGATGCTCAACTATCAAGCGGGCATTACCATGCAGCATGTCCCTTACAAAGGGGCCGTGCCTGCCATCACCGATTTGCTGGGCGGGCGACTCCAAGTCTTCATTGGCGCCATCAACTCCTTGCTGCCCTACACGAAGGATGGCAAGCTGATTTTGTTGGCCGCAGCGGGAGGCAAACGGTTCGCCGCGTTTCCCGATTTGCCCGCCATCGCAGAGACTGTGCCCGGTGTTGCCTTGGATGTTTGGTTGGGGGTTTTTATGCCAAGCGGTGTGCCCAAAGAGATCATCTCAAAAGTCAACGCCGACATTGCCCGCGTGCTGCTCACCCCAGAGGTCAAGTCCAACTTGGCCTTGCAAGGCATTGAAGCGGCCACCAGCACACCCGAGGCGTTGGCCCAAACCATTCGGGACGACTATGCCCGATGGGGTCGGGTCATTGAGGCCACGAACATCAAAGCCGACTAGCCAGACTAAGCTGCTTTGGAGCACCTGTCCGCAGATCCTTGGATGCTTCATGTCCTATTTCAACCCTTGCCGCCTTTTTACTTCAAATTGATAATTATTTTATGACGCAACGTGAAATTCCAGTTCCCAGTCAGCCCAGCAACGACGCTTGGGGCAGCGACTCAATTGCCCAATGTTTAAGAAGCCTGGGGTTACCCTATTTGGCCCTGAACCCTGGGGCCAGCTACCGAGGACTGCACGACAGCTTGGTCAACTATTTGGGCAATGAAAACCCACAAATACTGCTGTGCCTGCACGAAGAGGTGGCCATCTCCTTGGCGCAAGGCTACGCCAAGATCAGTGGTCACATGATGGGCGCGGTGGTGCACTCCAATGTGGGCTTGATGCATGCCACCATGGCGATCTTCAACGCTTGGTGTGACCGAACGCCCATTTTGATACTGGGTGCCACCGGTCCATGGGATGCTGCCAAACGCAGACCCTGGATCGACTGGATTCACACCAGTGCTGACCAAGGTGCGCTGGTGCGAGACTACACCAAATGGGACAACCAACCGGGCTCCATTCCTGCCGCCATCGAAGCCATTCTAAGAGGTCAACAAATCGCACAAACCTCTCCACAGGGACCCGTTTACATCAATTTGGATGCGGCACTTCAAGAGTCCAAAACCGAGGGATTGATCAAAACCCCAGCAATCACCCGCCACGCCCCTCCCATCGCCCCACCGCCTGGAGCCCAAGAGGTCAAAGCAGCCCTTGCATTGATTGATGCGGCGCACAACGTGGTCTTCTTGTTTGGACGGATGTCCCGCCACGAAAAGGAGTGGCTCGAGCGCGTGGCACTGGCCGAGCGCGTTCAAGCGCATGTCATCACCGACTTGAAAAACCCGGCTGTTTTCCCAACAGGACACCCACAGCACGTGGCCCATCCAGGCTACTTCATGCACCCCCAAGCGCTTGAGGCCATCCGACAAGCCCAGGTGGTGGTTCTCTTTGACTGGGTGGACGCAGGCGGGGCATTCAAGCAAGCGTTTCAAGGTCAAGCCCACCAGGCCCAGGTCATCCACATCAGCTTGGACCAACACAACCACCGTGGCTGGAGCATGGACTCAGGCAGCCTCTTGGGTGCAGACGTCTACATGCTGTGCGAACCCGATCAAGCGGTGAAAGTCTTACTGCAAGGTGTCAAAGCCAAGGAACCCCAAGTCTTTGCCCCTAAAGCGCTGCTGCCCAATTCTCAGAGTGACGATGTCGTGAGCCTCAGGGCCATTGCAGATCTACTGCGCCCGCTTCAAAGCCTTGAGCGCTTGAGCTTTATTCGATTGCCCCTGGGCTGGAATGGCGCCTACCTCGAATGGAGCAGTCCTACCGATTACTGGGGCAGCGAGGGAGGTGGCGGCATTGGCGCTGGACCCGGCAACACCGTGGGCGCGGCCTTGGCCCTCAAAGACGGGGGCTCGGGTCACTTGCCCGTGGCCTTGCTTGGCGATGGGGATTTTTTGATGGGCAATACTGCCGTTTGGACAGCGGTTCGATACGGCATCCCGGTGCTCATGATCATCTGCAACAACCACTCGTTTTTCAATGACGAGTTGCACCAAGAACGCGTGGCCCTGGAGCGTGGACGCGCGGTTGAGAACAAATGGATCGGACAACGCATCAGTGAGCCCAACATCGACATTGCCCAAATGGCCCGTTCCATGGGGGCACTTGGCATCGGCCCTGTCACGCGCGGCCAAGACCTGAAGGCGGCCATTGCCCAAGGCATCAAAGCCGTTCGCGCAGGCCAAGTGTGCGTGATCGATGCCTGCGTGTTGGCAGGCTACGATGCCAACATGAGCGGTCAATCGGCCAACAATTCAAATGTTCACAAACGCTAACTCTCCATGAGCCATTCCAACCCAGCATTCACCTCAGTCCAGGCAAGCTCACCCCCATCTGGTCCACAATCCGTCGCTTTGCCCCAACACCGCGATCTGTACTACGGGGGGGCATGGCATGCACCACTGGGCGGCTACTCTGAGACCTTCAATCCGGCCAACTCACAAAGTCTAGGTCGGTGTGCAGAGGCCAACGCCATGGATGTGGACTTGGCGGTGCAAGCGGCCGCCTTGGCGCAAAAGGACTGGCAAGCGCTCAAACCTCTGGAGCGAGCGGCTTTATTGAAAAAAGTTGCGGCGGTTTTGAGAGAGCATTCGTTTGAGCTGGCCATGTTGGACGCGACCAATTGCGGCAACCCCATTATCGAGATGCAAAGGGATGCGCTCATTGCAGCCGCACAAATTGATTACTACGCTGGTCTTGCCACCGAAATCAAAGGCGAAACCCTTCCCATGGGTGAGGGTGTGTTGAATTATTCCCTGCGTGAGCCCTACGGTGTTTGTGCGCGTATCGTCGCCTACAATCATCCCATCATGTTTACCGCTGCCAAAATGGCACCACCCTTGATTGCGGGCAACACCGTGATCATGAAGCCGCCCTATCAGTCACCCTTGTCGAGCTACCGAATGATGGAGTTGATCGACGGTATTTTGCCCCGAGGTGTGCTCAACATCATCACTGGCAATGTGATCGCCGGCCAATCGTTGGTAACCCACCCCCAGGTTCCCAGAATCTCTTTGATTGGCAGCGTGCCCACAGGACGCGCCATTGCCGCAGCTGGTGCCGACCGCCTAAAGCACATCACGCTCGAGCTCGGTGGCAAGAACGCTTGCATCGTCTATCCTGATGCAGACCTAGACAAAGCCGCTTTGGCCGCAGTCAATGGCATGAATTTCACCTGGTGTGGCCAAAGTTGTGGATCGACTTCGCGATTATTTATTCACACCTCGGTGCACGATCGCGTGATGGAGAAAATTGCCCAGCACATCAAATATTATCGCCCTGGGATACCCACCGACATGGCCACCACCATGGGCAGCATTGTGTCGCAAACTCAGTGGGAGAAAATCATGGGCTACATCGACTTGGCCCAACGCGAAGGCGCCACCTTGGTCCACGGTGGCAAGGCCCCCAACGATCCGGCACTGCAACAAGGCTGGTTTGTGGAACCCACCGTGTTTTGCGACGTGACTCAAACCATGCGCATTGCGAATGAAGAGGTCTTTGGCCCGGTCTTGTCGGTACTGCGCTGGCACGATGAGACGCAGCTCTTTGCCGATGTCAACGCCGTGGAGTATGGTCTCACGGCGTCGATTTGGACGCGCGACTTGGCCACCGCACACAAGGCCGCCGGCAAGGTCCAAGCGGGCTTTGTCTGGATTAACCATGTGAGCAGTCATTTCATTGGTGCATCCTTTGGCGGCGTGAAGCAGTCTGGCATTGGGCGCGAAGAGGGATTTGATGAGCTGCTGACCTACACACAGGCTAAAAATGTGCATGTCGTGCTTTAAGGCTAGGGGCACGAACAAGGCCGGTGGCTGATCTCGGTGGCAGGAACAAGGCATAACGCCAAAAACAATCGGTTCACAAAAAATAGCGCTCAACTTTACCTTGACGAACATTCACTTCAGGGAAAGGTTCAATTATGATTGGTTTTCAATACAATGATTCACAAGCCCTTTTAATCCACCAATCCTCTAAAGCGACCGTTCAACCCGTGATGAGTCCCGTCCCCGCGTTGCATTTCGCCATCAAGGCCACCAGCAAACCTTGGTGGTCAGGTTTGGCTTTTATTTTTGCGCTGCTCTTTGGCTTTGACCCCGTGGGTTGGTGTGCTGACAGCTACAACGCCCAAACGGGAATCTTGTCCATCCCCAGCGTGATGGTCAATGGCACGCAATACAACAATGTGCAAGTCACCATTGCCAAAGTGGTGAGCTTTGGCAGCGGCGCGGGCTCCTCCCCCATTGGCACCGTAGACACTTACAACACGAGCAACTCGCAACTCCAAATCCCATTGGTCACGGTGGGGTCTGACACCAGTTACGTCAATGCCGTGATTGTTGTGGGAACAGTGACCTTTGTGGGCCCAGACAATGTGGTGCCGGTTTTGGTCAATGGTGGCTACCAAAATAGTCTTCCCAACATGCTCACCACCAGTGTCACGGTATGTGTGCCCAATACCAAAAGTTGCACCACCATTGACAACATTCAGGTGGACACGGGTTCGAGCGGCTTGAGGATCCTAGCTTCCACATTGTCTGGCTTGGGGCTGCCGAGTCAAAAAAATACTAGCAATGGCGCACCCATTTATGAATGTGCCGCCTTTGCCGATGGGGTGATTTGGGGGCAAGTTGCAACGGCCGATATCACCTTGGGCAGTGAAGTGGCCAAGTCCGTTCCCATTCAGATCATCACGGACACGGGCGGTGCGAAGATCCCGAAAGCGTGCAGCTCACAAGGATTCAATGAAAGCAGCCTTCAATACTTGGGCGCCAATGGACTCATTGGGGTGGGCCTGTTTTTACAAGATTGTGGTTCTTATTGCACCAACTCCGCAGCAGGAATGTATTTCACCTGCGCCACTGTGAGTGTTTGCAACCAAGCCACACAGCCGCTCTCAATGCAAGTGAGCAATCCTGTTGCTTTTTTCCCGACGGACAACAATGGCGTAGTGTTGCAGTTGCCAGCGCTGAGCAGCACAGGGGCGAGTTCGGTCAATGGCAATTTGATTTTTGGCATTGGGACCCAGATCAACAACACCCCAAGTAACGCAGCCACGACCTTGGCTGTACCAGCGACAGGAAGCTTGGCAGGCAACTTCACCGCTTTGTACAACGGCAAAGCCATGCCCAACAGCTTCATTGACAGTGGATCGGGGAGTTTATTTTTCAACGACAACAACTTGACGGCCTGTTCCAGCACAGGCGTGGCCGCAGGCTATTACTGCCCCGGCAACAACACGTCGGTCTCTGCAGTTGCCATTTCAGCGGCCATTGCCTCCGCCCCCAACTTGAACCTGACCCTGGGCAATGCAGAATACCTTTTTAATGAAAACAATGGCATCGATGCGGTGTTCAACAACATCGGCTCTCCAGCAGGAACCGTCTTGCCCAATTCATTTGATTTTGGCATGCCATTTTTCTTTGGCCGCAGCGTCTACACCGGTCTCGAACAAAAAAACCCACAAGGGCCTTTCTTCGCATTTCAAGCCTACCCCTGAAGACGACCTTGATGAAACAGGCAATCCACGTCGAAATGAAAACACTGCGATCACTGAACTTTGCGTTGAGTTGCCTTTTGTGGCTAACGGCTTTTGCCTTCTCTAACGCATGTTTGGCGGAGCTAGGCGCTGGCAAGACCGAACACATCAGCGCGGGATTGAGGCTACAAAAACTTCAACTCAGAAATGTCAACGACCTGTACTCGGTGCAAGAGCTTACTCTTGAGACGGGGACCGTGGTCAAAGAATACATTAACTCGACAGGCAAGGTTTATGGCGTGTCTTGGCAAGGCCCCATAAAGCCCGATTTGCGTTTGTTTTTAGGGGATAAGGCATTGAGTCGGTTGAGTCCCATTCCCACCCAAAAGAACCTGGACCACCACCACGCTAGCATGAACAGCGCTGATTTGGTTATCATCTCCCAGGGGCAAGGGAGATTGTTTTCTGGCAAAGCGTTTGCTCCCCTTCTCGCGCCAGCGAGCATTGGCATTGATCAGATTGAGTAAGATCGAAATAATTGGTTGGCTGGTAAAAATCAGCCTTTGATTAAACGTCATGATGAAGGAGTTGTGATTGATCACCATCTCTATTGCCACCGAAGATGACATTCCCGAATTGGTCAAACTTTTGAGCATTCTTTTTCGTCAAGAAAAAGAGTTCACCGACAACCCCGAGCTCGAACGCAAAGGGCTGAGTGCGATCATCGCGGACCCAAAGGTCGGCATGATCATTGTGGCCAAGGAGGAGAAAAAGATTGTTGGCATGATCAATTTGCTCTTCACACAGTCCACTGCCATGGGCTCGCGCGTGGGTATCATTGAAGACATGATCGTCTCCATCACATCACGCGCAAAAGGTGTTGGCTCGAAATTGATGTCGCGGGCCCTCCAAATGGCCAAGGCGCACGACTGCACTCGCATCACGTTGCTAGTGGACCGCGAGAACCAACAAGCCCAGTACTTTTATGAGCACTTTGGATTCAAAGCCTCCACCATGGTGCCATATCGACTGATGATTGAGGAAGAAGAAGAAAAACACCTTGAACAACTCAAATCTCGAATNAAGTGAGTCCTTACTCAGTCTCGGTCCAGAGTTTTGAGTGCCAACTCGGCGTTCCTGTACTTTTTCAAACTTGCATAGACATTGATGACAAGCCCTAAGAAAATCAATCCTACTGCCATCAACTTCCAATTTGACAAGGCTTCTCCGAGAAAAATTCTGGAAGCCCCCATACCAAACAAAGGCACCAGCAAGGCCAGAGGGGAGATCAAGGCCGAGGGGTACAGGGACAACAACCAAGCCCATCCAGCGTAGCCCAGCAACGTATTACCCCAAGCTTGCCAAACCACGGCGCACCAGACCTCAAGATTGGCAGACGACAAAGACTGCGCAATGAGCGCCCAGCCCTCAAAATACAAGGACATGAACATCAAAGGAAAGCATGAAAAAAGGCTCGACCAAACCACATATTGAAAGAAATTGGTGCTATCAGATTTCTTGGCTGTCAAATTGCCCAGCGACCAACACAGTGCGGCCAATAAGATGAGGAGCAGTCCCATTAGGGTTGTCTCGTGATCGCTGTAAACCCCGACGACAAACAAACCCGACAGCGCCAGCAATAGGGCCAAACACTGTAGGCGTGAAACCTTCTCACCCTCGAGTAGCACCGTGAAACCAATGGTGAAAAAAACTTGAGTTTGAATCACCAATGACGCCATGCCAGGAGATATGTAACGGTGGATGGCAAAAAATAAAAGACCAAACTGCCCCAAACCAATCAAAAGACCATAAAGCGCCAAATTCTGAAGCTTCACTCGGGGGGGGGGAATAAAAAATGCCGCCGGCAAAAAAGCCAGAGTAAAACGCAAAAAAGCCATCAAAAAAGGAGGCATCTGCAGCAGTGCAAACTTGATGACTGCGAAATTCGACCCCCAAATGAAAACAATTAGCAACGCCAAGGCCAGGTGTTTGATCTTGAGTTTGGCAGTGTTCATGCCAACTCAACATCCACGAGAGGGGCAAAAAAATGATACTTCATTCGGTCACCAGTTCTAAGTTCACCGATGCTAACACCAAATACAAACACCCTCCTTCCTTGGCTTCATGCGGGCATAGACCAAGAAACGCGGTGCTCGAATTCTCTTCATTCAAGACCCCAAGAAACTTGACCCTCAACGCTAGAATGAATCACGAACGGCAAACCTTAACTTTATCGGAGCACCAAAACAGGGATGCTTGTGTGCACCAAGACGTTTTGGGTTTCGCTACCAAGCAAGAACTTGCGGATGCCTTTTCGCCCATGGGATGACATTACGATCAAATCGACTTGATTGTCTTGGGCAATGTCCAAGATGCCTTTGTAGATGACATCCGATTTGTAAACAATGGGTCTGGCATTGGTGTGCATTTTTTTTGCAACCGCACAAAGTTTATCCACAACTTGATGGGCATCCTCAAACCAGGATTTTTCGATTCGGTCAATTTCGTTTTGACGAAGGACAATGCCTTCATCAAAGTAGGTTTGAATCATCACGGGGATGACCTTCAAAATCAGCAATTCACCTTGGGTCAATTGTGCCAATCGAATCGCATGGATGATGGCTTTTTTGGACAACGTGGTCCCGTCTGTTGTGACTAAAATTTTATCGTACATGTCTTGCCCTTTGTATTAGAAGCGCTAGCCCCTATAAAAGACTGTACCGACAGGCCATTAAAGATCTTTGACCTATGTCAACTGGAGCCTTGTTCTTGTTTCAAAATTATTCACCCACGCAACTGAAATAAAAATAAATAACAAAAAATTGGTGCACTTGAGTCCGCATCGACTTATCTGAATTGATCAACTTCAAACAAAAGTGTTTGATTTGAACGAGCATCTCGGATGGGTTATCACAACACAAGGCAGATAACTTTGGCGTTCAAGTCTATAAATTTTGAATTGTGAAAGGTTAGGCTATTTTTTAAATTTTTAGTTCTTAAAGAGTGTTATAAAATCAGTAGTGTCCCAACGTTTTTCAGAGGAGAGGGAGCTGAAATTGCGCTGAATTTGTATCGCAAACTTCCTGCTCCCCCGTAAACAGTTGATTTATTGGAGTTTTTTCAAACATGGACAGACTCAAGATTTGTAGAATTTCGTAGAGTGATTGATTGAGTTTCAATC
>TBL_comb47_HYPODRAFT_10000889_pt1 | contig 39318 bp, 41 predicted proteins | sample TroBogypolimnion_40_FD_10682 | JGI IMG/M metagenome (IMG submission 10682)
CCACTAGACAATCCATATTATGAAACACTGTAGCATATAGTGTTAATGCTCTGAATGCCTCTACCTCACTCGGAGGAGCGACAAATTCTGCACTAATGATTAGATTCATATTTTCTGTATATAGTGGGAGCCTTGTTTAACTCTTGCCAAATTTAAACCAAAATTTTTGCTACCATATATTCTAGCAACAATATTTCTTAGTGCTTGGTCTTTATCTTTTGCTACTGTAGTATATCGTTTACCATTAATCTTTACTTCAAAATTGTGTTTGGTTTCTTCTTCATTGATACTAACACTTTGGTCATATAATTCTGTCTTTAAATCTTTAAGTCTTTCAATAAATCCATTATGTCTCAATAATTTGAATGTAAGGTTTTCTGTGCTTAATTCTCCGGTAGCATCCAATCCGTTTTGTCTTGTGTTATATAGATCCAAGAGCATTTTCTTCAACCCTTCTATTGTAGGGGCAGATTCGACCGCTTTAATCTTTCTAACCATTTCTGCATATTTAATTCTAATGGCATTCTTGTCAATGGAAGTAATATCTTCCTTTGTTGGTTTCTTGACCCAGTTGTTATGTAATAATGAATAAACTCCATTGGCATGTGTTTCATGTCCAATGTCCTGAATGTACACTTCAACATCCTTACCCTTTACCTTGATATTATGAGAATCATTCCATTTGGCCTTTAATGCGTCGATATATTTGGATGCATCTTCTTCCGGCATATTCAAATCTTTAAAATCAATAACCAAATGTAAATCAATATCACTATCACTTGAATAATTGTATGCGGCGGCGCTTCCCAACAACAGGACATCATGTAATAACGGTTTGATTTCTATACTGTCGTAAAAATCTTGGGCGATTTTCAGCAATATTCTCGATACATCCGGCAATAAACTACCACTATTCAAATCCCATATAGTGGGATCTAATGTATCATTGTAAATTTTATAATTGTCTAAATGTTCAGACATATTTTTGTAGTTCTTTAATAGTTTCTTGGGCCGATTTATATAATATTCCTATTCCACCATTAGATACCCATTTATCTATATTACCGGTCATATCATCGATTAAAATACTGTTTGTGCTGGCATATTTGGCTTTTAATGCTCTCTCTTCTACAATAATAACATCACTGTTTGATATGAATGAAAAGTGTCTGCGAATCCATTTTCTTTTACCAGATTTTGATTCTGGTTTCCTCGTACTTGCTGTTAAAATTTTCATATGTAAAAAGTTGTCATAAATAAAACCCATTAAATCTTTAGCACCGGGCATTAATGGCATATCACTCCAAAACCCTTCTCCAGCAGAATCAATCAAGTTCCAAAACTTGCTTTTACTATAGGTTGATATGAATGGCTCCGGATATAATCCTTCACCATATTTCATTTTTGACAATACAAAAAATTCAGAATTGAAATCTGCTATTACACCATCGCAATCGACGTATACAATGTATTCTTGCTCCATGAGTATAAATATAACTTTGTTGAGTAAAAACGAGCATTAGTTATTTTAATTACGATTTTGCTTGACACAGGCACAAAAATTGTTAGAATGGTTCTTAGTAATCTCCTTAATAACACAATAAAAATTAATAACTTAAAACTAATAATTATTAAACTTTATACATCCACAAAGTAGAGAACTTTTTCAACTTCATCAATAATTATATTACCAGAATTCAAATAAATAATTTAAATTGTACAATAATCCATTAATCAGATAAATTTATGGTGTATGGGGTGAATAATACAAGAATAACCAAACTATATGATATTATTATTTACAGAATAGCCATTAAAAGGGATGGTTTCAGTAATCAATAACTTTAAAAGTATCATTATTTATATAAATAATACAATTATGATTTAATCCATTCAAATTTCAGATGTCCACAATCCCATATTCTATCAAACCCATTTAATTGCATATTTTGCCATTCTGATAATTTTGGATCAAAATTGGTTAATTTCTTTGATAGTTTGTGTTTTTGGAAATTTGTTCTATCTATTGGCGCACAATAGTTTTTGTGGAAATAATGATAACTTGGTGGGGTATCCGATACAAATGACATCCCAATATTATTATAAACATTACCATTAAAAAAGCGCTTATCAGCATATGTTACAATAGAAGACACTTGATTTGTGTTAATAAAATGTTTAAATAGTTTGGACGCACCACCAATAATTGTGGTATTTAATAATGTACAATATCGTGACATTTCATATTGATACTTTTTATCGTACCTAGATTTTATAAAAGTCATAACGGACACCAAATTATCATTATAATATAAACCAAGTTTAATAGAACTATTGTCATCCCCCTGAATATGATTTTTAAAAAGAAACGAAGATTTATCAGTTTCGGATAACACTTGGATTATACATTTTCTAGCATAAATTTTAGTAGACTTAGATAGTTTGTTAAGTAAGATGCTTTCTACAATTTCCCGTTTGTTTAACCATTCCCAATCCCATATATGTAATAGATTGACATTTTTACTGGCGCAGGTTTGTGTTTTAGTTAAATGATACTTTTTATCCTTTCCACCAGCCAATTCGCTATGCCAATAAACACCATCACATTCTATACCAAGATTCAACGATGGTATATAAATATCAATTTCGTTACCATTTAAAATACTTCTATCATGTTGTTTAATATCAAGAATATGTTGTTTAAGAAAATCAAAAATCTCAGTTTCAACTTTTGACTTAAATCTTGCGTGTGGATAACATACCAAACACCTTGGTATATTACCGGAATATAAATTATCATCAAATTCGTTATTACATACACCACATCTGAATTTATACAAATTATTATATTCAGAACCAATATAATCTTCTCTTTTAAACAATGGTATAACCACGCCTTTAAGTCGGCTTCCATTAAAAATATGTTCTATCATTTCATCAATTTTTTTCTGCTTCCTCTGAACCTTAACACTTTGTAATTGTGACACATTAGAAATATCATTTGTTTTTAAATAATTCTTAAATTTATCAGACTTAAATCCAATTTCACCGGCAGCAGTTCTATCAGTAATGCTTTTTAATGTATTCGGCGATATATTCATACCATACTTTTCGTTGTTTGTTTGTAACATCTTATCTCTATTATTATAAGTTGCATCACCATATTTTTCAAGTTTTGTCTTTTTTACTTGTTCAACATTAACATAATTTTCATTACCATATCTTTCTAATAATGTTTTTTTCATATTCTTTACCACATCATCATAAGCACCAGCTTCTCGTTTCTTTTTAATCTTATCCTTTACCCACGGAAGTTGTGATGGATGCGAAACTCCATATTTTTTCATAAATGCGTCTTTTATTTTTTGTCCTCTATTTGTCATAATAATACCCCATATTTAATTGATTATAATTATAACACATAAAAACAAAAAACACTACTATTTTTAATCATAGTAGTGTTTTTATATTTGTATAATTTCAATATTAAGCGCCGGGGAACGTCGCACCGGTAGGCATAACATTAAAATCTAATACTATAAACTCTGCTGTTTTTGCAGGTTGTAGATAGATTTGTCCATAAAGAATATTTCTATCAACAATATCTGGGGTGTTATTTGTTTCATCCATAACAACTTTGAAGGCATATAAACCACTGCGTTGTTGTACTCCGCTCAAGTAAGGATTAACAATGCTCAAGAACTGATTTCTTGTAGCACTTACATTTTGCTCAAACACAAGATACTTACTTGCACTTGCAATGTATTTTTTCAAGGCAATCAACAATCTACGAACATTGATTCTGTCCAATGCACTAGCTTTGACTTGGAGAGTCTTTTGTCCCCAAACAGAGATACCAGTTCCAGGGAAAGCTGCAATCGGATTAACACGACCATCATACAGAGTATCGCGTTCAAGATGTGTAGTTCTGTCAAGCAATTGAACGGCATTAGTAATACCACCACGATTCAATCCAGCAGGAGCAAACCATTCGGCCGCAACTTGGTCGTTAGCAGCATAAACAGCAGGCAACACTACGGAAGGTGGAACACTGATAATCTTATTAGTATTGGTATCAAGAATCTTAATCCAAGGATAATAAGTAGCAGCATAGTTTGTATCAAACTTAGCGGCTTCATTTACTGCGGCATCAATCAAACCAACGCTTTGGTTACTTGCGGGGAACACTACATTGTCCATGATATAGAAACAATCACCACGAGTTTCGCACATATCAACAACAAGGTTAACAACATAACTGTGCAAGCTTGAGAAGATTCCGGGAGTAACGATTAAGTTAATATCCCATTCATCAGCATTACCAAGTGCACCAATGCATTGACTGTAAGCAACACTACCGGCACTCTTAATATTGGTACAATCCAATCCTTGTGTATTACCAGCAAGAATGTTAGAACCAACATTAATCGGAATTCCCGGCCATTGACCATCAAATCCGGCTTGGAAACCAAGAACGAACTTACGTTTCAATACATTGGTAGATTCATCGGCAGTAACATATGATGGAACAATGCTTCCTACCACAACACCACCATCTGCATAATCTGTTTCAAGATCAAATGCTACATTAGCACCAGTACTTAAATTGGAACCAAATGCTGGTAATGGAGCAAAATATTGTTTCGTATCACCAGATACACCAATATCCAACGATGAGGTAGGATAAAGTGCAATCAATTCTTCGGAAGCACCAACCGGAACGTCACCAAATACAACTCCCGATGGATATTTTCCGGGCTGCACATCGTATGTAGAAGCCTTGCTATATTTCATTGTAGGAATGAATGCACCATAATTACTGTCAATCGGTGTAACATATGGATCAAATCCGTAAGGAACACAAATTTCAGGATAAACGATGTCAGTCATTTCAATACGGATAAACTTGCTTTGATTGGTAAATGTACCAAACTCAACAACTTTACCAGCAAATGTAATAAAGTTATACTTATCACCAATCAGTCTTGCGACATAATTAGCAGATGAAGGATCCAAATTACAATTTTGGAAAGTTTCTAAGTATATAGGACGCTTGTCTGTATCACTATAATCTCTTACAGATACAGTAAATGAACCATAGGTTGAACCAGGAACTGTTCCTGCGAGTTTAACATTACTAATTTCAATCTTATAGCGAGTATTATCCCCGGTTCCATCACCAAGAGTATGAACCTTAAACAATTTATACTTAGTAGGAGTAGAACTTCCACTAATATCACCAGACCAAGGAGAAATACCCTGTGAATTAATCCACGGAGTCTCCGCTTCACGAATAGCAAAAGCACTGTCACCGGAGGTAGTATTAAGGGAATAAGCATCGGTGAAATTCAATGTATCACCAAGTTGAGCCAATCCAGGAATAGAAGTTCCACCAACAACCTGCCATGCCCAAGGTTCTGCAACAATAGCGTCAATAGTGTTATTGAAAATATTATACAAATACGCAGCTTCAACTTTCTGTCCACGGGCAACAGGTTGTCCACCAGCAGTTGCATCATTACCAAACACGGAAGTAATATAGTTGTTCTTTGTGGAATCCACAGAGAAATTATAATTTCCATAGGTTACATTATTAGTATTGTCTTTCAACAATAAACTGTAACCAGTGTTGAATACTGACGATGAACCAGACCCAGTTGGGACGGTTGGTGTCAATATTGAACCAGAGAAACCAGGAAGACTTAAATCCGCAGCTTGGTCTTCATGTTGAGTATTGGCAAGAACTGCCAAAACTTTAAAATTACTGCTTCCTTGACCCGGGAGATTACATGGATCTCCGAATGAAATGGACGCTGTTGTAAAGTTTCCTGTATAATCACCATAAGAACCACTAATTGTTCCACTGGTAATATATAATACTGCTCCACATCCTCCGGCAGAACGAAGTGCTGTAAATGTAGGATTAACTAATGAAATATTACATCCATAAAATGCAGTTGCTGGTGTAATTGCAATTGGCCCAGCATAGCTTGCGCTGAAATTTGAACTGGTCAATTGACTCTCATTTAATGCCTGCAACAACTTGGCATCATCAGATGCACCACTTCCCTGAATACTGGAAGTAATATAATGACTGGATGCAGTGATTGGTAATGTAATAGTGCCGAACAAGAAATCCTTACCAGCATAATCAGCATAATTTTCAACGCCATTAGACGAAGAAACAAAACTTGAAGAATCATGGTTTAAATAAACCGAAATTTGGCCATTGATATATACATTTCCAGAACCACTAGAGTTATACGTCACAATTCCTTCTGTCGGATTAGATGTGCTTCCATCGGGGCTCAATACAAATGATAATTCATATCCAGTTGCTGCCGCAGGCGTTCCCGGTTCAACATCCAAATCCAATGAAATTCTATCCCACGATCCACTTCTGGCATAAATAAGATATGGATTATTTTGTTTATATCCAGTCAATGCACCGACACGGCAAATTGTTACCTGACCTTGTTCGGCCAAGTATTGCTGTGCAGTATATGGACCATAATAAACACCATCAGCAACACCGAAAAGTGTTTGTAGTGTAGTTTGGTCTGTTACTAATGTTGGTGAGAATGCAGGACCCTTTGGAAAAGGTGCCACAATTGCTCCGCCGATATTAGCAACGCCTTGTGCTAATGCTGACTGGTCAAGTTCTCTGGTAAAAACTCCAGGACTTACGATATTTGGATCTGGTTTAAATTTTCCACCGCTTTGAATTGGCATCGAATTATTCTCCTAATGTACCTGCGAGTACGGTTTGTTTGTCACCACAAGATGAACGATATACATCATTGAACTTGTTTGTGACCGCATTAAATCTCCAAAAACCCCGTGGATTTAAAATATTAATTATTTTATTTTGTCTATCTAAATCCAGTTTTTTTTGTTTATTTTTCATATGATACTTACCATCATATTCCATAACCACATTATGTATCGGGTCGTATCCATCTATATAAAAAAGCGACTCATCTGTGTGAATCTGATAGTTAGGTTCAAAATTAAACCCCAATTTATTCCATTTTTCTAATAGTTCCAATTGCCCCACATCGGTCTTAACCTTAATCCATCTTGATTTAGATAGCGCACCAACGTGTCGCGATCTAACATCTGGTCTCTGCATAACAACCTTAGCAATTTCAGATGATTTTTTTCTTTCCTCTGGATTCATATATCGATTTGTCGCTGATTTTGACATGGATTCCCTACAACTATCACTTATCATTCGTTTTTTATTAACAATACTTCTTACACAACTAACACAGTGCCTATCTTTATATGCCCGTCTAGCAGATTCACGTGTCTTTAGCATCCTAAAAGAATTGCACAAACTACACAACACAAGATAACACCCATTATCAAGCATTTTAATATGCCCCTGTGATATTCCATATTTTACACTGTTAACATTCATGGTTTTAAATCTGAATATAAATATAAAAATAACATTTGAAACATCATATTTTATGATTATTTTTATTTTGTGAGTGTAGGAACAAACTCTCCGGTATCAACAGACATAGTTCCTTCACCATATTTCTGTCTAATTTTAGTTAAGAACGCAGATTCTTCATTTTGTATGGTCAAATACTCTTTTTGTACATCTTTTTCAGCATTATCAATATTATTAAGCCTTTCTTCCAGTTCTTTAATATTGGCCTCAATACCAAATCTTTCCAACTGGATTTGTCCAAAATTGAAGATTTTTTGTCGAAATTTATGTCTTAAATCGCGTAATTCTTTCAATTCTTCATCTGTAATTTTTGTTGGTTCCATGGTTATCCCTTTATTAGTTGTTCTGCTATTTCATTTGTATTAAAAATTTCCTTATCGCCATAAGGATAATCGGAAAGAACGCCTTCGAGTCGGAACGCCTCTATGTATGAGTATGGTAATTGTAAATCGGTTGGTATATTTCCAATGATATTACTGTTTGTTTTATAACCAAGAATGTTTACATTATTGATTGGCCACAACACCGTCGCGGTTTGTCCTAGTGCAGCAGTTGCATGTTGACCAAAACTATCAATCAATAATCTTTTTGCAGGTAAATTTAATACACAAAACAGCTCCCTAATATCATCTGTGGTAACACTTATAACACCATCACCATATTGTGGTTGATTGTTCATTCTGATATGTAAAATCTTAAAATGTTGTTTTAGTATATTGACGATATCATTGACAAAATTCAATGGCATATCTCTTACCCAACTATACGGGAATGGGAGATTCATACCACCATTTGCTTGTAAAATCAATAATGGTCTATTATCAACAACATACTTGCTTCTAAATAACAATTGTTCGACCGGATTTATGTATAATTTTGGTGTTGTATTTATAGTAGGAACACCACACTGTTCAGACCAACACTGAATACAATGCATATCCTTTTTAATATAAGCGGTATGATGATATGGCTCAGTTTTTAAGAATAAAAAATCTTTGTCTTTAATATAGTCATCATAAAAAAAACGACATTCGGAATTTCCATACACCCGCCAAGCATCGGGATGATTAATAAAGGTTCTCGGCCATGCCGCAACCACAATTATTTTTGAATCAGGGTACGCCATTTTAATGTTTGATAAAACTGCGGTAGCCATTATATTTTTTCCTATACCACCATGTACATCAAATATTATATATTTTGGTTGTTTATTCATAAATTTTTTTGTATAACCTTGTTTCTACACTTCTTATTTTAGTATATGGTATTCTTAACAAATCTATTTTATTTTCAATACAATATAAAGTTTTAATATTATCATTTATTTTCATTTCTTTAAACTTCTTTATTCCACCTAACCATACATTGAAATGTTGTTGACCATCAAATTCTATTAATAAATTTTTCGACGGCACATAAAAATCAAATTTTAATTTTCTATTGGTTTTTGGATTAACACAATCCCTAAACGTTTTTTGTGGTTCATAATCCATATTATTTTGTGTTAACCATCTTGAAATTCTTAGTTCTCCCTTAGAAATATTGCAATGTGGACATCCACTTCCCCTAATATGTTGTGATGGAATCTGATTAAATATTCCATGTTTTTTGCAAAGTATTTCTATCTTAGTTCTGCTATTAACATAATGTGAATTTGAATAATCATATATATTATTGTGAACATTTTTTGATTTATTCACGAAATCACATAAAGCCATAGACCGTTCTATTAATGAACACGCCTCACATTCACTTCCCGCTAAATGATTATTAGGAGTTTGATAAAAATTACCATGAAGTGGGCATATAATTTTTAACGGTTTTTTATAAGAAATATATAAAGATTGGGAATAATCATACTTATCTCCGTGAATATTTGTGGATTGTTCGATAAATTGTTTTATAGACAATGACTTTCCAGAGTAACAACATTTTTTACACCCAATACCAGCTAAATGACTATTTGCAACCTGTAAGAATTCTCCGTGTTTTGAACAAATAATTTGTATTTTATTTGAAGAACCGGTATATATAACCTTACTATAATCATATCTGTCACCATGTTTTAGTTTGGCTTTGTTGATAAATTCTGTTGTAGTTAATTTTCTCATATACTTATAACTTTTTTCGTTGTTCCCAATATCTTTGCATCCGTTTCTTACAAATTTCTTTCCTATGCCTCGAATAGAATAATTTAGCTTTAGCTTTATATAGTTCAAGCAATTCTTCTTTGGTTCTGTATAACTTTTTTCTTCCCATACTAATAAGTATTAAGAGAGAACATAAAAGGACAGAATATCTTAATTATATTTTAACCACGCTTTCCAAGTATTAATCTTTGAATAAGTCCATGAAATACTGATATTAGAAGTAATAAAACAACACCACATACAACTTTACCCCAATTATCTGTTATAAATTGATGATATTCAAATTGAGATTTATGAACACTTACAGCGGTTAATCGTATGCTTTTCAGTGTCTTTGTAGTTTGGGTAAGAACCTTTGGGATATCATTGGATACAATGGAATTGATACCAATCAATGTTTGTTTAGATTCATTCAATACTGCGGTTGTATTGGACAATGTTTCCCTAGCGGTAATCAATGTTTTTCTTAATTCTTCCAGTGTCTTTGTAGTTTCATCTTTCATCACTACCAGTGTAGAACTGGTTTGGTCCGATAAATTCTTAATGGAAATAATCGTGGGTGTAAGATTGGTAACCAATATAGAAGTGTTATCAGATAATACTTTGACACTATCCACCGCCGGATTGATATGTTTAGTTAATGAATCATCTACCGTTCTAATTGTAGAGCATCCCATTAACAATATTAAACTAACCAGATATAACCTTTTCATATTGTTTTATGCCGCGTAATTACTAACATTAGTAGACGATAATCTCTTACATTTCCAATAACTACCTTTACCGGGAGTAATACTACCAGCAGCGCACGTTGCTTGTATTTTTATATAGTTGGTTGTGTCAGCGTTTGTTTTGAGAATTTCATTAGCAATTGGAGTAATAATAGCACTAATTACCAGTGAACCAACTGCAACCCACATTTGCCACTTTTTATCACCACTCTTTTTAATATTATTAGAGTCTTGTTCCAGTCTATCAAGTCGCGTATTAAATGATGGTGTCCCATTTCCCACAAATAATTTACACATGATGTTATCGACTTTAACATCAAATGATTTTTGATTATCGAGGATTTGATTTAGTAATTCTTCAAAGGGACAGTTATTATCACTATTTATTTTACAATTTTTGTTATCTTTCATAATTCAACTGATGCAGTCGGTGTAAAGTTGGTATATTTGTATTTTTCGAGCATAGCGAAAACTCCGCCCATGACTAGATTAAAGTCTGGGTCTTGAGCTGCCAGAGCGAACGCATCTGGTATGGTGTTATGGGTTAGGGGTGATGGTAGTGTTGAACCGGTACCATTATAGGGGATGAATTCTGAATAGATGGTAACTGGTTTAGATGGTGAAGGTGCTTCGATTACCATTCTTTGTAACCATTGGAATGGGTAAGTTTGTTCTGGTACCGGTGGGATTACCACGGGTTCTTCTGCTATAAATTTATCAAATTCGATTGCCATATTGTTATTTTCCTTTATATTTTGCTAAATGCTCCAACTTTACCCTTTATCATACTTTGTTTATTGGTATTAAATTTATACCATGCTTTTAATGTGCTATCAGTTAATCCAATATTACCAGATGCTAAATCTGTTATTTCTAATTGTGATAATGCTTTGTTATAGATACGAACATCGTCTATAGAACCGTCAAATGCCGTTCCACCACCATTAGATACTCGTGTGATTACATCAGGAGTTAATGGTGCCGTATTACTACCTGTTACAACCAGTATTCCATTTGCATACAATTTCCAAGTAGTAGATCTCGTTAAAACTAAATGAACCCATTGATTAGTTGGTAAAACATATGTTGAATTTAAAGCGTCAGACAAAAGTCCACCTAATCCAGCACATACTTTATTACCTGAAGCACCTGCACCATTTTGAAGCATTAATGCTATTTGACCAATACTACCAACATACATAATATATGATAGTTGACTTGCGGTTTTTGAATTTACCCAACAACTGAAAGATAAATTGTCTGTATTAGTTATTACAGCATTACCTATCAATACATTTTGATTTTTACCATTAAAAGTTACCCCTGTTCCAAGTTTATCATAGATTAAAGCTGGTGGAGCATTACATGGTGATGGGTTAGCATTATAAGTTCCTGTGTTTCCGTTTCCACTTGAATCTATTGCGGTAGCACTTGGATTCCCTCTCACCACACTCCACGCACCTGCGAGGGGTTGAATTGAACCTGCGTATAGACCAGAGATTTCACCTGAAGTTAAGGCACGGTTGTAGATGCGGACATCATCCATTGAACCGTTGAAGAAACCACCGCCTCCACCAGAGATACTCCCAATGGCGGCGTTAATAGAATTGGCTGGTATATTGGCACCAGTAACCGTGACCACTGAAGAACCATTAACATAGAATTTAATTTCCGTACCACTTTGAGTTACAACAACGTGTGTCCACGTGTTGTTTGGTATAACTGTATTGCTTGTTCTCCACGCTGTACCATCCCACCAATCTAACCAACCAGTGTTTAAGTTTCGTATGCTCAATCCCATAGCGTAACCCTGATAAGGAGAGATTATATTATATTTGGACAGTATTTGCTGCTGCGGCAGATTGTTGGTTACTTTAATCCATGCTGTGACACTAATGGTAGAAGTCAAGGCTATATTTGCATTATTCTCCACACTAACATATTGATTTGTTCCATTAAAGGTAACGGCTCTACTCGGAAAAGTTAAAGCCTCAGGTGGAGCTACGTTAAGAGTAGGAGAATTGACGTAGGTTCCAGTATTGCCGTAGCCAGTTTTATCACTTGCCGTTGTACCAGAAGTCTCATCCAAACCCCAATATCCGATTAATCCACCTGTGCTCATATATTTCCTTACATATCCAAATTTAATCTATAAAAATTACCAATTATGACAAATATTGAACCGGTTCACTACCAATAGTTTTAGCAGCAACTATCGTCCAAGCATCTTGATTAGCACCACTAATTTGTCCTGGTGTTAATAATGCAAAATCTGTTGATGTAAGAAATATACCAATATTAACTAATGCCACATCAAAATTACCAGTTACATAATCCCATCTCCATGCAGCACCAATCCCATTTATCCACGATGTATATAATGGATTAATTGGATGCTCGATAATGGTATAGATAGCACCATTTTCATCATTAGGATCTTGACTATATGTGATTGTAGCACCAGCGGGTATTACGATATCATCAGGTGCATTTCTCCAACCCAATGGAAATAACATTGTGAAGTCAGGATTCTTGGTGTCATCAATTTGTGAAGGTGGTGTCGTTGATTGTGTGAATATATTTACAAGCATAGTTTATTTTCCTTTATTTGTACCACGCAGGAATTGTCGCGTAATCGCTGAGGTTGGTGCAGTTATAAAACATTTGATAACTACTGCTTAGTGTTCCTGTGTTTGTTACATAGGATGCTGATTTGGGTGCATTTACGAACCTCATTCCACTGCCTGTTAGTTTATAGTTGTTGTAGAATGCTTTTTGTGACTGAAATACATTTTTAAGATTATTGGTATTAGCAAAGATTACATCCACATTACCTGATAGGTTTGTGCAATTGTAGAAAGCATCATCGAACCTAGATATATTAGGTATCGTCGTAATTTCTGGTATTGATCCCGTAACATTGTAACAATTGGCGAACATGGCATACATACTGCCAGAAGCATTCGTTAAGGGACTATAATTAGGTAGTGATCCAGTTGCTTTTTTATTACTATAAAACATTTGTTCGAAGGTGAGATTATACTTTGTCCAAGTGCTAATATCAGGCATATTTCCAGTGAGATTATTACAATTTGAAAATAGGTAACTGGCTGAAGTGACATTCGTAAGAGTGTTAAGTACTGGATAGTTACCACTCAAATTCGTACAACTCCCAAACGCATAAAGTATAGCAGTCAATTTTGTTAATCCAGAAATATCAGGAACAGAACCAGTCGCACTTAAGCAACCAAAAAACGAATATGTCAATGCTGTAAGATTGGTAAGGGTTGAAATATCTGGTAATGTACCAGTAAGTTTAGAGCAACTACAGAAAGTATTGATTAATCCTCCTCCAGTAAGTTTGGTCATATTGGTCAAAGTAACTGGAAATGTACCATTTAAATTAGTACAATTATAGAATGTATATGTCATCGTAGTCAAATTAGTAAGAGTATTAAGATTTGGTATACTGCCAGTTAGTCCATAACAATACGCAAAGGTGGTCTCCAATGACAACAAACTCACTGGTAAATTAGGAACGTCACCTGTTAATGAAGGTTTACTATAAAAACATTGTCTAAGTGTTGTTAAATTTGTAAGTGTTATTAGATTTGGTATGCTTCCAACTAGACCTGAATTAGATCCACCTTCGTTATTATAAAATGTCGAATCCATTGTTGTTACCTTCACTAGATTACTTAAAGTAGGTATATTCCCAGTCATTTTGGTAGTGGCAAATGCATAACTTAAGTCAGTTAAGTTAGTTAGCATTGAAATATCAGGGTATGAACCAGTTATATTTATACAATAATTAAATGCAGAAGCTAGCGTGGTCAGTTTGGTAAGATTTGTTAATATCGGAACGGTTCCAGTTATATTAGTACAAGAAATAAAACAACCAGAAAGACTTGTTACATTTGTTGGAATTACAAAATTAGTTATGTCCATCAATAGATTAGTCTGGAAACCAAACATATAAGTCATGGTAGTCAGTCCAGTAAAATTATTCAGTAGGTACGACATATTAGGTATTGAAGTAATGTAAGTTTGTCCCGAACTACTTGTTCCAAGCGAAAGTCTTGTTACCCGTGACCAATCCGTTGCATGTACTCTATATGTTCCCGCCGATAGAAAGAAGTTTATACTAGGAACTAAAGCGTTGATAGTAGAACCACTTGGATTGGTCCATTGTATATTGGCGTTAACTAATCCCGTAGCAGTAATGTAGGGAGAGGACCAAGTGTTAAGTTCGCCAGTACTGACAAATACGATATCCTCATCAGTATCCCTCAACGAGTACTCCAACTTTAAATCCCTTGCCGACGCAAAAGACGCCATCATCAATACTGCAATTAAAATGAATAATCTTTTAATCATATTATCTTATCCCAAAAATCATTGAACCACTTGCTTTACGGAATACACAATCATTGGGAACCGTAACACTATTAGTCCACACTTTCGCATTCCACATACTCAATGATATTACAGAAGTATTAACTGAAATAGGATTTGTTCCTGTGATACTAATAGCAAATGAACATGCATCATTAGCATTAAATGTAGTCATATCAATAGTAAGGTAGGTAGTATTAGTGGTATTAAGATTGAATTCACCATTTAAAGCAGAATTAATGATTGCTTTTGTTAGTGTAATAGTTGTTGATGATGTAATAATTCTTGGTAATATACATGATGGAATAGGATTATTGGAAAAGAATGCACCATTAATTACATCATTAGTATTTAATATACCGGTATTTGTATCAATCATTACTGCTTGATTAGTGCTTAATGCGAATACATTACTGGTAAGCATTATTAATATTATTGATAGTATAGTTATAGTTTTCATAGTGGTGTTGCAGTTAGTGTTCCATAATCATTTACGGTTATTACAAATTTATTATTACCGGGCGAAGTTAATATAAATGATGTAGCATTAATTGAACCAGTGATAGAAGTCGCATTAAATGAACCGGTAACATTCATTGAACCACTTACGGTTAATTTTGAAGTAGGTAATGATGTACCAATACCGACTCGATCATTAACATCATCAGTAATAATTAAAGAAGTATCATTTGAACCTTTGACATTAAAGACACCATTAATAGTATTATCTTGTGATTGATTAACTATCAGACCGGTTTGAATAATTGATTGACCTGTACCAGAGAAGAAGCCAGAACCGTTTGCATCTATCTTAGAAAGTACGTTAGCGGATGAATCTTGAATTTGTAAATTATCTGCTGTTTGTGCTGCTGCGCCTTTAATTGTTTGTGTTACTACGGATGCTACACCAGATTGTAATGATAAATTTAGTGCGGATGTATAAGTAAATAATGATGAATTAGTTAATCTTCCATTGGTTGTGACATATGGAATATAACCGGATGTTAATGCAATATCATTTAAGGTAAATTCTTTTCTTTCTGTGCCAGTTGTTATTGTTGAATAAAACTTATCAGTTAAAAATTCAATAGCACCAACTTCAGGAGCAGTCATCAATGTGCCAGATGTTAATTTTATTGGCGCTGAACTAGATACTGCTGTTCCTTCTTTTAGATGAAGGACTGCCGTTGGATTAGTTGTTCCAATACCGACGTTGCCAGACGCCGCTAAAATAGTCATTCTTGTTAGAACGCTACCAGCAAAAGTTCGAAATGCTTGGTTGCTACCCCCACTATATAAACCGGTGTTGCTAAACGATGCCCCATTACTAAATGTGAGGCTCTGCCCTGTTGGAAGTAAAATTGAGCCATTCACTGCTAATTTATATGTAGCAGTATCAGGATTTGCTCCATAACCACCAACATCCAATAATGTTTGTGGACTCGTCGTCCCGATGCCGACATTACCACTTCCATCAATTCTAAATTTTTCTGTTCCACCAGTAGTAATAGCAATAGAATTTGCAGCAGGAAAAAATATACCTGTATCTATATCAGCACTATTGGCAGAAGTTCCAAACACAGGAGCCGTGGCGGTGCCTGCAACTTGAGACTGTGCCAATAAAAATCTCAGTTGACCTTGAAGTCCACCAATATTAAATGTTCCATCATTCCGCATCCATGCCATCATCGCTCCATCTGAATCACGCCATACTTGTGAATATTGCGTATATGGACTTACATATGCATTAGTATTTTGAACAATTAGAGGTGCAGTATTAACACCTACGGATGCTGTTACAAATCTACCAGTTCCAGATACATCCAATGATGCTGTTGGTGTAGTAGTACCGATACCGACGTTGCCACTACTACTAATGAATAACAAATTGGACCCAGAATTATTTTGAATATTAAGTAATGATTCACTATTTAATGAACCACTAATATGTAATTTAGCAGTTGGTGTAGTAGTACCGATACCAACACTACCACTGCTATTTATTACCATTCTTGCAATAGAATCTACACCAGCTGCGGCAGTCCCATCATTGGTTCCTAATACAAGAGATTTACCGGATGCGGCATTATATATTCCAAAATCATTACGAGACATACCCATAATACTTGTTCCTATTCTGCCAGTAGCAATTCCACCATAATTAGCAACGCTAGCGGTAACGCTTGTTCTGTCTCTAAAAAATATTGCTGAATACTTCAGAGATGTATCAGAATCCATATAAGAAAAAACATTGGCCTGCGTACCGGCATCAAAATAAAATCCTGTATTGGCCGGGAGATTAGGATTTCTAATTTGCAATTGTCCTTTACCATTACTAGGACCATCTGCAACAATATCCAATGAACCAGTTGGTGTAGTAGTACCGATACCGATTCTTGAATTAGTTGATAATGAATTAGAACCTAAAATGACATTACTAGAAGCACTAACATATGGAACATACCCAGGATTAATACCATAACTCGCTGATAACGCATATGAACTTGAAGTAGAATTATTAGAATAACTTGCGGTATCAGAAGTTATTGATGAAGTTACCTTGCCACTAACATTATTACCAAGAATATAACTTGCGGTACTTGCTAATGATGGTGTAAAATTAATGCTTGAAGCAGTTAATGAATTTGTCGCCCATGATGATGTCCCAAAGTGTGACCCGGTAATTCCGGTAACATTAATTTGACTTGGTAATCTGCTATTGTTTAGTGTGCCAGTTGTAATGTTACCAGCATCAACATAACTAGATGTCTGTGCAGTTGTGGCATTTAATGTATAACTTGATGATAACGCATAACTACTTGAAACAGCATTATTAGACCAACTTGAAGTAATTGCATATGTCCCAGCATTTAAATACGATGCTGTTTGTGATGTCGTAGAATTATTAGCATATGATGCCGATAAACCATAACTAGATGATGTAGCATTATTAGACCAACTTGATGTTCCATTAAATGAAGCAGTTATACCAGTAACATTAATTTGACTTGGTAATCTACTATTATTTAATGTCCCGGTAGTAATATCACCAGCATCAATATATGACGCGGTTTGTGAAGTCGTTGAGTTTAATGAATAACTCGATGATAAACTATATGATGCTGACATGGCATTATTAGAATATGAACTCGATGTAGCATTATTAGACCAACTTGATGTTCCATTAAATGAAGCAGTTATACCAGTAACATTAATTTGACTTGGTAATCTACTATTATTTAATGTCCCGGTAGTAATATCACCAGCATCAATATATGACGCGGTTTGTGAAGTCGTTGAGTTTAATGAATAACTCGATGATAAACTATATGATGCAGTGTTTGCTGTAATTACATATGACGCTGTTTGTGCTGCAATTACATATGATGCCGTTTGTGCTAATTCTATATATGCTACATATGATGCCGTTTGTGCCGCTAGTACAAATGATGCGCTTTCTGCGAATTCCACATATGATGCTGTTGCTGCTAATTCTATATATGATGCCGTTAATGCACTATTAACATTACCAATAACATTACTACCAAGTATATAAGAAGCAGATGTACTATTATTAGAATATGAACTTGATTTTGCATAACTTGAACTTAATGCATATGAACTTGAATCAGTAAAACTACCGGATAAAGCATAACTGGCAGATGTACTATTATTAGAATATGAACTTGATTTTGCATAACTTGAACTTAATGCATATGAACTTGAATCAGTAAAACTACCGGATAAAGCATAACTGGCAGATGTACTATTATTAGAATATGATGCTGATGTAGCATTATCTGAATAACTACTTGATGTAGCAATATTAGCATAACTAGATGATGTAGCATTACTAACATAACTACCACTAAGACTATAACTACTTGATGTAGTAATATTGGCATAACTAGATGTTAATGTATATGATGATGATGTGGCGACTTCTGCATATGATGAAGATGCAACTACTGTTAATACATAACTTGCGGTTGGAACAACACTAGAACCAAATAGACTACCAGTAGCATCTGTTTGTAATACTAAATTAGATCCACTAATTGGAACTGTTATAAAATATGACCCAGACAAATTTCTTTGTTGGATTATCACTGTATTTGGATTAAATTCGTTATTCATTTTAAAATTCTTCTAACGGTTCAAAATTACTAAATTGTCTCCGCCACCACTTACCTTCAGTATATACATAAAAATAATTATCATCATGTGCTGCCCATCCTTCTTCTCCATATGAATCAGAACTAACTGGTATGGGTTTCCATAAAATATCTACCAATTCTATATTTTTCATATAAATATATGTTAGAATGATTGAAACGCACTTAAAGTGTGTCTCAACCATCTATTATTGACATAAATGTAGTGATAATTTGTATCGTACGCCATCCAACCATCTTCACCATAATCACTCGATAATACAGGAGCAGCATGCCAAAGTGTAGCTACTTCCGGAGTACCCTTAAATGATGACATAGATTCGACCATTTTTTCATAAGATTTCTTTATACCGTCCAAGTCGTTTGTATCAATAAATTGTACAGTGGGGTTCTCAAATTTAATACCATCTTTTCTAATAGACCCACCAATATAAGAATATGGGAATGGACTTTTTTGCGGTTTATCTCCCAGAGCACTAAAATCGTCACCACTCATTACGGCCTCAGTTCCAATCATTATTTTTCGAGGTGTTAAAATCTTCTCTGTAGTTAATTTTCTGGATTCAAAGGATTCTTCCAATAAGTATGCATGAACTGTAATACTGAAATTTCCCTTTACAATTCTATCATTATCGGTTGGTGTTTCTGTTACTATATCATAGTCTCCCATAAACACACGAAATCTGAATCGTTTTGGATCTCCCCAATAATCCTCTGCCGCCCAGTTAATTTTTTGTAAAATGGTATTCATTTGTTCTACAAATTCTGTCTGGCATTTAAAATCATATGTTAGTGTTATATGGTCCGGGAGAGTTACAGCATAAATCTGATGTGTCGGGGGTATAAATCCCTTTAATGGATCTCTGGGATTATATTTGTTTTTCTCATTATATTTTTGAAGTATTGGATATGTTAAATGTCTATTTGGAGACATCATATCTTGTTTCTTACCAAATGATTTTCTACTAAATGCTATGATTGGTAACTGAAACTTTCCTTGACCATCGCGCAATACACCGTCTTTCTGAATAGCTTTCCATCGCTCAGGAGAAGCATACATAACGGGAACTTTGATATTATCACCACTATTCAAGACGTGAATATCGATAATTTTATCAATATACTCAAGAATCGTAGTGTCAATATCTAAAAGTGTAACAGTAAAATCCTTGGTCGTATCCAAATCTCGTCTAATATTTTCTGCTCGATTTGATGTGGATGCAATGGTATCTCCCTTAATTTTTTCAGAAACGTTGGACTTTTCCTGAATATTATTGGGTGCCGGATTTGTTGGATCGCCTTTCCAGGCCATTTTAGTATATCTCCATAATTATACTAATAAATAGTTTTTTATGAGATTATACGTCAAATATAGATTAATTATTTCTGTCGATGATATTGATTTTAGAGAATCTAGCGTAATGAGTTTTGCAGATAATTGACCAAGATTTTTCAGCCACGCCTCCCAAAAATTGTTCTTGGGTAACCGGAGAATCAATTTCATGATATCGCTCATTGAACAATATTACGTCTCCTTCCTGCGGATAAAAATTTACAGCCATTAACATTGCTTCTCTAAATCTAAAAGTAACCAGTTGATCTCTATCTGGCCCAACATCTTCTTCCTTGGAATTTGGATCCGACTTCTCAACTAACGTAGTCATTTCAACTGGGGGGAAATAGAATTTACCACCTTGCTGATTGGTTTCTCCGTAAATGTTATTCTGGGTTTCTGTTGGGCAAACCTTAAATAGCCACACTAAACATTGAACAATGCTTCCAAAAATTTCACTATTGAAAGATTGTAGTGTTCCCATATCTCGCTGACTATACCATAACCCAGGATATTGTGCAACTGGTTGGTATGATGAAGTATATACAGTAAAATCTGACATAATTTTATCCAATATAAATCAAAGTTGGAAGCGATTTCCGTAATAAGTCTTGTTGTTTTTCGGCCTTGTTTGCTTGTGTTTCCATTTGTGAACTAGGATTGAGACTATCTAACATTTCTCTCAACTGTGTTATTAATGCTTCTTTTTCCTTTTCAGCTTCACCACGTAATTCAGCACCATCTAGCGTAGTTTCCCCATTTGGTATAGGAGTTGTTGCATATTTTCCTCTTACTGCACCTAATACTTCCTTACATAGTGCTAAAAAGTATTTTCTAATCCATTGTCTGCCTATAGCATTTATAGATGAATATTGAATATTTTGATAAGGTATATTAGAATAATCTGATGCTTTTTGATATGATGATGTTGTTAAAAATTGTTCCGCTTGTCGATCATTAGAAACAATATATTCAAAGTATACATTAAAATCATAAACTGGTACCGGAAATAATTTAATTTTATTATTTACTACTTCAAAACTATACGCTGACTTTCTAACCATATCATTAAATTCAATAGCTTGTCCTCGTAATAAATCTTCAAATATTGGACACATTAAAAATTGAGTGGCAGGACTATAACCAGCAAATCCCATTTCATTCAATATATTACTATAACTCATTCCTGTCATTGAAAAGGGATCATAAATTCTTGCAAAGGCAGGAGGACCATCATGAAACACCCTTCGAATCTCTATTCTATTAAAACTTTCGCTAACATTACCCCATAAATCTTGTAAATCATATTGTTGAATACCATTCTGAGCATGTAATATTCCTTGTTTAATATCTATAGTACCACCAACACCAACTTCGCTCCCGAACTGTTCGCTCAAATTTATAACATAAGGCAATCCCGAACCAATCACAGGTATACCATTCATTGACTGCGTTATAGGAACTCCCAACAAAGATAAATAATCATTTTTAATATTGTATTGATTTACCTGAGCAGCATATTCTGAAACTGACTCCTCGAAACAAGCATAAAAATTAACATCTCGTAATTCGATATCCATCATTGGATACCCAAGCCTTTCTGCCGCCCATATCGCAGAGTTATAACAATCTGTGTTAAATTGTGTTTCTGTTGTATAGAAATTGAAGGGACAAGATCCGGTAGTAACTACCGAACCACTTCCGGGCCATCTCTTTCTATCATTATCAATTAATAAAGTACTTACAGGATTTGACATATATCTATAAATATTATAAAGTAATATGTTTCATCTATTTCTTTTTCCACTCATATTTCAACGAACCACAATCCCATATTCTATCATAACCATTTAGTTGCATATTTTGCCACTCTGTTAATGAATTATCAAAATTGACCAATCGTTTTTTCAACACATTTTTTCTAAACCCAAATCGATGAAACCTTTTAACATGATCCTTGGTATACCAATAATTTGGTTTAGTTTTAGAAATTAATGTTAATCCCATTTTTTCATATAAGTTTCCAGTTGACCATCTTCTATCGGCATATGTTATAATTTTATCGGGATTGTATAATCGTATAAAATGTGTAAATATTTTACTAGCACCACCAACCACCGAACAATTGGAACAATATCTATATAATTCATAAACATTCTTTTGTGCACAACCTCCCATAGAAACTCTTGTTTTCCCAAATGTCATAAGTGCCACGAGTTTTTCATTATAAAACGCCCCCAATCTTATTAAACTGTGATCATTTCCCTGAATGTGATTAGAAATTAAAAACTCATTTGCAATAGAGGGTTCCACAACTTTTATCAAACAATTTCTTGCATATACTCGATTTATATTTGTTTTTATATTTAATAGTCTATTTATTTTTCCATATACCAATTCTTTATTAAATAAAAACTCATCCTCGAATATCTGTATCAATGTTATATTATTTGCCTCACATTTTTCAGTTTTATTTATATGATATGTTTTATTTCTATTACCAGAAATTTCTGAATGGTAATATATGCCATTGTATTCTATTGCAATTTTTTTAGATGGAATATAAATATCAAGTTCCATTTCATCAATAATATTTCTGGTAGACAATAATGTATCACCATAGTATATTTTAATATAATCATATAATTCCAACTGTGCTTTGGATTGTTTTATGGGAAAACACACTCTACAAATAGGAATTCTACCATCTTGTAAATGATCATCAAATATGGATTGACATACGGTACACTTAAATTTATATGTTAATTCTACTCCACGGTATTCTTCTAACATAAACATCGGTGATATATTTATAAATTTGTTGTTTTTTATTCTATTATAATTTCTTTCCCAAATTTTGTGTTTATATTCATCGGATTGGAGATAATAGTCTACGCCATATTTTATCTTACACGTTTTCTTGATAGCATCCTTAACAGATTCAAGTTTTAAGTTACAATCAACTCCACAAGTTTTTATATTTGTTTCGCGTTTCTTTTGTTTTATTTCATTAGATTTAGACGGATTATCTACACCATATTTATTTAAATAAGATTCTTTCTTTTTATTTTGTGTTTCTTTATTAGAATTCGAACATTTATAACTACAATGTTTTGAATATCCTTTATTAACTCCTAAAAATTTTGTAGGAGAATTACATACTCTACACAACCCAACATCATTAATTATCACAAACTAATTCCTTGATAATATCTAATCATTCTCTTTTTTTTACATATATCTTTGTTTTTATAATAATATTCCTTGGAAATTTTTCTCCTAATTTCCAATATTTCTTCTTTAGTTCTGTATATTCGCTTTCTTCCCATATACATAAATATACAACATAAAACATAAAACGCAATTTATTTTATTATTGACAATCCGATGGATTTTAAATCATATAAAATCTTTTCATCTGATATTTGAAGACGAATCATTTCCCCACAATTTATTATTTTTCCTTTATAATTATAACTTTTTGCATCCGTATGATATAACGGTCCTGTATAATTCATTATCATTTTTATTTTTTCCAAAATTTCTTTATCAGTTTCCGCAATATTAATAATCAAACAGTTTTTGGATAAGCACCCATCTGCATATATAAATCCTAACGTTTAACAAAAACGCAATATTTAACAAAATATTTTATTATATCTTTACATTTTAAGATTATATGGTATCATATACTATATGATAACTTATATTGAATGCGACTTGTTGAAAGCGGATATTGAAGCAGCAGCCCACGGGGCGAATTGCCAATGCGTTATGGGATCTGGAATTGCCAGACATATTAGAGAAATATTTCCAGAAGTATATAAGATAGACTGTAAAACTATTAAAGGCGATAAAAACAAACTTGGTAACTTTAGTGTCGCCAATGTAACAGGAAATCAATTTAATCCAAATTTAAAATATATATATACTTTATACCAACAATTTAATTATGGTACAGAAAGTCGTAAATTAAATTATGAGGCCATTTATACCGCAATGGAAAAGATGGCCGCTAATTGTCAAAATAATCAAATATTAAAAGTTGGTTTTCCTAAGAATCTAGGCTGTACTTTAGCTGGCGGAAACTGGAATATAGTTAATGAAATGATCAAAGCTATATTTGATAAGAGTTTTGAGGTTTATATTTGTGAGTATACGAGGTAATTTATGGATAATGATACAAGAAAACCAACATTAATTATAGGATGGCCAACGATTGCACTATTAGCACATGGATTAACCGTGGAATTGGAAAACGCGATTCTTATACCAGATGATTTATTATTTAATACAGCATCAAAAATAATTGGTGGTAATTTACTACCATGTAATTGTACCGAACCTAGACAAGTTATTTGTAATGGTCATAGATGTGGATTTTGTGGGAAAATGATACATCCTAATGGAGTTAAAGAACATCCAGTAGAAATTAAAGAAGAATCAAAATGGATGTCAGTTATGGATTACTTGCCACCAAACAATGCTATAGTCGAAACAAAGATCGAAGACCAGTTCTTGGGAGATTGGTGTTTTATTAAAAGAAAATATGTTGATGGAACTTGGGATGATGTAACTTATGATGGAAAATGGCGTGCTCGTTTACCTACACATTGGAAATATTAAACATGTCAATGATATTACCAACTAAAAGTTTATATTACAATGATGTTAATTTAATAGCACAACCATCTAAAATTAATTCGAGATCAGAGGTACCACGAGAATTAAACAAGATAATTGTTAGTCCTATGGCGAGTGTAATTGGTATAGAATTTGCACAAAAAGCTACTGAATTAGGATTAACAGTGTGTTTGCATAGATTTTGCGAAGCATTTGAACAATTAAATATTTATAATCAACTATCAAATAAAGAAAATATATACATTAGTATTGGATTAAATGATTGGGACAGAGTATCGATTTTAGAAGAAGGTGGTGTTAAAAATTGGTTAATTGATATAGCGAATGGTTATTTACCCGGTATACCAAAAACAATTGATAGATTAATGAGATTTTGTAAACCAAACAAAGTTATGATTGGAAATGTAATGACTAAAGAGGGAATTGAATTATATAAAGATTATGGTAAAATTTTTAATGGTGAGTTTTATATTAGAGTTGGAATAGGTGGTGGAAACTGTTGTGCCACAAGTGATATGACAGGATATAACAGAGGGCAAATCACCGAACTAATAGAATGTTTTGAGTATGCTGATCAATATGATATAAAAATTGTAGCGGATGGTGGTATTAAAAATAGTAATTATGCCGCGAAAGCTTTTGGTGCTGGTTCTGATTATGTGATGATGGGTAGTTATTTTTCAAAAGCTAAAGAAGCACATACACATATCATTGGTGACGGAACATATTGGGGAGGAAGTACTTATAAACAACAAGAATTATATGGTGGTATTAAAAAACATAGTGAAGGTAAAGTTGTTAAGGTTGAAGGAGAGTTAAAACCACTCGAAGAATTGGTAAGTGAATTGTGGGGAGGATTAAGTAGCGCGATTAGTTATAGTGGATATAAAACATTAACAGAATTTGTTGGAAATGGAATATTTGAAATTAAACAAAATTCGTTACCACCCGGAAATAGAAAATGAATAAAGATTATAAATTCCCAACCGTCCCGATGACAATCAATGGACAAACCGTTAAAGTGCCTACCAGCGATATATCTCCCGATGACATTAAAATTGGATTGTTGATGCATTTTGACTGCGACTGTTTAAATTTTCTTGGTGATAGATATAGAATAATGGAAGATTTTGGTGATGGAACTTATAGTATGCGATTATATTGTCACGGAAAACCATATATGAACTCCACTATCAATCAAAAAATAAAAAAAGAAGAAATTTTAAGTAAATGGTTTAAAACGGATGAAACATTAGAAGAATGGGTAATTAGGTTGGATAAGAAAAGAAAATGAACATAAACAGATTAAGTCATCATTATGGTGGAGATTTGGGTCCTAATGATATATGGACACCGGAAGAAATTGAAGAGGCAGGGTTTGTGTTTGTTACTACACCATCGTTTATACACTTACGCAATGACCCATTTCATCCAGACTTAAACCACAGCAATGTTTATTCTGATGACGCAGATAAAGATAATAAACATCCAACGATTGTCAAAACAATAAGAACAACGTCAATACAAAGACTCTGTTCGTTTGGTAAATTTGAGGGAATACAGGGAGTATCTGATTATTATGAACATAAAGACATTTTTAAACCAAAAATTTTAGATTGGATGAAATCACAAGAACTTCATTATGTTTATAAGGTTTTATTAGAGTCTAGCCCGTGTATATGGGAAGAAGAAAAAAACACAGGATACCCGCCATATTATAATTTTTTATATGCTGTGAATGTCAGGGAGCAAAATTACCAAGATGACCGATGAAATTAAATGCACACATTTTAGATGGCCTATTTTGATATTAGACCACCCAAACAAAAATGGCGTGGTATATACAAAAGAAGTAATCGAAAAATCTCTTGAAAATATGCCAAAAGATGGTTTTGTATTAATGTATGATACACTTGATGGTTATGTCACTAGCGGTGGTGGTATGACTAAACATGTTATTGGTCAATCAAATGAATTTAAAATTGAAGACGATAAACTTGTAGCACACCATGTTATAATTTATGATAAGGTTAAGGAATTATTTGAACATAACCTTGTAAATATTAGACCAATTGGAGAGGGCAATGTAAATGCTGACGGAACCATATCTAATTATAAAATTCTTGCCACAACCATTGTATTAAAAAAATGAACACCGAAACCCTAAAACTTGATTATGATGTGGTTAGTAATTGGATTGTCAATTATAATCCTTCACAAAATATTGATTGTATATTAACCATCTTAGATGGTGCAAAACAGGTCGGTGAGTTGTTGTCAAGAGAATATGACATTTATCAGCAGTTTGTTACAATTAAAAGTTATAATAATGATAACAGTCAAGAATCAATCAAATTAATTGGAGAATTCCCCAAAATAACAGAGAAACGGGTCTTGGTAGTAGATGACATCTATGACACCGGTAATACATTAGAGTATACACTCAATGAATTAATAAAATATGATTCTGTGGAGCATATTGATGTATATACGGTAATCAAGAAAAACAAACCACAAAACAAGTTGGAATGGTGGGCAATAACAAACAATAGACGTGTTAAATGTAATATTGACTATAGTTGTTTAGTACCAGCAACAACGTGGATTAACTTCCCATGGGAATGATTAAAACGCCAATTTCTTTATTTTTTGGTTTGTTGAATCAACATCAAATTCTTGACCATTATCAGTCTTAATACGTAAAAACTCTCCACTTATACTAGATTTCTGAACAATACCAGTCATAACAACTTCAACGCGATCACCGGCCCTGAACTGTTGTACAACAGATTCATCCATCGGTTTTTCAGCACAATCCTTGCTACAATATACACCCTCATGACCAATAGAATCTTTTCTTAATGTATTACAATCCTTACCACAACCACGACATTTTGTAACATGACTTGTATATCCGGTAACTCCATTCTGTTTATCAGAGGTATTAACATCACGACTAATTGACATTTCATTTAATGATTTTACCACAGGATTTCCCGGAGCAATCTTTGAAATCTGTTTATTCGGTGTTGTCTGTAAATCATGTTGTGTTTTTCTTTCTTTTCGATTGATATTAAATTCGGATTCATTAATTACTTTCTCCAATTCTGTATAATCAATACCAATGGTATCCATCTTATATTCTCTACCATGTGCATCCTTATCAATCCACGGTTCATCAAATTTAACATTAACATGTTTGCTATTATCAAACACTTTAGTAACTGTCCCAACCTTTCCTTCCAACTTATCAAGACGATCTCTCCATGAAAATTGGTGTGTAGTGTATCCAAGGTGAGCAGGAACTGATCTTGCATGCCTTGCCAATACATCCTTCCGAAGCATTACTTTATCACCAACTACTAATCGTTGTGGTTTTAATTCTTTAATGGTCTCTTTAATCAATTGTTTCAATTCAGATTTTTTCATATTATTTTTTCTCAGATGGAAAGTCAAAGGGAATGCACACGGTATCAGCCACAGTAGAAAATGGAATATCAATTATAAAGAATGGGATTAATCCACCCAGATCATTTACGGTGGCAGTACTAATTAAGTTAATATCCTGTCTTACCCCGGAATAAATTAATGACTTTGATGCTGGATTACCTGCCATACTTCTAGAGATAAAAGTACTACACCCAGTTAAAAGTATTAAGGAAAGAAGGACAAGATATTTCATTGTACATATAAATAGTTTTAAAAACAATAAAGACAACAAAAAACTCCCACCATTTCTGGTGAGAGTTAATTGTGTTAATACTTCGATTAGACAGTATCTAAGTCTGCCACGAAGATGCGGCCATAAAATTCTGGCCGGACCACTTTCTTAGCATAACGGGTCATAACACCACGTCTCGGCGTGAAGTTAATCGGGTCGTATACTAATGGAGTTTGGACCAGCGGAATATATGGAGAATAGACCGCACCAGTTTCCAAGAAATTGCTTCCACGGAAACCAACGAGGATTTGGTTCTCAACCATGTACGGGTTCTTGTAGACTTGGAAGCGACTTGCGAAGCTACCAACTTTACTTACGCCCATTGCGAACTTAGCGGAATCTCCGTCTGTCGAAGCGACATAACCTGGGATACTTTCCAAGATAGTTGCGACATCAGGCGAACAAACCAAGAAGTTAGCTCCACCACGAAGAGTCAACTGATGAATCTTGTTGGAGACTTTTTGAATCTTGTTACCAAGAGTTTGATACCAAGTCGACTTGACATATGCTGTACGGTTAGGAGAAGCGTCAACATTATATGTGAAGGTACTAGCACCAACGTTCTTAGTGAACTCATTACCAATCTTAGCACTCCACGCTTCTGTAGTAGCAAACGGGGTAGCAGTCAGTAACATATCAAGGATTTCGAGATCGATTTCCATCGAAACATATTCACTTAACAAAGCGGTAAGCTCTGCTTCGGCGTCAATGCTGTGATAGGCATTCAAATCTTGTGCCAATTCAGGGGTCCAAACGGCTTTGAGCTTACGGGTCTTAGCGACAATCGGCTCACTCTTCAACTCAAGGTTGACTTCAGGAATATTAATTCCGGGATTTACTGGACCACCAGCAGTACTAGCAGTACTATCTTCAAAGTCACCACGGGTTTGCGGGGTCGGTTGTTTCTCGTATGAGAGATAGTAACCAACACCGGCACCACTGACTACTTCATTAACAATGAAATTAGCCCAATATACAGGAGCAGCAATCGTACCAGTATTTGTGATTGTCGAGAACTGATTAATCACATTTGCGGCAGTAATTGCAGAACCAGTTGCAAAAGAGCCAGTAACAATCCATGCACGAACTGATGTTAAATCAGCAGATGCGACAGTATTGTCTCCAAGCGGAATGGTCACTTTGGTATAACTACCAGTGCCAATGTAATTAATATCAAACATAACATCAGTACCAGAAACAGTACTGGCCGTAATGTTTGTAGTTCCGGCTAGATTAGCACCATTGATAGTATAGCCAAACCGACCTGGGCCATACAAGCCATTGGTAGCACTATCAGTCGAACCAAGCTTGATGCCTGTTCCACCGAACAATGACGAACCAGAGAACGCCGGGTTCGACAAACCATTAACCGTGCTGTATTTGAAATCCAGATAGAAAATCAAACCGGAAGGCAGGTTCATGGGTTGAACGGACACGAATTCTTTAGCCGCAATTTCAGCAAACACACGACGAACCAACGGAAGGGCGACGCCAGCCCACTGCTCACTGTTAGCAGAGGTACCAGTAGCTGTCGCTTCTGTGATCAATTGTTGTGCTTGGTTCTCCAAGAGAACTGACATCTGAGCTTTCTCGATGCCTTTAAGACCTTCAAGAAGGCCAGTTTTTTCCCACTTACTTTGCAGACCACGGGTTTCTTCCATCAGTCTGGTAGTAGGACTTGTGTTGCCTGTAAGCAACTCTTTAATTTTACTCATTTTGTTATTTTCCTTTTAGTTATTTAACATTCTTGCATTAAGTTACTTAGTGATTCCCGCAAGCTTTTGGAATTTCACTACCATATCGTTAGCTTCTGGAATTACAATATTTCCGGAAGGTTTGGTTGTGCCAACTGGTTTTGATGCAAAGCCCTCAGTAATCACGCCGGCAGCCGTTTTCTTGGCAGGGGTTTTACTAAGATTTAGTGCTTCGGTCAAGTTGCTATAGGTCAATTTGACTTCACGAATGGTCTTGTTCAAGTCAAACTGTTCAATAACTTTCATCTTTTGTTCACGATTCAAGTTATTGGCTTTAAACAATTTGTTTGTATAAAGCAACTTAGCATTGAGCAAATTAACGTCATTAAGTTGCTCGCGTAAGAATTCAATAGTCTTACGAAATTCTGTATTTTCTTTCTTCAAGGATTCTTCTTCTTCTTTCTTACCTTCTTCCTCTTCTTCCTTGACTTCCTTGACTTCCTTGACTTCCTTGACTTCCTTGACTTCTTCAATTTTACCTTCTTCCTCTTCTTCTTCATTGAGGCTAGTAAGCAATTCATTTAAATCAATTTCTTCATCTGTTTCTGCAACCGGGGCTGGAGCAACAGGTGCTTCGGCTGGGGTTGGAGCAACAGCAGTAGGATCAGTATTCACCGGAGCAACAGGGGCCGGAGCAACAGCGGTAGGATCGACTGGGGATGGGGCGGGGGCAACTGCGGTAGGATCAACCGGAGCAGGAGCAACAGGTGCTTCTGGAGCACCGGCATCTTCTTCCAATTCTTTAAGAATCTGGTCGATTTCTTCGGCAGTAATATTTTCCTCATCTCCGCTTCCATCAACTGGGGCGGTTCCGGCAGGAACAGCGTCGCCAACTTTGGCACGATCACCGGCAACTACTTCACTGGCAACCACTTCTTCCTGACCTTCTTCTTCTTTAAGCCACTTTTCAAATTTTTGACCAGCATTAGAACCTGCATTTGTGGTTACTTTTTCAATACTTGGTTTCGTAGGACTTGCATCGGGTGCACTTGATCCTGCACCGATATTATCAGATTCTTCAATATCTTCACGCAATTTTTCTGATAAAGTCTGGGTTACTTGTGACGAAAACACTTCTTCCAATGCCACTTTGGCATTTTGCAATGCTGTTGCACGAACTGCTTTCGCGTCGGCAATAGCTTCTTTAATTAACTCGTTGTTGATTTTACTCATTTTAAAATTTCCTGTTTGGATTTTATTATTCTCTGGGGTTATTAGATAAACCTCAATAAAGGTACTTCTTCTATCACGATAAAGAATTATCGTATTCGTTGTATAAATATAATAAGAAAAATCAAAACATCATTTTTTTTAAAATATTTTTATTTTAATGTTGTTTTTGGATCTGTTAATGGAGCTTCTACTTTACCAACGGACGGTGAAGTAGGAACAACATCCTGGATTTCAAAGAATGTTTCGAGAATCTTTCCGGCATCTTCATAATATGCTTCGGCCTGTTTGCATTTTGGTTCAAGATCTTCTGCCAATTTAGTAAACTGGTCTACATATTTTTTAAGTTCCGTCATTTTTCTAGTTGCAGTATTAGCTTCAACCATATCACCACATTCTTCTACAACATACCGGCTGGCAATATTGGCAATCTCCCGCAATTTCTTGGAAACATCAATCAAACTACCATGGTGTCTAACTGATTCTGCATATTGATTATAGTTACCAACGAGTTCATGCAACCGTTTCTTTTGTTCTCTGGTAAGCTTCGGTGGAGCAGTAGGATCCGCTTCTGGTTGAACTTGCTCTACGTTCTCTACACTAAGTTCTTCTACTAATTTTGTAAGCTTTATCATGGTGATTATAAATATCCTTTACTTTTGAAAAAATTAGAATTTCTTGAAGATTTCGTGAATAACCCTCATTAAATTCTTAAATTCCTTATATTCTCGTTTAACTGTTGGTTGCTTTTCCATTTTTTTATCTGTTCTTTGACCACGCATTTCTAATGTCCACGTCGAATCATTTTTATAAACTGTAAGTTCCAGGTTCTTTTCCTTACCATAGACAGTTTCTTCATGTTCAAATTCCATGTTATAGAGTCCATCCAATTCAAAGCCTAAATCATGGAGAGCATCATACTCCGACGCTTTCCAATCATCTGTGGCTATTCTGTCAGTATCCACAAGTTCTTTTAATTTTATAAAATGTGAATGAGCAAAGGCTTTCATGTTATTTGATACTCATTGATAAGATGCAATATGAAATTTGATAGCATGGTAATATCTTTCATTGTATTGGTCAATGGTCTACTCACAATGATAAATACCTCATCTTTTTGTGGTTCGTTTGGATTTTTTGGTTCCTCCGGTGTTGCTTCGTCTGCTTCCGCAACTACTTCTGCTCCAGGAGCAACAGCAACATCTGGGGAAACATCGATGGGGGCTCTTAATGAGAAAAATCCAACATATTTGCCCTTAATCTTTCGTATTACCAAATCCTTATTCTTTCCACTCATTTCTTCGGGAGTACCATATTGAAGTTCTGTGGGGGTTTTCTTGGTCGGCTTTACTTCCATTCTATTGACGGCATCCATCTCTTGTTGAGTGAATAATGAACCAGCATTTTCTGGCTTGGCAAGCAATGCATCAAAATTTTCCACCGACTTAATATTTCTTACTACAGGAGATTCTTTTTCTTCATTTAATGGAGTTGTAACAACATAATCAACAACTTTTCTAGCAAAATTTCTCGGAACATTATATTGCATTACCAACAAATCTACAGCATCTTTACCTGTTAATGTGGACTTTCTTACGGTTTGAACCAATCCTTGATCCTTATTTCCCGGATCAAAATATGAATAATCATTAATTTCATTAATAATGCCACGAATATGTTCTTTAAGTTTTTCCTTAATAACAATGGATTTAATAGATTCTTTCAATTGTCTAGTAAGATTTTCTGTTAACGAATTATGTTTACTTTTAACAATAGCAAGTGCTTCTTCTGGAGTCTTGCCAGATGCAATTAGCTTTGTATATGTTACCAATTCAATTGGTTTAGCCCCAGGAATTTCTGCAAAAAATTTCTTTTCTTCCACCGAATAATTAGGATCCGCATCTCCAGTACTCTGCGGCCAGCGTGGAATATTCTCATTAACAGATTCGTTCTTATCATGCATATGCAAAGCAGCAAGATATTTATTTACTGGTCCAGATGTACATCCAACTTTCTTTCCAGTAGATTTCTTGTAAACACATGTCTTATTACCAACCTTTTTATATGAATATGGCATTGTACATATAAATAGTAACTATCAACAGATTAATTCATATTTTAGATGACCACAATCCCAAATTCTATCATAACCATTATTTTGCATGTTCTGCCATTCTGACAGATTTGAGTCGAAATTAACAAACTTCTTACTCAATGTGTGTTTGGCAAACCCAAATCTATGATGTCGTCTATAATTCTTATCCTTTCCAAAATACCAATAATTAGGAGTACCATCACTAATCTTTTTAAATCCGATAGAAGCATATAAATTTTTGACAGAGTGTGTCCATCTTCTATCAGCATAACTAATAACCTTATATGGTTTATGAATTTTAATAAAATGGTTTAAGAGTTTGCTTGCCCCGCCCACAACAGTTTTGTTAGATGCATATCTTATTAGCTCATATTGACCCACAACAGACGTGGTATTCATAAACACTCTCGACTTACCGAAAGTCATTAATGATACCAATTCATCTTTATGAAAAAGGCCATAACAAATACTACTTACATCATTTCCCTGTATATGATTAACATTTAAAAACCTCTTCTTGTCAACATTATCAATGGATCTTATATCACATGCTCTAGCATAAAGCTTATCAGTAGATTGTTTTAATATGTGTTTTAATTTATTATAAACAATATCTTTATTAAACAACCATTCGTCTTCAAATATATGAATCAAATGAATCCCCTGTTTTTCACATTCAATGGTTTTATTAAGATGATATGATTTATTCTTCATACCACCAATTTCTCCGTGCCAAAATAATCCATCACATTCAATCCCAATATTTAATGACGGAATGTATATATCCAATTCTTTACCATTTAAAATAGTCTTGTCTCTGGATTTAATATCGATATTTGGTAATAACATTTTTATATACTTTGTTACCTCCTCTTCAAATATAGAAGACGATTTATAACAAGTCTGACACCGGGGGATATCGCCATCTTCTAAACAATCAACAAATTCGGTATTACAAACCAAACATTTAAATTTATAGTTGCCATAATAACCACCTGATATATATTCTTCTCTAGTAAATAATACAGCATATCTCCCACGTAATCTATCAGAATTTATAAGTGTATCAAAAAAATCACCCCTGCGTGTATTAGATATCTTATTGGCAATAGCAGCCACTTGTCTTACATTATTTACTCCGTATTTCTTAAATACACATTCTTCTTTTAATTTCTGATCAGATAATATCCATTCAACTCCATGATTTTTTAAACAAGTAGATTTCTTCTTATCCGATATTCCATCTGCCTGTGAAATATTATCTACCCCATATCTTTCCTTTACTGTTACCTTTCGTTTGTTTATAACACCAACGTTACTTAATCCATATTCTTTCCCATATTTCCTTAAATTACTAGATTTAATCTTATCAATGGTAACGGGATTACTTTGGGCACATAAAGAGCAACACGCGGTTAGATATCCACGATTGAAAGAAAAAAATGTAGGCGGATTGTTACAAACAGGATTTCCACATTTTATAAACCCCACGTTGTTGATAATATGCCACAATCTCTGCTTAACCGGAGAATTAAACTTATTAAGAAAGAAGGTTTCTTCACAAATTTGGTTCCATTTGTCCATAAAATTGTATTTCTTAAACCAATCAATTTTACATTTCTTTGCTGTTGGATTGCCGATTCGATTTAACAAGTTACTTTTTGCCCATTCTCGTATTATCATATTATATCCTTTGACTTTGAATATAATTATAGCAAAAGAAACAAAAAGAATCAATATTTTATAGATTTTGAATATTACTTGATTTCAGAAAGAATATCGCGGATAATTGTTTCTGTTGATTCCCATTTATTTGATAATGGATTATGAACAACATTATGACTCACAGACTCATTCAATTGATCTTCGGGGAACATAAATGCGCCAACAGTGCTTGGATTTGATACGAAGTCAAAGCTGATTAAACTAAAATCATCCTGCACTTCGACAACACCTTCCGCCATATTCTTTACTGACCCCATACCACGGCTAGATATGCCAAGGGTAATTCCAGAACGAAGCAATTCTTTTAAAATGTTACCACATGGAGTCGGCAGAATTTCAACTTCTCCCATTAAATCCTTACCTTCCCACCACATTCTAACAATGTTATGGGATACATTTTTAAGATTAACAACACTCGAATTTCCTGACCAAAATGCATGATTATTATCTTGGCAATAAAATGTACCATTTTTTACGGTTACACAATGCACCGTGTCATCATAATCAACTTCTTCAATTTTTATAAATCTAAAATCAATATGGATAGCGACAGCTTCCTTTATCCACAATCTGTGTAATATTGATTTGTTTTTTGCTTCAATAATCCTTCCGGCAAACATATAATCTTCAGTAGTTATTTGTTCCTTAATTGTTCCAGACATTCCAAGTTTTAAGATAACTTCATAAAAATCTTCTACCAACTGCTTTGAAACAGAAAATATAGATGTTCTATCATATTTACCAACGACAGTCCCATCACCATTTAAAAACCAATCATATAAATTTTGCAACAATGCTGTGGACGCATTCTTGATATCCGTGGGTATAAATTTTGTATATTTATCTCCTAACTTTGAAAGATATGTCCACAAACGAGCATCTGAACAATTAAATGTTATACCCCCGTCGCCTTTATCCCATTCATTCCATTTTAATTCAGGACTTAATTGGTTTAAAATCTCTCTAAATGCATCAGCAATTTCCCCCTTATTTTGTGTTATAAATATACCATATCCATCACTTGTATTTCTATTTGCACAATGTCCTTCTGCAAGATAAAATCCCAAAAACGAAAACCATGCGTTTACATTTAGTGTTAACGCAGTAGTTTGTTTAATTATATAATCTCTAGATTGATTTTTTGCGACATCTTCAATATTAACCGCATCAACTTTGTAGAAATCATAATCAATTCCATTCCAATTTTCTGCAACAATTGGAATAGACAAATGTGGAGTGTTTGTTTGTTTAGATATTTCAAATATTTCTTGTGCTGTCTTTTCTATAAAATTATTTTTTCTATCTTTCAAAACAAATCTGTGATTTGGAGTTACCAAGACATCTATATTTTTTCCTTTTATAGATATCATTTTACCCTTATATGGATCATTAATTACTCGTTCAACTAAATTAAATTCAATTGTGTTAGTTTCCGTGTTTAATGTTACAACATTTTCTCCAATAATAATATCTTTTAGATATTTCCAACCGTTAATTGTCAATATTTGTGCACTGGGACGATGGCATTCCGGATGATCTAATTCTCCCATTGCCCGTTTTTGTTTAACAAAGTCTTGCTCATACTTATGAGCTTCACGCATAAGAATTTCGTATGGATAAACCCTACCATTTTGATTCTTTTCTTCTGCCCGTTGAAGAATGCCAGTAACCAGGGTTTTTCCTGACTTTCTAGCAGCAGTTCCTTCAAACGCTTCATTCAATTCTTCTTTTGAAATGGTGAATGGAGTATACCCACATATCGGTTTATCTGTTTTATTCATATTTTACTTTTGGATTTCTCCGGATAACTTATCTTGCGTCGGCGCTGCTGCTGGAGCAGGTGTTGCCGCAGGAGCTACTGCTGGTGCAGCCGCTGCCGGGCCTAGAATAGTTATAACACGAGATGTATCAATGAAATATCGCTTCTGTTTGCTTTCTTTAGTACCGGCTTCTGCACCGGTCAATACCAATTGAAATTTATTCTTAACGCTTTCAATCCCAATATTAGAAACTGCGATTGTATAATCTCCCAGAATTGGTTGTCCGAAACTTCCCTTGCTTGCATGAATAGAAACCTGTTTATTTAAAAGTTTTTGTTTAAGTTCAGCAATTTTGGCATTAATAATTTTGACCTTATTTGCTTCAATGGATGCATCAAGAGCATCCATATCTCTCTTTATATTGAGCTGCACACCGCCGGTAGGAGCGGGTGCAGCAGGAGCTGCCGGGGCAGCGTCGGCCTCGTCGATTCTATAGAATGGTGCGGCACGTTTTACCAATTGTTGGAGTTTGGTAATACTCTTGACTTTCTTGGTATCTTTCTTTGTTACGGCAGATTTCTTTTCTTTATTAATATAATCTACGTCTGATCTATGAATTGGTTCATTAATGGGTTTATCTTCTTTAGGAGCAGGATTTTCAAATTTTTTCTTAGTTGCTTTCTTACCCTCATTAATAGCGTCCAATTCGGTTTCTTCATTTACTTCCGCCGAAGGACCATCAACAATTGTGAATCCTGTTGACGAAGTGGCCGCCCGTTCATTTCCCTTGGATTTTTTGTTTGCATTCCATGCCATCTTGGTTGCGGGGCATGAAACTCCACCGGTTGCAGAAACTTCTCGCAATTTCTTTTCGGTAACTATTTCTTTAACAATATGTCTAACGATCTCTTTTAGTTGTGCAGAATTCATATATTTTTAGTAATTTCCTTGATTAACTCATGGGACAAAAGAAGGACAGAAATGTGATTATCCTTAACTCCACGATCAGTTTTAAGATTATTAAGTTGATTAACCACTTCTGCAATTTTAATTTTAATCACCTGTGAATCAACCTTTTTGACAATTTCAAACAATTGTTTCTTGATACTTTCCTTCTCCTTAGTAACAAATTCGTCCAATTTGTTAGTATTTGATACATTATTAATATATTCTCGGAGAATATGTTTCTGTTCATCATTGAAATCTTTATACTTGGAATTCATACTATCAATTAAAATTTTATAAGTAAGCAATCTAACATCTTCGCTCTGGGACTTGTAGTATTCCAGCAATTTTTCTTCTTCGGTTTTCTTGGCAACAACACTTGGACGACAAAGAAGGTTCTCGATAAGACAGTTTCTTGCTTGAGAAATGCTAATAATATCGAAAGATTTATCGGTATTTTCCAATAGTTTATAAATGGAAGCATACACTTTATAATTTCTTACACTCGACTTTAGAAAATTCTCAATGGGATAAATTGACTTAATTTCCTTGATTAATTCAAATTTTTCTTGTAAAAGCGCTCTATTATTTAGTCTTTCTTTGGATTTAACGGCGATTGAAATTGCTCTGTCGGCTTTTCCTTCGTCTGCAAATTGTTCATTAACCAAGAAATTGTATAGTTGCCACTCTTTCCCTAATTCTCGCCCCTCATTAAAATACTTGAAAAGGATATCTTTGGCAGGACTATCTTTTTTTCCGGACAGAATATCTGCTGTTACCTGTTTTGTTAATAGCTCAAACAAAATCCCGGTGTTTTTGAATTTAGAGTGCTTGGATTTTTGCATATATATATAGAATACCTTAATTATAAATATAAATCATTTCATCAAATATACTAATAATTAGCATAATTGTTATTCGAGTATGTTGCTTTCATCTAACATAGACTTCATTGACCCAGATTCCTTATTCTCTGTCAATAGTTGTGTTTTTACATCTCCAATATTAAGAAAGTTCTTCAGTTTTGATAAGTCCAATGTCGGAACAGTTGCTTTTGGACTAATAGTTGATTGCTTTGATTCCAAACTTAAAGGAGACTTTTTCTTGATAGGATCTTTTCGATGCTTCTCATGATTCTCAAGATTGCCAAGAGGATCCTCCCCAAATGGATATTTACTTGCATCCTTTTCTCCCTTTTGGGATGGACGCTTCGGAGTTTCAGTCAATGGTGCTGGGGCCGGTTCGCCTCCACCACCGA
>TBL_comb47_HYPODRAFT_10000891_pt1 | contig 39244 bp, 37 predicted proteins | sample TroBogypolimnion_40_FD_10682 | JGI IMG/M metagenome (IMG submission 10682)
CGCCACATATCTCCAGCGCCCGCTTCCCCCCCAGATCAATCCGGCACAACTCGCCGTAGCCCGCCACAAACAGCGCCCGATCGGACGGCGGAAAGCCGCCCACCGCCGGCAGCATCGCCTCGGCACGCGGGTCTTCACCAGCATTCGGATGATATGATTCCAGTGACATGTGTTTCTCCTTTTCGTCTAACCTTTGAGTCGCGCATAGATGTCCCCGAACAACTGGGTGTCCCCCTCAAACTCGTCGATCACCACCAACATCGATTCCAATGCCCGCCACTGCGGCCGTGAAAAACGCATGCTCTCACCCCAGCTCAGGTTGAATTCATATTCCCCAAGCTCAGCCAGGTGACGCAAACACGCCCGCGCATTCTCCGCCAGCTCCGGCGTCCACTCAATCGATACCGCCGGCACCGCGCTCGTTAGCCCTCCCAGCACCTCCGCCTCATATCCCTCGACGTCAATCTTGACGAATCGCGGCATGCCATGCTCCGCGATGAGTCGATCCAGCGTGGTCACCTCCACTTCCTCCGCTCCGTCCCAGCGCGCGGCGGCAAAGCGGCCCGATCCGGTGGTGCCATCAATGAACTCCTGGGACAGGGTGGAGAGCACATGATCGGCTGAGACGTGGAGCGTGGCGCGACCCGGTTGCCTGCCGACTGCGGCATGCACCAGTCGGACGTTCGGATTACCCGAAAACGCCTTCGCCAACTTTGCGAAACACTTGGCCTGTGGCTCGAGGGCGACCACCCGACAGCCCAGATGCCTGAAGCAACGTGTCCGGTTGCCCAGATTGGCACCGATGTCGAAACACAGGTCCCCCGTTGCCAGGAAGACCCGATAGAGATGCCCGAACCCCGCCATCTCCCTCCGCTCGCGCGCCGCACGCCCAAGCCGCCAGGCCAGCGCCGGCGGGGCCAGCCTATCAATAACCCTCTGTAGTTTCATGCTGCCTGGTCCTTTCCCCCACCCATACGCTGTGCCTGAGCTTCGTTCAACCACTGCCCGCCCCATCCAAACAGCGCAAAAGTCACGTACATCAGTCCGAACCGATCACTCATGAAACTGAAATCCAGGTGTCCCCCAACCGCCGTGGACAATGCCACGACGCAGACCATCGGGCACAACGTCACCCAGGTGCACCAGCGGAAAAACGCCCCGATCACATCCTCTGCGGTGGTTCGCAACAGCGACGACGCGCCAACGACCCCCAGCAGCGCCGTCATTCCAATCATCGCCTTGCTGGCCGATGGCATCACATGATCGATGACACCCAACTTGCCCCTGGCAAGCAGTGGTGTGAACCCCGACGGATCATGCAGATAGAACGGCACCGTGATGGCCGCCGACACCAGCACCACCAATCCGCCAACGACAACTGCCTGTCGCAGACCTCCCGTTCGCCAAAGCACCGCGCCAAACAGCGGCATGAGCAACAGGAAATTCGGACGTGAGGCCAAACCCAAGCCCAACAGCACACAGGCAATCCATCGTGCCCAGTGCGGCACCCCCGGATGAGTCCATGATTTAAGCGCCACCAGAAAGAACACCGCCACATATATCCCGTTGGAATGCATGTCGCCGCCGGAAATATACTCATACATGGCTGCCGGAGACAGTGCCAGCGGCACAATCAGCATCACAATCGCCAGCGCCGGATCCCTGAACCGCCACCACGCTGCAACAAGAAATGCCGCCAACCACAACACATTCTGATACCCGCTGCTGCCAAGCGCGACAAATGGAGCCGATAGGAAAATGCCCCCCGGCAATACCGACAGCGGGCCGGCGAACTTGTCAGATGGATAGTAGGGGCTTTGTCCCCCTGCCATGCGAGTGACTGCCAGATTCAGGCCGTCGTCCCGATCGCTGCTCTTGCCGAGTCCCCGGCCATTCTCAATTGGATAGCCAATGGCGAAGCAAACCGCCAGCCCGGTTAGTGTCAACACACTAACCGCGCGAAAGTGGCGCCGCAGCCAGGGTGCCAGGCACGCGCCAAATCTCCCTGGCACATATACGGCGGCGGCCACAAATACCACATAGCCGGCAACCCCTGCGAGCCCACTGTACTTCTGAACGAAGCCGGTTGAGGGAAACGCCAGCAGAAGCACCAGTGCGATGAAACTCCGGCTCAGCCATGTCACTCGCCGCGCTCCGGCGGACTGAGATGCGTCAGCACCAATCATAAGCAAACCACCTCCACCGATTCCAAATCCGCAAACCACGCCTGCAGCAGCATCTCCTCATCTCGTCCCACCCAACCGTGGCGCATGAGGACCTCATAGCACCGCTCCATCATCGTGCGAATCGACTCCTGCGGACCAAGACCGGTCCCCAGCAGCTCGTCGCGAATCCGCGCGTTGTTGGCGTACCCGGGCAGCTCATCCATGAAATCGCGCTGCAAGTCGTGCGCGTTGCGCTCCTGCCACACGCTCGCCCCATGATACATGATCCCCTGCCCCCGCGCCTGCAACACCCGCTGCGCCACAAAGCCGCGCCAAATGTCCGTCATCCGGAAGCTGCACCACGCTGGCAAATAGAGCAGCGGAAAAGCCCCCTTGAAAAACGTCGTGTTTTGGCTGTTGAACGGACACCAGGCCCCGCCGCGCAATAGAATCGCACCCTCGCCCGCGTCAAATCGGAACGGCAGCGGAAACAACATCCGGTACACCGCGTCCACATCCGGATCGTTGTCAGCGAGTCCCTGTTGGATCGGACACTCAATGGTTTCAAGCGGCCCCGCCGCCGGCCCGACATCCCGCGCGTGGCGCAGCGGCAGCCCCCGCGGATAGATGAACTCCGAGCTGAAATACTGATAGACGTTCACCCAGCCAGCCGTTTCCACCGGCCGGCATTGCACGCCGGCTTGGCGGCTCGCCCAGAATTCCGGCCTCGGATGATTGTCGTCATCCGTCTCCACAATCACCCTTGCGCCCGCTTGCATGGCCGCCAGGTAACCCATGTTCTTGCGAGTATAGGAGCGCTCCGGGCAAACCCGCCCCAGCGCAAAGCCGCTCGCACGCTGGGCTTCCAGCGCGAGAAACCGACACCCTTCCATGGAGAAATCCACCGGACTCTTGCTGTCGCCAGCCACCACAAAGTCCCAGCCGGATTCCCGACAGCCCGCGGCAAGCGCCCGCATCGCCGCGTTGGGTGACCCAATCGACGTGATAACAAGGGCGGTGGAACTCAAGTCGCTCATGGTCAAATTGTCGGAGACCGACCTTGGATCCGCCGCAGAAAATAATGCATCAACACCGCCATCGAATTGCGTATCGCCCCGTGCGACACCCGTGGCGACGGTGCCCGGTAGTGGATGGGAACCTCAATGTACCGTTGCCGCCGCAACAGATGGCGCAGCTCGGTCTGGTAAAAGTGAGCATGGGAACGCAGCGGATAGTCCACCACCCTCTGCAAGACCGAACGCCGGAAGCCCTGGAAGCCCGATGTCATGTCCGTAAGCCTCGCGCCTAACAGCCATCGCGCCAGCAAGGTCCCGCCCTTGCTCAGAAACCGCCGCCGCCATGGCGAGTCCACCATCGATCCTCCATTCATGTAGCGACTGCCAAAAACGCAGTCATTGCCCACGCTCAGAGCCCTCAGAAACTCCGGAATCGCCCGCGGATCATGCGACAGACCGCCGTCCATTTCGATGATGATCTCGTGGCCATCCTTGAGCGCCTGCCTAAAGCCGTTGAGATAGGCATCCACCACGTTGCGGTTATCGGGGATCCACAGGGTGATCAACCGCGGGTCCAATTTCCCCAGTTCCTGACAGCACTCAAGGGTGCGGTCCTTGGAAACCCGATCAACCACCAGATAGGCCGTCCCGCCCCCAATCTGATCCATTACCCCGCGCAACACCTCCGCAAACTCCGGCAACTCCGCCTCCTCGTTGGCCAGCGGGATAACCACCGCCCAGTTGTTAGTAATATCTGACATTTCGCGACTTGACCTATGACCCATGACTCACCTGTTTCTCTCCCATCGGCGCCTTGATACCGTGTGCATACCACCGCTCCGGCATCACCACCTGTTGGCCGGGCTTGCGCCCGAGCCAAGCGGCCCACCATGAGTAACTGCTGTTGGCAATGATGTGATGAGACGCAAGGCTCATCAGGTGAAGATCGCAAAGCGGATTGGCTGCGGCCTGCCCCAGATCGATCACGTCCTCATCGGCCTCGCGAAACTCCGCACGGCACCACTCCGGATCATCCGAGAAAACAAAAAAACGCGCGCCTGGAATCTCCGCGCGCATTTTCCCCATGGCCTCCCGGTAGTAGTGGCTGTCGCAGACTTGGAAGATGGGCTGCTTCAGATAGTCCGTTCTGCGCACGTGCACGGCGACCGAACAGGCGCTGCCCAACTTTGTCCGCAGTGCCTCCGGCGGCCGCACGGCTCCGGCGATGAGCGCCTTCAACTCGGCTCGCAGCGGACCCGCGATTGCCTCAAAATAAAGCGGTGACTGGAAATACCCGAACAAGACGCACTCGGCCGGTGCGTCCAGGAAGCGGCGGTCGAACGACTGATCATCGGCGGGTTCGCGCAACACCGGCACACCCCGGTATTCCCAGTAATGTTTGCCGGTGATCTTGTGCAGGGCGCGCGCGCCGAGCGACCAGCGCCTGACAACCCTCGCCTGCAACGGCAGCCTGAGAAAATGCGAGACCTCCGCCCAGCCCGCCCGATTGAACCATGAAGCGTCCAATACCAAAGGCACACCGTGCTTTTCCGCCAGCACCCGGCCCAGCGCATACTGAAACAGCTGGTTGCCGGTGCGGCCTAACAGAACAATGCGGATCATGGGCAAGACACAAGACTTAAGACACAAGACGCAAGCGACTCAATGCCCCCTGCCATTGACCCTACCAGCGGATCAACCCCACGTTGCACAGACGATCCGCAGGACCGAGGATCTCGCAGGCTCTCTCAAGCGTTGCGGGCAATCCCTCGCCTTGAAACCACGCCAGCAACTCCTCGTCGCATCTTCCGCCAATCATTCCTGCAAAAACGTTGGCATTGCTGATGATCACGCCGCGCGGGGAATGCCGGATGTAGCGGTCGAAATACAGGGTTTGAAGCTGCGCCGACAGTTCCGTGAACGCATAGTTGGACACCACACAATAATCGTCGAATTCAGCCTCATCAGCACGCGTCTTGAAAAAGTCCCCGACGCCGTTCTCCTTGAGCATTCTTGCCGCGGCCTGCTCGACCTGAGGCAGATCCACCAGCAAGGTGGTGGCGCCTGACACCACCGCATTCATCGCCGCCAAGCCCCCAAAGCCCACGCCAATCTCAACGATCCTGCCCTGCTCCTTAACCAGACCCTCGCGTCTGAGCCAGAGGGCGTGCGCCAGATAACGCAGGCTGGTGGGACTGTGAGCCGCCGCCGTGCCTAGCAAAATCCCCGGCCAGCGGATCGGGTCTGCCCACCCGTCAATCCTCAGGAATCTGTTGTTCCCTAGCAACGAGGCCTGCCACCGGCGCACGAGTTGCGCGAAATATCGCCCATCCACCGGCCCCAGGGTTTCCACAATCTGGCGCACCGCCTGAATGCGGCGAAACCCCCGACTGCTGCGCTGGCCGGCACCAAAGGCCTCACAGAATCGCGACCAGGCATGCGACGCGGAGATGCTCGATGCATCGTCAATGGCCGCGACACCTTCCTCCCGCGAGGTGCGATCCTCGAGCCACCCCGAAATCAACGACCAACCCCGGTCATGTATCCTATCTAACAGACAACGGGGCATGGCGGTGTGTGGAGTTTCCCTCCTATCTTGCGTCGGGTGCTTCCGCAACGGCGCGAACTGGCCTCTCTTCGCACTTCCTCGCCACCACGATCCCCAAACCCGTGCGACAGCCGAAATGCCTCTCTAACTCCGGTCCCCGCCAGGCGCCGGGCTCGTGAATCCGGTTGTCATCATCGATCACAACGAAGCGCTCGATCTCCCAACCATCCGCGAACCATCCGGCAAGGGTCGCGGCCGCAAACACCCGATGTGCATTGAACTCCACACGCTGCGGCCCGATCGGGGTTGAGAGATACAGCCTGCCGCCGGGCGCAACCATTCGCTTCAATTGTTCGAGCCCCTTGCGGTGCCCGTTCACATCGATCGGATCACCATAGCGGCCAAGTCCGAAATGCTCGATGGTGTGCAGGCACGAGAGGGAATCCGTGCAATGGACCCACTCGGCCGGCAGGGATTCCATGAGATTCAACTGATGGAATGTCACATGGTGCACGGCTGCGGGAGGCGGCCGGATGTCGATCACCTCGACCTCCCGGAACACCGACAGGTGCCCGATGAACCCATCCAAGCGTGATCCCACATCGACGTGGCGGCGGGGATTTTCCTGATAGATCCAGCATGCCACCCGCTGGTCCTGGAGAAAATAGGCGCCCAGCGAGCCACAGGCCTCATGCCATTCGTCGAGCATCGGCAGGGATCGGCCCCATACAAAATCGTCGCCCAAGTTCGCGCGGAAGTCCCTGCGGCCGCGGAGATAGCGTCCGATGCCGGCGATCGCGGAGATGCCGCGCTTCGCATCAACTCCGAACGTCCGCAACCATGTGGCGAGGCTGGCCATGGGATTAACTCGGGATCCTGAGGGACCGCATCGGCGCAAGGAACGTTAAGGTCGGGGATTTGCCGGGTTGGCTCACGGCCTCCGTTTCACCTCTTCAAACGTCTCCAACATCTTCTTCGCCACCTTCGCGGCGGCATAGCATTCGCGCAATTTCAGCCCGCATTCGTGAACTTCCGCCGGACTCATTCGCATCACTTCCTCAAGCGCGGAAAAGAGCGACTCGGCGTTGGCCAAGTCAAAGCCGCCCTTGGCCGTGGCCACGGCAAGGATCTCTTCCACTGAGGTGCCTTTTACGAAACACACCGGCGTGCCGAGGTAATAGGCTTCCAGTGCAGGCAGCCCGAACCCCTCGATCTCCGAAGGCAGAATCAGCGCGCGGGCACCCTGATAGGCCGCTTGCAACGCGGCATCCTCCAGGAACGGACGCCTCACGATGCCACGGGAACTTGCCAGCAAGGGGCTCACTTCAGGCGGGACGGTGCCAATCAAGTGCAGTTCGGGCAGGTTCCGGCTCTTGGTTTCCTCCTCGTGCCACCAACGGATGAGATGGGCCGTCCGTTTATGTGGCTCACAGGATGCCAGATGAATCACATAGTTGCCCTTCGCCGGATCGAGCGGCTGGGGGATTCGCTCGTATAAGCAGGGCTCGTAGGTCACAATGATCTCGTTGCGCGGAATCTGATGGCGTTCCAAGAAGTCATGGATTTGATTCCGCGATGACTCCGAGACGGTCATGATCCGGTCCGCCTTTCGCAGCGTGTGTTTGAGCATCATCGCCCAATAGCCATACTCCAAGGGTCTTCTCCACCGCGGATAATGGTCTTCATCATACTGGATGATCGTGTCGTGGATGGTCACCACCGACGGCCTGCACAGCCCGTCTAACAACGGAAGGTATCCTTTCGGGAAATAGTGCACTTGCGGAGCTGAGCTGCCATTTCCGAACAACGGGTGAAAGTGGTCGGTCAGCAGCCGCACCCACTTCCCGCGCGTCCCCCACGGCAGGACGCGCACCGCCGTCACGCTGTCAGGTGCCTGCTGCGATGTCCTCGATGTGATCGCTTCAATGCTGACCTGTCCGCTGGTTTGCAGGGCATCCACCACCATGTGCGACATGCGCGAGATGCCAAAGCTCCGGTCGTACCCCGGGTTCTGGTCCGCCAGATAGACCTGAACGCGAATCGGGGATTGCGAATCCTGGCTGGTGGGTGTCGCGGCGTTGCCCGCTGCCAGCGCCCCGCTTGATGCGCCATCCCCCAACCCCAGAAAGGCGGCGGTGATTTTCTCGGAGAATTCCTTGCTTTGATACTGCGCAAGAAACCGCTCCCGCAATGCCCGCCCCTCTTGCAAGCATGGGCGTTCCCGCAGCCTCGCACAACATTCCAGCAGATTCCTGGCGAGCATCGGCGCGTCGCCCACTTCCGACAGATAGGGGTAGCCGCATGGCAGCACCCCTGCGACCCCATCCGATGCCGCGGCCACCACCTGCATGCCGTGGGCCATCGCCTCAATCACCGTGAGGCCGAAACTCTCCCAACGGCTGGGCGCGAGGAATATGTCATGTTCGGCGAGGCACTGGTGCTTGGCATTGCCGGTGAGATAGCCTGCCTCAATGACGCGGATCCGTTCGGGCCAGCGTGCCAGCAAGCCGTCGAGCGCCCCATCGAATCGGGTGCGGATTGCCTCGCTGATACCACCCGCGAAGGTCACCTGAAAGTGCCACGCCGCATCGGAATGCTCGACGACCTCGCGCATGCACTCGAGTGCGTCGAGGGTCCCTTTTTCCTCCGTGCCATGGGACAAAAACAGGATCTTGAAGCAGGGTTGCTCCGCGCTGCCAAGCAACTGTTGTTGCGCAAGCCGCAGCGGCGCAAGCTCCGCCTCGAAGCCGGGACACGGATCCTCGATCCCGTTGAAGATGACAAGATCCCGACCGGAATGTATCGCTCGGGAATCCTTACCTGACGTTTCCGAGACGGCGATCGATGCAAAGGGGGTGTTCAACACGGATGCGCTGATCCTTCGCGCCAGCCGATCCACCCACGCTGGCCCCCCCAACACCAGCCGTGCCGAGCCGTGAGCCCATTCGCCATGACCGATCGCGTGCCAGTGAAACACCACACGCCTATAGAAAGGCCGCAGCACCGCCAGCAGCACCCAGTCGCGCAACACCGAACTCCATTTCACCGGCCCGGGGACGTAATACAAAATCGGCCGCCTTGTGCGAAACCGCAGCCAAATGGCCTGGGCAAGATACTTGGTGGTTAGAAAGAGCTTGCCGAGGGAGTTCTCGCCGATGTCCTCGAGCGAATGGGAGAATCTCGCGTTGACATGATGGACCTCAAACGCCTCCGGATGCCGGCGCAGCGATTCCAACGCCTGCGCAACCATCCGGCTCTGCCCGTGCTCAGGCGGCGGCACCTGGGCAAACACAACGATGCATATCCGCGACTGTGCTTTCATCAACGCTTCGCATACTGATGTGTCCGTAGGATGGACTACACTATGACTCACGCGTGGCAAACCAGTAAGGTAGCTTCAGGAGTCCTTTGAGGCCCCATGCGAGAAGATACAACCCAAAGTCCAGCGCATGATTCAACATGATGTTGCCAAAAAGAGTGATTCCATAAGTTCGCCGGACCGCTTCGGTCTCTGTCCCCATGTTGGCATACCTCAACTCATCAGTCAGAGTGCCACGTTTGACGCCTCCCACGCAACTCAGGTTCTCGTCATGAACGCGAAAGGCGGCCAGCACCTGCGGTGCATAGACGAATTTCCTGCCGGCAACGCTCAGTCTCGCATAGTATTCGTTATCCATCACGGTTCTCATGCGTTCATCGAGCATGAAACCCTGCGCAATCGTTCGCTCCCGGTTCAGGAAGGTGGCGGTGGATGGAACATAACAGCCATAGTGGACACTGATGAACCGGCTGTATGGCAGCAGTTTCATCGTCCGCACCAGCGCCCCTTGCGCGTCCACGATACGATAGGTCCCGAAGACAACGTCAGCCTCCGGATTTCCCGCAGCAGACTCCAGCACCCTGCGCAGGGCGTTGGGCAACAGAAAGTCATCCGCATTGAGCCACATGACCCATCGGCCCTTGGCCTTGAGGAAGCCCTTGTTGATCGCCTCACTCATTCCCTTGTCGGGTTCCTGAAAGAATGACACATGGGCAAAACCGCTCACCACCTCGGCAGTTTGATCGGTCGATCCGGCATCCATCACCAGGTGCTCAAAGGTGGCACCTTCCTGGCGCGCCACGCTGGCCAGGCACTCGCCAATGTAGCGCCCATAATTGTAGCTCGGAGTGACGATGCTGAAATCCATCTGATGTTCCGTCAAGGTTGGCACAACCGCCTGCCCGTCCTCGTCAATCAGGCTGGCTGACCTGTGCTTCGATTTCCGCGGCCAGTTGCTCGAACGATGCGCTGGCGGCGCGCTCATTCCCAAGCGGAAGCGCGCCAGGCTGGGTCGCCATGTAATAGGCCGCCACCAGCGTGCGCACCTGCTCCTCGGTGATGGGCGCCTGGGGAGGATGCAGCAAAGAATTTGCAAGTTCCTCATTCCATCCGACCTTGAGGCACCCCGGATGGAAATCGTAAAACACCTCACCCAACACCCACACCGGTTTGCGCAACACCAATGCTTCATAGCCGACCGTTCCGGTCTGCGTGATGACTCCCTCGGATTCTCTGATCAGGTGCTTGGTGTTGGCTCCTGGGCGAATGAGTTTGACGTTTGGCAGACGTGAGACGTGCTCGTAAAAGTCCAGCTTGGGATATCCGACCGCCGAGGGATGGTCCTTCACATAAAGCCATTTGCCCGGCGGCAGGCTGAAGGCAAGGTTCTTAATCACAGGGTACTCATCGACATACCACCGCGAGTTCACCGAGGTGGACGCTTCCGGGTGGAAGTGCAGCGGATAGAGGAGGAACCGGTCTCCCGCCGCCGGAAGAGTGAAATACTTCCCCAGGAATTTCGAGCGCAGCCATCGCACCGCACTCCGCCTGGCGTGAATCAGCGAATATGTCAATGGCGGACCGCTCCGATAGTTGCGTTCCGCGGGCGCCCGGTGGAGTAGTTGATATGAACCGAGCCGCCACAGGTTCGATAGATTCCTGAAATTCGCGTACTTGGAGACCGGGTCCCGCAGCAGCAGGCCGTTGCTGGCCATGTAGTCGGGCGTCGCGGCTTCAAAATTGGCCAGATATTCCGCCACCCACTTGTTGACGGAATCCTCAACCGCGTGTCCGCCTGCAATCGCGGCGTAATGCTTTTTGATTCGCTGCCGCAGGACATCCTCATTCGCACCGTGATACTCGTGGCGCCCCGGCAGGCGCGATGCCTGAACTCCAACGTAGGCGATGCCATGGCGCTCAGCAATCCGGTTGGCAAAATGCGCGTAACTGTTGGTTACGCCTTCATATAGGATCAGCTCGATCTTCCAATCCCTCACACAGGATTCAAAAAAACCCTCCAAAGCGCCCGCCAACCGGTGGTACCAGTCCTGTCGATTCCCCCAATGCACGCCATAGTGCTCGTAGCGATCAAAATCAGGAAAGAACGCTGCCCAAGAGAAATCGGGGGCGGCATCACTCCCAGTGAATCCAGCCAGAAACTCGGAAAAGACCCGCGACTCGCCATCCGGCGGATTCTCGCGAAAACGCCACGTATTGAGCGGCGAATCAAACGCATAGAACGTTTGGTGCCCCCTCTTGTTGAAGGCTTTGCCAAGGTCAACTAACAGGCCATGGTATTCCGGAACCATGTCCAGGAGTAGTAAGACATTCATGGGATGGCTGGGCTTCTGGCGATGAGTACGAAGGATTCCGTCGGATGGATGGCAAGAGGTTGGACACTTAAAAACAATCCCAGGCCGCAGGCGTCCCCTTGCAGATGGCCCGCGCCAGCGTCCTGCCTTGGACGCAGTCAAGCCACTCCGGCGCCAAGCCGTGGCCTGGCCGCACGACGCGAAGGTCGCCCTCCGCAATGCGATGCCCTGCCGGCAGGTCGCGCGCGAAAAACAACGAGCGGCGGAACGCCAGCCCCGACATCTCCTTCGCCGTTCGCTCGTAGGTGACCTTGCCGACCGCCTTTTCCGCGATTCTAACCGCATCCACCATGGCTTTGAATTCCTCTGGTTCGAGCGAGAAGGCACTGTCCGGGCCAGGCTCCGTGCGAGACCGGCAGAAATGCTTTTCGATGATGCGGGCACCCAGCGCCACCGCGGCCACCGGCACGGCGATGCCAAGGGTGTGGTCGGACAGACCGACGGCGCATGCGAACGCCTGCGCCATGTGCGGAATGCGGGCCAGATTGGCTTCCTCGGGTGGCGCGGGGTATGAACTCGTGCACTTGAGCAATGCCAGATCTTGGCAACCGTTTTCACGGAGGACTTCCACCGCCGCGGCGATTTCGCGCAGTGTCGCCATCCCGGTTGATAGAATCACTGGCCGCCCGGTCGCCGCCACCCTTTTGAGCAGCGGATGATGCACCAGCTCGAATGAGGCAACCTTATGGCATGGCGGGTCGAATTGCTCTAGAAACTCCACGGCGCTCTCATCAAACGGCGTTGAAAAGCAGTCGATGCCAACGCTCCGGGCCTCGGCGAAAATCGCCTCGTGCCATTCCCACGGGGTATGAGCTTGCTGGTAGAGTCCGTATAACAACCTCCCGTCCCAGAGTGTTCCGCCACTGACCCGGAAGTACTCGTTGTCCACGTCGAGCGTCATCGTGTCGGCCGTATAGGTCTGAATCTTGACCGCGTCGGCCCCGGCATCCTCGGCAAGGCGAACGAGTTCGAGCGCCGATTCCATAGAACCGTTGTGATTGGCCGAGATTTCCGCAACAACGTACGCAGGCGCGTCCGCTCCGACCTCGCGGCCACCCAGCATGATGATTGGCATGCTCATGGAGGAAATCCTCAAAGGATCAGTCGTTCGATCACGAAGGCTTCTGCGGCTTCCACGCCGATGGTAGAGCCTCGCATTCGCGCGAGTGCCTCAATGGCGGGAACACTTCGGGCATGAGGCCAAGGTCTCATTTCCTCATGATAGGCTTGCAGCGCGGCAATCTTCTGGTCGAGGTGCCCGGTGATGTCCTTGTAGCAGTTCGGTATGAACGGAGTATTGTGAGATGTGCCAAGCCAACCGGTGCTAGAGGAAACCTCGAAACTCAGGATCATTCGCGGCAATCCCGCCGCATGCGGCTGCGGACGAAAGCATACGTGGGTGGCGCTGTTGACAATCCGGTGGTCAATGTTCAGGTCACCCGCATGATGGGTATAGACCGCAACCGGCATTCCCCACTCGCCGCAGAATCCCTCGATCGCCTGGGTGACTTCCAGCAGCGCTACGCGGTCTAGCGCATTGTCCGGAAAGTCAAACCGACGATGGTGCTTGCATCCGAGAATCCTCAGGGCCTCTTCCGAAGCCGCCCGCCGGGCATTGGCCTCGCTCAGGCCCACCCCATGGCGTGACGCGACTCCGTCGGTCATGAAAAGCACGGCCACGTCGTCGCCGCGGGCAGCATGCGCCGCGATCGCACCCCCACAGCCAAGGGCTTCATCGTCTGAGTGCGCTGCAACGACAAGGATTTTATCATTCATCTGCGGTAGTTGGTTCGGAACGGAGGGTTATCGAGACATCCGCCTGGACTCGGCCATGGTAGCAGGCCGCCCGCCGAAATGTCAGGCGGAAGGGCCCGTGGTCGATAAATGCCGCAGGATAGCCTTCGGCATCAAGCATTCGGATATGATCGAAGAGGTTCTCCAGCGAAGCCCCCCCGTCGGGAATCGCGCTGTCCTCCGGCCGGCGCCGCCGAAACACGACCGGCGCACCTTGCTGGCGTTCCGGCAGCGGCTCCCCGGCGGCGATGCGCAGCGCAAGCTCGCAACTGAGCCTCGAAACCCGCTGATAGATCTCCTCGGCGGTGCCACCCTCGAGGGAAAGCGGCACCTTGAGGTAAACCGGACCGCCATCCAACTCCGGCGTCATCCTCAATGCGGTGAGTTTGGTTTCACGGAATCCACCAACAATCAGGTTCTGGAGCGGACTGCCTCCGCGACCGAACGGCACGTCGGTCATGTGAAAACACACGCACTCCACACGTTGGAGCAAGTCGCTCGGCACCTTGTCAGACCAATGCAGGAAGAATAGATATCGGTAGGAGTCGGCATCATCCTCGATGCGCTGCAACTCCTCGGGAGTGCCCGCAAAGTGCCACTCCCCCGGGGTGCCGTGCAAGCATTGTTCGAAGTGTTTCCGGTTCCACGGATGTCTTCCCACAACTCCATAGCGCTTGTTCATAGGCTCATGTAACAGATTTCCTCTTGATCACTGCAACCGACAGCGTGAAATCCCAGGTGCTCGAACACCCTTCTGGATGGCTCGTTGGTATGCTTGACGACTGCGATGGCTCTGCCGGGCTCCAACCGGCGGAACTCTTTCAAGGCAAGAGTCATCATTTCCCTGCCGATGCCGAGTCCACGCATCGCAGCATCAACCGAAAAATCAATCTCCCAGATTCCATCAACCTTTCGATCAAACCGGACTTGTCCCAGCATTTGCCCTTCCGCATCAAAGCAGACCAGCAGGAGCGCATCAGGAGAGTTCACTCGCTCGACAAACCAGTTCCGATGGGTTTCCGGATCGATTCGCCCCGGGGTGCGGGCGTTCCTACGGACGATGGGTCCGTTTGCCCATCGGTAGTACTTTTCGCAGTCGGCTTCGATTGCCCGTCGCAGTCGCAGTTGCGGCCCGTTATAGACAGGGGACCGCCGAACCACCGAACTATCAGAGACTTCCGGTGGCGGCAAACCGGCCGTGAGGATGCCACGACTTGCGGGCCCATGGTTGAACAGCAGGTCGAGAACACACATGCCCGGCTCGAAGCCCGGATAGGCCTGCGAATATTCCGGATGCCGGCATTCCTGATAGAAAAACCGAATGTTCGCCTCATCAAACATCGCCTTGTCGAGATACTGCCGCCCCAGTGCGCCGGAAAGATAGACGGAGCCACACACCCCCCGGATCAGATTGACAATAAGCTCGTTCTTGTTCCCCGGCACATCCAACTCCGAACTGCGAACCAGCGGCGTGGTGATGCCCAAGTCAGCAAGATGTTGTCGGAGAAACGCCCACACCATCGGGGCAAACGACGGCCATTCCTCGGCATACAGCGCCTCATAGGCCGGAGCATAGCGGTCGAAGAACGGCGTGCGCGCATACACCATGCGCAGGCTGGCCCAGTGCTTCTTCTGCCAGGATTGGTGGGGTGCGAATTCAAGCCGGTTGATGGGGATGTCGCCGAATTTGCCCTTCGTCAAGACGGGCACGGTAAGCCAGATCGGGCCGTCTTTGCCCCTGATCTTGTTGCGGTTGACAAAACTGTTCTTCTCGAATTGGACGTGATCGAGCACAATATGCACATCGCTTGCCGCGATGCGCTGCAAATACCCGAGCCATGGCAGGTACGCAGGTTGGTTGATGGAAACGATCATAGAACTGGAATCTGCTTGCGATAGAGCAGGACCGTAAAGTCGTGAGGCATGTAATCATGCCGCAACACCACCCATGGCGAGATCTGACGGCACCAAGCGACGGTTGCAAGCGGATCCGCGTTGAATTCGCCAGGCTCGAGCGTTTGCGCCCAGGTGCTGAGCGAATTGAACGCCACTGCGATGCGGGCGCGGCCAAACATCGCCTTCACCAGTTGCCGCATGAGCTGCGGGGCCTCGTCGCCAAGCAGGTAGAAGATTCCGTTGGCCGTGACCACATCGTGGGTAGGCTCCTCTGGCACGGACTCGTCGAGAATGTTGTGAACGCGCAAGTCCAGGAATGGATGAAGGAGTTGGGCTTGACGGATCATGCTTGGAGACAAATCCACACCCTCGTACACCACGTTTGGGAAACGTTCCTGAAGGTAGGTTGCGTAGTCGGCAAACCCGCAGCCTACATCGAGCACGCTGCGCCCGGTCAGGTCGCACACCTCAGCCAGAACCTGGAACTTCTTGCGCTGCGACTCCGGCCTGCCGTAGTCACAGGCACTCGGATGACAACCGTATTGGTCAACTCGCTTGTTGTAGTAATCGGCTATGCTGTCAAAAGAAGCCTTGGCGCTCATCAATGGGGTGTTTCTGGTTGCGGCCGCGGTGACGAAACCGTTGCTGGCCATGATTTAGACATTGGACGTGGCGGCTTGGATTGCGCCGATCACCCGATCTTGCTCCATCTCGCCAAGCATTGGGAACAGCGGAAGGGAAAGCAAGTGACGATATGCGAAATCCGAACATGGTACGCCGACCTGCTCAGCCGCAGTGAGCCAGTTAGTGATTGGAATCGCAGCATGGATGTGCTGCTCGGCGAGTGCGGAAATTATCAACGCTGGGTGGCTTACGTTTAGCACATAGCGATACCACACCCGGTGAGGATGTTCGGGCGGCAGGCATAAGCATAAGGGCGCGAAGCTCGCGTTGTAACGGGCGGCGAGTCGTTGGCGCTGCGCGATGAGTTCCGGCAGGCGGTCAAGTTGGCAAAGGGCCAGCGCGGCCTCAAACGCGCTCATGGTCTCGCGCAGACGCCAGGCGGCGGCGGGCTTGTCCACATAGTCGCTGGCGTCACGGATGTGAGCCGCGGCACTTGAGTCATCGGTAAGGATGATGCCGCCCTGGCCGGCACCGATGAGTTTGGTAGCATACAACGAGAGAATACGGATATGACCCTGCCTACCCATCGCGGTGTTGCCAAACCCGTGCGAGCAATCCTCAATGAGCGGCACGCCACAAGAGCCGAGTCCTTGCATGTCCGCCGGGAAACCAAAGGTGTGAACGGCTATTGCCGCACGCAGACGCGGCTCGCGCTCCATGGCACTGCGCAGCGCCACCGGTGAGATATTCCAAGTATCCCTTTCCACATCCACCGGCACGGGCGTGGCTCCGCAGGCCAGCACGGCGTTCGGCAACGCCACGCATGAGTACGCCGGCACCGCAACCGCATCGCCGGCGCCGATGCGCAGACCAAGCAAGGCAAGGCGCAAGGCGCTGACGCCAGAACTGACTGCCATTGCGTGCTCCGCGCCCGCCACAGATGCAAAGCGCGCCTCAAGCTCCTCCACCAACCGACCACCAGCCCACTGACCGGAGCGCACGGCCTGGGTCACGGCCTGCTCCTCATGTAGGCCGAAGGTGATGCGGTTGTGGGGCACGGTGGCAACCGGGGACCAGGATAGATTCACGTGCATCGGATCGACTTCGTCGTCGGCGGCGGCGGCCTCAAAGCCAGCTTTGCGAAAGGCGGCAAGGCTGTGATGGTTGCCGTGCAAAATGCGTGCGATGATGCGACCCGCCCAACCGCTCCGGCATACCTGTTCGCAGGCGCTCCGCAGCGCGCGCAGGCCAAGCCCCTTGCCCTCATGGCCTGGAAGAAGGTATATCGACACCTCGGCGTCGATACCGTCCTTGTGATCGAAGCGCACACTGCCGCTCGGCTCGCCGTTGAGTTCAATGATGAAAACACGGCGTTGACCGCCTTCGATTGCCTCACGAAACCAAGCGTGATGCTCCTCCCATTCGACGGTTCGGTTCTGCGAGCCTAGCGCAACGATGGCGGGATGATTGCGCCAGCCGAAAACGATTGGGGCATCGTCAAGCGTCGCCGGACGCAGATGAACGATTGTCGGACCGGGTTCCATAGCAGCACTTTTCAGCGGGACACGTATCTAACAATGCAGGAGGCGCTAGGCTGATTCATTCGCGGACAGATCCAACAGGGGGCGTGTTTTCCAACCGGACCGATGTCTTAACTCAGCATCATGTTGCAGAGAGGTGTTGGAGCGTGATTGGCTCTCCACGCCGAATCGCCACTTTGAGCGGCCGGCCAAGCAAGAACTCGAATTGCGATGGCGGCAGGCCGGTGGCCGGACGACGGAAGGCGATGTCCGACTCATGGAGCGCGTGGCCGGCTGGCAGGTCGCATGACGCGACGCATGAGAGGCGGAATTCCCGGCGGGCGTGTTGCTCGGCAGCCGTGGGGCCGATGGTGGAACTACCGAGCATGAGTTCCATTTCGCGGACGCGGCGCACAAGCTCGCCAAACTCTGTCGGATCGGAAGAGAACCATTGATCTGGACCCGGTAGATTCCGGTCTGTGGTGAAGTGCTTTTCTATCATGCACGCGCCGAGACACACGGAACCAACGGCGGCCTCCCAACCGGCAGTGTGGTCGCTGAATCCAACCCGGCAACCGAAGCCTTTCGCCAACGCCGGGATCCGCCGGAGGTTCACGCTGTCAGGGTGCGTGGGGTAGGCGGAGGTACAGACCAGCAATAACAGATCCTTACCACCGGCCTCGCTAAACGCATCGCAGGCCTCGCCAATTTCGCTCGCAGTTGCCATGCCGGTTGAGAGGATGGTGGGAATGCCGCTGCGGGCCATGTGCCGGATGAGAGGCAGGTGGCCGAGGTAGTCGGACCCGTTCTTGAGATACGCCGATCCGATCTCACGCAAAACGTCCACGCCGAAACAACTCGTCGGCGTGCTGAAGAACACCACGCCGTGATCGTCGCAACATTTCTTGAGGCGTTCGAGATCGGTGCCGCTCAATTCACAACGCTTGAACATGGAGAATTGCGATTCTTCGATCTCCCTGCCTTGACTGGTGTAGCGATACTTGAGCGCGTGGTCGCTTAGGAAGTCCTCTGTCTGGTAGTTTTGGAACTTCACGGCATCCGCTCCTGCGTCCTTCGCAGCGCGGATCATGGCCTCGGCCAGAGCCATGTCACCATTGTGGTTGATGCCGATTTCGGCTACGAGCAAACACGGCTGATCCGCCCTGATTGCATTGGGTTCAATGACGATGCTTTGCATGGTGCTAAATAAGGAATTCTGCAACACGAGTTGCCCCATGGCCGTCCACCAACTCCCGCCCACAATCCGACATCGCCTGCCGGCGCTGCGGGTCATGAAGCAGCGCTTCGAGGGTGCGTGCGACTGAGTCCTGTTGAATGGTGTTGTGCCACCCCAGGTTGATTGCCACTCCGCTGGCCGCCAGGGCTTCGGAGAGCCCTTGCTGGTTGTCTGCCAAGATGACTAGCACCATCGGCATACCCATCATCGCAAGTTCCCAACAGGTGCTGCCGCCCGCCGCCACTGTCACATCGGCCCACGCGATATGGTCCGGCATTTCATTGGTGTTCACAATGATCTCACAACAACCGCCCAGCCGAGAGGCCTCCTTGCACAGCGAATCGGCGTGGGGATTTGACGCCCCAATGATGACGCGCACGTTGGCGTCCGCTAGCCCGATTCCGCCGATGGAGCGAAGCATGCCCAAGGTGACATTGTCCGGATCGCTGCCGCCAAGGGTGAGCAGGATCTTGCGTGCCACATCGGGAACCTCGCGAACCCAGCCACGCCACCCCCAGAATTCACGCCGCAACAGCGCAAACCTCGGACCTAGCACTAAGCGCGACTTCTTGGGGCGCTTCTTGTAAAGCTCCTCGTTTGCCAGCAGGTTCTGGTTCAGGATGATGTCTGCGACAAACTCGCCGGCGTAGCCTGCGTCGTCCACGCAAAGCAGGGGTATGCCATATCCCCCCAGCGTCTGTTGATAGAGCGTGTCGAAGTGATAGCCATCAAAAACGATCCATCGCGCCCCATGTGCCTGGGCCAAGACTGCGGTTTGTGCCGCGTCATTCAAGCTGCCAGGAGCGGCCACCAGACGGACTATATCGAAGCCCTCCAGATGCAAGCGCTCGGCGAGCAGACCGGGATCCATGGCCACGACAAAGATAGCGGTGTTTCCCCTTTCCTGCCATGCTTGGGCGAGGGCGAGCATGCGCATCAAATGGCCGGTCCCGATATGGGGCGAGGCATCGGCACGAATGATTAGGGTTGCGTGGGCCATGTCAGTCGTGATTCATGGCCCGGAACTTCCATTCTGCCTGTTCCCAATCTTCGGGTGTATCAATGTCTTGAACGAGATGCGGCGGCAACACCACCGCCCGTGAGCTTGAGGTGAACACGCGGTCCTGCGTGAGCCACGTCCGCGCGGCGCCCCAGTAGAATTGTCCGGCATCATGATAGGCTGTCGGCAAGTCCTGGGAGCGGGTCATTTCGTGTTCCGGCCAGAACATGGAAACCTCATTGCCCGTACCGAGCCTGATCGCCCTGAAAATCGGAAAGTCGAATGGAGTCGCCGCGAAAACAAACTCGGTGTTCGGATGCATCGTCAATGCCTTGTAACCTTCCTGGAGGAAACGCGGCTGAAGGAAGGGAGCCGTCGCGTAGATGCAGCAAGCCCGGCACACGGGGTGACCATGCGCCGACAACCATTCGACGGCATGGCGAATCACCGGCACGGTGCCGGCATGATCATTTGCCAGTTCGGACGGGCGCTCAAACGGCACCGCCGCGCCCCATTGCAACGCCAAGTCCCGGATTTCCGAATCATCCGTTGATACCACGATCTGCTCGAACATGCCGGAGTTCTTCGCTGCCTCGATGGACCAAGCGATCATCGGCTTGCCGCAGAACTCCCGGATGTTCTTGCGTGGGATTCGTTTGCTCCCGCCACGCGCGGGAATGATGGCCACATTCATCAACTCATTGGTTAAGTGATTTCACAGCGTGAATCACCTGATTCACGTCAGCAGGAGTGAGAGCCGGGAACAGCGGCAGGCTGAGCGACTGCCGGTATTGGGCTTCCGCCACCGGACACTTGCCATGGCTGTAGCCGTATGACTTGCGATACCAGGGTTGCAGGTGGACGGGAATGTAAAGGACCTGGCTGCCGACGCCCTTGGAGCGCAGTTCCGCCATCACTTCGCTGCGAGTTTTGCCCAGGACCTCGAAATCCATCAGGACCGTATAAAGGTGCCAGGAAATCTCATCCCGGTCCAGCGGGTTGCGCAGCGCGGGTGTCCTAAGCCAAGGAATACCGGCGAATGCTTCGTTGTAACGGGCGACAATATCGCGGCGGCGCTCGACGAATGTCGCAAGCTTGCCAAGTTGGGAGCGCCCGAGAGCGCACTGGATGTCGGTGATCCGATAGTTATATCCGAGTTCCTGCATTTCATACACCCAGGGGCCTCGCTCGGCGTATGCAGGATCGCAATCCACACCGAAGCCCTCGAATTCGGCAGCCGCACGCTGCAAGCCGTGAGCGCGCAGCAGGCGGGCGCGCCGGGCGTAGGCATCGTTGTCGGTGACGAGCATGCCGCCTTCGCCGGTGGTTAGGGTTTTCACCGGGTGAAATGAAAAGACACTCATGTCCGCCCACGGATGGGCGCCGAGTTTCCAGGATCTGCCGGCATGGACAAAGCCGCCGCCAGTGCCATGACAGGCGTCCTCAATGACTATGGCACCGCGTTCCCTCGCCACCCGCGCGATTTGCGGCATGTCGGCGCACTGTCCGCCATACGCGACCGCCACGACCGCCTTGGTGTCCGCCTGCCATCCTGCTTCCAGCTTCGCCGCGTCCAGCGTGAAGCCGTCCGCCTCGACGTCGCAGAAATCCGGCGTGGCTCCGACAAATGCCGCGCAATTGGCGGAGGCGACAAAGGTGTTAGGCGAGGTGACCACCCGGTCACCGGTGCCGATGTCAGCCACGACCATGGCGAGATGGAGCGCCGCCGTCGCATTACACACGGCCACCGCGTGCTTGGCTCCGAGGTATTGGGCAAACTCGCGCTCGAAGGCATCCACCTCCGGACCGCAGGTCAGAAAATCCGATTGCATCGCGCGGATGACCGCGGCGATGTCAGCATCATCGATAGATTGGCGACCGTAGGGGAGCATGCGTAGGCAGGGGGCAGGGGACAGGGGAAGAGATGTCAGGACGTCGCCACATTGGCCGCAATCAAGGCCCTCAATTGCTCGACGCTGAGAAACTCCTGATTGGCGCCCGAGGAATAGTTGAAGCCTGGCGGGACGAGCTTGGCACCGAAATGCGCGATGTAATCCTCCAGCATCCAATTGGGCGCCTGCGGCAGGATGACATAGTACTTGTCCAAGTCGTAGGTGCTGAATGAATCCGAACTGGTGATCATCTCCTCATGAATCTTTTCCCCAGGACGGATGCCGATGACCGGGTGCTGGCATTCCGGGCCGATCGCCCCGGCGAGATCCAAGATCCGATAGGAAGGGATTTTGGGCACGAACAATTCGCCCCCCCAGGCGTGCTCCAAGGCGTGGAGCACCATCCTGACGCCATCGGCGAGTGATATGTTGAAACGGGTCATGTTGGGATCGGTGATCGGCAGCACGCCGCTGGCCCGCTTCCTGAGGAAAAACGGAATCACCGACCCGTTGGAACCCATGACATTGCCGTAGCGGACCACCGAAAACCGAATGTCCTGATTGCCGCGGATGTTGTTGGCGGCGATGAACAGCTTGTCCGAGGTCAGCTTGGTGGCACCATACAGATTGATCGGCGCGCAGGCTTTGTCGGTGGACAGCGCCACCACTTTCGACACGCCGGAACTCAGCGCTGCCTTGATCACATTCTCCGCTCCGCCCACGTTGGTTTTCACGCATTCGTCGGGATTGTATTCCGCAATGTGCACATGCTTCATCGCCGCCGCATGAATGACATAGTCGATCCCGGAAAACGCCCGTTTCAGGCGATCCAAATCCCTGACGTCCCCAATGAAATACCGGATGGCTGGATATTCCCCCTCGGGATACTCCTGCGCCATCTGGAACTGCTTTTGTTCATCGCGCGAAAAAATCACCAGGCGTTTGACCTGCGGCCATTCCGCAAAGATGGTCTTGGTGAGTTCCTTGCCTAGCGAACCGGTGCCCCCGGTGATAAGAATGGATTTGTGGTTTAACATAAGTCTGTTTGGCTGAATTCCCGGCCGTCTCGGACTAGCGAGCACTCGCCCCCGGCGCGGGTCAGCGCCGCGAGTGTACCGCCTGAAATCTCGTAGCCTGTGGTTGCGAAGGTCAAATTGCTAGCGATCACTCCTCCTGCCGCATTGGTCACGCTGCCTGCTGTGTTCGCAAAGACGGAGTCGTCAGCAATGCCGCCCGCGACTGGCCATTTGAGGTCAGATGCGCCGTCCCACCAGTTCGCAAGGTTGTCAGCATCCCAATCGCCGGTGCCGCCGCCTGCGGCTCCCGTGTCCCGTGAGCGAGCCATCCCATTGCACTTCAGCCGATGCCGCAGTGGCAGCGATCACGATCCCGGCGGTGAGTAAGCAAGGCAGGGCAACTCGGCGAAAAGAGAAACTTGGTTGCATGACTGTTGGCTACTGGAAAGTGAGAAACTCGGCGACTACTCCCGTGCTCCAACACGCACGGCCGTGACCGACGCCCAATGCGTCGGGCTTGGCGCACACGTGAATCCCGCGGAAGTGAGTTTTTCGTTGACGATTCGCAGGATTTCGGGCGAATGCGCTTCAACTTGCATGACGGTTACGCTGGCGGCCCATTCCATCGAGGCTTCGAGAACCTCCCGCTCAGCCCCTTCGATATCCATCTTCAGATAATCGATGGTGCCAACCTGGAATTGTTCGATGATGCTCATCAGGGAACGGGCCGCTACCCTGGTGCGGTCCTTGGCAGCACCACTGATATGATACCCGGAAGCCCCGCTGCCTTCGTAGGATATTTCCCCGTCCTCCGTCCAGACCGCCGCATGCAGGAGGATGCAGCGGGAGCCGAAGGAGCGCGTGTTCTCCAAGGCAAGGTCGAAGTTATCACCATCCATCTCCACAGCGATAATGCGCGCGTCTGGATATCGCCTGGCAAAATCCACGACCGTGTAGCCCACGTTCGCGCCGAGATCGAAGATGACCGCGTTGGCCGGCAACCCCGCGCCACCCGGAGGCCGGTGGTAGCCCCCCTTGAAAGTATCCAGCAGGACGCCGATATCGGTGGTTCTCGGCCGACACACCAGCGGCCGGTCCAATTCCTTCAGTCTGATCGACAACCGCTTTGGAAAGGCAAACGGCGACGTCTTGAGATAGATATATTTAAGGACGTCCAGAGGCCCTGCGAAGATGCCGGAAGACCGCCGGAATGTCACAACCTTGCTGACCAACGAGCGCGCGAGATCTTGTGGCTTCATAACCTGACGTCTTTGAGTTCCCCGACCATTCCCAGGATCCGTTCCGCAACCCGTGGCGCGTGCAGCAAGCGCCCCCAATGCGCGCTCGTGCCTGCGGGGTCGCGCTGCCCCGTGTCCCAGGCATTGAGTTCCGCCACCACCGCATCCGTCAGGCCAGCCGCCGTGCGCAGAGCAATTTGGCCATAGGGGCCGGCAGTGAACCATTTCATGCTGGGTACCTCGGGAACGTCGGGACCGACCACCGAGCATCCGGAACACAGTGCCTCGGCGGAAACCGTGTGGTAGCCCTCACCAAGGGAGGTGCAGAGGGAGATCCGCGCGCGCTGCATGGCTAGTCTCAGCGTGGCATTGGGGACGCTTCCCACGAAGCGGACCCGATTTCGCCCGTCCAGCGGGAGCCGCTGGTGCCAGGCTGTCATCTTGGGAGCAAAGGTGCCGTAAATCTCGATCACGAGATCGCTGTCCCGCGCCACGAGCATCTCCACTGTCGCGAGCAGCAAGTCGGTGCCTTTGATCTTCTCATCATCCCAGCGCCCAACGGCGATCAGCAGCCGTTCCCGCTCAACCATTGGATCATCGATCATGTATGAGGCATTCGCATGGGGAATCAACCTGACCTTGGAAGCGAGACATTCTCCGCCATAGACCCTGCACACCTTCTGGATCCGTTCCATCGCCAAGGGGGAAACCGAACCAATGACGTCAGCTTCCCTCAGATGCTTCGCTCGCGGATAGTCAACACGGATGAGGCGAAGCGAAGCCGAATAGGCCACCCGAAACGCGAAGTAAGTCAGACCATTCAAATTGATTCCACGTCTGCCCGTGATCCCTCGCCATAACGAACCAGTGTAGGCTCGAAAACCGTTGACCATGCTGAACAACCCGCCCGTATCCAAGTTGGTGATCAGAATGAGTCCCGCCGCCTTGATCGCACGCACAATGGATAGATATCTGCCGTCTCCCCACCCGTAGAAAATCACCCCTTCGCCGCCCAGCGAGCGCCACCAGGCGGCATCCTCCAGATTGCGGTAGTCCGTGCGGATGAGATCCTCGGTCTGATCATCGTCCATCGGGGGACCGGGCATGATCGCCTTGCACGCAACCCCGATTTCCTGAAAGCCCTTGCACAACAGGCCGCTGTCGCGCGCAAAAAACGTGTGATCGCCCTTGAAGCGCAACGGCGTGCAGGTGAACCATTTGCCGGGTGGGGACATCGTGGATAGAGGACAAATGATAGAAGACAGAGGATCGGTGCGGAAAACCCATTACTTCTTCTCCAAGCGCCCGCCAGGAATCCGTTCGTTCGGGAAAAGCACAGAGTTATGCCCAAGGCTTCTGTGGACACCCGGCACTAGGCGCGCATCATCATCGCATACCGTGAAAACAGTATATTCCGCGGGGGTCAGATGTTGCATGGCTTCGTCCGATATGAATATGTGTTCCAACGCGACAATCGGGCGATGCTTGCGCAAAATCTCGGTCATTCCACCCATCACCGACACTTCATGTCCCTCCACGTCGATCACCACCAAATCGGGAGCGGCGACCAAGCCATCGTTGAGAAGGGTGTCCGCAACCTCCAGACGAACGCCCGTCTCATGCCATGCGGAGGCATCGGATACCAGGTTCACATCGACGGATGCGCTGGACGAGCCGCTGCCTTCCCTCCCGGGAACATACAGGATGGACTCCATCGCCTTGTCGGAAAGACCGATCATGTGAACTCCCACCCTGCTGTCGAGGCTCGCCAGTGACTCCAGTGTGCGGCGGTGAGTGGGATTGGGTTCGAAGAGTTCCAGTCGTGCCGGCTGGAGCTGGAGCAGCAGTTCAGCCCCTAGAAACCCCGAATTCGCACCCACATTCCATACCACTGCGGCCGGAGGTACCAGCAGGATCAATCGTTCCAGCAACGATTTTTCCTCGATGGGTCCCAGTGTTCGTTGGCCCAGCCAGGCAAAATCCAGAAACGCAATATCACAGCGCCCCAGCCCCGGGTACTCAAGGTAATACCGCTGAATTCCCGGACAAAGACGCTTGACGATGACGATCAGCTTGCCACATCCCCGAAAACCCAATCGAAAGGTCCACAGCCGCACAAATGCGGCCACAAGGGTGGCGACCGGATGGTTCTTAATGCTCTTCATTACGTCAGTGAGGTCAGAGGTCAGAGTCAATGAGTCGCTCGGAGTGTGGCACTATTGACGCTTGAGAGGGAGAATTGACACCCGGTTCTTCCTCGGATCGATTGTCACCAAGGCCCCTCGTAGAAGATCGTCGATGTTTTGCAAAATGGCTGCGCAAACGTATTTGTTCATGGTAATCGGACGAACGTCCTGCGCGCGGATTTGGATCACGCTGGGTTTTAGTGCGGCAGTGACATGTAACAACGCTCCGAAGTCGAGATCGTGCGTGAAGACGACATAGTCATGCAGAATGGCCCATCTCATAATCTCCAAGTCAGGCGCATCCGCGGAACCGACCTCGCTCCAATGGGTCGCCTCGATCCCGATTCCCCGCAGGCAATCAGCCCAGGTGGGACTGAGATTCATATCAATGAGGATCTTCATGAATCACACCGCCATCAAGGGAATCTCCCGTTCTTCTGAACGCCATGTGGCGTATGAAAGGGCGGCTCTAATATCTTCGATAGAGAGGTAAGGATAAAGTTCCAGGATTTCGGCGGTGTCGGCTCCCGAGGCCAGCAACCCCGTGATGGTTCCTACGGTGACTCGTGTTCCACGAATACAGGGCTTCCCGCCCATTACAGACGGATCCAAGACGATTCTTTCAATATCAGGAAATGTGATCATGGGCGGATGCTAGCCTCGGGTGTATGATTGGCAAGAAGGGAGTAAGGGTGACGTTGTTCGGTGATTCCGTGAGCCGGGTAGCGGGCTACTGGGAAGATACCCTCACGGATTAGCAAACAATGTGTCGGTGCCACGGCCATTCGAATGCAATAAAGCAGCATTCTAGGGAAAGTCGATCAGCACGAAGCAGTCGTGTCTCAAATTTCAGCATTTTCGCCATCCTTGGCTCGCGGCGTGATTTCCTTCGCGGGATTGCCGGCGACCATCGCGCCGGCGGGCACGTCGCGCGTGACGACCGCGCCGGCACCCACCACGGCGCCGTCACCCAGGGTCACGCCCTTGAGAATGATCGAGCGTGCCCCGATAAAACAGTTGCGCCCGATCAACACCGGCTTGGCCACGGCCACAGGATTGGTTAGCCAGGTTCCGTCGTCCGCGCGCGGATGGAAATCGGTGTCCAAAATCATCGCGCCGCCGCCGATTTGAGTTCCGGCACCTATCTCAATCCGCAGCGCACAACAAATCACCGTTGAACTCATGCCAACCCCATCGCGCAGGATCAATTCCGCCCCCGCCGCCAGCGTTGCCAGGCGGCAACGACCGCCTTCCGCCACCGGGTTGGCCATCGCCGAGCTGCACAGCGTGACGCTGTCCCCCAGACAAATCGTCGAGCCGCGCTTGCGATTGACGCCCGGGCGGCCGATGACCAGCAGGTTTCTGCCGCAGGAAACCCCCAGGCCGCGCAAGTAGAGACACCACAACGGAGACAACCCGGTAAGGGCGAGTCGCTTCAGATTGCCAGGAAAAGACATGATGCTATCACAATTCGGATGCTGCCAACGCGCTGCCCGTGAGCGCCCGGTCTTTCATCTGCGTGGTAATGAAATCCACCTCGAGTTTGTAGAACTCAAACAGGTCCTCATCCCGCATGACGAGAATGTCGAAGTAGCAAAAATCACTTGTCATTTGATAGAACAGGAGGTTCTTGAACGGCCCCAGGTCGGACAAGGAGTAGCACCCAAACATATTGCCGACATTGTCATACAGGATGAAATGCCCGTAACCGCATTCATTCAACAATGCCAGCACTTGCAGGCACTCGCGAAGATAGTTCCCGTTGGAAAATGACGCGCACTCAAACAGCAGGATCGGCTTGCTTTCACTAAGAACATTCCTCGCGCCGGAAATGACCTCGAAATCGTGCCCGTCGGTATCCACCTTCACGATGTCGGGCCTGGCAAAGAGCGGATGTTCCGCGACAATCCGATCCAGGGGCTTCCTCTCAATCTCGCAACTGCCTTCGCGGCTGACGATTGAAGCAGTCCCGTTGACCTCCCGGATTTCGACAGGTCCCGTTCCGTCGTCACGAGAACAGATGAGCGGAAGAATCGTGACGTTTCCGTCGCTTCCCCAGTTGGACTCCAGATATCTCCTGAAATGAGGGTTGGGTTCGATCGCCAAAAACGCATCGCTCTCGCTTTGTCGCAGCGCGGCGATCGTGTCGCCGATATTGGCACCGACATCAATGCATTTCAGCGGGCCGCATTTCCTCCGCGCATAGGCGCCCAGTCTGCGGGGCAGACGGTCATACAACGGGCAGTCATTCAGATAGATCGGCAGTTTGTGCGACAGCGGCATTCGCAGGCGCTTGCCGTGAATCTCAAACTCACATGCCGGATCGTTCAACAGCCTCACCGCGAGCTTGCGCGCAAGGTCCCAGGTGCCTTTCAAGGGTCCGCTGGAGCACAGATACCTTTGAAGAATCCAGGTAGAGACAGTCATCTGTGATCGGGTTCGCTTACAGTTTCGCAAAGGCTCGCAGCCGCCTCACGAGTAGGCATCGCGCTTGAGGCGATCAAAGCCTGCCCCCGTCAGTGTCGTTCTGCGTCTGAGGCAGTTGACCGGGCCGGCGACACGCGTTTTTGACAGAAGCCTGAATGCCATGGGATGAACCGGATTTTTGGACAGCAGATGAAGTCCAACCCCATTGGTGTTGAAGTGAAGCCCATGTTCGCGAGCCAGCCAGCGCAGGCTCGCCTCGGCGAAGATGCCGACATGTTGACCCGTCTCGGGCACATAATACCACCACTCGCCAGGCTTGGGCAAGGAGCGGGGCATCAGCACGGTGCTGAAAAACAGATTGGGTGCCATGGCAAGCATCCGGGCAATCTCCCCAGCCGGATCGACCAAGTGTTCGAAGACCTCAAACGCGGTGACTCCTTCTAGCGGATCACTCGACGGCACATATTCGAAACCGCGGGCATAGAGGTTCTCGGCATACTTGTCAGACCAGCGGAAGTCGAAGCCGCGGTCGCGCATGAGCCGCACAAACAAGCCGTGCCCTCCACCGTAATCCACAAACCTGCCGTCGGGATTCAGAAACGCCTGGATGATCGCCTGAGTCACCACCTCAAACTGCTTGTTCCTCGCGACCGCGCCGACATCCAGCGCACTGAGAGCCGAAGAGTAGGCTTCCTCCAGCCAGTGGGGCTCCTCGGTTTGCACATACTCGCAGCGCGGGCACCGGAAATACGCCACCACCACACGGTGAAGCATGGTCAACCGTCCGAAATCCCGCGCTTCCGCTCCGCATAGTCGGCACTTCATGATTTCATTCCCTTTCTCAATTCACTTAACTCGGTGAAAATCCGTTGATGGATCGCAACGCTCTCGTCCCATTCGAAGCGCAGGGCGTGGGCACGGATTGCCTCGCGCCAAGCCCGGTCGCGGCAGCGGTCCTCCGCATCGCGCAGGGCCGCAGCAAGCGAGTCGGCATCTCTTTCGCGCGCCACCACCACGTGATCGCCACCGATTTCCATCTCCGCTTCGCCGGGAAAAATCACCACTGTGGTCTCCAAGGGCAGCGCTTCAAGGATCGGAAAACCAAACCCCTCAAAATCAGAAACATAAAGCACGATGTCAGCCTCGCAGATCTCCTTGAGCAGATCGCTCCGCGACAAACGCCCCAGCAGGGTGATCCCGGCGCGGTCAGGGGATCCGATCCGCTGTGCCACCCCCTCGGGATTGCCGGTGATGCGCAGTTCGCGGCCGCCCCAACCGCTGCGGTTCAATGCTGCCAGACAAAGGTCCAGCCGTTTGCGATCATTCGCGCCGTCCAGAAACAGATAGCGGTAGGGCATCCCGCTGCGATCCGCCTTGCTCTGCAACAAGCCAGGCGACGCCTCCCGCACGTCGGTGGGCATGCCGTGACGCGCCACCACCATCTTCCCGGCGCATGCGGGGAAGTACTTGCGGAGGTCCGCGGCGGTTGACTCGGAAATGGCGATCAGGCGGTCGGACTGCCGGATCATCGTCCGCAGCGAGATATTCATATAGGCCCGCGCCCGCCATCCGGCGCGCGGCGGCGAGCGCAGCCCGGCAAAGTCGTGCAACGTCGAAACCGCCGGCAGCGGCGGCCACCACGCGGTGAACTGCGTCGGATACCACAGCGCCGTATAGCCATTTGCGGCAAGCCGCCGGCCCACCTTGTCGCGCCACAACACCCCCCTCAACTCGGTGGTTTCCCATCTGACGCCCAGCGCCGTGCACCGCTCGCGAACCTCAGGATCCAGCCTCCGGTCAATCCCAACCGGCAGCGCCAATCCGCGCCGTGCCATCCCATGGAGCACCTCCTGCATGTAAAGGCTAACCCCCCCACGCGAAGACTCGGGCTGAAACGCAGTGCAATCGAACGCCAGCGTCATGCTAATACAAAGCGATCACGAATGGAATTTCATGTGCGAGATGTCACTTCAAGCGCAGGGCGACTCGCTCCGACAATGACCGGAACGCACTCGACATGTGCAGCCAAATCTCCGACCTGAGTTGCGTGGTCAGGCCAACATACAAGAAGGTCGGCACGATCAACAACAGAAAGGCCGCGATTTGAGCGGACAATGAAAAATACGAAACCACGTGGGAATCGCTCCGAACTGAGACCGTCGCATGGAGAACCGTGATCCCTATGATGAGCAAAGCGGGTCTGGAAACCCAGGATATGACCGAAAGCCATCTCAGGTTGAGATGGCTTCCGGTTACCAAAATTGAACCACCGAAGGTTGTGAGCAAATTGGCCATAATCGATGCCATCAAGATACCCGTGAGTCCATACGCGGAGCTGAGTGGAAATGCCAAGCCAACAAAAGACACGCCTTCGGCGAAAATGATGTATTTGATTTTGTGAACATCTTTGCTCAGGGAGGCGAAGCCAACATGAAATCGACCGACACAGTAGAGGAAAATGACGACTCCCAGCAATGAATCATTCAGGCCTGGCCATGAGACCTTGCCTGACGTCCAGATCGCAACGAACGGTCGATTGAACATCGCCAATCCGACCGCGCCAATCCCAGCGATCGTGCTGGACAAAATAACAAGGTCGCGCAACCGCCGGCGAAGTTGGACGGTTTCGCCACGAACCAGCATTTCCACGAATCCGGCTGCGGACGTTTCAAAGATCCGATTCACGAATTGTTGGATCAAGATCGAAAGTTTCGTCGAAACCGCCCAGATCGACGCGCTCTCCAGGCCAAGCCCCTTGCTGATGACGATCACCTGACTCGTCGAAACGAGTTGGGTACCCAGATTGAGGACAAACAAGCCGCTCCCATAGGAGATCATCTTGCGGAAAAGGCCCATGTCAAAGCCGCCCCAATGCCCCCTCCTCGGATACAGGCGCAGACGGATACAGGCATGAACGGTGATCGCCAATCCCAGCAGAAAGCTGACAATCGCGGCGACCGACAAACTATACAGCTTCCATCCCGCCTGAAAGCCGAACCATAGCGTCGAAAGGCTGCTAAATTGGCAGGCGATGCTTGCGAGGTTGTTGATATCCAGTCGCTGGTGTGGCCAAAGGGGAGATGCGACGGCCCGGGTCATCAAAGCCAAGCCGCCCGCGCATGCTTGAATAATGCCGAGTTGTGTGAAAATCGACCTCAGGTGCGGGGGAATGCCCAGCAATGGCGTTCCCATGAGGACGAAGATGATCCCCAGAACCACCACCGTCAACCCTTGCAAGAAGAATACAGCGAAGCCGGTGACAAGCACACTGCCATACTCTCCACCATCCATGTCGTCCTTGTGATTACCCAGAAACCGGGCGATTGAGCCGGACATTCCGAACTCCAGAAGCATCAGGTATCCCGTGAGCTGGGTGATCAATGCCCAGAGCCCGAATTCCTCCTTGGTCAGGTAATGCAGCGCGAGCGGAACCGACGCGAGAGTGTAAACGACGCTGGAGCCCAGCGCCGCATATCCGGTGAACAGCCCGTTGATGAAACGCGTGGTGCGGGAAATGGCAGGCGTCTCTTCTAACATATGGCGGCGTGGACTGAGCGTGGACTCTCGCGGCAGCGGACCTCAGCGCTTTGCCAAAGCCAGTCCGGCCGGCAGCGGGCGGCTGTGCGTGACAATGTCCTCAAAACTCCTTCTCACATAGGCGGGAAGAGGCAGATTGGCCTCCAGCAGGCGAACCATGCCATAGCCCATCAACAGGGCAGAGGCAGCATCCTTGAACGTGCCGAAAATGAACACAAAGAAGATCGGCGCCCATACCAAGGGTATTCCAACGATCAAAGCGAGGGGAAACCACTCGGTGTTGCGACAGCGCTGGATTTGCCGGTGGGCATGCACGGCGAGCCGGATCTGGGCGAGCAGCAGAACGATGAGGCCCACATAGCCGATGGTGCGGATGGTTTGCACCGGGCCGCTGTGGTAGTCCCCATTGGCAAGAATAGTCTCCCGGTGGCTATCGAATCCCGAGATGCCGCGGCGATGACTGGAATTCTCCGCTCCGAGATTGCGTTGCATCGCCAGTTCCTGGGCGGTGAATCCGAGACCGACGCCAAACCACTTGTTATGAATCCAGCGGTCGGTAAGCAGCACCTCTTTCCAAATCTCAACGCGCCACTCGGTTGAATTCTCGGTTGATTCGATGTAGCGATGCTCCCAGGTGCCCGGCAGGAAGGCGAGTGAACGCTGGACCGTGCCAGGCAATGGCATCGCGGAATTGACGGCTGCCAGCAATCCGACTCCCATGCTGCCTACAAGAATGGATGCCAGCAGCGAGGGGAAGCCTCCCCGATACCAGATTCCGACAAGGAGCGTGAGACCCAACGAGCCCATGGCATTGCGATAGCCGCTTATCGCGCCCATCCCGCAGGCCAGCAGCAGCAGCAAGCCCCAGCGCAAGCTGAAGCAGGCCCGCAACGGCGAAATGTATGTCGAAATGAACAGGGCGAGGGTGGTTCCAGTTGTGCCAAGATACTGGTTCTGACTCAACCCAAGCCCCAGCCCGCCCTCGTCGCCGGATTTCCCAGCTTCTGTGACCAATTGGCCCACTCCATACCACCTCCCGATGGTGGGAGCCATCATTCCAACCACTCCCAGAATCATGTTCAAAACCCCACCCAAAATCGTCAGCCTGAGGATGGCTTTCAGATCGGAATTCGAAACCCGCAGCCCGCTCAAGAAGATGGCTGTGACGAGTGAAATGCCGACAACATAGTAGGCCTTGCCTCCAACGGTTTCTCCCCCGAACAGGTTCAGACCGACCGGATTTCTCAGGTACACCTGGGCGATCATGATCATCAGCGCCAGAATCCAGAACTCCAACTCAGTGAACGCCAAGCGCCATGGAAGTTTGCGCATCAACATCAGGAGAACGGCAAAAACCACAAAGAGGAACTGGCCAATGAGCATGGTGGTGGGTCCGCCGGGAAGACTCAGGCTCAGGTTCAATGCTCCGAGAAACGGCACGATCATCCAGACCTTCCTTCCCAGAAAAACGCATGTGAGCACCACCGCGCTGCCGACGACCCAGGCGATGGCTTCAAACTGCGCCGTGGCTGCGGAAATGCCAAGATACAGCGCGATGAACGTCGAGATGACGCCCAAGATGATGACTTTGATTTTGTTGGTGTCCATAGCCGGAGGGATGCCCAGAGGTCAGAGGTCAGAGGTCAGAGGTCAGAGGGCGCAGACCGAACCGTCGGGTTAGCGGCACCCATAGCCCGCTAAGCAGTGAAGCACCCACAAACAGCATGCCGACGACGCAACACGACAGGGCGATTCGCAGATAGCTGGGTACGTACTCAAGCACAACCCTGCCATTCGAGACATCCTTCAATTGAGGAATGCTCGAGAAACACGCACCTTGTTTCGCGAGTTGCTGCTTGGAAGCTCCATCCCTCACAACCCACCCCGGGTAATACGTGTCGGTCCTCACAAGAGTCTCTCCGCTGGGCAAAGCCGACGCCTCAAGGGTTAGGCGGTTATGGGTCTCCTCGGCAATTCTCACAGGCGCCGCGTTGCCAGTCGAAAGCAAGCGAAATCGGGCCAAGGTGCCCTCGTCTCCAGCGCGCGGCGTCAGACCGGTGCCTCCGACCGGGTCGTTGAAATAATCGGCACGCCATTCCTTGGGCACGTGCGGGGCGAGTGGAGGATAGAGTTGCAGACTGCACGGCTGCAGGGCGGAATACCCCTGAACGACGTGCACCTGATACATGGCCGCGGTCGCAAGAGGGAAAATCGCCGCGCCGGGTTTCATGGCCGTTTCATCAAGCCTCAACCCGCCGTCAAGCAGCACCTGCGCCTCTCGTTGTGCCGGCCCGCCGGCCACCATCCGCTGCCACAAAAGCACGAGCTGAGAGGGTCGAAAGCGTGCATGGAACATGACAACCGGCACCGCGCTGACCAGCAGGGCGAGTGCCAGACCCATTTGAACCTGCCTGCCTTCTCGCCTGGTCAAGGCAAATGCAAACAAGGCAACTGCCACAAGGGTGACCGCGGCCTCCGGATTCCCCAGTGATACCTCGCGGGCAAAGCTATCCACCTGGCGCTTGCGCAGTGCGCCCATCGTTAGGGCATCGTCCCTGTCAGCTTCCAACGCCACTTTCTCGATTCTCGTCTTGAACATCGGATACACCCACCATGCCAGCGCACTGCTGCAGATGCCCGTGGCAATTACGACTCCCACCACACTCTTCACCAGCCATCTCTGCGGTTGCACCCTCCGCTCAATGATCGCCTGCGCGGCCAGCGCGGCCAGGACAATCAAACCCATTCCGGCAAGTGGAGAACACCGACTGTAAAGATATACCGCCAAAGGTGTTGAAGCGACGCACAGATAAATCACGATCAGGATGCATGAGTGACAGACCGCCACCCCGACATTCCCCTTCTCCCGGCGCAAGACCCACGCTCCCCACATGGCCAGGCACGTGCATCCAATTCCACAAAACCACTGAAAGCCCATGCCGTTCATTTTCGTGACATGTCCGACATCGAGCGTCTTGAACGTTCCAAACATCCAAGGATAATACGAGCCAAACGAGAAGGGAACCGCCAGGATGCGGTAATACCAGGCGCATCCGCCAAGTGACTCCATGGCCCGTGCGTTATGCAGGAAGAACTCCACCTGATTGAGCAAAACGGGCGCGGCGAGCAGCGCCCCGACCAAACCCGAAAGCGCGGTGATCCCGAAGGCACGGTGGAACTTTCCCGGCGCCTTGACCAGCGATGCTCCCAGAAATGACAGTGCGAAGAGAACCAGATAAATGTGGGATTGGGGATTGCCGGCATAGAACACCAGGCCGCAGAGCAGCCCGCCAAGTCCCACGTTGACCCACAGGTGTCGTTGCATCGATCTCATCCACACCACCCACAGAAACGGATAATACAGGAACGACCCCTGGATCCACGGATGGCCCCAATACAGCGTGAACCATCCCGCGTACTGATAGGTTATCGCCAGAATCCCCGACACGACAGGATTGACCCCGAAGGCACGAAGCAACAGGAACATTCCAAGACCGGTGAGAATGCCGCGGAGGATGTAATTCCAGTTGTATGCCACCTCAAACGGAAGTGCGGCATAACACAACAACCGCACCGGATCGGTCCCGTTGACATGCGCATCCGCCAGCAACGGGCGCCCCCCATAGGTGTAGGGATCCCACCAGGGGATCTCCCCCGCGTGATAGGCGCGGTAGATCGCATATTGCAGCGGCAGATCGTAGGTGAATTGATCGACGATATGATGGTTGTCAGGAATCCCGTCGGCGGCCGGATCCATGTACTTGTATTGCGCAAACAGGTCGGGGCCGATATCCAGCGGTGCGAGCATGCGCCCACCCCACAGCGCGCTGCCGTAGATGACTGCCGAGAGGGCCACACTTGCCACAAGATACCAGACAATGGACTTGAACTGGGTCATACGGATCAGACGGCTCGGGCGACGGCGATGAGGCTCTGGCCAACGGGCGGTCTAACCAACCGGCTTTCCAACGCGTAGGCGACAGGGAAGATCCTGCGGTCGAACAACCGGACCTGGTTGATGTCGAAACTCATGCTTTGCATCACCTTGAAGCGCAGCCACCATGCGAAGTAGCCGACGAAATTGAAGTAATGGAGCGATACGATGTCAAAGCCGGCGCGGTGCAGTTTGTCGCGAAGGTCAACTCGGGTGTATCGGCGGAAATGACCGAAATGCGCGTCAAGTTTGGAGAATATCTCCGGGCGGGCTGGAACCAGAATGCACAGGTGACCCTTCGCGGGCAGCAGGATTTGCCGCAGTGCCGCCAACTCGGCGAGGTCGTGCTCGATGTGCTCAAGCACGTTGACCATCACGGCCGAGCTGAACGTTTCGCCGTCCGGCAGGTCGCGGGTGGTTCCGCCAACGAGTAGCACATCGGGGAGGCGCTTTCTGAAGCGATCCTGAAACCTTGGATCCGGCTCAAGCGCCACCAGTTCCCGTACGCCCGGAAGGCGCAGAATCGCCTCACTGGTCTGGCCAATTCCGGCACCCACCTCCAGGACCCGGCCGCCCAGGAAGGACTTGAATTCATTGATAATCGCATTCCGATAGTTGAGCGCCTCGGAGAGGGCGGCAAATTCGAAATCCTCGGTGGCTGCCGTTGCGTTGGGCTCGTGCATGATGGCTTGCTTCTAGAGGAAGAGATTGTATTTGAGGATGCACCAGATTGCCCGTATCCCGTCTCTCCAGCCGATCTTCTTGCCTTCCTCGTAGGTGCGGCCGTAATAGGAGATGGAAACCTCGTAAAGCGGCACCCGCAGCCTGGCGACTTTCGCGGTGATTTCCGGCTCAAAGCCGAAGCGGTTTTCCTCAATGGTGATTTGCTTTAGAATGTCCCGGCGGAACACCTTGTAGCAGGTCTCCATGTCGGTGAGATTGAGGTTGGTGAACATGTTGGACAGCAGCGTCAGGAAGCGGTTGCCGACACAGTGCCAGTAATAGAGAACGCGGTGCATACCGGAGCCAAGGAAGCGCGAACCGAACACGACGTCCGCGCGTCCGGTGAGGATTGGCAGTAGGAGATTGGGGTATTCGTCCGGATCATATTCGAGGTCGGCATCCTGGATGATCACGATGTCGCAATTGGCCTGCGCAAAACCGGTGCGCAAGGCCGCGCCTTTCCCCTGGTTGACCTCGTGGGTGAAGATGCGGACGCGCGGATCGGTCTTGGCGATTTCCTGCATCCGCTGCCAGGTGCCGTCGATCGAGCAATCATTGACCATGACCAGTTCGCCGACCTCGGGACGCGCGAGGACACGTTCGACGATGAGGTGAATGGTCTCTTCCTCGTTGTAAACTGGCATGACAACTCCGAGACAACCAACTGGGATTTCAATGGGGTTCATGAGGGCTGGGATTGGCAGGCGCAATGCCTAGCGGGCGGGCTGTGCGGGAGCGGCGGCGGGGCCCAGAAGGCACCACTCATACAAGGCGCCCCGATCATGGCCTGAGAGGCCGGTTGAACGCATGAAGGAGTAGCGGATTTCCTTGTGCTCCTGTTTCATCCAGGCGTCGAGGGATTGACCGTATCTTTGCTGGATGCCTTGATCGGTGGCGACAACATAGTCGGGGATCGGAGGCTGTAGCGACGGCTCCTTGCAAGGAACCCCGATTTCCACCATGACCCTGCTCCCCAATGGCTTCCATAAGCCATAACTGGTATCCCTGAAGGCGCAGGCATAGCCAATGAGGGCTTCGCCGGGCGGCAGGTGCTCGCGCATCGGCTTCAAATCATCCCTCAGGTTTCCCCACAGTTCATACTTTTCGAGGATGCCCGTGACCGTGCTGGATATCGGGCCCACGCTCTGACACACTCGAAGCAGGCCCAAGGGCATGAGCGGACGGGCCGGCGTCAGGACGATGATTAACATCACGCTCGACATTGCCAGGATGGCCAGTGGCGGCGCTGCCTTCGAATAAAGGAACCGATGGAACGGCCGTACCCGTGAATAGCCAAACAGCAGGAGGGGAAGATAGGACACGGCATTGCGCGCCGAATGGCCGCTGCCCAGTTCGGCTAGCAAGACCAACCATGCAACGATCCCACATCCAACCACCGCCGTTTGCCACCAGGCTATTCTGCTGACGTGCGGCTTCATTTTGATCAACCATCCGAGCAAGGTCCCGCCGATTAGAAAGCATCCAATGGGGAAACCCGGGCCGGCGTCGCCCTCGTAAACCATATCGCCGTATCCAATGCCGACGAAAGTCTTGTGAGATTTCTTCAACCATGCCATGAACGGCGAGATCTTCGATTGGGCCCGCGTGATCGCAGCGTTGACGGCATCAGTGCCCACCATGACCGGCGGACGGGTCAGGTCGGTTCCCGCAATGATCAGATTGGCCACAGCCGCCGCGACGGGGTTGCCGGTGCGGAAGCTCCACTGGTCGTTCGGGTCTCCCGTCCAAGTGCCGGTGTGACGATAACTCATGGCCGCCAACGGCAGGAATGAAACCAAAGCGAGCAGCGGCAGGCTGACGGCAGCCGGGCGCCTGAAAAAGTCAGATCTCCATGCGGCCACCACAAAGATGACGCCCAGTGGTAACATCAACGGAAGATTGGAAAGCTTGGCCCCGGTCAGCAGGCTGGCCGCCAAGCCGGCGAAGAGGCAGGCAAGCGGATCGCGGCGGCGGATCGCCACTCCGGCAAACGCCAGGCAGGCCACCGTGTAGGCGACACCATAGCCATCGCTCTGAAGACCGCTGCACTGCAAGGCGATGCTGTTTGCGCAGGGCAGCACCCACATCCAAATCAATAGCGGCCGCCTCGCCACCCCCAAGGCCCTCCCGCCCAGATATGTTAGACCGGGCAGCAACAGGAATGGCAGGTAGGAAAGCAGAAACAAAAACCGGTCCGTCTTGGTGAGCAGCAGCAGCGGAATTGACTGCCACTCCAGCCCGCAACTGCTGTAATCCAAGCGTCCGTCGAGGGTTCCGATCCAATACCACCGACCCTCTGCCAGCCAGTAAAGGCATCGCGGCAGCCGATAGGTGACTGCATCGAAACTCCACGGGACATAGAGCAAGGCAGCCGCCAGGGACAGCACAGCCACCAGGCCGAAAGCCAGGGCCAGCGAGCGCCTCTTACCCCGGCGACGCCAGGCATTTCTCCACCATGCGCCCGGACCGGATGGCCGGGTGTGCCGCCACCAGAAAAACCCGCAAGCCAGGAGCACGGGCAGCGACGCGAGGTACCCCGCGCCGCTCAAATGGCCCAATGCAGATAGAATCCACCCGGCCGCTGACGCCCAGGCGCTCCAGATCATCCAGAGGCCGGCCAGGCGCAGCACCAGAGGCCAGGCGGCGTCGCACGCTGCCGCGCCTTTGTTTAGACTCGTCGCATTATTCATTGTTCAAATCATTCGGCTTGCTCGGATAAGCTGTGGCGTAACGGCGGGTATGTCAGGGATCACGGCTGCTTCGCAAACTCGTAAACCGAAAGGTCCAGACCCCACGGCTC